>Ga0070741_10000080_pt1 | contig 350131 bp, 315 predicted proteins | sample Coa_R1_4_FD_66440 | JGI IMG/M metagenome (GOLD analysis project Ga0070741, IMG submission 66440) | Surface soil microbial communities from Centralia Pennsylvania, which are recovering from an underground coalmine fire - Coalmine... | ecosystem: Environmental > Terrestrial > Soil >...
CCCTGGCGGGACTCAGGCCCTTGTTGGTTGTCCGTCCCGGCACTGCCGTGCCGGGCTATCCTATTTCGTCCCTTCGGGACTGTGGCATCTTCCGTCCCTTCGAGACTCTGGCATCGGCACTACAAGTCTCGGATACCACCGAGCTGTCCCCTAAATCCCATTTACGGAATCAGCATGCAGTTGGCTGGACGTGCGAACGACGCACTGTGGGCGAAGACGTGATACCTGCATCGTACGAGACTCAGTGCCGGCAGGCACGACATGAGATAGCCCGGCACGGGAGTGCCGGGAGGGCGCGGAAGATCGAGGGAGTCCCGCAGGGACGGCACGGCTCAAGCGCTCTGCCTTGTTTCTTCCGGCGCGATCGCCAACGTGAACTTTTCCGTCCTCCGCAAGACTGCGACCTCGGTCTGCGCGCTTGCCGGAAGATCGCTCAAGATCCGGTGCAGGTCGTCGATACCGCCCACATCTTTGCCGGCGAGCGCGATGATGATGTCGCCTTCGCGTAAGCCGGCGCGCTCGGCGGGGCTGCCCGTTTCCACGGAGACCACAAACACGCCGCTTTCCGCCGGAAGATCATGGAAGCGCACCAGGCGCCGGTTCAATGGTGTGCTCTGGGCTTCAATCCCAATATAACTGCGGCGAATCCGTCCATCGCGCAGCAGCCGGCTGGCCACGAACTTCGCCGTGTTGATGCCGATCGCAAAGCACAGTCCCTGCGCCATCATAATAGTCGCGGTGTTCACACCGATGACCTTGCCGTCCGATGTGACGAGCGGCCCGCCGGAATTTCCCGGATTGAGAGCCGCGTCGGTCTGGATGACGTCATCGATCAGGCGTCCGGATTGCGAGCGCAGCGACCGTCCCAGCGCGCTGACCACGCCGGCAGTGACTGTGTACTGGAAGCCGTAAGGGTTGCCGATGGCCACGACCAGCTGCCCGACGCGCAGTTGCTTGGAGTCGCCGAGCGGAGCCGCGATCAATCCGGCGCCATCGATGCGGATGACTGCCAGATCAGTGGCAGGGTCATCGCCAAGAACCGTCGCCGGAAACGTGCGGCCGTCATTCAGGGATACGCCAATACTCGTCGCACCGTGGACGACGTGGCTGTTGGTAAGAGCCAGGCCATCGGGTGTGAAGATGAAGCCAGAGCCGCCGCCCTGCCGTTCGCGCTCGCCCTGCCGTGTTCTGACCCGGTGCGTAACATCGATCTTCACTACCGACGGGCTGATCTTCTCTGATGCACTCACAACTGCGCGCGAGTAGGCGTCGAGCAGATCAGTGTCCGGAACCGGCGGCGTGAACAACGGCTGGTCGGACGAGGAAGCGCCGATGTTATTCAGCGGCATGAAATCAAAATTCGAGGACATGCCGGATAGATGTTGCTGCCCGCATGAGGGATTCAGGGGGGCCGTTTTGGAACGCCCGACCACGCACTGGTGATGGCGAAGCCAGACAGCGTCACACTTTTCCAGTGAAGCGAAGGACTATGAATTCCTTCCGGGATCCGAAGTACTACTACGTGTACATCATGAGCAACGTTCGAAGGCGCTCTATACAGGAGTGAGGAACAGCATTGGCCGGGGTGTTTGGCAGCACGTGCTATTGCTCGTGAAAAGCACATCGAAGGCTGGTTGCGAATCAAGAAGATGTCGCTGATTGTTTCCGTAAACCCGACATGGAAAGACTTAAGCGATAGTTAGTACGATGCCTTGCCTGCGATAACAAAGTGCACAGGTCCTTCGCTTCGCGAAGGATGACTCGGTATCTGTTTACGCGGCCACGAAGCCTTGGCCGCGGATTTCGCCGGGGGCCAATTCGTCCACGTAGCACCACACCCAGGCCTCTCCCGGCTCGATGGAACGTATCAGCGGATGCTTGGTGCGGTGGAAATGCTTGGTGGCATGCTTGTTCTTGGAAGAGTCGCAACAGCCGACATGACCACACTCGAGACACAAGCGAAGGTGAACCCAGGAGTCGCCTGTCTTAATGCAGTCCTCGCAGACGTGCGTGTCGGTTTTGGTGAGCTTTATCTGATCAAGATGATTGCAAGCATCGGCCATGATGACACTCCAATATTCCTAAGCGGACTTGTTGAATTTCATCTTCGCGGTTCGTTCCAGCGCGTCGCGATCCCATTTGGCGAAGCTTGCGGCGGCTTCGTAAGTGCTCTGGCAGAAATCGAGCAGGGTTGCGGCCGGTTGTGGGCTGCGGCGCACATCGTCGTACATAAGGATGTATTCGTTTAATTGCGTGTCATACCGCGCCGCTGCCGGACGCACGGAAGCAGCGCGAAATCCTTCCGGCTCCGGAGCAGCATACGAGTAAAACGCGGCGTCCGTAATGGTGCCGCTGCCCGGCCAAAAACCGACGCTGCTGACTTCATGCGAATACGCTTCCTTCGTGATGGGGTCCGCACCGGGCCGCTCTGGCGCGCGCCGGCCGGAAAACCTGGTCACTGCCAAATCAAAGCTTCCCCAGAAGAAATGTACGGGACTGCATTTGCCGATGAACCACGAGCGGAACTCGTCGAAGACGGCTTGCACACTCAACAGGATTCGCCAGAAATTGTGCGCGGCTTCCGGATCGTACGACGCGTGCACCCGGTCCTCGTCGAACGGAATCGGGTTAGGGATCTCGACAGGCATGCGCCAGATCTTCACTTCGATGCCGGCGGATCGCAGAAGATCCATGAACTCGCGATAGAAGTCGGCGACCGAGCGCGGCACAAGCGGGAGAGTTTTGCGGGCGCCGTTACTTGGCTGGAGGACGAGTTGGTGGTCGATGAAGTCGAACCAAATCTCGAAGGCCGCATCGCGGTAGGGAATTGATGACGTGGTCAGGCCGCGCGGACTGACATAAAGGGGCACATTCCAATAGTGGTTTACCAGCGGGGTGAGCGCCAGCCGCACTTTGCCGACAATCTGCGTCCACATGTGAAGCGTCGCACAGGTATCTTTCCACGACTCGAGAGGAAGAGCGGGCCAACAATCGGCGCCGTAGGTGTCGAGATGAGGCATGAGACCCCCGGTACTAGGGGTTAGTAGTAGCAGTGAGTAAGACGTTTTCTGACGACGACTTCGTAGCCCAGCCTGCTGGGCTGTGTTTCCCACTGCCAACCTACCAACTACCGTGGAGGCCTATTGTACGGCAGCGGTGCACACTGTGCTCGTCTACTTGGATCGGGAACTCACATTCACCGCACTCGTGACTTTCCCGTCGCTGGTGATTCCGCCGAGGCGCACCAGCCCTTGAGATGTAACCAGCAGGCCTCGATTGTCCATCGTCGGATTGGGAGTGTGCTCGCTGACGACCTCCCATTTATTGCTCTTCAGGTTCCACGCAAACGTCACAGGCGAAGGCTGCGCGAGTTTGCCCTCGTACGTGCCATCGAACTTGTGAAGCTGTTCGCTGCCTCCGGTGAAATAGATTCGGTTGTCACGGTCGGAGGGACCTGCGGCGATGCGGTACCGCGCGCTTCCGGGATGGTTCGCGATCTTCGTCCAAGCGATCTTGGCGGGATCATGGTGATCGATCTTCCCCATCCAGCACTCGTCAGAGGTGACGTAAGCTGGACTGGTGCCTTCGGGATTTTTGCGGGCACCGTCGATGTAGATGATGGTGTCATCGACGATGCCGCCGGCATGCCCGAACACCGGCGGCCCCGGGATTGGAGTCGCTTGGGTCCAGGTGTTTCTTTCAGAGTCGTACATCTGCACGGTTTTGACGGCATCGGTTCCCGACCAGCCGCCGACTGTGTACACGAAGCGGTCTTTGTATTCGCCGGCCACGAATTCATCCAAGGGGATCGGCATATCCTGGCCGCGGTACCAGATGCCTTTGCTGGGCAGCATCACTTCGACGCTGCGGACCGAGTTCGTGCCGGCCGCGTCGACGGTGTATCCGCCGAGTAGATAGACCACGTCTTTCACCAGGACAGCCGAAGCGCCCAAGCGTCCCGCGGGTCCGGGCACCGGGCGATACTCATTCCACTTGCCGGTCTCCGTGTTCATGGCGAAAACGCGGTTGGTGACCGCCTTCCAGTCTTTCTTCTCGCCGACTCCCATGAAGGTGAAGAGGAATAATTGCTTGTCAACCTTGGCCATGGCCACGGCATTGTTGGCGATGGCGTAGGGCATCGGATCCCATTTGCGTTCAGCAGCGGGAAGGGAGAAAGCACACAGCAGGATAAGGAGTATGGCGAATGTATGTCTCATCAGAGTTTGGAAGAACATTCATGGTACCGCAAAGAGGTTGGGGGCAGGGGCAAGGGCGGTGTCTCGGTCCGCGTGCGGATCCCGCTGTGCCGTCCTGCCGGACTGCGGCAGAGTAGACTGGCCAACATGAGGGCGGCTCGATCAGCATGGTACGGCATGGTTCACCGGCTCTGTCCGCGATGCCGCGCGGGAGCGATCTTCAGCCAACACATTTTCTGGATCGCACCGATGAACGTGCGCTGTCCGGTGTGCGATTTACGGTTCGAACGCGAGCCCGGATATTTCCTGGGCGCGATGTATATCGGCTACGGCCTTGGGCTGTTCACGATTGCGATTTTCGCGGCGGCCCTGTTCGTCCTCACTCCATTGCGGATGATCCCGAGCGTGGTGGGCGGCGTAGTCTTGTTTTTGCCCCTTGCGCCCTATCTCACGCACATGGCGCGCGTGCTGTGGATCTACCTCGACCAGGCTGTCGATCCGGACAAAAGTTGATTGCGCCAGGTGATGGCGAATCGGACAGTGATAAGGGCCGCAACCGAACGTAGTCTGGCTTACTTCTTGACTTTGGCGTAGTCCGGCATATAGACGCGCAGTCCGTCCTGCGGTGTGTTCTTCGTGTATCCGGCGACGAGTTGTTCTTTGTAATGCTCGAAGAAGAAGTCAAAGGGATCGCGCGGAACGGGGTCGATGAGCACGAGGTCGGCAGGACTCATGGTGAGTTTGCCAAACTTGAGTTGTCCCCCCTGGTAGGACATGAAGTTGCCGGTCCTCCCGCGAGTGTCTTCTGGCTTTCCTCCAAACGTCTGCACGATCTGATTACCACGAACCGCGATCGCGGTGAGTTTTCCCTCTATGCGCGGCGGCGGCAATACGGAGGTAGGATCAAGGATGAGGTCGTCCTGATCGACCCGCAAGCCGCGAACTTTTTCGGTTTTGATAAGGTTCGCAATCTTGATTCCGACCAGGTCCATCAACCCCTTCACGGAAATGTGAGCGGCCTTGATGTGCTCGGTGTGCACGCGAACCTTGCCATCGTCGGTAACCGAGAGGGTGCCGACCGTCTCGAACGGGAGATTGCCCTTGGAGTGCAGCTTCCCCGTGATTTTCAAACCGCTGCCTTGCGGGGTGATGCGAACCTCCTTCAAAGGCGCGTCGGAGGCTGCAAATGCGTATTGGTTCAGAATCGTGGCCAGCGCGTCGGTCGAGAGTGAAATTTCCGCCGCCCTGATTGCGATGAGAAAGGAGTCGCGGTCGTCGAAGCTGGCAATTGTTCCGTCGTGAGTGGGACGAAGCTCACCATCCAGCCGCGCGATGTGGACCGACACTGGGTTCGTCACGCGGTAAAGAATGTTGCGCATCTGCACTTGAACGACAGTGCCGGGTTCATGTTCGGCAGCAGTGACTGCCGGCACCAGCAGGGTGGCAAGGGCAATATGGCCTAGGAAACGTCCGAGCACGGTTTGTAGATGCGAGAAAGCGCGAGCGCGTCGAGCCCAGAGACGGTGAACTTACGAGCTATCGAGGTGGTGGGCCGTCGGTGGCTCCCTGACCTTCAGACGGCGCAGGGGCGAGGGGCAGTTTCAAGACGCCATCCAGCATGTTGCGCTCTTGCGGAGTGAACATGTTCTTAAACCGCGGTGAGTTCAGGACCTGCTGGCGCTGGTCGGGAGGCATCTGTCGCAGGTCGCGAATGGCGGTCTCGACCATGGATTGCCGGCCCGGAGGCAGACTGTGCATCTGCTGGTGCAGTCGCGAGGCTTCCTGCTTCTGAGTTGGTGTCAGATGTTCCCAGGTCTCCATGCGAGTGATGATCCGTTCCTGCTGTTGCGGCGGCAGGTTGTTGAAACGCTGTAACCGCTGACGCAAAGCCTGCTGCCGTTGTGCCGGCAACTTGCGGAATTGCGGATCGCTTTCGAGCGCCTTCTCCTGCTGATCCGGAGGAAGATTTCGGTGTTGAAGAAGCCAGTTGCCCGAGTGTCCGGGACCCGGCTCGGGCGGCCGCGGCACGGTACGTACCCGAGGAGCTTCTGACTGGCCGCTCTCGGGAGAGCGGTCAAAGTTCCGGTTTGCCGCCGGGGGGTGCGGAACTGGCCCGCGATCGAAGTTGCGGGGCTGCGAGGACGGCCGGTCGTAATTGCGCGGTTGTGGCGCCGATCCACGTTCGTAATTGCGCGGTTGCGGTGCCGGCCCACGGTCGTAATTGCGCGGTTGGGGAACCGGACGATTCTGTGGAGGACGCGATTCGTTGTGCTGTGGGCGATTAGGATGATCGTTCTTATCGTGCTTCTGCGCGAACGACGGCGCAGCCAGGGCCAGGCTGGCGAGTAAAGCTGCGATCATCATCGTGCTGCGCATCGATTTTGCCGTCTCTATAAAACCTTGAACTACGGATTCGCAGTCTGTTCGCCGTCCGGATTCAGGTCGTCCAGAACGTCGAAATCCGAGTACAGATCATGATCCTTATCGAGTTGTTGTAAGTCGCCAACCGCAGTCCCCGGCTGTGCGGGTACGTAGGCATCGCGCTGAAACCGGCCGCGTCCGATATACAGAGTGGCGCTCGCCACGAGCAACACGGTGGCCGCGATCGCGAATGCCGGACGGCGCACCCACTGCAACCAGCGGCGGGCCGGAGCCTTCGCCTGCTCCTCGCGCAGCCGGGCTTGCAGACGCGTGTCGAAGTAGGGAGACGGCTCGGGCGCTTGCCACTCGTCGAGTAGCGCCATTGTCTTGCGAATTCCATCCAGCTTCGCGGCGCATTCCGAACAACTGTGAACATGGCCTTCGATGTCGGCTGAGAGTGGGATCACCCCCAGGGCCAGGTCCGGCATCATTTCGCGAATTTCGTTGCACGTCATAACTGAATCCCCTAAACAAAATCCTTCAGCTGTTCGCGCAACGTTTCATAGGCGCGGAACAGCAGAGACTTGGTGGCTGACTCGCTCAACTTGAGGACTTCGGCAATTTGCTTGTAGTCCATCTGCTGGTACTTATGCATGACCACGGCCATGCGTTGCCTTTCCGGCAGCGCTTGGACTTTCTGACGTATCGCCCTCAGCCGCTCGCGACGCACGATGTGTTCTTCGGCGCTCAGCGACTTGTCTGCAATGTCGAGCGTTGTTCCGGTTTCTTGGTCCGGTTCATCGAGGCTCACCATGGTGTCCGGGCGCTCGTGGCGCGTGTCCCGGGCGTGATTGATTGCCAGGTTGGTGGCAATCCGGTAAAGCCAGGTGGTGAATTTTGCGCTCGCTTCGTAGTTGGCCCGCGACCGGTATGCCCGCAGGAATACTTCCTGTGCGAGATCCTCGGCGGCGGCGGCATTGTGCGCCATCCGATACATGAAATTCACCATCGGACGGCGGTATTTCTGGACCAGGTAGTCGAAGGCCGACTCGTCGCCTTCTTTCACGCGCAGCATGACTTGCGCGTCGGACAGCCCGCCTGCCTCGCTGTTGGACTGCGGTACGGCGGCCATCGAGAGGAGACCCCGGTCTAGGGCTACACTGCTCACATCTGATTGAACCCCGGAATCGGGCGAAAGTTGCGTGTCTAACCGATCTTTACGTTGGCCCGAAGTTGTTGAATTTGAGCTACTTAGGTTCGGGTCCGGCGATGGGTGCTCACGCGCCATGAAAGGAGGCTGGGAGTACTCAGAGAACCCAGCACCTCCCGCCCGGGACAGGCTACCACGAAGCAGGGTCCGGGGGGCAGGCTGCCGTGACTAGATCCGCGCTCTTATACGAGCCAGTGCGGGACGTCGCGGCACGCAGCGAATTGATGGTGGGCACTGCAGGACTCGAACCTGCGACCTCGTGCGTGTGAAGCACGCGCTCTAACCAACTGAGCTAAGCGCCCATCGGGAAGGAACTGATCGCATTGTAGCAAAGGGCAGGCAGCAAGGGATGAAGTGCACAGCTCTTCGCGGCGCTCACGACGACGACGGGCGAGTGGAGTATCCTAGCCATCGATGTCCAGCGAACTGGTGACGATCGAGCGTTTTCGAGATCTGCCCGAGGCGCTGCTGGCCAAGGGAAAGCTGGAGTCTGCCGGCATTCAGTGTTTTCTTGCCGATTCGGAGCTGGTTCGAGCAGATTGGCTGTGGTCGAACGCCATCGGGAACATGCGGCTCCAGGTCAAGGCCGAAGACGCCCAGGAAGCTGTGAGTCTGCTGCACGAGCCGCCCCCGCAGATTTTTCTGGAACAGGAAGTCGGGGAATACTACCAACAGCCGCGCTGCCCCAAGTGCAATTCCATGGATATCGGATTCGAGTCTATCGACAAATCGCTCAGCTACGCCCTGATGCTGATTGGATTGTGTTTTCCATTTCGGAAAAACCGCTGGAAATGCCACGAGTGCGGGGCGGAGTGGGTAGAAGACCCAGCGGCCGCAGACAACCCGTCGCTACCGAGATGAGCGGCTGGCAGGCGTGGCGGGCGCCATCTCGTCAAGCAGGACCGAAACCGCTTTTTGTGTGGCTCGGCGGAGTTCGGCGGCGGAATCATCTCTGGCCGTGTTCGACACCAACAGCATAGCGGTTCCGTGGGCCAGCGCCCATAACGCGAGCTGAAGTTCCACGTAATCCTCGGGCGCGCCGCCCATCCACTCCGCCAGCTTCTTTTTGCTCAACTCCACGCCTGGCCGGGGTTCTTGCTGCACCGGCAGATTCTTGCGCCGCACCTCGTGAAACAGGTCGTCCTGGTGCGCGAAGAACAGCTCGTATTCGAGCGGGTGCCGCACGGCGAAGTTGATGTAGGCGTCGGCAAGTGTCTGCGGCGAATCGCAGCATTCGATCAAGTCGATGAAGTCGCGCTGAATGCGGTTGAGCAGGCCGCGCAGGATATCCCGCCGGCTGGGAAAACGCTGGTAGACGGTAGGCGTCGTAGTGCGGGCGGCGCGGGCCACGGCACGCATGGTGAGCGCCTTTTCGCCGCCTTTCTTCCACAACTTCTGGGCCGCGTTGAGGATACGGCGTTCCAGGTCGGGGTCCGCGCGACGGGGCAAAAGCCCTCCATTAAATCGATTAATTTACTTTGACATTGTTAAACTAACAATGTATAAAGAAACCAACCCACCAAGTCTATAGGCCCCCTTCCCGGTTTGTAAAGTCCGTTAGAAGGAGTGTGTGATGTTTTCGTGGCAAGAACCTAAGGACCGCCTGGCGATCGTGCAGATGAACGCCGAACTGCGCCATGCGGAACTGGAATTACTCAGCGCGCAATGCGCGACTGACCGTCTGCGCCTGCGTTTTTCGAGCGACGACCTCGCCCGGTTCGCGCAGCAGGACATTTTAGACAAGGCGATCCGGGCCGCCAGTGAACTTAATCATTACTATTCATCCGTCGATTCGCAACGCCGGAAAGCCGGTATTAAACCATCCGCAACCCATAAGTCGATCAGCGAAGAGGAAATCCAGGAAGGGGTAGCGCGCATCGCCGATTTTTTGCGCGAACAACGGGAAATATATTTTCCCCTGGGCGATCCGATTTCCCCGGGGCACCGATCGGTGCTGCAGCGTTTCTTCTCGTCCAGCCTGCTGGACCAGGTCAGAGTGCTTGAGTTGAACGGGACTCGAGTCCCCAACCCGCCCTTCTACCAGGAAGCGAAATCGCGGGGATTCATCAATTTTCCCGAGATGCGGCATATGGCGTCGCTGACTTTTATCGACGTAGTGGTCTTCAACGAGAAACTCACGTTGCGAGCCTTGTTCCATGGACTCGTACATGCCGTCCAGTTCCTCCTGCTCGGCCTGGAGCACTATACAGACCTGTTTGTGCGCGGGTTTGTGCGGACGCATTTCCACGTCACCGTTCCCCTGGAGGCGCAGGCGTTTCTTCTGGAATCGAGATTCCTGGAAAACCAGCAGCAGGGATTTTCGGTGGAAGACCAGGTCCGCCTTTGGGTAGAGGAATCGCGCTACTGACTCCGCCCACATTGCAAGAAGTTCACGCAAGTGTGGTTCGGATGCGAGTCTAAGAGCCCTCCCCTCGCTACTCCCATCTCGAGCCGCAGCCCAAGTTGCAGAAGCAGCTTGGGCCTTTCCTCTTTTGGACCTGTATTCCCGTCCCGACGATTCGCTGGACTGCAGAATCGCGAGGTAATGCCGATAAAAAGGTGTGCCACCCGGAGCGCATTCTCAAAGCGCTGACCAAGTCGCTGTAAGCGCTCATCCGCGGATGTTCGTCGCGCGCCAGCCGATTTTCGATCGCGACCAGAAACTGTTTGGCTATGAGTTGCTGTTCCGGCAGGGGCTCGAGAATTTCTTTTCCGGCGAGAATGTCGAAGCGGCCTGCAAACACACCCTCGACACGTCCTTGCTGATGGGGCTCGACCAACTGTGCGGAGACGCCTACGTCTTTATCAATTGCACGCGCGAGGTTTTGCTGAAGGGCTACATGAATCTGCTCTCGCCGCGATCGACAGCGGTGGAGGTCCTGGAGAGCGTCGCTCCCGATCGCGAGGTGCGGGATGCCTGCCTCGGTCTCAAGGCGGCGGGGTACCTGATTGCCCTGGACGACTTCATTCCTGGAGATGCGCGCGAGCCTTTGGCGGAAATCGCCGATATCATCAAGGTCGATTTGATCGCGACACCCAGAGATCAATGGAGAGCAATGGTGGAGGCCCACGCCAGGGGGCGTACTCGTGTGTTGGCGGAAAAAGTAGAGACTCCCGAGGAATTCAGGATTGCCCGTGATGCTGGATTTGTTCTGTTTCAGGGCTACTTCTTCCAAAAGCCGGTAGTGTTTTCGGCGCAAGAGATTCCGGCGTCGCAGATGAACTACCTGCGTGTGCTTCAGGCCATCCACCAGCCGGAACTGGACTGGAAGGTCATCGAGACCCTCATCAAGCAGGAGGCCTCGTTATGCTACCGGTTGTTGCGTTACTTGAATTCCGCCAGGTTTGCTTTCTGCAGCGAGATTCGCTCCGTCCGGCACGCGCTGTCAATGCTGGGCGAGACCGAGATTCGGCGCTGGGTTTCGATGGTGGCTACTCTGGCGGCGGCCAGGAACAAACCCGATGAGCTGGTACAAAGCGCGCTGGTCAGGGCGCGGTTTTGCGAAGTGATGGCACAACGGATTCGACACATTAAGACCGACTGTTTCCTGGTGGGACTACTCTCGTTGATGGACACGATTCTCGGCATCTCCATGCGTGAGCTGTTGGGGCGTATTGCGGTGGATTCGGAGATCAAGGCGGCGTTACTGGGAGAGTCGACTAGGCCAGGGCAGGTATTGGAGCTGGCGTGTGCACAGGAAAACGCCGACTGGACGAATTGCACGGCGTTGGCTGCCAAGCTACGCATGTCCGAGGAAGAAGTATCGGACATATACCTGCAATCGATGCGCTGGGCGCGCGAGGTGCTGCGCAGCTAGGTTTGAACGTGAGCACCTGTGTAAAAGGGCGTTACTTTTGCGCTTGCGCGGATTTCGCAGCGCGGGTAACATCAAGGAGTTCCTAGCGGCTTCGCTCCTGCGCGGCCTCCCGCGCCTAAATTGCTCCAGGCGCCTAACGGAAAAGATCATCATCGAGCAATTCCTGTCGCACCGGGTTTCGAATAGGTTTTTGCGTTTTGTGGATGGCACCCCGGCAGCGACTTAGACAGCAACGACGAGCAGTCATCCTTCCAGAAAACGGAAATATCCGACTGCCAGAGAGAAAACTATGAACGCAGGACCAAATCATCCCTCCGGTCCAGGAGGAGGGAGAGGCAGGCGCCGACGTGGGCGGCGTCCGCCCAATGCACGCGGGCAACAGCGCGGACACCGTGGCGGCCCAGGTGGCGGCGGGCGCGGCGGACGCAATCAACACAACAAAGATGGCATCTACACCGCCCCGATGGATCACAGTTATCGCGCTGCTCTGGACGGGCAGAACAACCGTGGCGGAGGCCGACCCCGACCGGGGTTTGCCGCTCCTTATCGGCCCGCCGATCCCGAACCACTGCCCGCCATCCACGCCCAGGCTGACGCCGCGCCCCGTATCTTCGCCTTCATCGATGACCTGTTCTTCATGGCAAAGATCCAGGAGACCGCGCGCAAGCTGAATGTCAAAGTCGAGTTCATGAAGAGCGAAAAAGACTTCATGGAGCGTCTTAAACAGAATGGCGATGGTCCACCGTCGCTGTTGATCTTTGACCTCAACAGCGCAAGTGTTAAGCCGTTGGTGTTAATTCCCAAGTTGAAAAGCAAGCTCAAGAAGGGAACCTCGATTATCGGGTTCCTGTCGCACGTGCAGGGCGATCTGAAGCAGAAAGCGCACGAAGTGGGGTGCGACATGGTGCTGCCGCGCTCGGCGTTCTCACAAAATCTCCCGCAGCTGTTGCGCCGGCATGGCGCGCCGGAAGAGGCGCTGGGGACGGAGTAGGTCTTCGGCTGTTGTGTCGTCCCTGCGGGACTCGGCGATTTCTGATTACCTTTCCCGGCACTGCCGTGCCGGGCTATCCTATGCCGCCCCTTCGGGGCTGAAGCATCCATCGCATTGCGGCCTTCGGCTGAGGTTTGCATCCCATTGCGGTCCTTGGGGCTGAGGCATGCATCGCATTGCGGCCTTCGGCTGAGGTTTGCATCCCATTGCGGTCCTTGGGGCTGAGGCATCCATCGCATTGCGGCGTGCGGGGCCGAGCATTCATCACCTTGCGGTCCTCGGGGCTGAGGCATGCATCGCATTGCGCGCTGGGCTGAGGTTTGCATCGCAAATGCGGCCTGGGCTGAGTGGTGCGTTGCGGCGTGCGGCTGAGGTTTGCATGGCAAATGCGGCCTGCGGCTGAGTGATGCGTTGCGTTGCGGCCTTCGGCATCCATCGCATCGTGGCCTGCGAGAGCCGCAACTCAATTAATGGCGAGATACGGACTGTTCGTAGGCGTGCGCCAAGCGGAGGATCGTCGATTCGTCGAAATGGCGGCCGAAGATCTGCAGGCCGATGGGAAGTCTGTCGCGCGTTTCTCCGCAGGGGATTGAGATTCCGGGTATGCCGACCAGGTCGCCGGTCACGGTGTAGATGTCGGCCAGATACATGGCGAGCGGGTCGTCCGATTTCTCGCCCAGCTTAAATGCGGCCGTCGGGCTGGTTGGGGTGACGATCGCATCCACTTTCTTGAACGCCTCTTCGAAGTCGCGTGTCAGAAGAGTGCGGACGCGCTGCGCTTTGAGGTAATAGGCATCGTAGTAGCCGGCGCTCAGAGCATACGTGCCGAGCATGATGCGGCGCTTCACTTCCGTGCCGAATCCCTGGTCGCGGGTTTTCTCGTACATCTCGGATAAGCTGCGGGCTCCGGACGCGCGGTGTCCGTACCGCACGCCATCGAAGCGGGCGAGATTCGAGGAGGCTTCGGCCGTCGCCACGATGTAGTAGGTCGGAATGGCGTATTCGGTGTGAGGCAGGGAGACCGGGACAACTTCGCACCCGAGCTGTGCCAGTTGTTGTATGGCGCTTTCCACTGCAGCTCGGACCTCGGCGTCAAGACCTTCGCCGAAATACTCTTTCGCCACGCCGATCTTCAACCCCCGCACTGGCTTTTCGAGTTCCGCGACGTAATCGGGAACTGCCACTTCGGCGGAAGTGGAGTCCATGGGATCGCGTCCGGCGATCGTGCGGAGAATCAGTGCCGCATCTTTGACGTTAGTAGTGAGCGGGCCGATGTGATCGAGTGACGATGCAAATGCGATGAGCCCATAACGTGATACGCGGCCGTAGGTGGGCATCAGCCCGACCAAACCACAGAATGATGCCGGCTGGCGTATCGATCCCCCGGTGTCAGACCCAAGAGCAGCGACCGCCATACCGGCGGCTACAGCGGCGGCCGAGCCTCCCGAGGATCCTCCCGGAACGCGGCTCAAGTCGCGGGGATTGTGAACCGGCTTGTAGGCGGAATTCTCATTCGACGAGCCCATGGCAAATTCATCGCAGTTGGTTTTGCCAAGGACGACGGCGCCAGCGGCTTCGAGCCTCGCCACTGCCGTGCAGTCGTACGGAGGGATGTAGTTCTCGAGAATCTTCGATCCGGCGGTGGTGCACACGCCGCGGGTGTTCATTACATCCTTGATGGCGACCGGAACGCCGGCAAGCGGAGGGACTTCCTGACCTTTCGCTACCATCTCGTCAATTTCGGCGGCCTTCTGAAGAGCACGGTCACGGGACAGAGTGAGAAAAGCCCCGATCTGCCCATCCGTTTTCTCGATTGTGGAATAGAAGGAATCGGCAAGCGCCCTGGCGGTCGTCTTCCCGGTTGCTACTGCGGCGCGGGCGTCGTCAATGGTGGTGAAAGGCACGCGGAGGTTAATATTCACTCAGAATTGGCATTAGGCAGCAGAACTCACTTATTGCTTGCTGATTGCCAATTGCTAATTGCTGATTGCTAATTGCTATTAGTCATCTCTCAATGACTTTCGGCACTCGGAAGAAATTCTCGTCCGCATCGGGCGCGTTCGCGAGTGCTTCTTCATGGGGCAGCGATTTGCGCAATCCATAGAGCACATCGTCGCGAGTCGCGTACGCAAAACGTTCGCTGCCCTGCTTGGATTCATCCACGCCGAACCTGTCGGACGTCTGCGCCATGGGCGCTACATTCGTCGTGTCCAGCTGATTCAACCGATCGATGTACTCCAGAATGGAATTGAGATCGCGAACCATGCGGGTGCGCTCGGCGTCAGTCAACTCGAGGTTGGCCAGATCGGCGACGTACAAGACGTCCTTGTCACTCACCTTCATGAATTCTGACTTCGCGGCTCAGGCTTACGGGTTCAGGCGTCGGGAGTAAGAGATCGCGTAACGGAACTCTTGCGCGGACGATTATGCACGACGAACTCGATGCGTCGCACATTTTGCGCAGTGTAGCGATTGATCACAGCGACATACTGAGGCGCCAGCGCCTGCAATTCGGTGCGCCAGCCGGAGTCGGGAACCTCAACGCGCAAAACGCCATCATCGAACTCAATGGGGCGGGTTCGCTCTGCAACCGCCGTGCCGCAGGCTAGCGGCCACGCCAGCATCGGAGCCTGCTCTGGAGGCGTCCGCCGGAGCGCATCACTCACAATTTTTTGCAGGCCAGCAGCAGCGCGTTCCATGGGGCTCCTCCAATTTTTCAGGGAAAAAGATTTTACCAGAGGCCTTTCGGTAAAAGAACGATTTTATTGGTTTGAACCCGGCGCTACTCCAAACGATTGCTTGATCTGTTTTCCGCGGACGTTGCTCACAGGGGAAATTCTCGTCGGACATACTGCATCGCGTCCGCGCGATCATTCAGATGGCCTTCGAGTTGCGAGTCTTCAACCGCTGACAAGATTTCTTTGAAGCGTGGGCCGGGCTTGTAGCCGGCATCGATCAAGTCAGACCCGGTGATGAGCGGCTTGGGGCGAATACTTTCGGGCGGCGTTTCGGCCAGCTTCTCACGAACGAAATTGTAGTTTGTCAGATCGGCGTGGCTTGACTGGCAATCGAGCCAGTGCAGTTGCATGTGTTCTTCGAAGCGGGGCAGACGCATAAATTTCTTCAGCGTCGATTCCTTCATTTTTTGCACGTCGGCGAAGCGCATGTGATTGTTCACCAGCGCGAGAATCTGGTCAGTGTCTTCGTTCGAGAAACGCAGTCGGCGGCAGATTTCCTGGGCCATCTTCACCCCAACTTCCACGTGGCCGTCGAAACGAATGCGATCGGGAGCCACGCGAAACGTAGGCGGCTTGCCCACATCGTGCAGCAGCGCACCCCAGGCCAGCGTCTTGGGCGTCGGATGAGGCAACTTGTCGAGCAGGAGAAGGGTGTGTACGAAAACGTCGCCTTCGGGATGAAATTGCGGCGGCTGTTCCACGCCTTTCATGGCGGCAATTTCGGGTAACACCTCCTGCAGCAGACCGGTCTCATCCAGCAGCAGGAAGGCACGGCGCGCGTGGCCTTCGGTAAGCATTTTGGTCAATTCGTCGCGAACCCGCTCGCGCGAGACCTGGTGAATGTTGTGGGCGAAACGCTGAATCGCAGAGAACGTCTGAGGATCGATTTCATACTCGAAGCGCGCGGCAAAGCGGACGGCTCGCAGCATGCGCAGCTTGTCTTCGGCAAATCGCCGCTCAGCATCGCCGATGGTGCGAATGATATGCGCATCTAGGTCCTTGCGTCCGCCAACGAAATCGAGGACCTCGTTCTTAATGGGATCGAGCAGCAGGCCGTTAATGGTGAAATCGCGGCGCTCCACATCTTCCTGCGGGGACTTGCTGAAACGAACCTGGTCGGGATGGCGGCCGTCGCTGTAACCGATGTCACTGCGAAAGGTGGCAACTTCGACGACGTCAGTTTTCGAGTGATCCGTTTCCGCACCACCATCTTCAGAGAGGCTTTCACTCGGATTCGAAGTACCCTTGCTGGGCTGCTGCTGCCTCGGCAGGGGAACGAGGACAACCCCGAACTGCGCTCCCACTGCGTAGGTTTCAGGGAAGACTCGCATCACCTGCTGCGGAGTGGCGTCGGTAGTCACATCGTAGTCGGCCGGCTGACGCCCAAGCACGAGGTCCCGCACACATCCGCCGCAGAGATAAGCCTGAAAGCCGTGTTCCCGCAGGGTGCCCACAATCGAGATGGCGAAGTCTTTCAGCATTCAGCACTCAGCATTCAGCACTCAACGCGCCGAATGCGGACATCAGCATACAGTAGATGCAATAAGCCAGCCCGGCACTTGCCAACTGCAAACCAGAAACTAGAAACTAGAAACTAGAAACTGATGTCAGACGCCTACATTCTCGGGATTGAGAGTTCCTGCGACGAGACCGGAGCTGCCGTGGTGCGCTCGGGAGAGCAGATGGTCTCGAACGTCGTCTTCTCGCAAATTGCCACGCACCAGCCCTATGGTGGAGTTGTTCCGGAACTCGCCTCACGTGAGCATCTCCGCGCCATCGTTCCGGTCGTTCGCAAGGCGCTGGCCGACGCCGGCCAAACCTACCAATCGATCGACGCGATCGCCGTGACGCAAGGGCCCGGGTTGGCTGGAGCACTGTTGGTCGGGATCAGCTATGCCAAGGCTCTGGCGTTTGCTCTCGACAAGCCACTGATCGCTGTCAACCATCTTGAGGGGCATATTCATGCGGTGCTCCTGGAAGAACGCCAGAAAGGAAATCATGAAGTTGCGTTCCCCGTGCTGGCCCTGGTTGTCTCTGGCGGACACACGCACCTTTATCTCGCCGAGGAGAAGGGCGAGGGCTGGTCTTATCAAAATATCGGTCACACGCGTGACGACGCCGCCGGAGAAGCCTTCGACAAAGTTGCCAAGCTGCTTGCACTCGGCTACCCGGGAGGTCCTGTAGTCGATCGGCTGTCCGCCCATGGCGATCCCACCGCCGTGAAGTTTCCCCCATCGCAGCTTAAGCACCGCGACCGCAAAGACCGGGGAAAACCGGAAGACGACCGGCCCCGCTTCGACTTCTCCTACAGCGGGATCAAGACCGCGGTCCTGCGCTATGTGGAAACGCACAACATGCAACCCGGGATCGAAGCTCGTAAGAAGGCGTTGAGCGAGATCACGAAGCCTTCGTGGCAGGATTACCTGGCGCACTGCGATAAGGCCACTCTCGACCTCGTCGCGTCTTTCCAGCGCACCATGGTCGAGGACCTGGTTGCGAAGACCCTTGCAGCAACGCGCGAGTATGAGGTCGCAACCCTTTTTGTTACCGGCGGAGTGGCCGCGAACAACGAACTGCGCCAGCGGTTTGAACGTGACGCTGCCATGGAAGGCCTGCCCGTGTTCTTTCCCTCACGTCCGCTCTCCACCGATAATGCGGCGATGATTGCGGCGGCAGCCTACCCCAAGTTCCTGGCCCAGGAGTTTGCGCCGGCAGACTTCTCGGCCGAAGCGGGACTGGCCCTCAGCGCGCGCTAGACACGTCTGAACACACGTCCGGCCGAAGAAGCCTGGGATGGGGAAAGGTCGCGAATCAGCGGCTACTTAGGATTCGTTGGCAGGCGTGCGATCTTCAATAGCCATGTCCTTGAACTCGCTGGACTCGAAGATTTCGCCGCATTCGAGACATTCTACGAACTCGGCGTCCTCGTCGCGGCTCACGATCTGCACGCGCGGATGCTTACACTGATTCATCTCTCTTCTCGGGTGAGGGAACTGCGGACAGTGCGGTTGGACTCATAATCCGGGGGTGTCGGAGCGCCCTCCTCCCATAAGGGCGACGATTTTCGGCGGAATTTCGGGTATTGTAGCCCCGGCCTACGCCTTGTCAAGTGTTCCGAAGTCACGTTTTTGTACGAGATTTCCACCGAACTCGGTGACGAGCGGGAGCCCAGGGCGTCACCCGGAAGCCTGCATAAGGGACCCCGTCAACTGGTTTACCTTGCGACGATTGGAGTCCTGGCGATTTGGCAAAGTCAAATTACGACCAATTTTATCGTATAAATTTAAACCACTCAGCCCCTTATAGTTACCTGTCACTGTCGATCAAAGGCCACTCCCTGTCAGGGGTTGCGCTTTAGCCCTCTGGACACGTAAAATGAAGTACGACTGAAAAGGTCGGATTTACCCCGAGCATGCTGAAGCTGACCAAGAAGGCGGACTATGGACTGATGGCCATGCGGCACTTGGCCGAACGTTCAAACGGGGATTCCTGCAGCGCCAAGGATGTTGCCGATTCGTACGGCATACCTCAAGAGGCGCTGGCCAAGATTTTGCAGCGGCTGGCCAAGGCCGGGTTGTTGCACTCGCAGCATGGGATCAATGGCGGGTACACGCTGGCCCGAGACCCGCGGACGATTTCGGCATTTGAGGTGATTCGCGCCATTGACGGCCCGCTGTTTATCACCTCGTGCATCACGGTCCGGGGCAACTGCGATCAGAGTGATCGCTGCAACATTCGCGAGCCGTTGCGCAAGGTGAACAGCAGCATCGAGCAGGTGCTTCGCGACATCAAGATTTCCGACATGAAGGATGAGCCGCTCGAGGGCGGCGAAGTCCGGCACGGTGAGCCCAGGCACAAAGATCTGGTAACGATTGGATAAAAGGTAGGAGACGCATTCATGAGCACGGACGTAAAAGCGACGGGGTTTCAACTTCGGGAAGGCCCGAACGGCATCAAGCTGCCCATCTACATGGACAACCACGCGACCACGCCGGTCGATCCGCGGGTTCTCGAAGAGATGATGCCGTATTTCACGGACAAATTTGGCAACGCGGCCAGCCGTAACCACGCCTTTGGCTGGGCTGCCGAAGAGGCTGTGGAACTGGCGCGCGATCGGGTCGCAAAACTGATCGGCGCAACCGCGAAAGAGATTGTGTTCACCTCGGGCGCGACCGAGAGCGACAACCTGGCCATCAAGGGCGTCGCCGAGATGTATCGCGAGAAGGGCAACCACATCATTACCGCGGTGACCGAGCACAAGGCGGTGCTCGACACCTGCAAGCGACTCGAGAAGTATGGCTATCGTGTTACGTACCTGCCGGTGCAGAAGGACGGGCTGGTCAGCCTCGACGAGCTCAAGCGCGCGATGGAGGATCCCAAGACGATCCTGGTCACGATCATGGCTGCCAATAACGAAATTGGCGTGCTGCAGCCGATCGAGGAGATCGGGAAGCTCTGTCGGGAGCGCGGCGTGCTGTTCCATACCGACGCGGTGCAGGCGGTCGGCAAGGTTCCCCTCGACGTCAACAAGCAGAACGTCGACCTGGCGTCGATTTCGGGACACAAGATTTACGGGCCGAAGGGGGTGGGCGCGTTGTATGTGCGGCGTCGGAATCCTCGCGTGCAGGTTTCGCCCATTATTGATGGCGGCGGACACGAGCGCGGCATGCGGTCAGGCACGTTGAATGTCCCCGGCATTGTGGGCCTGGGCAAGGCCTGCGCACTGGCAACTGAAGAGATGCTGAAGGAATCCTGCAAGCTGGCAGGCCTGCGCAACCGGCTGAAAGACCGCATCATGGGCCGTTTGGACGAGGTTTATATCAACGGTTCGATGGAGCATCGCCTGCCGGGCAATCTCAACATTAGTTTCGCTTATGTCGAAGGCGAGTCGCTGCTGATGGGCATCAACGATGTTGCCGTATCCAGCGGTTCAGCATGCACCTCCGCGACACTTGAGCCATCTTATGTATTGAAGGCTCTCGGTACCGGAGACGACTTAGCGCACAGTTCGATCCGGTTCGGGATCGGTCGGTTCAACACTGAGGCCGAAGTTGATTATGTTGCCGATCGCGTATGCGAAACGGTTGAGCGCCTGCGCGAGCTCTCGCCATTGTACGAACTGGCGAAAGAAGGCGTTGATTTGAAGAGCGTGAAGTGGGCAGCAGAATAAAGTTTCAAGTTTCAGGTTTCAAGTTTCGAGAGGGAAGAGTCAGAAATTTGACTCTGTAATCTTGAAATTGTGAAAGTAGAAAACCCTGAGGCTCGCAGCTTTGAAACTCGAAACTTGAAACTGGAAACTTTAGAACTGGAGACCGTGAATCATGGCTTATAGCGACAAAGTGCTGGATCATTATTCGAATCCGCGAAATGTCGGCTCGATGGACAAGAGCAGCGCTGATGTGGGCACCGGGCTCGTAGGAGCTCCCGAATGCGGCGACGTGATGAAGCTGCAGATCAAGGTGAATCCCCAAACCAACGTCATCGAGGACGCGAAGTTCAAGACGTTCGGATGCGGATCGGCGATTGCGTCCTCTTCGCTTGCGACGGAGTGGGTCAAGGGTAAGACCGTCGAGGAAGCGCTGCAAATCAAGAACACTGACATCGTGAAGGAGCTCTCGCTGCCTCCAGTGAAGATTCACTGCTCGGTGCTCGCGGAAGACGCGATCCGGGCGGCGATCCACGACTGGAAGAAGAAGCAGGGTTCGGAAGAGACGGCGCCTGCTCCGGCACAAGCGGCGCACTAAACAGGTGGAACTGCGGCGTCTCGATCGCAGTGTACAGGCGAGGACGGCCGCAGTGTACGGGCGCGGACGCCCGTACGTCCGCAGAACCAAGGTAAGTAGCATGGCAACAGTAACCGAAGAACCGAAAACCGCGAAGGGCATCCAGGTGACGGACAAGGCCGTCGTCAAGATCCGCGCTGCGATGGAGAAGGAAGGAATTTCTCCGGAGCAGGGCGGCCTTCGCCTTGGTGTGCAGGGCGGCGGTTGCTCGGGCCTGAGCTACAACATCCGTTTCGACACCCAGCCGCGGGAACGCGACAGAATTTTTCAGTTCGGCGGTGTGCGAGTCTTCGTCGATCCCAAGTCGTTCATCTACCTGCACGGGATGACGCTGGATTACCAGGAGACCCTGATGCAGCAGGGTTTCGTTTTCGTAAACCCGAACGCGTCCAAGGCTTGTGGCTGCGGGACGTCGTTTTCAGGCTAGTTCGGATCCGAACACCACGGCGCCACCTGTGCGGCCCGGGCAAGCGAGCGGGCGAAACAAGGTTGAGCGTTCGTGGTGAGTGTTTTTTATGGCCAGTTCAGAATCCAAATCGAGCCTGATCATGCCCGGCGAGGCAACCTCCACCTGCTGGTCGTGTGGCACGATGCGCGCTGTGCATTTTTGCGGAGCCTGCGGCAAAGTACAGCCGCCGGTGCCGGTCGATTACTTCACTTTCTTTGGGCTCCCAAGAAAGTTGAATATCGACGTGGCGAAACTCGAGCGCGAGTTCCACCAGCTGAGTCGCAAGCTGCATCCTGATCTTTACGCGCGCGCCGAAGCCCAGGAGCAGGAGTGGAGCCTGCAGCAGAGTTCACAACTCAACGACGCGTACCGCACTTTGAAAGACCCCATCAGGCGCACGCAATACCTGTTGCGCCTGGAGGGTGTCGAACTCGAAGAGCAGTCGAAGAGTGCGACCGACGAAGCGCGGCAAAGTGGGCAATTGAAGAAGCAGGTTGTGCCACCCGATCTGCTGGAAGAAGTGTTTGAGCTCAACATGCAGCTCGAAGAACTGGGCGCGAACAAAAAGCTCGGAGAGGACGATCCGAACCTCACCCAGGAATTGCAGCAGAAGAAAGCGGAGTTCGAGCACAAATTTGACGGCCTTTTCGAGGAACTGAAAGCGTACTGGAACGAGTGGGACAAGGCGATTGATAGCGGCACCGAGGAAGAGCGCGTGAACGTCCGCGACAAGATGGTGGATCTGCTCAACCGGCGCAATTACATCAGGAACCTGGTAAGGGACGTGAATGAAGCACTTGGCACTTAGCAATTAGCATTTAGCCGCCGTGGCCAAATGCTAATTGCCAACTGCTAATTGCTGGTCCGTATGAGTACTGAACGAATCGTCGGCATCGATCTCGGCACCACCAACTCGCTGGTGGCGCACATGCAGGGGGACACCCCTGTCGTAATTCCTGGCGAGGACGGCGTGAACCTTGTGCCGTCGGTAGTGGCTCTCGATGAACATGACCGCGTGATTGTCGGCAACGCTGCCCGCAAGTACCTGATCGAAACTCCAGAGCGCGCGGTGTATTCGATCAAGCGCCTTATGGGGCGCGGCGTCGAAGACATCCACGAAGAGTTGAAGCTGTTCCCGTTCCGGCTCGCGGACGATATCCAGCGCGGCGAGGTCATTCGCATCAGGCTTGGGAACAAGGTTTTCACGCCGCCGGAAATCTCGGCAATGATTCTGCGCCAGCTTAAGCGCAATGCGGAGCGGTTCTTTGCTGCACCAGTGACCAAAGCTGTCATCACCGTGCCGGCCTACTTCAACGACGCGCAGCGCCAGGCGACCAAAGATGCCGGGCGGATCGCGGGGCTGGAAGTTCTCCGGCTCGTCAATGAGCCGACCGCTGCATCGCTCGCCTACGGCCTCGATAAGAAGCAGAACGGAACCGTGGCCGTCTACGATCTCGGCGGCGGCACCTTCGACATCTCGATTCTGAAGCTGCACGACGGCATCTTCGAAGTGATCGCAACCAATGGCGACACACACCTCGGCGGCGACGACATCGACAACCTGTTGATCACGACTGCCCTCGACGACATTCAGGGCGACATGAACATCGATGTGCGCCGAAATGCGGAAGTCGTTCAGGCGATCCGCAAGGCGATCATCGATGCGAAGATTCGACTTTCGTCGGAGACGAAAGCCACCATTGATGTCGAATTGCCAGGAGGGAAGCATTATCAGCGCGAACTTACGCGAGAATTGTTCGAGCAACTAGCCCAGCCAATCATCGATCGCACAGTGGGTCCCTGCAAGCAGGCTTTGAAAGATGCGGGACTGAAGCCGGAGCAGATCGACGAAGTGGTGCTGGTCGGCGGATCGACTCGTATCCCCAAGGTTCGAGCCTTGGTACAGGAGCTTTTTGGTCGCGTTCCGCACACCGACCTGAATCCCGACGAGGTCGTTGCGCTTGGCGCAGCGGTTCAGGCTAACATTCTCGCCGGCGGATCGCAGGCTACCGAGAACATGCTGCTGCTGGATGTTACGCCCCTGTCACTTGGAATCGAAGTCGCGGGCGGGGTGACCGACAAGATCATTCTCCGCAATTCGACTATCCCGGCCTCCGCGACGCAGCATTACACGACCCAGGTGGACGGGCAGGCGAACGTCGCGATCCACGTTTTGCAGGGAGAGCGCGAACTTGCTAAGGACTGCCGCTCGCTGGCTCGCTTCGATCTGAAAGGAGTTCCACCGATGCCGGCAGGCTTGCCGCGCATCGAGGTCCGTTTCCTGATCGACGCCAATGGCATTTTGCACGTCACAGCGCGTGAACAGCGCAGTGGCAAGGAGGCCGAGATCTCTGTCCAGCCGAGCTACGGCCTTACGGACGAGCAGGTCGAGGGAATGATCCTGGATTCGTTCGATTACGCCGAAGAAGATTTCCGGCAGCGCCAATTGATCGAAGCTCGCAATGAGGCCGATACCATTTTGGCTGCAATGGAGAAAGCTCGCCAGAATGAAGCGTGGCAACGGCTGACTTCCGATGAACGTAAGCAAATCGACAAACTTGAGAAGGCCTTGCGCGCCGAGAAGTCGGGCGAGGATTACCAGGCAATCCGCAAGGCGATCGATGTGTTGAATCAGGCGACGACCCGTTTGGCCGAGTTGATGATGGACACGGCTGTTGCCACGGCACTCAAGGGAAAGTCGATGGAGAACACCGGTGTTGAAGAGGGGCCGGAAGCTCCGCATCCGGTAGCGAAAGCAGATTTTGAGTAGCACTTCTGGGTGGAGCGGCGCTTCAGCGCTGCATGAATTGGCTGTCACAGAGCGGCTTTAGCCGCTGTAAAAGATATGGACGAGAAAAATCAAAACACGGCGACTGCGACAATGGACGCTCCCAGCGAGAATACGGTCCAGGTGACATTTCTTCCCGAAGGGAAGACGGTCACGTTCGAGCATGGCAAATTGCCATATAAAGATCACGGCAAGGAAGAATCGATCCTCGATGTTGCGCTGAACAACGGCATCCGGCTGGACCACGCGTGCGGCGGCAACTGCGCCTGCACGACATGTCATGTCTGGGTCAAAGAAGGCGCGCAAAACCTGTCGGAGATGGACGACGACGAAGCCGACCGATTGGACATGGCAGCCGATCTCCAGCTAAACTCTCGCCTCGGTTGCCAGGCTGTTATTACCAAGCCCGGTAAAGTGGTCGTTGAGATTCCCGCGTGGAATCGCAATTACGTGTCGGAAGAACACTAAAGAAAGCAGTTGGCGGTTGGCACTTAGCAATTAGCGAAATCTTCTCACGCTAAGTGCTAACTGCTAACTGCTGCTTTTCACGGAGCCGCCATGCCGAAAGATTTGACCTGGGACGACGCCGACGATATTGGCATTCTTCTCTCGGAGATTCATCCGGAGATCAATCCGCTCGAAATCCGTTTCACCGAACTGCATCGCTATGTCACCGAGCTCCCCGACTTTAAAGACGATCCCAAGAAGTCGAACGAGGGTAAGCTCGAAGCCATTCAGATGGCGTGGCACGAAGAGTTCCTCGATCGTACGCAGGGCTAGCTTCATCTGTTAAGCGCGCCCGGCGCTTTGTACTCGGCCACCCGGCAGGTACAATGCTTTCCTACTAGAAATCCAGAAGGTTTGATCAGGAGGGACTCGTGTACCCCGCCCGGCCTCAGTGTTATCGACGTATGGCGGTCGTTCTTCTGCTGTTTTGCAGCTTGTTACTTCCGGCCGTTGGGTTCGCTCAGGCCTATCCTCCAACCATCGTCTTCATGACCGACTTCGGTACGGTCGATGATTCGGTTCCGATCTGTAAAGGCGTGATGTACCAGGTCATGCCGTCGGTTCGCATTGTCGATCTCACGCACCAGGTCACGCCCTTTTCCATCCTCGACGGCGCTCGCTTCCTCTATGGGGCGACTCCCTATTACCCGGCGGGGACCGTTTTTGTCGTGGTCGTCGATCCCGGCGTAGGTACCAGCCGCAAAGCCATTGTCGTCAAGTCGAAGCGTGGGCAGTTCTTTGTTCTCCCCGATAACGGGCTGATGACGCTGGTCGAGCAGCGTGACGGCATTGAATCGGCGCGCAACATCACGAACACCGCCTGGATGATTGGGTCCAAATTGTCATCGACGTTTCATGGACGCGACATCTTTTCTCCCGTAGGTGCGCACGTCGCCAGGGGCGACGACTGGACGCAGGTCGGACCGGAGATTTCCCTGAAAGAGCTCGTTCGCCTGGACCTCAAGCCGGCGACGTTGGATGCAAGCGGCATTACGGGAACCATAATTGCGACGGACGGTCCATTCGGCAATCTGGTGACTAACATCGATGCCGATGACTTCCTCAAGCTGGGATACCAGCGCGGAGATGCCGTTCCCATGAGCCTGGGCTCGCAACAAATGGCGATTCCGTTCGTCAAAACGTTTGGTGAGGTTTCCCTGAAGAAGCCGTTGCTGTACATCGACTCACGCGGGCATGTAGGCCTGGCGGTGAATCAGGACAGCTTTGCGGCAACGTATGGCATTAAGCCGCCCACGTCGATTTCAATTCCGCGAAAGAGCAAATAATCAGGTCTGCCAGGAGCTGTTTTATGCGTAGTGGACGTAAATTCTCCCAGGTTGTAGCGCTGGTTGTCGTATTAAGTTCTTTGGGGCTGACTCAAAGTTTCCGCGGATCGATTCGTGGTCATGTTGAGGATCCGAGCGGAGCCGTCGTTCCGAAAACCGAGATCAAGGCTCGAAACCTGTCTACGGGATTGGAGCGGGAAACCGTGTCGGGGGATGACGGCGGTTACGTTTTGGCGGAACTGCCGGCGGGACCGTACGAGGTCACTGCCACGATGGCGGGCTTCCCCAAGATAGTTCAGAACGCGGTGGTCCAAGTCGGCGCCGACACGCGGGTTGACATTCGCCTGTCGCTTCATGGCGATGAGGTCATCAAAGTCAGCGCTCCTCCACCTCTTGTGGACACGACTCGAGACGTCCTCGGCGAGGTCGTGGAAAGAATGCTGGTCAATGAGCTTCCCCTGAACGGACGCGACTTCGGAAAACTCGTCGCCCTCACTCCTGGTGTGACAGTCGAACCCTCGGGCGTTGCGGGTACCCAGTTTGGTTTCGGGCAGTTCAACATTAACGGCAACCGTGATCGGTCGAACAACTACACACTCGACGGGACTGACAACAACGATCCGTTTTTCAATAACTCGGCGCTGAACCAGGTCGGGATTACCGGTGCTCCCGCCACGCTGCTTCCGATCGATGCCATCCAGGAATTCAATCTGGAGTCGCAGTTTTCTGCCGAATACGGCCGCAACAGCGGGTCGGTAGTGAACATCATCACCCGCTCCGGGACGAATGACTTGCATGGCACGGCGTTTGAATTCCTGCGCAATAGTGCGCTCGATGCGCGGAACTACTTCAACACCGAATCGCGCAAAACATCTTTTCAGAACAACCAGTTCGGCGGCTCGCTGGGAGGTCCGCTGATCAAGGAGCGTACCTTCTTCTTCGGCGCTTTTGAAGGACAACGGGAGCGCGTAGGTTCCGACTTCCTGCTGAATGTGCCTACCGCGGCTGACATCGCCGGCGCAAAGCAAATGGTTGCCGACAACGGCTTCGGCCCAACCAATCCGGCGTTGGACAACATCCTGGCCCTTTATCCATCGAGCGCCACAGGACAAACGCCTGGAGTAGTGCGCGACAAGAATGACTTGGATAACTTCATTGTGAAAATCGATCACAATTTCAACGGGACCGAGCAGTTGACTGGACGTTATGCCTTCGGCCGGAGCAGCCAGGTTTTCCCGCTGGGCAACAATGGAGGCTTTGGAAAGGGGTCGCGACTGCCGCAGTTCGCGCAGACTTCGCCGACGCGCGTGCAGGTGTTCTCGGCAAGTTGGCTGTCCACTCTGAGTTCGACCAAAATCAACGAGGTGCGCTTCGGCTATAGCCGGTACAGGACCTCGTTCAGTTCGCTCGACGCCAAGTTCGATACATCAACTCTTGGCCTGAACTTCGGCACGAATAAGACTGGATTGCCCGAGTTCGACTTTTCCACTCCGGAACTGGAGAACCTTGGCGCCCAGGGTTTCAGTGTGCCGCGCGGTCGTACCAGCCAGACCTATCAGATTCTCGATAACTTCACACTCGTGAAGGGCAAGCACACGTTCAAGTTCGGAGGCGAGTTCCGGCGCGCTGCTGTCGACAACTTCAACGATAACCTGGAGCGTGGGATCATCAACTTCGGCCCGGACCCGTCGGCGTTTACCGATTGCGATCCCGCCAACCCGTCGCCCGGACCAGGGGCCGCTTTCTGCGGCAACAACGCTGCGCTGGCGCTCGGTAACTTTTATTTAGGAAATGCCTTCACTCTCGTGCTGACGGGGAATACGCAGCGCACAACGTACAACAACGGGCTCTCGTTCTTTGCCCAGGACGACTACCGCGTTGCACCCAAGTTCACGCTGAACCTGGGTTTGCGATGGGAGTACTTCGGGCCGCTCAGCGAAGCCCACGACCTGCTGTCGAACCTGGCTCCGGACGGTACTTTGGCGATGGTCGGCACACACGGCTTGAAGGGAGTTTACAACCGCGATCTGAACAATTTTGGGCCGCGCGTCGGGTTTGCCTGGAACGTGCTACCGAGCACGGTTGTTCGCGCTGGATACGGCGTGTACTACGACTACGTGCCGCAGGATCTGTTCATCGCAAACTTCACGGCCTCGGCTGGAGTCGCCACTAACCCGGTCGGGCCGCAGGCCGTATACCCGATGAACTTCGACTCTACGGCTTTCAATGGCACAAACACGATGCCGAATGCGCCCGTATTCACGGCGAGCAATACCGGGCCGTTCACGATCTTTGCGACGCCTCGCAAGTTCGCGACGCCGTACGTTCAGAACTGGAACGTGAACGTCCAGCAGAAAATGACGGACAAAGCGTCGCTTGAAGTTGGTTACGTGGGCAGCAAAGGAACTCGCCTGGTGCGGCTCTACGATGCCAATGAGCCTGACGCCAATGGCAATTTTCCCAATCCAAACTTCTTCAATATGGATGTCCTGGCGCCCATCAGTTCTTCGACCTACCATGCCTTGCAGACGACGTTCCGGGTGCAGGGGCTGGGTGGATTCTCAGGATTTGCGACTTATGGCTGGGCTAAATCCCTGGATGACGCGTCGGACGGAATCGACTTCACCGCCGGCGCCGCCTTTCCGCAGGATTCAAACAACCTCAGAGCCGAACGAGGCGGATCGACATTCGACACTCGGCACCGTTTTACCGGCGCGTTGAACTACGCTGTCCCGCGATGGAAGCCTTTGCCGCGCGTCCTGGGGGCTGGATGGGCTTTGAACTGGATTGCCAGCGCACAGAGCGGCCGGCCCATTCCAATCATTACCTCCAACGACAATACGTTTCGCTTCTATTTCAATCAGCGGCCCGATGTGGTGCCCGGCGTCAACCCGATTCTCTCGAACTGGAACCCGGTTACCGGCTACCTGAATCCGCTCGCGTTTCAACAGCCGCAGGACGGAACCTTCGGCAACCTCTGCCGTAACTGTATCTACGGCCCGAAATATTGGAACCTAGACTTTTCGGTAGCGAAGACGACGCCCCTTACCGAGCATGTGAACTTACAGTTCCGGGCCGAGTTCTTCAATATCCTCAATCATCCGAATTTCGCCTTGCCCAATGGCAGCGTCAATCCTGGCTTCGATCAAACCGGGGCACTGGTGTGCAGTCCCGCGCAACAATGCTTCGACGGTCAGGTCAGCCAGACTCCCGATGTCGCACAAGGAAACCCGGGCCTGGGTGGCGGCGGACCAAGGGTTATTCAACTGGCGGTGAAGCTGTCGTTTTAGGAAATTCGGCTGCGGATTTGTTCGAATCGCATGTGTTGGGTCACAAATCCGTAGCCGCTTGTCTTAATCTATTCGCCGGCCTTCGCATACCGGCGGAAGAAGCTGTCGCTCTTCCACTGGGGCTTGCCGGGACCGTCGGCCACCTTCACCAGCAGCCCGCGAACCACCTCTTCATATCCTGCAGCGGCCGACAGCTCGATAGGTTGGTCGAGATCATCGGAAGGCGCGTGATAGCGGCGCGTCAGCCAATCTTTTTTATTCTTCTTTTCTTCCTCTGTAGTTGATCCCACGCCCATCGCGAGCGCCGGAATTCCATGCACGATGAAGTTGTACTGGTCGCTGCGGATAAAGATATTGCGCAAGGGCTGGGGATCGGGCTCCACCTGGAGGCCCCGCGCTTCGGCAACCTGGCGAGCGTCGTCGCCGAGGTCGGATTCCTCGAGCCCATAGACCGTGAGGACCTTCAGCGGATTAATGGGCAGGAACATGTCCACATTGATGTCGGCAGCCATCGAATGCGGATCGACTGTCGGATGCGCCGCGAAATACTTCGACCCGAGCAGGCCTTTTTCTTCGGCGGTCACGAACACGAACAGCAGCGACCTTTTCAGCTTTTGCGATGACGTTTTCAAAGACGCGGCAACGTCGATCAGGAGGGCGGTGCCCGAGGCATTGTCCATGGCGCCGTTGTAAATGCGGTCGCCATTGATGGGCTCGCCAATCCCAATATGATCGACGTGCGCCGACAGCACCACATATTCGTTCTTCAGTTGCGGATCGCTGCCCGGCAGCTTCGCGATGATGTTCGACGATTCGAGTTGCTTGGTCTCGAGCTTCACCTTCGTCTTGATGGACGCGGTCAGTGGAAAATGAGGCAGCGGCTTGCGGTCTTTGGCCAGAGCCGCGAGTTCTTCGAAGGTGTGTCCGGAGCCTTCAAACAATTTGTCGGCGTGAGCAGGATTGAAGGTCATCGCCACCTTCTCCCCCTTTGTGTCGTCAAACTCCGGGTCGGCCAAATCCATGCTGGGATGATTGCGGTTGAGCGCAATGCGCGACCACGGGACATCCATTGACGCAGGGTTGATCAGCCCGATGACTCCGATAACACCGGCTGCCTGCAGCGATCTCCAGCGTTCCTTCGCGGTCTGATAGTGGGAAGCCAGCGCGGCCGGCATTTCCGCCGGAGAGCCTGACAGGATGACCGCAACTTTACCTTTCAAGTCCTGGCCGGCGAGGTCGTCGTAGCTCTTTTCCGGAACGCTGAGGCCGTACCCGACGAACACCAGCGGCGCCTCGACTTGAGGCGCGAGATCAACGCGCGTGTTGAAGATCGCATCTTCGCCGATGCTCAAGGGCTCCTGCTTACCGTTGCGTACGAGGGCGGCGCTCGAATCTTTCTCCACGACCTGGCGCGAGACGAACTTAATGGGCTGATAGAACCCATTGGTTCCGGCCGGCTGCAGGCCGGATTGCTTCAGTTGTTCGACTACGTAACCTTCCGCTTTCTTCAAGCCCGGGCTGCCGGTTTCGCGCCCTTCCATGTTGTCGTTGGCGAGGACCTTGACGTGTTCCCACCAGGATTTTCCGTCGAAGTGAGTGTCGGATGTTTGCTGCGAGTAAGCGATCGTAACGAGGAGAAAGGCGAGTGCAACGCACTTCTTGATCATCGTGGAAGAACCTCGGAGAGATGTCCCAGTACCATGCATCGTGAGCCGACACATTGTAGCGCAGCGGCCCTCATGAGATGTCGGCGGCAATGCGTGGCAGAACTGCTTTGACCAGCGCCGTGAACGCGCCTTTCACTTTCTCGCCGGTCTCAAGCACTTCCTCATGCGTGATCGGCTGATCAAGGATGCCGGCCGCCATGTTGGTGACACAGGATATTGCGAGCACTTTAATCCCCATGTGCCGGGCGGCAATAACTTCCAACACCGTCGACATGCCGACCAGGTCCGCGCCGATCGTCCGCAGGTAGCGGATTTCGGCTGGCGTCTCAAAGCTCGGCCCTAACATTGCGGCGTAAATTCCCTCGAAAACAGTGAGCCCGAGTCTCCGTGACTCTTCGAGCGCAGCCTCGCGGTAGCCCCTGTCATAAGCTTGCGACATGTCGGGATAGCGCAATCCGAAGCGCTCATCGTTCGGTCCAACGAGTGCGTTCTGGCCCTGCAGGTTGATGTGGTCGCTCACCACCACCAGCGCGCCTTGCTTGTACTCGAGGTTGATCCCGCCGGCGGCATTGGTGAGGATCACCGCTTTGATACCCATGCGACCGAGGACGCGCATGGGAAATACGACCTGCTGAGGCGAGTAGCCTTCGTACAAGTGAACGCGGCCCTGCATGGCGGCGACCGGCACCGTGCCTGCTTTTCCGATTACCATCTGTCCCGCGTGACCGATCGCGGTGGAGCGCGGGAAGGCCGGGATCTGTGAATAGGGCACGCGGACCGCATCGCTGAGTTCGTCGGCAAATCCGCCGAGGCCCGAGCCGAGCACGAGGCCGATCCTCGCACGCAGCGCTGTGTGCGAGAGCACGAACTGCGCAGCGGATTCGGCTTTGGTAAATTCGTCCATTTCGTCTGGCTGTAAGTTTGAGGTTTTACCTTCGTTTCGTTTGTGAAACCTTGGTGTCCTTTTGTGGTGAGAATTTTTCTGGGTTTTCCTCTGTGCCCTCTGTGGTGAAGTTCTAGAAACGCCTTTCGAATTCAGAAAATTGCTGCTCCAATCTCCACTGCGCTGCCGCGCGTTCGTTAGCTTTCAAAAAATCCGAGCAGCCAGCCGAGGTGGTTGAGCGTCCCGGATCATCGGCCGCACAGGCTTGCGCCCGCCGGAATGTTTTTGCATCCGCCCACAAACTGTTACCCGCTAAGAAACTGTGCTCCAGGCTCGCACGCGCCAGGTTTTTCAAGTCGGCATACTTAAGGCCGTAATCCTCGGCCGCCCGCGTATATTCGCGCGTCATATCGGACCGGGAAACGCCTTCGTCGTCCGTTGCCAACGCCACCGGCACACCGTACTGGCGATAGGTCGGGAAAGGGTGCTCGTCTCCGCGAACGCCAAGGATGACGTCATTGCTGGTCAGGCAGATTTCGACCAGCACATTCCTCTTTGCCATTTGTTTCAGCAACTCAGTCGCGTTCGTCTCTTCCATGACTGAGACACCGTGCCCGATCCGTTCCGCATGGCCTCGTTCAACCGACTCCCGGATGTGAAATGCCAATCCCTCCGGCGGCACGAGGCCGGGAGCGAGTTCACCGGCGTGCAATGAAATGTGCACCTTGGGATAAACCCCGTGCAGGTAATCCATCATGCGCATGTGCAGGTCAAAGTCGTGCATGGGGACATACCAGTCTTCCGGCATGACGAGGTTCACGCCGACAAATCGTGGGTCGGAACTGGCTAATTCGAACCCCGTAAGAATCTGCGCGAACACCGCCTCCGGACTGAGCCCGCGCAGTACCTGGTACAAGTAGCGAAGCTCGACCGTGCATCCGGGTTCCGCCTGCGGAGTGCCGCACTTCATGTCCGCGCGCGCCTTGGCCTCATCGCGATCGAGCACCTGGCGCGTGCCCTCGATGACTTCTTTCAATCCGCCCGCGAGAAGCTTGTCACGGAGCGCGGAGAAGTTGTCACTCCAGCCAATCTTTTCCGCCAGCTCCGGCACTTTCCCCGCATCGGCGGTGTGCATCAGTTCGAGATAGGTGACATGGTCGGCGGCCTCCTGGCGCAGAGCATCGGCAATCATGTCGCCGATATGCAACTTCGTCGCGAGATCGAACTTGTAGAAGCTGGCGAAAAAGTGGTCGTGGCCGGAATCCTCGCTGCGGCTCCAGTTGCGCATCGACCAGGCGTCAACGATCTGGTTGTAGAGCCCCTGGTCCTGGTAAGCACAGGCGATGGCGGGCTTGTTCGCATATTTCTGACAGGGATCGCAGGGAGGGGCGATCAGGAATGAGGTGGTGTGATCGACGCAGAGCCCGTCCTTCGCCGCGTAATCGATCAGCGACTCGGCGTAAATCGCTCCGAACAGGTGATTGTGCAGGTCACCACCTTTCGGCATGCCTTTGATGAATGCAAGCAGTTGCGGCGGCTTCTGCCGGACCGACTCCATGTATCGGGCGGTGCGCTGTTCCGGAGAGGCGGTCTGGGCAAGGAGCGTTGCCGTCAGCGCAATGAGAGCGAGCAGCAATTGGCCGGGTCGGCTCGCGAGGGCCGAGTGCTGAATTCGAAGTTGCGAGTTGCGAGTCGCGAGTTGCGGGAAACACCAGATTCCCCGCTTGACTAGGACTGACAACCTACGAAAAGGGCCGAAACAATAAGGTTGATCCATCATGTGTCATTGCAGGTAAGGAGTCTAAACGGCTCCCAGGGCTAAAGAGCCAATTGCCAATTGCTAATTGCTGTTTTGCAAACGCGCATTGTAACTGGTCGCACAAGCCAGTGTTGTGGAATCTCGCAACTGGCGCGATTTCGGTCGAGATTTACACATTAGGAAAATGCGGTCTTCGGGCGCACCTCCCACGACTGTCACGGCAGTTGACTGCTGAAAACTCGCACTCAGCGCCGGTTTTGAAAGAGATTGCGGACGCACTGCACAAATTCCGGTCACCAGCTTGTGGACGAGCTGCACTCGATTGATTTCAAAGAAGATAAAATCGCAGCTTTTTAATTGACGGGGAAAATAGAAGGAGTAAAACCATAATCGTTCTTTGACATCTTCTGAAGTTTTCCCGGTTGGTGCAGAGTCCGGGACTCAAGCTAGGTCACCCGTTCCGCTGAAAAGTGAGAAGGGAGGGCCGGTAAGGGTCAAAAGCGAAGCGCTGGTTGAGGAGAACAAGAGGAAACGTCGAAGGCAAGATAGAATCCCGAGGCGTTGGACCGGTTTATCCAGTTGGCGGTGAGCCCGGAGCCCAAGCAAAGATCGCGCTGACGCATCCGCAAGGAAGTGGCAGAGAGCAGGTCGAGCAAGGGTCTAAACGCGAGCTACTGGCTGAGACGAACGGGTGCAACAGCACCTCGGGATTCTTATTTTAGCTACTAGCTCTGAGCTACTAGCTACGAGCCCTTGAGTGTTACAGCGATGGGGCGGTGACGACCAACGGCTGCGGTGTTTGCAGGCGGTTGCGGTAGATCTTGCTCTTCGTTGGGACATCAGCAATCGCGTCGGCATGGATAACATATTGGCCGCGCGGCAGAGTTGCGCCAAACTTGATTTCAACATCCTTGTTATCGGGCTTCAGATCGAATCGCTCATACCCGAGCGCGAATGCTTTGCCAACCTCATTCACGGCCACGACGATGACCGTGAGATCGAATGGATCCTTGGCCCCATTGGCGACCGTTATTGAACCAGTGATCTGATCGTTGTTCACGCGCGGGAACACGTTCCACTGGAGCGACAGGCCTCCCACCGCGGTCAGCTTGAAATCCTTTGTCGTTCTGTGGGGCGGTACGCCGGAGTCGGTCAGCGCAATCGTGACCTGGAAATCGCCGGTTTCCTCCGTTGTTCCGGAGATCACGCCAGTGTCCTCGTTCAGCTCCAAACCCTTTGGCAGCTTGCGAGTCACGATCTCCCAGTGGAGCGGCGCGACGCCTCCCGTGGCCTGAAGTCGCGCTTCGTACTGCTGGTGGGTCGTCGCTTCGGGCAGAGAAGTGGTGGTGATAGCGAGCGGCCCCGCAGAGGGTGGTTGCTGGGCGAACGCAGTAGTGATCCCGAGAAGCACGATCAGGATCGGAAGTCTGCCCACGAGTTGTCGCATCTCCGCTTTCGTTTCCAACCACGCCGGGCGAGGACGCCCGGCGCTCCACAACTCTGCTCCGCCAATCTCTATTTCGCTGTGTGCAGGAATCCATCCACCGTCTTATTGAACAAATCCTGCTGATCGACGAACGTCATGTGCCCTGCATTGGGCATGATGGCCAGCTTCGATCCGGAAATCTTCTGCTGCATGACCTGCGACAGCGAAGGATCGCACTCATCATGCTCGCCGACAACAATGAGGGTCGGGACTTTGATGCTCGACAGCCTCTGCGTGTACTCCACCGACGTCAGGTTGCCGTCGATCACGTACTCGCCGTGTTCGCCCCACATCTCGCGGTACAAGTACCAGGACATGACGCCGTTGCCTACCGGGTCGTAATTCGGATCGGGACGATTGTGATAGATGTACGGGAAATATCCTTCGCCCCAGGCTGCGACCATGTACTCGTTGGGATACCGGTTCTGCTCGTACAGCTTGCCGCGCCCGAACAAGCCCGCACCTTCGAGCTTGTCAATCTGGTCGCGGAGCTGCGGCGACATGTTCTCCTTCATCTTGGCGAGAATCTTGTTCATCTGCTCGGTGCTCGACCAGGTGCTCGCGAGGATCAGGTGCGTCAGGTTCTGCTGGTACTTGAGGGCATAGGCCTGGGCAAGTGCTCCTCCGTAAGAGTGGCCGAGCAGGGAAATCTTGCCGAGCCCGAGTTCTTTTCTAACTCCCTCGACGTCCTCCACCATGTTCTCAATGGTGTAGCCCTTCTGGTCCTCGATCTTCTGCGATCGGCCGGAGCCACGCTCATCTATAAAGATCAGCTTATTGGTGCGTGCCAGCGGCAACAGGTAGGGCAGGAAGTAGTCGTGCGAAGCGCCGGGGCCGCCATGCAGGATCAGCAGCGGATCGCCCTTGCCAATGGCCTTGTAATAGATCATCAGGCCGTTCGCGTCGACGTAGCCTTCTTGCTGGGGATAGACGTTCGGCGGGACAGCTTCGGCGGTGGCCTGGGGACGCTCAGGACGACGATGAACCGCGCGGCGCTCCTGGGCGAATAACACACTGGTCAAGAGCAGAATTGCGAAAGCGAAACATACTACGTGAGTTGATGGGTAACGCATGCAAAGAAATCTACGCTCCAAGCGGAATGTGAGCAAATTTATCTAATACGCGAACCTAGAAACACGAAACTAGACACTGCTCAAGCCGCACTCGACTCCCGTCTACTTCGGAGAGTAATCTAGATGGTTTTCACGGGAGGCTCGGGACGATGCGGGAGGCAGTCCAACGGCTATGGCCTGAAATCGAGTGGATCCAGAACCCACAACTGCGCGAGCAGGTCACGCAAACCTGGATCAAGGCGCTCGAACGCAGCCCCTTGAAGCCGGACGATTTGAATCACATCCCGTTCACGCTTCTCGTTCCGAACTGCCCCACCACGTTCATGGAGCACAAGCGCTGTGTCGTCCACATTGCGCGGGACAGCGCTCGGGCCATGCAGGAGTTCATGGGACGAGCTCTGCCAATCGACATCGACACGGTAATTGCCGGGGCGATTCTCGCTGACGTGGGCAAATTGCTGGAATACGAAATGGGGCCTGATGGGAAGAGCCGGCAGAGCGAGAGGGGGGAAGCGCTGCGGCATCCATTTACCGGGGTGGCGCTGGCGCTCGAATGTGGCGTACCCGACGCGGTGTGCCACATCATTGCGGCCCACGCGGCCGAGGGGGACCTGGTTAAGCGCACGACGGAAGCTTACATCGTCCACCATGCGGATTTCATGGCGTTCTTGCCGTTCAAGAATCCGAAGAATGTGAAGGTAAAACCATGATTGCACACGGAGACGCGGAGGCACGGATATGGCCAGAAGTGCTTTCTTTATATCCGAGCGTGTCCGGAGCCAAGTCGAAGGGACGGAGGCTGTTCGGATTGCGGTAAGGCGTCGTGAAATCTCAGTTGCGCTGCCTGTTTCACCTCAACAAGGTGCCTCTCTCGGCAGTGCACGATTGGACGAAGGATTGAGCGCTTGACGCGCTGGGAACGCTCAAGACATTGGCCCTTGCCGCTGCATGTGCAGCGATATCGCAACCAGCCCCGGAGGGGCGGCATAGGATAGCCCGGGGCGGAAGCCCTGGCGTAGTCAAAATTAGAAATCGAGTCCCGTAGGGACGGCACATAAAAGAGGTGGATTGTGGCCGCGAAAGAAGCTGTCGCACCAAAAGAAACTATCACCGCGAAGATGTCGCGCTGGGCCGCCGACCTGCGCTACGAGCACCTGTCGAAAGACGCGGTCTACCAGGCCAAGCGGTTCCTGCTCGATTCCGTCGGCTGCGCGCTCGGCGGCTACAAACAGCACGATGTCATCATCGCACTCGACGTGCTGAATGAAATTGCCGGCCGGGGACCTTCTACCGTCATCGGCACCGGCAAACGCATCGATCCGGTTTCTGCGTCTCTCGCGAATGCGTTGATGATCCGCTGCATGGATTACAACGACATTTACTGGAAGCAGGATCCATCGCATCCATCCGACATCTTTCCCGCGGCCATGGCGTGCTGCGAACGTGCGAAGAGCGATGGCAAAGAGCTGATCGTTGGACTCGTGCTCGGGCATGAGTTCGAGATGCGCCTGTGTGAAGCCGCTTTTCCCGGCATCCGGGAACGCGGCTGGCATCACGCCACATTGACGGCCTTTGCATCGCCGTTTGTCGCCGGCCGCGCCTTGCATCTATCGGCTGAGCAAATCCAGCATGCTATTGGAATTTCAGCGAGCCGCCACTGCACGCTCGGGGCGGTTACTGCCGGCAAGCTTACGATGATGAAGAACACCGTCGATCCGATGGCCACCCAAAGCGGGGTGCTCGCCGCGCTCATGGCGGAAAAGGGATACACCGGGCCAGAACACGTCGTCGACGGCAAGGAGGGCCTGGTCCACTGCTTCGGGCCCGAGTGGAAGCTCAACCTGCTGGTAGACGGTCTCGGCGAATCGTGGCGCATCACGCAGTGCGGAATGAAATTTTTCCCGACCGAAGCTCTCACCCATGCTCCCATTTCCGCGGTGCTCGACCTGGTCAAAGAACATGACTTGCGCCCTGAACAGGTAGACAAGGTTCAGGTTCGATCCCTGGCGCGCGCGGCCGACATCTTGTCCGACCCCAGCAAGTACGATCCGCACACCAAAGAGACCGCCGACCACTCCCTGCCATATGTGATCGCGGCCGCCCTCGTCGATCGGCAGGTCACCCCCGCGCAGTTCGAGATGAAGAAGATTTTTGATCCGACCATCCGGGCGCAGTTGAAAAAAGTTGAGGTCGTAGCCGATCCCGAGATCGAGAAAGTATTTCCGGCATTGCAGCGCGTCGCGGTTACGATTGAGACGAAAGATGGCCGCTCCTTCAAAAAGCAGCTGGACTATCCGAAGGGCGATCCGCGGAACCCACTTTCCGACCAGGAGGTTGAGGAAAAATTCAGCGCACTGGCCGAGGGCGTGTTATCCACCCGCGCGCAGGCAAAGCTGAAGGATGCCATATGGAACCTGGAGAAAGTCGGATCAGTCTCGAAGTTGATGGCGCTCATGAAGGCGGATGTGAGAAAGAAGACGGCCTCGAAGAAAGTAGCGAAGAAGAAGCGCTAGCAATTTGTCACGAACACTGGGTGTAAGACTAAACCATGGCTGACTTGAGCGAAACCTTATCCTCGGACCTTTCGGCGCGGTATCTGAAACTTGCGGGCACGGTGCACGACCTCGCGGGACCGCTGTCAGACGAGCAGTTCTGGGCCAAGCCCTTCCCGTTCGGAAACAGCTTCGGCCACCTCGTGCTCCATCTCACCGGCAATCTGAGCTACTGCATTGGCGCGCAGATTGCCGGAACCGGGTATCAACGCGACCGCACGCGCGAATTTACGGAGACCGATCATCCAGGAAAAGATGAGGTGCTGAAGAAGTTTGAGGACACGGTCGAGATGGTAGTACGTACCATACGAAACCAGTCAGCCGAGGATTGGTCGACGGAGTATTCGGGCACGGGTGCCGATGCGAAAGACCGGTTCGGCATCATCCTGACGTGCGCCACGCATTTGGACCACCATGTCGGGCAGTTGATGTACTTGAGCTTCCAGCACCAGAAGAACACTTGACGCGCCTGGCGCAGTCACAACAGGGATTTCTTTATGGGCCAAACCATCGTTGAGAAGATCGCGCAAACTCACCTGGCGGAAGGACCGAATCGCCCGCTGCGCACGGGCGACTTTGTTTCCATCCGGCCGTTCCATGTCATGACGCATGACAACACCTCGGCAGTGATGTCGAAGTTCAAGGCGATCGGCGCGAAAAAGCTCTACGACCCCAAGCAGCCTGTGTTTGCGCTGGATCACGATATACAGAACCAGGACGAAGCCAATCAGAAAAAATATCGCTCGATCGAAGCCTTTGCCAAAGAACACGGCGTCGATTTCCATCCTGCTGGCTCGGGTATTGGTCACCAGATTATGGTGGAGCGCGGCTATGTGGTTCCGGGCTCGTTCGTGGTTGCGTCCGATTCGCACTCCAATATGTACGGTGCGCTCGGTGCTATCGGAACGCCGATTGTCCGTACCGACGCAGCCGCCGTGTGGGCGACTGGCGAGTTCTGGTGGCAGATCCCGCGCAGCATCCAAGTTGTGCTCGAGGGCAAACTGCCGGAAGGCGTCACGGGAAAGGACGTCATCATCGCTCTTTGCGGCCTCTATAACCACGATGAAGTCCTCAATGCCGCCGTCGAATTCTCCGGTCCTGGCGTGGCGTCGCTTTCGATGGATGCGCGGTTCACTATCTCGAACATGAGCACGGAATGGGGGCCGCTGGTCGGCTGGTTCCCAGTGGACGAAATCACGATCAAGTATCTGCGCGGCGTGCATGCGCGACTCAAAGCTCAGGGCGTGGAGCGGTTCACCGAGAGAGACATCGAGAGCTGGACCAAGAATCCGCCAGTACCCGATTCCGGCGCGAGCTATGCCGCCCAAATCGTTCTCGATCTGACGCAACTCACCCCGCACGTCTCCGGGCCCGATACCGTGCAGGTCATGCAGTCGCTCGCGGCAATTGAGAAAAAGAAAATTGCAATCCAGAAGGCCTATCTCCTTTCCTGCGTGAACTCCCGCCTGGAAGATCTGGAAGCCGCCGCCCGCGTTTTGAAAGGCAAGAAGGTTGCGCCGGGAGTGAAGTTCTACCTCGGTGCCGCGAGCGCGTGGGTGCAGCAGGAAGCCGAAAAGCGCGGCATCTGGCAGACCCTGGTGGAGGCTGGCGCGCATCCATTGCCCGCGGGATGCGGCCCCTGTATCGGACTGGGCGTCGGCTTGCTCGAAAAGGGCGAAGTCGGCATTTCCGCGACCAATCGTAATTTCAAAGGCCGGATGGGATCGCGCGATGCCCAGTGCTACTTGGGCAGTCCGGAGGTTGTCGCGGCGTCGGCTGCTGCGGGTTACATCACCGGGCCGCACGAATCGATGGACCGCGCTCCCGCTCGCGAGTACAACGAGTTCGCCGAAACTGCCCGCGCGGAGAAGGTCGAGATTCTGCCCGGATTCCCGGATCGTGTACGCGGCCGCCTCGTGTTCCTTCCCGCTGACAACGTGAACACCGACGCGATCTACGGAAAGGATTACACCTATCGCGACGATATGACACCCGAGATGATGGCCAAGGTCGTCATGGAAAATTACGATCCCCAGTTTGGCTCGCGGACTCGGGCGGGGGACGTGATTGTCAGTGGCTTCAATTTCGGTACGGGCTCGAGCCGCGAACAAGCGGCCACCTGCCTCAAGGCAAAGGGCATTCCCCTGGTGATCGCCGCCAGCTTCTCGCAAACCTACCTGCGCAACGCCTACAACAATGGATTCCTCTGCATAGAAGTTCCGGATCTCGTAAAGCGCTTGCGCGAGCAGTTTGCGGCCGAGATCGACAGAAAAGAGCGCACCATCATTCCCGGCGACGAAATTGATATCGATTTCACGTCGGGAACGATTACCTGGCGCGGCGAGAAGTTTGCATTTCCGGCTCTCGGCAGTGTGCCGCAGTCTCTGGTCATCGCCGGGGGCGCGGAGAACGTGGTGGCCAAGCGCCTGGGGCTCAGCCACGGATGACCGACCTGAAGACCAAAGCGCAGAATTCGATGGATGAGGCGAGAACCCTGATCCTCGGGGCGCAGATTCTGCTGGGTGTGTTGACCCGCGCCGTATTCGAACCCGGGTACAAGAAGCTGCCGGACGTTTCCAAGTATCTAGTAGTCGTCGCGCTGGCTCTGATAGCGGTTGCGGTGACCGTGCTGATCATGCCGGCTCCTTATCATCACATCGCTGAGGAAGGCCGTGACACGGAACGCTTCAACAATTTCGTGAGGAAGGTCATGTACGCCGGCCTCGTCCCATTCGCGCTGTCGTTTGGAATTGCGCTGTACGTGGCAACCCAGATTGTGGCGGATTCCTGGATTGCTCCGATGGCGGGAGCTTTGACTGCCGCTCTCGCGCTTTTCTTCTGGTACGGAATGGGTTTTGTGCGGCCGGCGGCCGGAGCGAGGAGCCGATAAACTTTGGCCGACCCGAAGCAAGTGGATGAGGAGATTCGCCATGCGCTTACGGAAATCCGCATGGTACTGCCGGGGGCGCAGGCCTTGCTCGGGTTCCAGTTCATCACGCTGGTGCTTGAGGAATTTGAGAAGCTCCCCGAAGCGATGAAGGTGGTGCACCTGGTCAGTCTTAGCATGATGACGTTGGCGGTGATCCTGCTGATGACGCCCGCCGCTTACCACCGCATCGTGGAGAAGGGCGAGAACACGGAACGGTTTCATCGTTTCACCGGCCGCATGCTGATGGTCGCGTTGGTTCCGCTGGCGCTGGGATTCAGTGGTGATTTTTATGTCGTCACCTGGAAGGTGACTTCGTCGGATGCATTCGCTGCCCTGTGCACGGCGGCACTTTTGCTTTTCATTTTCGGCGCCTGGTTCGGGTTACCGCTTTTTCGTAAAAAGAAGTAGCTAGCGGTTCGTCGGCTAGCGCCCAGTGGTCGGGGTCCTAACGAGCAGCTACTAACTATCGACTAGTGATTTTCGGAGCTCATACATGCCTAAATACACGGTGGTCACCATGCCGGGAGACGGCATCGGAAACCAGGTCCTGCCTGAGTCGTTGCGGGTCCTGAAAGCTGTCGGGTTCGACGCTGCTTACGTGCACGCCGACATTGGCTGGGAATTCTGGTGCAAGGAAGGGAACGCGCTGCCAGACCGCACCATCGATCTGTTGGCGAAGCACAAGCTCGGCCTCTTCGGCGCGATCACCTCAAAGCCGAAGAAAGAAGCTGACGCCGAACTCGATCCCAAGCTGCGCGGCAAGGGCTACACCTACTACAGCCCGATTGTCACCATGCGGCAGCGGTTCAACCTCGATGTATGCCAGCGCCCGTGCATCGGCTTCGCCGGCAATCCTCTGAATTACGTTCGCAAGCGTGTAGACGGCGGATGTGATGAGCCGCAGATTGACAGCACAGTCTTTCGCCAGAACACGGAAGGCATGTACTGCGGGATCGAGTGGACCAATCCTCCCGAGGTCGTACGCGCGGCCCTGAACTCCCATGCGAAGTTCAAAGCCTTCTCCCAGGTTCCGGGGCAGGACCTCGCGGCCAGCGTACGGATCATCACCCGCAACGCGGCCCGCCGAATCTGCACCGCCGCGTTCGAGTACGCCAAGCGCCGCGGGTTCAAGGCGGTCACGATTTGCGAGAAGCCCAACGTGTTGCGCGAGACCTCCGGCATGATGGAGGAGACGGCGAAGGAAGTTCAAAAGAACTACCCGAACATCCAGCTATGGTCGACGAATATCGACGCGCAGTTGATGTGGCTGAACAAGAATCCCGAAGACTACAACGTGATCGTCGCCTCGAACCTGTTCGGCGACATCCTGTCCGACGCCTTTGCCGGCCTGGTTGGCGGGTTGGGATTTGCGGCGTCCGGCAACATCGGGGATGAAGTCGCCGTGTTCGAGCCGACCCACGGTTCGGCCCCGAAATACGCCGAGCTGAATCCGCCAATCGTCAATCCCATTGCCATGATCCTTTCGGCCGCCATGATGGTCGATCATGTGGGCGAGCACCAGATGGCCAACCGCATTCGTAATGCGGTAGCCGCAGTAGTTAAGGAGGGAAAGGTAAGAACGTACGATATGATGCGTATTCCGGGAGGAGCACGCTCTATCAGCCAGGGTGCCGCGAGCACGGTCCAGATGGCCGACGCGATCCTGGCCAAGCTGTAAAAAAGATCCTGGCCAAGCTGTAAAAAAAAGGTCTGCAGTTGCTCGATAGCTGAGCTTAGCGTTTCTGAGAACTGAGAACTGAGAACTGAGAACTGAGAACTGAGAACTGAGAACTGAGAACTGAGAACTGAGAACTGAGAACTATGCCGGAAGCAAAGCGCACGGGAGAAGCGGGACATTTCGGCAAAGACGTCCGCTCGGATGCGCACGTGTGGATCGAGCCGCGGGACCGCGGTGGCATCGATATCGTCCTCGAATCGCGAGTTAAGCCCTACTACGGTGAAGCCATCAAGACTCAGGCGGAGGACGTACTGAACCATCTCGACGTCCAGCATGCCCAGGTTCTCATCCGCGACGAAGGAGCGTTGCCGTTCGTCATTGCCGCAAGAATTGAAGCGGCTGTGCAGCGTGTTGGCCTCGGCAAGGACCTCAAGGCCCTGCCGGAAAAACTGCCGACGCCTCCGGCCTCCGCACGCGACCGGCTACGGCGTTCGCGCTTGTATCTGCCGGGCGGCGAGCCGAAGTACTTCGTTAATGCCGCGCTGCACGGTCCCGACGCGATCATTCTCGATCTTGAGGACTCGGTCCACGCCACGCAGAAGGATGCGGCACGCCTGGTGGTCCGAAATGCCTTGCGCTCGGTCGACTTCGCGCCTTGTGAGCGCATGGTGCGGATCAATCAACTGCCGATGGGGCTCGAAGATCTCGACGCGATTGTTCCAGAGTCACCCGACCTGATCCTGATTCCCAAGGTTGAGCGTCCGGACCAGGTTATGGAAGTGGCTAACCACATCCAGCAGATCAAAACCAGGAACAAGCTCGAGCGCGACATCTGGCTGATGCCGATCCTTGAGTCGGCGCTCGGGATCGAGAACGCCTACAAGATCGCCAGCGTCACCAATCAAGTTGTCGCCTTGACGATCGGGCTGGAAGATTACACGGCCGACCTCGGTGTCGTGAAGACTGCAATCGGCACCGAGACGCTGTATGCGCGCGAGCGTATCGTCAATGCAGCTCGAGCTGCGGGCGTGCAGCCAATCGATTCAGTCTTCGGCGATGTCGCCGACATGGACAGTCTGCGCGTCTGGGGCCTGAATTCGCGTGCGCTCGGGTTCGAAGGCATGGGCTGCATCCACCCGCTGCAGATTCCCGTGATTCACCAGGCCTTTGCGCCGTCGCAGGTCGAAATTGAGAAGGCGCTGAAGATTGTTGCGGCCTACAACGAGGCCCAGCAGAAGGGCATTGGCGTGGTCAGCTTGGGTTCCAAGATGATTGACCCGCCGGTTGTACAACGTGCGTTGCAGTTGATTGCGCGGGCACAAACCATGGGATTGGTTACCAAAGCGGCTTCGGCCTAAGTGTGGAGGTACGGGCGTCCTCGCCCGTACGAAAGAAGTTGAACGAGTGGAGCTACGGGCGTCCTCGCCCGTACAACACCAAAAGGTGGACGCAGTGGCAAGCAAAGGCACCGGGATGATTAAGGTCGAACTCGCGCTGAATGCCGCTGGGCGCATGGTGCCCGCCATGGTCAACGGACGTCCGCAGATCCCGTACATTGGTGTTGGGAAATTTCAGCCCCGCGGTAAAAAAGCCGCCCCGCCGATTCGATCTGCCGCGAACTATCCCGATACCGGCGACAAGCGCGTCCCCGACCTTGAAACCGCTCTGAAGAAATGCGGCCTGCGTGATGGCATGGTGATCTCCAGCCATCATCATTTGCGTGATGGTGATGCGGTCGCCATGATGGCGCTTGAGGCTGCCGGTCGTGTTGGCGCGAAAGACCTGATGTGGTTTCCCAGCGCGTCGTTCCCCACGCAAAAGGGCGCGATTGACCTGATGGAGAAGGGGATCATCGACCACATCGAAGGCAGCATGAATGGCCCGCTCGGTGACTTCTGCACCCAGGGCAAGATGCGCGGGATGGGCGTGCTGCGCTCGCACGGCGGGCGATGGCAGGCGATCCAGGACGGAGAAGTTCACATCGACATCGCCGTGATCGCCGCTCCCACGGCAGATCAGTTCGGCAACGCTGATGGTTCGCACGGGAAGTCGGCCTGCGGGTCTCTCGGTTTCGCTCTGGCTGACTCGATGTACGCTGACCAGGTCATTGTGGTAACCGACAGTCTCGTCCCGTTCCCGTGCATTCCCTGGCAGATCCAGGGCAACAACGTCGATTATGTCGTACAAGTCGATTCGATCGGTGATCCGTCGAAGATCGTTTCCGGCACCACCCAGATCACGCGTTCCCCGGACCGCCTGCGCATTGCGCAGTTTGTGGCCCAGTTCCTTCGCGATGCGGGAATCATGAAAAACGGCTTCTCCTTCCAGGCCGGATCGGGAGGGATCGCACTCGCCTTCGTCGAATACCTCAAAGAGATGATGATGCAGGCCGGGGTCAAAGCCCGGTTTGTGCGCGGCGGATCGACGAAATACCTGGTCGAACTCCTGCAGGAAGGCCTGACAGACTACATCCTCGACGGGCAGACCTTCGATCTCGAGGGCGTCCGTTCCATGGCGAATGACCCGCGCCACGTCGCCACGTCCCCCTTCACGTCGTACAACTACCACGGCAAAGGGAACTTCGCCTCGATGGTCGATGCCGTCGTACTCGGCGCGACCGAAGTGGACGTAAATTTCAATGGGAATGTTGTGACCCACTCGGACGGACGCCTTCTACACGGCATCGGGGGCTGGCAAAACTGTCTCGACGCTGGCTGTACGATTCTCGCCGTGCCGAGCTTCCGCGATCGCATTCCGGTGATCGTCGACGAAGTGACGACCCTGACGGGACCGGGAGAACTGATCGACGTCGTCGTGACCGAGCGCGGCATCGCGATTAATCCTCGTCGCCAGGATCTGATCGACGCAACCAAGGGCTCGAAACTGCCGATCCGCCCCATCCAGGACATCAAGGCCGAAGTGGAGCGCATTTGCGGCGGCAAGCCTGCCAAGCCCAAACTCAGCGACCGGCCGGTCGCGGTTGTGAAGTGGGTGGACGGAACCGTGCTGGACACGATCTGGCAAGTTTCGTAACGTATTCTCTCCGGCGTGGCAACCATCTCCGCACAATTACTGCAAAATCCTAGGCAACGCACTCTCCTGCGCCGTCGCCTGCTTGCATGGTATGACGCCAACAAGCGTGACTTGCCCTGGCGGGAAAACCGCGATCCCTACCGCGTCTGGATCTCGGAAATCATGCTGCAGCAAACGCGTGTCGCGGCAGTGATCGAGTACTACGCTCGATTTCTGAAGAGGTTTCCCGACGTGCAAACGCTTGCCGGGGCGCGTCTCGACTCCGTTCTCGCTGCCTGGAGCGGCCTCGGGTATTACCGGCGTGCACGTATGCTGCACCAGGCCGCACGCAAAATCGTCCACGACTACGGAGGAATTTTCCCGACAACAGCAAATGGTTGGCACGAACTACCCGGCATCGGTCGTTACACTTCAGCAGCAATTGCCAGCATCGCCTTTGACGAGCCCGTTGCGGTGGTCGACGGTAACGTAGAACGCGTGCTCTCACGATTGGCCGGCAAGAACATGACCGCAAAAGAAGCTTGGTCCGTTGCTGACGCGCTGCTCAGCCGCACACGTCCCGGCGATTTCAACCAGGCAATGATGGAACTCGGCGCGACCGTCTGCGTTCCGGGTGAGCCGAAATGCTTAACCTGTCCACTTGTCGAGGTGTGCGCCACGCGCGGGCCTATGCCGTCGGAAGCGAAACCTCAACGTTTGAGCCGCGAAGTCTGTTACGCGCTTAATGCCAAGAACGGCAGTCTTCTCCTGGTCAGGCGACCTGCCAACGTTTCGCTTATGGCGGGGATGTGGGAGCTTCCCGAGGTGACTTCTCCGAACGGGGACCACCTGGTCGAATTTATAGTCCGGCACTCGATCACGGTCACCGATTATGTGGTTCGTGTCACTTCCGGTACCTCCGGCGAAGTGCCTGACGCGAAATGGATCGCCAAGTCGCGGCTGAAAAGCCTGCCTTTGACCGGCCTTACTAAGAAAATCCTGCGGCGTGCCGGCGTCATCTAATGGAGGTTGGCAGTGGATTGGCTTCGCAAAGCTTTTTGGGGGAAGAGGGAAGATGGCTGCACTCTCGGCAGGAACACTAGCTCCGGATTTCTCGTTAACTACAACGGATGGCAAGCCATTCAATTTGAAGGACGCGTTGGCGCGCGGTCCAGTGGTCGCATTCTTCTTCAAAATTTCCTGTCCCGTTTGCCAATACACGGCGCCTTTCGTGCAGCGGATCTTCCAGGCGGCAGGCAATTCGAACGTCACGATTGTTGGCATCTCGCAAGACAACGTGCGCGACACAAAGATATTTCTCGAGGAGTTTGGTGGAACCTACCCCGTTTTGATCGATGACATCAAAACCAGCTACCAGGTTTCGAGTGCCTATGGCCTGACGAATGTTCCGACGCTGTTCTGGATTGGGCAGGATGGCGAGATTGAGATCTCCAGCGTCGGCTGGTCGAAAGCGGACGTCGAGCAGATCTATCGCAGGATTGTGGAATCGAAGGGCGACGGGCAGGTTCCATTGTTCCAGCCCGGCGAAGAGGTGCGCGACTTCCGCGCTGGTTGAAGCTCGAAAAACTGAGCCCGCCGGCGGCGGGCCTCACCATCAACAACTCCTTTAGTATGTTCGCTTGCCAACCAAGTTTGGGTGACGAGCAGAGATTTCACTGTATTGACAGCCGCGTGGAGCACCTAGGATGATGGGTGCACGATGCATAGGCCTGCCACTTCTCCTTACACGCACGTTCCAACCTCGGAAGCGCACATCGTCCAGTTCTACACCGATGATGCATACCTGGTAGGCAGCTTAAGTCAGTTTGTGTGCTCCGCATTAGCGGCGGGCGAGGCCGTCGTCGTGGTTGCCACGAAGGACCATCGGCAGCGCCTGAAGAAATCGCTGCATGCGGCTCATATCGATTTGGATCGTGTCATCGAAGAGGGAAGATACACGACGATGGATGCGGCAGAGACCCTGGAAAAGTTTATGGCCGGTCCGCTCCCCGACGCTCAAAAATTTGATTCGATCGTGGGCTCGATATTGCGAAAAGCACAGACCGTTGTTCCTGGCCAGCGCGTCGCAGTCTTCGGCGAAATGGTCGCGTTGCTCACCGAAAAGGGCAATTTCGACGGTGCGATCAGGCTCGAGCAGTTGTGGAATGAATTGAGCCAGCGCCATTTCTTCTATCTTCGCTGTGCTTACCCGGTCAGAGGTTTTCGAGGTGAGCGAAAGGGCGAGCCCTACAGCAGGATCTGCGCGGAACACTCCCGAGTCATACCCGCCGAATACTGATCTTCGCGCAGTTATTCCCGGCGTCTAACTGATTTATCCAGCACATGAGGAGTATTGCCTGGAGATCGAAGGTAGCGTGTTTTGTCACCCGAAACATCGCGTATCCAACTTCTTTGATCTTCTGTCTATGTAATGTTGGACTCGCTGATCGGGCGCGGGGACGCGGGACAAGTGTTAACGGATTGTCAAAAGTTGTTGGTCCGGTTCGTGACCAAAGCCGCAGGACGCTACTTTTTCATCAGGCTGGTGTGGCTGGCGACGCACTGCCACTTGCCCGAATCATAAATCCACGTATCGGTGAAGCGCCCCAGGTGGTCGTATGGCTTGCCCTCATAGGTGCCTTTGGCGTGGTAGGTTCCAATCACTACCGCCGTGTCGTGGTATGACATGACGTGCACGTCCTGGATGGTGAGTGCCGCCGGCTTGAACTCCGGGTCGCGGATGTCGGCGAGAAACTTGTCGCGAGTGCTGGTAGTTCCATCCCACTCGGTGTTGACGAAGCGATCGGCAATCATTGCTTGTAAGGCGTTTGCGTCGCGACTGACCTGCGCCTCATTCCACAGGTGCTCGAGAATGAGGATTTTGCTCTCCTGAGCGGAGAGGTCCTGCTTGCCGTTCTGCGCCCAGGCGCAGACAGCAAATAAAAACCAACATACGGCGAGTTTGCGCATACCTTGCACTCGACGGCCAAATTCAGAGAAGAAGGTGCTCGAGAATAGCAGCCTGGACCCGCCGCGGGCCAATGAAAACACGACGGGAATATTACGAGGGTCACGGGCGGCCCGAGGTCGCCTAGGCGGCCTCTTCCGATCCCAGGATGCTGATTATCTGCGTGACAAGTTGTTCGTAGGTGCGTTTCGGCAGGACCGCCCGCTCGAGGAGGTCGACCTCAGACTGGTACGGACGGTGCCCGACGATATCCTGGACGACGTCCGGCGCTATCTTATAGCGGTCGGTAAGTTCTTCCGCGGACGCTTCGTTCAGCACGCGCTGTAATTCGGCAGCCGGATCGGGCATAACTTGTTCCTCTCGAAGTGTAGGAACAGCCGACGAGGAGGCGCATCCGGTTCCTCCCGCAGTTTGCCGGTGGAGATCACGTACGCCGTGTAATCCTGAACAGCCAATTGGTTTGATCGGACGTCGGAAATTCAGCCGCAAAGAACATCAACGTTCTCGAGCTATGCAAAGTAAAGGGCACGCGAGAGTTCCGCGTGCCCTGTATCCGAATCCTGCTTGAAGTCTGAATCCATAGCCCGACTTGAAGGGGCGCAAGCTATGGTGCTTCGATTAGCTCCATTTTGCCGTCGCGAGTGCGGTGCAGCACCATGACTCTGCCTTTTGGGTCGCGAAAGACGAAGACGTCGCGGTCCCGGAACTGGGCCTCTTTGATCGCCTCCTCCAAGGTGAGAGGCCGGAGCGCGACTGATTCGCTCGACCGTACAAGATGCGCTTCCGTAGTCCTGGCCACCTGCGGGAACTTGTGTACCAGCACCGGTACCGAGGTCTTTTCCGTGACTCCCACCGCGGCTTGAATTTCTCCCGGCGTGGCGATTCCGTCCCAACCTTTTCTCGGCTGCCGTTTCTTGGTGCGCCAGCGCGTCTTGTATTTGACTGCCTGCTTCTCAAGATGTTCGAGCGCGGCGTTGATCGCGGCATTCATGTCATGGGCCTGGGCGAGGCCGACGATCGGGCCATTGCGCGGGCTGATGGTTATCTCTGCTTTGTGACGGTGCTTCTCGACCGCGAGGATCACCTTGGTTTCAAACTTATCGCCCAGAATTTTCTTGATTTTGGCCAGGCCGGTTTCAACTTCTTTGCGGATGGTGGGAGTGATTTCGAACTGTCTTCCGGTGTATTCCACGTTCATCTGCGCCCCTCCGGGTAAAACTGATCTGGAACTGCTGGGCACAACCGGTGTTGCTACTTCTTCACTCTGCGCTGGTGGGTGCTCGGGATGCGCATGTCTTCCCGGTACTTCGCAACCGTGCGGCGAGTGACCTGGATACCCTGCGACTGGAGGATGCGGGTGATCTGCTCGTCGGTCAACGGCCGGGTAGGATCTTCTTCCTCGATGAGCTTCTTGACCCGGCGCTTCAGGATCAGGAGCGACGTCGCTCCGCCTTCTGGCCCGTTCACGCTCTCGCTGAAGAAGTAACGTAATTCAAATACGCCCTGTGGAGTGTGAGCGTACTTGTTGGCCACCGCGCGACTCACGGTGGAGGGATGCACGCCGATTTCTTCGGCCACCTCCTTGATCATCATCGGTTTGAGTTGGTCGATGCCTTTTTCGAGGAAATCCTGCTGGCGGCCAACGATCGCGTAACAGACCTTCATGATTGTCTGCTTTCGCTGCTCGATGTTCTTGATCAGCTGGATCGCGCTCTTATAGCGCTCCTTCACGTAGTTCCGCGTGTCCTTATCGTTTGCGTCTTTGTTCAGCAGGCGCTTGTAGGCGGGATTCAACCTGAGCGTGGGCAGGTCCTCGTCGTTCATGATGACCAGCCACTCATCCCCGTGTTTCACAAACGCAACATCGGGTTCGATCAGCCGGGGCTGAACGATGTTGTAGCGCAGCCCGGGACGCGGATCGAGCGTCTTGATGAACTCCAGAGCGGTCATCACCGACTCGACGGGACGATTGATCGCCTTGGCGATTTCCTTGAACTGTTTGAGCTGGATTCCCTTCAGATGCTGGTCGACGATGGCGATCGCATCTGCGATCACTTCCGCAGTGTGGCCGTTGTGAATGCCGTTTTTGTGCTGCTCGAGGTTGCGCTCGTGGAAACGAAGCTGATAAAGCAGGCACTCGCGCAGCGTGCGGCAGGCAACTCCGGGAGGATCAAGCTGCCGAACCGTTTCCAGAGCATCCTGCAACGCGGCATTGTCGAAATTCACGCGGATCGCCGGAGCCGGTCGTGGTGCCGCTTTCACTTCAGGGGCAACTGGCTGCGCTGCGGGTTCCGGAGCCGTGGCCACGGCGGTCGCAGTATTCAGAGGCTCAACCTCGGCGGCAGCAGAACTCCACTCCGAAGGCGAGCGGTCCACGGCCGAGTCGATCATGCCATCGGTTTCGTCATCCTGGCCGATACCCAGCGAAACTGCTTCGGCGACAACTGCTTCGGACTTGGCCGCGTCGACCTCGGGTGCCGACGGGGGCGTCACGCCCAGCAATTCCTCGTCGGTGGCGATCAAATATCCGTCTTCGTTCAAGTTGCCGATGATCAATTCGGCGGCCTCGCGCACCTCGCGGCTGGTTGGGATCGATCCCAACTGCCACATCAGGTGATCGGTGAGGTTGCTGGGCTTGGACAGGAAATTCTCGAAGGAAGGACGCTCGATCTCCTCCATCTCCGACGGACTGCGGAAGCCAGGATCAAGGTACTCCTGGAAAAACGAACCAAAATCAATCTCTTCGAATGGATCTTTCTTTTCCGTAGCGGTGATGGGATTTTCTTCGGCCGCAACCGGCTGTTCGCGCTCTTCTTCGCGGCGCCCGACCTCGTCCACCAGCGGAACCGAATCTTCCAGTTCCTCGAGGACCGGGTTCTCCACCATCTCGGAGTTGATCATGTCCTTGAGCTCAAGCTTGTTGAGCGCCAGGACGCTGACCATTTGGACCAGACCTGGGGTCAGGATCTGTCTCTGCGAGACCTTCAGGCTGAGTCTGTGTTGCAGTAATACCATGGGCCCGTTAAAAGTTCCCCTTCATTATCAATGCCAGAGCCAAATCCCGTATGTGACGAACGTCATACGAAAAGCTTCACCACCAAGGACACGAAGGTGGCACAAAGGTCACAAAGGAAGACGAGTGGTTTTCCTTGGTGTTCTTTGTGGGACCTTTGTGTCCTTCGTGGTGAAGTCTTTCTTCATACCAGCGAGAAACTCTCTCCCAAATAGACCCTGCGTACTTCCGGATCGCTCCCAAGTTCTTCCGGTGTTCCCGTCCGGAAAATGCGGCCTTCATTGATGATGTAAGCCCGGTCGGTGACCGACAGCGTCTCGCGGACATTGTGGTCCGTGATCAGTACGCCAATGCCGGCGGCACGCAGATCCGAAATGATCTTTTGCAGGTCGAGCACGGCGATCGGATCGATACCGGAGAAGGGCTCGTCGAGCAGTATGAACCTCGGATCAATGCATAAACAGCGGGCAATCTCGACCCGGCGGCGCTCGCCGCCTGATAAAGCCCATCCCCGGTTCCGGCGAATGTGCTCCAGGCCTAGTTGTTCAATGAGCTTTTCCATCTTTTCCCGGCGCTCGTGCCAGGAGATGGGCTGGGCTTCCAGCACCGCGAGGATGTTCTCCTCAACTGTCAGCTTTCGAAAGACCGAAGGCTCCTGCGGCAGATAGCTGATCCCGTGCTCCCGTGCCCGCAGGTACATGGGAACGTCTGTTATGTCTTGATCGTCGATTAGTACCCGGCCTGTGTCGGGGGGGATCAGGCCGACTATGGTGTAAAACGAGGTGGTTTTACCCGCACCATTCGGCCCCAACAGGCCGACGACTTCGCCGGTCAGAACTTGCAGGCTGACCCCATTTACTACCCGGCGACCGCGATAAGTCTTGCCAATTCCGTCGGTTGCCAGCGTATGCATTTAGCGTGCCACTCGCGTCTGGGTGACCGTCGGGGAGCCAACGTCGCCTTCCACCAGCACCCTATCATCGCGTTTATAGAAAGTCAACGAAACCCCCGTAATCTTGCCATGTTCGGCATCAAAAATGCTAGGCGAACGGCCGGTCAGGACGAACTTGTCGTCGTCGGCCGTATAAACCAGGCGTGCTCCTTGCGCACGCCGGTTCGGCTGTACGATCACGATGTTGCCGTTCGCAACAATTTTGTCGATCTGGCTGGGCTGACCGGGAGTCTGGTTCCGCGAAGTTGTAACCGTATTCTGCGGCCGCGTTGATTTTTTCTGCGGATCGCTGGCCTTCAGGAAGACGTCGATCTCATCCGCTGTCATATCAGCATCCGCACTCTTGGCCGTCACCGCACCTTCAAAGTGTGCTTTGCGCTCATTGTCGGTGTAAGTCAACACATTGGACCGTATGTTGACCGGCGTCTGCTTCCCCGCCTTGTCCTGCTGAACGAGCGCGGTTGAGACTTGTTGTCCCGCACCGCCATTCGCCACGACAGAGCGCTTCTCGCGATCAAATTGGATGCTGGGCGCCTCGATCACGTTCGCGTTTTGCCAGAGCCGCGCGTTGCCGGTATAGGTGGCGATTCCCGGATCCCGGTGTGTCACCATCGAACGTGATGTCACGTGAATGGGGTCGGAACTGGCGAGCAGCGCTCCATTCGGTTGCTCCTGAAGTTCGCTGTACGTGCTCTTGACGTCGCCTTCGGCGACCGCGTCGCCGTTCTTGCGATCCATCCTCATCGTGCGCGCGGTCGTCGTCATCCCGCCTTCGACCACCCGCGGCGATCCGGTGAGGTACAGCATCTGGTCGGAAGGCGTGTAGCGCGCTCGGTCTCCCCACGCTTTCAGGTTGGCATCGGTGTAGACCACGTGTCCTTGCTGGACGACGGCATCGATGCCGCCTTCGGGCTTGAAAGACGCGTCCACCACGTCACTGGTGCTGACCCGTTGAGCCTGGCCCGGCGCGGTGTTCACGATTTTTGCCTGCGGTGCTCCGTGAAGCCCATTCAGATGACTTTGGTTGTCAAACGTAGCCTTGAACTTCGCGGCGGTTACGACAGTCTGTTCGCCAGGCGCCGAGTTCGGCGGAAGAATCGCAATCTGCGCATCGCCCGAGGTCACGGCGCTTTTCAACCCGTGTCCGTGGTTTGTGACGAAATCGATGACCGGCGCGCTGACTTGCACGTCCTGCTTCGCACTCGATTGAGTTCCGGTCGCTGTTTGCGTGCTGGTATTGTGCTGAATGAGTTTTACGCCATCCTGAGCGCGCGCTGTCGTAAGAATGTTTTTCCCCGTGAAATTCAGGTTTAGGCGCCCGGCAAAACCTTCCGCGGCTTGCGGCCCCGTGCTGACGACATGCACGTTGCCCGACAGCACAGCCCTCTCGAGAGCGTTTCCGGCGTTCTTGTCGGATCCCAAAAACAACTCGGCCCGATCGGCTTTCGTCTCCATCGGCGACTTACCCGACACTTGAATGCGGATGTTGCCGGTGCCCACCACGTGGTCCACAGTGTTGTCGTCGCGAAGGAACATCGTTGCCTGGTCTGACTGATATTGCTCGTCGCCGTGGTGGATAACGGGCCGCTCGAACTCGATCTGGCGCGGGTCCTTGCGCATTATTCCGTGAACCGCGTCCAGCGTCGCCGGGGTTGCGCCGGTCAGGGTGACATGCACCTGGGACTTCATCTCGAGAGTGCCACTTTTCGCCGTGTAGGTTGCGCCCACGGCTGAGCCCTTTCCTGCGGGAACCTGGAACTCGATGAGCTCCGGCGTGTAGGCGTCCCCAGTTTTCTGATTGAGGACGAGCCCGCGGGTCTTGAGGTGAATTGGATCTTTCATCTCCTTAGGTGGAGCTTGATCGGGCTGCGCGAGGCCTCCCGGATTCGCTTCCAGGTCGATTTGCACTTCACCCTTGGCCACAACGATGCCGGTCTGCTGGTTGTATTCGAAGTCGGAACCGTAGATTTGATCAAAACGCTGTGCGTCGCGGCCGTAAATGGTGATGCTCACATCATGGAGTTCGGCGCGGCCGCCCTGCTTGTATTGAACGGCATTGCTGGCGCGAATGGTGAAGATCGTGCGGCCCTCTTCGGACTTCGAAACGGTGAAGCCCTGCGCGGTTTGCTGCACCTGGATGTTCAGCTTCTTGGGAATGTTCTCCGCGAGGTGGCGGAAGCGCCAGCGGGCATAGAAATACGCCCCTGCCACGACAACGGCGATCAGCACCGCGCCCGCGGCAAACCATCGGCGTAAGCGTGGGATAGAAAGGGGCATCCAAGTTCAGTGTAAACCCGAGAGCAGAACCGAGGCTCTCCGGGCGTCAGAGACTAGGAATGGAGCCATGGGCGTCCTCGCCCCGTAGAGCACCGGGCGGGACTTATTGCACGCGAGCGGACGCCGTGCCTCTCTGTTTTTGCTTGGTGCTATTTCAGCGCGAGCCGCCGCTACGGGCGAGGACGCCCGTAGCTCCATTTACTGCTTCCGATGGAACGCTGACGGGTTTTGCGCGGTGCTAATTCAGCGCGAGCCGCCGCTACGGGCGAGGACGCCCGTAGCTCCATTACTGCTTCCGGTGGAACGCTGACGGGTTTTGCGTGGTGCTAATTCAGCGCGAGCCGCCGCTACGGGCGAGGACGCCCGTAGCTCCATTACTGCTTCCGATGGAACGCTGACGGCCTAAGCCTGACGCCCGAAGCCTGATGCCCGAGCCCTGAAGTCTGCACGCCTGAAGCCTAGAACGAGACCCTCGCGCCCAACTGAACCTCGCGTCCGGGTGTCATCGCCATGGTAATGGTCCCGAACTGGGGCGTGTTCACGAAACGGTTCGGCGTGCCGAGGTTCGTATGGTTCAGGGCGTTGAAAAACTCACCTCGAAATTCAAGTGTCGAGCTTTCCGTCAGGCGGAACGTGCGGTCGATTGCCAGATCGAGCGTTTGCATGCCAGGGCCATAAACTGAATTCCGTCCCACATTGCCGAACGTGAACGCGGACGGCGTAGCAAACGCCGCCGGGTTGAACCACATATTTGCGCTGTGAGTTCCGGGGCCGAAGATCGCCTGACCGGTGTAGTTGGCGCGAATGGGATTTTCGCCGAGCAGGGTGCCGGCATTGGCGGTGTCACCAAAAACCGAAATCGTGAACGGCATTCCCGATTGCACCTGGTAGATGGTCGAGACCTGCCAGTGCTGCGTTATCCGCCGGAGTACGTCATTCGTCGTGAACGCTGGAATATCGTACACGCTGCTGAACGCGAATCGATGTCGAACGTCGCAGCTAGGACCTTTCTCGGCGGAGAGATCATTGTTGTTCTGCGGAATGGCCGATTCGTCCATGGGCGAGCGGAAATCCGGCGCGTTGCTCAGGTTTTTCGAGAAGGTGTAGTTGGCCAGCAAGCTGAGCCCATGCGAGTAGCGGCGCCTCACGTTTACGTACCCTGCGTCGTACCAGCTCTGTGCCGTGTTTTCCAGCAGGTTAATGCCGCTCACCGGAAAGGTAGTGCTCGCGACGGTGACGTTCCCCGGAATGGTGCTGTTCGGCACGAAGCTCAGCGTCTTGAATGGACGCCGCGGACCAATGGGGCCGGGCCCCGGAGGCGCGTTGTTAATCAGGTGTGAGCGCTGCAGATGTAGACCGCGAGAGCCGAGATAGCCAAATTCAAGCGTCGTGTCCTTGCCCAGGCTCTTTTCAATCTGGGCATTCCACTGCTGGATGTACTGCGCCGGCGCGTGCGGGTCGAACGCGGCAAAGCTCACCGTCGTCTTGCCGAGGACCGGCTGTCCGAAATCAAACCCGTTGAACGCGGGAATGAAATTATTGCTTTGCAGGGTCTCGGGAAAGACGTTCGGAACGTTGTGCCGCTCATTACACCAGGTGTTGAAGTCCACCGGTGTAAAGAACATGCCGTACGCGCCGTGCACAACGATCCCAAGAGTCGGAATTTTCTTTGCAATACCAACGCGCGGCGCGAAGTTGTGCTTATTGGAATACATCAGGCTCTTGGGATAGCCATTCTGGCCGCCGATGAACACCGACGGAACGCCGTTGTTAAACACGAGGTTCGTATTTGTGTAGTCGCGGTCATACAGCGGACTGGTGTACTCGTAGCGAAGCCCGAGATTCAAGGTTGTATTCGACGTGACCTGCCAGGTGTCCTGGATGAAGGCATCGCTGCCCCAGTCGGCCAGGTTCATCTTTGGAATCCCCGCCTGTCGTTGCTTCACAACCGGCAGTCCGAGCAGGAAACTGGCGAGCGCTGAACCGGTGCCATCGTTCGCGCCGGTTTGCGTGGTGAAACCGTTGGTGAACTGATAGAAGCCGCGGTTCTGGAAAAATCCCCACATCGGCCACGAGTAATGCCGCGCGCTGCCGCCAATTTTCAATCCATGCCGCCCGTGCTGCCATGCAAACACGTCGCGGCCTTCCACGATCGTGTCCCACATGTGAACCGGCGTGGCGGCGAAGCTGTCGCCCATGCCGGAATAACCCTGAATCGCGAACCACGGGGCGCCCCATGCGCCTTGTCCGCCGAAGCCGACTCCTTGGATCCCGAGTTGACCCACGATGTCGTTGACCCCGTTGTTCTGCGAAGTTCGATCCATCGAGAGACGCGAAACCGCAAAAGAGACGGTGTTCAGCTTCGCGCTGGAGAACGCATGATTCCACGACGCAGCCGCCTGCTGTGACAGGTTGTCATGAAATGCGCCGAAGCCGGGCATGTTCTGCGGGGTGAATCCAGTCTCTTTTTCGATCGAGTAGCGTCCGAACATCGCATCCCCATTGCCGAAGACGTGATCGACGCGCGTAGTGCCCTGGTCGGCGATCTGCAATTCGTTGCGGACGTCCATGTAATTATTGGAATCGGGACCGCCCACCATACCCATGCCGCCCATGTTCGGCTGCGGCACATACTTCATCAGGAAAGTTTGCGCGACCATGCTGATGCGGGCGGGATCGATCACATTGGGCTGTCCATTGAAGCTGAACTGCTGGCGCGGATTCGACGCGCCGGGTGTGCCGGCGACGCTCGCCGGATCGTAGATGTTGTGCCCGCTCTTGCTGAAGTCGCCCATGATTTCGTCCATGGTGGGGACAGTTTCGATCTGTGTATCGGCCATCGCATGACGCATGCCTTCGTAGTTCAGGAAGAAGAAAGTCTTGGCCAACTTCGGCATGGGTCCGCCGAATGACCCGCCAAAGTTGTTCTGCACCAGGTGATTGGCGCCCATCGATTGAAACGTGGTCGCATCCATGGCGCTGTTGCGCAAGAACTCGTATGCGGTCCCATGGAAGTGGTTCGTTCCCGGATGCGTGATGATGTTGATCTGACCGCCGCCCGTGCCGCCCATCTCCGCTGAATAACTGCTGGTCTGAACCTGGAACTCCTGGACCGAGTCGGGAGAAGGGCTGAGATTCTGGGTGTTGAAGGTCGGATCCGTATTCGTTACGCCATCGAGCAGGAAGGAGTTGGCATTGTCACGGTTGCCGCTCACCACGATGGCAGATCTCTGACCCGGACGCCAGTAAAGCGGATTGGAAGTGCCGGTCTGCGCTCCGAAACCTACGTGGGATCCGGGTACGGTGAGTACGAGGTCGAGCAGGTTGCGTCCGTTCAGCGGAAGACTGCGGATGGACGTCGGCTCGATCACCTCTCCGACGCTGGAGTCGGCTGTGTGCAGCACCTCCATTTGCGCTCCGACCTGCACCTTCTCGCTGACTTCACCAATCTTCATGTTGAGAGCGAGAGTCATCTGTTGGCCGACTTCGAGTCGAATGACTTGGCTAGCCGGGGCAAAAGCATTCGCCGTGGCCGTGAGTTGATAGTCATCTGGCAAGAGCGCCGGAATTTCAAACAGGCCCTGCTCGTTGCTGGTAGCGCGGCGAATAGCCCCGGTGCTGGCGGCCTTTACTTCAATGACCGCGCCCGCGAGCGGCCGCTGCTGGGGATCGCTGACGGATCCGCGAATCGTTGCGTAATTACTTTGTGCTTGAACAGTGATCCCGACGAGAAGAAGAGACAGGAAAACAATCCGTTTCACGCCCACCCCACAGAACTTTGAACTCGGCTGCTGCCCCACATTTCAGCGCACCAGAAGATGTGCGCCGCGATTTCCAAGAATGGCGAGCAATGTAGCGGGATTGGAACATCTGCAACAATAGTAGAAAAGAATTAGGGCAGTTTCGAGTTTCAGGTTTCTGGTTTGTTGTTCCGCTTCGACTTTTTGCGCAAGACGACGAGACAATTCCGATTCGCCTCGCCGGAAATTAGAAACTCGCAGTGTGTTCCAAAAGTAAACTGCCGGTCGCTTGGGACCGGCAGTTTGCTATCGCGTCGTGGGGTCCTCGAGGCTGCGGGATGTGTGATGCGCAGATGAGGACGATTAAGTTGATGACAATTTAAAGACCACGGACTGCGAACACAATAATGTAAATGTATTAGCGTTTTGGCTGCGTGTAAGTGTATAGCAGCAAAAGCTTTGCTTGACAGCGTGCGCCGCGGAGGGTAGTGTTCGCCGAACAGAATGGGGAGGTGCACATGAATAAGCTAACTGCGGCCCTGGTTCTGACCCTCATTGCTACGTTTTTTGTTGTCGGTTGCCACCGTGACCATGCGGTGCGGTTCACTACGACCCACTTGCCTCCAATCGTCATTTACACCGTTAAACCTGGAGAGTGCGATGTAAGCGCACCGCAAGCAACGGGCCACATCAGCCTGGGGCATCGTTTCACTTGGCAGTCAGGCGATCGCTACTCGTACACGGTGGTTTTCCGCCAAGCGGATGGCACGCCAGGCAGCGGTACTCCATTTCGCGATCCGCATAACCCAACCACGCTTCTTTATACTTTCCCGGTCACTCCAAGTGCTCCGGCGGTGTCCCCGGTCCCTTACCAGCAGGGCTATTTCGAATATGGGATTAATGATCAGAACGGCAAACTTTGCAAGGACCCGAAAGACCCCGGCTTGATCGTGAAGGGTTGATAGCTACACCTTTCTTCCCCACTGACAGACAATTTGCGGTGTTCCGAACCACCAAGGCGGCACGAAAGGAGGCGGCTATGGCTCGGGTAAAATACACCTTCCTCGTTGGGGACGTATTATTCCTGTTGCTGCTCGGGGGATGCCAATCGAAGTCGACACCAGTGCATCCAGTCAGCATCGTTTTATTCAAAGTGGACGCGACTCACTGCAACGTAAGTCCGGGGACGCCGGTCACCCTTTCCATACAGGCGCACGACGTCGCCGCTTGGTCCTCACGAGACCAGAAATACACAGTTTTTTTCAATCTAGGGTCGCCATTCAAGCGAAGTGACGGCGGCACGATGACGAGCTTTCCCGTCATTCCCGGGCAAGTCACGCAATCGCCGGAGCCCTCGTTCACGGGTACGTTTGAATACATCATCCTTGATCCCATGAGCGCTCAGTGCAAGGATCCCGGCCTTATTGTGAAGCCTTAGAGCGCTTCAGCAGCGCCTGAAACTTGGGATTGGCGCGCAGTGAGTCGAAGTCAGGCGTGTCTTGCAGCGCCGACACGGGGTACCCCGCGTCGACCGCCTTTCCCAACCAATCAAGGCAGAGGTCGTTCTCGCCCACATGCAGGTACGTCAGTGCGGCTCGGAATTGGACCTCCGGATCGTTTGGTCCTGCTGCCAGCGCCCGATGGATCGTTGCGGTGGCCTCGTTCCTGTTGCCTGTCATGGCGAAGTACGTCGCCATGAACGCGAGTACCGCCGCCTGATTCGGGTTCACCTGTAATTTCTTCTCTGCGAGGTCGATTGCTTTGCGATATGCGCGCTCCGACTCCTTGCGCCGCGAGGGAGTCCAATAGAGCGCGTCACCGAAGTTGCCCCAGAGAAGCCAATCCGAAGCGTCCAACTTGAGCGCGCGTTCGTAGGCGTTCGCTGCTTCCGGGAAACGCCGAAGCGCGAAATAGGTCGTCCCAAGATTGCTGAAGCCGTCAGAGGTCGGACGGATACCCGTGGACCGCTTCAGTTGTTCAAGAGCATCGGAGTACCGGCCCTGGGCGGCGTAAACGGCACCAAGATTTGAGAGGCCGCGGAAATTGTCGGGCGCCAGCGCCAGAACATGCTGAAACATTTTGACTGCTTCGGCGTATTGAGCGTGGCGGTAATAAAACGCCCCCAACCAGCTGTAGCCCGCCCAGTACTTCGGTTGCGCGGCAATAGCTTTCTCGTAAGTATTGATCGCAGCGGCATTGTCACCCAGATTCTCGTAGGCGGTTGCCAGATCGCCCAAAGCTTTTTCGTTCTGGCTCTCCAAATTTAGCGCCTGCTGAAATTGTTCGACGGCCGCCTTGTACTGTCCTGTAACCCGGGCAACCTCACCCTGACAGATGTGCCCATCCGCCGTATTGGGAGAGAGCGCGATCGACTGCCCACAATCCTCAGCGGCTTTCGTGACCCAGTCATTGCCGCGGTTCATCTGCTCATAACCCGCGAGATAGGCCTGCCCTCGGCCGGCGTAGGCGAGCGCGTACTTGGGATCGCTTTTGATCGACAGCCCGAATTCAGCCAGCGCGCTGTCAATGTTCTCCGATTTTTGATACTCCTGCAGGTAGCCGCGCCCACGAACGTAGTGCTCGTAGGCTGCGGAGGTAGCCGGGGATGGCTGCTTCACATTCTTACGTTCCGGCAACCGCATCTGCGCCGCAAGGATGTCGAGGACTCCGTCGACTGCGCGATCTTCCAGCGCGAAGATATCGTTGGCATCGCCTGTGATTGTCTTTGCGGCGACCTGGCGATGGCTTTGCGGATCCACCAGCGCGCAATTGATCCTTATCATCTGGCCCGCCTGCTGCAGGCTGCCCAACAGCACCAGGTCGGCGCCGAATTGCCGGTGAGCATCTTCCGCGCTCTTGACTCCCTGGTCCGCGATCTCCTGGATCGAAACTAATTGCAGTGCGCTCGTATCCTCGGCCTGCGAGAGCTGCGCCGCCAGCGTCTCGGCCATACCTGCTCCCAGTGCCTGCGTCGAAGTGTCTCCCGAGAGCGCATGGAATGGGAGTACTGCGAGCACGCGGTGCGAATTCGGCTGCGGCCTGCTTCGCCGGTAGACCGGATAGCCGATCGCGACCGCGATGACCAGAATCAAGGCGCCCCATTTCAGCCACCGTTTGGAAGGGACCGGAGCTGCCGCACGCGCGCGCCACATGTCCAGCACGGCCGTCTGATCGCTGGTAGGAAGCAGCCGGAGCAGATCAATGGAGAGCTCGTGTGCCGACTGGTAGCGTCGGGCAGGATTCTTCTCCAGGCACTTCATGATCACGTTGTCGAGGGCGGGCGAGAGGTGCGCATTCAAAGATTTCGGCGAAAGCGGGATGTGGTGCAGAACAGCTTGAACCAGTTGCGCCAGGTTCTTCTCCGGGAACGGAGGACGTCCCGTAGCCATCTCGTACAACACCGCGCCCGCCGACCAGATGTCTACGCGGAAGTCGCCGGACTCGCCGCGCAATTGCTCGGGAGCCATGTATGGAACGGTGCCCGAGACAGAACCTTGCGCGGCCGGTTCGGTTGCCGCCGTCGCGCTCACTGCCCCGGAAACTTTTGCCACGCCGAAGTCGAGGATCTTCAGCGTGCCCGCTTCGGTAAATCGCAGGTTTGCGGGCTTCAAGTCGCGATGGATGACGCCGCGCTCGTGGGCGGCTTCCAGTCCATGCGCGAGTTGCAGGCCAATGTGGATGACCTGGGCCTCGCTCAACTTGCTGGCCAGCAGCTTGGCCTGAAGCGTGCTTCCCGCGATGAACTCAGTGACGAGGTAGTCGAGATCTTCGTGCGTTCCGAATTCGTGAACCGTCGCAATGTTCGGATGATTGATGCGAGCAAGCGCTAGCGCTTCTTTCTTAAAGCGGGCGCGCGCGCCAGGATCATCCAGAACACCCATGGGCAGGACCTTTAGCGCGACTTCGCGATCCAGGTGTTCATCATGAGCGCGATAAACCACGCCCATACCACCGGCGCCGACTTGCTCTAACAGACGATAGTGGCCAATCGTCTGGCCGACGAGTTGCGACGGTGCGGCCATGGTTTGGAATCTTAGGCTGTGGGGGTGGGTGGGTCAACAATAGACGCAGTGCGCTCTAACTGGCGTTTCCTGCTCATTCTGTCGCGGCAAGTTATCTTGAGTGTTAGCGCGAATGTCTTTAAACCTTGGACATCCCAGTTCTAAGTTTGTCGTCAAAGTCTAGCTGGCGATTTCGAAGTTACCCTAACTCCCCTCGGAGATTCCTTTGCCCTCGATGCACTTGTAACGGTGTCCGGCAGAGAGGTTCTTGTACTCTTCCGTCTTGCCGTTTGGCCACTGAATGGCGACCCGATCCACCCTGTCACGCTTACCCAGTCCGAACGTCACGGGCAACTCGGACTGCGACAGATAACTCGACCCGCCCTTGACCATCCGCCATTGCGAACCGTCTCCCGTCTGTATCTGCACCGTCGCCCCAATCGCATCGCGATTGGACTGGGTGCCCACTAATTGAAATCGAATACTGCGATTCCCGGCCAACTGATCGTTACGGTACAGATAAGCGGGGCCGTTGTTGGTGGTCATGAGGATGTCGAGATCGCCGTCGTTATCGATATCGCCATAGGCGAGCCCGCGTCCGATTTTTGGCTGGCGGAACGAATCCCCCAACAGCAATGAGACATCCTGGAACTTCCCGCCCGTGTTTTGGAATAGTTGCGGCGGTTGTGCATAACTGACATCGCGGCGAATATTGCGAACTGTGTCGTCGATGTGTCCGTTCGCCGCAACCAGGTCGAGACGGCCGTCGAGGTCCGCGTCGAGAAACATGCAGCCGAAGCCGAGCGTGGTCTTGGAGGGAAGGCCTACTCCAGCCGAAGTGGCTATGTCTTCGTAATTGCCTTTGCCGGCCGCGCGGTACAGCCCGATCATCTCGTTATCAAAATTGGTGATTGCCACGCCCGGCCGGCCGGAGTTGTCGAAATCACCCACGTCGACGCCCATGCCCGCCCGCGCCTTGCCGTCTGCGCTGAAGGCGATCCCGGCATCCATGCCGACATCTTTGAACGTCCCATTGCGTCCGTTGCGGTAAAGCTTGTTGGGTTGAGTGTCGTTGGCGACAAGAAGATCAGGCCATCCGTCCTGATCGTAGTCGAGCAGCGCGACGCCCAACGACTTTGAACTGCTGTCGAAAATTCCGCTGCTCGCGGTCACATCTTCAAACGTTCCGTCGCCGCGATTGTGAAAGAGCCAGCAGGTCTCGCCACGATACGCTTCGGGCGTGCAGTACGACTTATGCTTGCCATCTAAACTGCAGAACACATCCTGCTCGGGAGACCACTTCACATAATTGCAGACAAAGAGATCGAGCCGGCCATCGCGATCGTAGTCAAACCAGAGAGCGGACGTGCTGAGCGACTGCCGCGCCGCAAGACCGCTGGACTTGGTCACGTCAACGAATGTCCCCTTGCCAGTGTTCTTAAACAGGCGGTTCTGACCAACACAGGTGACGAGAATATCGGGGAATCCGTCGTTGTTGTAATCGCCCACCGCGACACCCATGCCATACATTTCCACATCGAGGCCGGCCTTGCGGGTTACGTCCGTGAAAGATCCGTTGCGGTTGTTGCGGTAGAGCTTCAGCGTGCTGCGCTGGCGTTTGTGGCCGGGCCAATCCATGCCATTAATGAGGAGGATGTCCTGCCAGCCATCAGCGTCATAGTCCAGAAAGGCGCAGCCCGCTCCTAGTGTTTCCGGGAGCAGCTTGCCGCCGTAGGCGCCGCTGTTATGACGAAAGTCAATCCCGGCCTGCTTCGTGACGTCTACCAGCCGGAAACCAGGTGCCGTGGCCGGCGCGGCGAATAGATTCCGCGAGAGTACCGAAGCTGAGGCGAGTGCAGCGAGCCCACTGAGAAACGACCGGCGGTTCACGGAATATTCACCAGCCCGTTGCGAATTGCATAGACCACTAGTTCGGCGGTCTTGTGAATACCCAGAGCATCCATGATGTTGGCGCGATGCACGGCGACTGTGTTGGCGCTCAGGTTCAGCTGGTTGGCAATTTCTTTGTTCGACTTTCCGTCCACGATGAGCTGCAGAATTTCCAGTTCGCGAGTAGTGAGCCCGGCCGTCCGCTCACCTTTCAGATTAGAGTGACGCGATACCTGGGGGTCCAGGACAGTCTCGCCCGCTGCGACCTTCCGCACGGCTGTGACCAGTTCCAGGTCAACCGCACTTTTTAAGACATATCCTCGCGCGCCGGCCTCCAGGGCCTGCCGCACCAGCGTATCTTCCGAATGCATGCTCAGCATGAGGATGGCGGTGTCGGGATGTTTTTCCAGGATGCGCTTGGTAGCCACCAGCCCGCTGGTCCCCGGTAGAGCGCAGTCCATGACGATGAGTTGCGGTTTCAGTTGGTCGGCCAGGCGGATTGCTTCGTCACCGTCACTGGCTTCGCCGAGAACCCGGATATCGGGTGCATCCTCGAGAATTCTGCGGAAGCCGCGGCGGACAAGGCTATGGTCATCGACCAGGAGTACGGTGATGTTATCCGGCATGGGCCTCCGCTTTTTCGATTGGCACTCGCAATCTGACTAAGGTCCCGCCCTCTACCGGCTTGAGGAACTCGAGCGTCCCGCCCAGCAGTTCTGCGCGTTCCCGCATCGCCACCAATCCTATGCCTTGCTTCGTGCCCTGGCTGTTAAATCCGGTGCCGTGGTCTTCCACTTCCAACTGCAGAACTCTGGGGTCAAAACGCAGTCGTACCCACGCCTGCTTGGCTCCCGAGTGACGCGTCACGTTGTTCAAAGCTTCCTGAAGAACGCGGTAAATGTGGACACCAATGTTGCCATCGACCGGAAACGGCGTTCCTGATTTCTCATAGGATATGTCAACCCCGGTTTGACGTTCCACCGTCGGAATATACCAATCCACGGTGCTCTCCAGTCCGGTTTCGTCGAGCATGACCGGGTGCAGCGCCTGCGAGAGACTGCGAACCGTGTCCAGCGCATTTTGCGCAATCTCGCCAACCTCGCGGATTTCGGCGCGCACCGGGGAACCCTCCGGGACGTGGCTCCGAGCCCGGCTCAGCATGGATCCGATGGCGGTCAGAATTTGTCCAAACTCGTCGTGCAGTTCGCGGGAAATGTATTGCAGAGTCGACTCCTGGGTCGAGATCAGCTTTTGCGCAAGGTCGCTTCGTTGTTCCGACAGGGCGGCAAGTCTTGCGAAGAGCTGGCGGTTCGATCGGATCAGATAGAGACTTGTCATCAGAATCGCAACCAGAATGGCGATAAGAAAGATGTAGACCTGCCGCTGCACGCGATCATAAATCGCGCCGATCTGCTGCGCCGCCTGCTCCTCGCTCTCATTGTTCTGAACCAGGAGTCGCGCGACGGCCGTGCTGAGCGCGGCCTGGCGTGCCTGGAGCGAAACGCGAATCTCGGACTTCGCCTCTTTCTGTTTTCCTTGCGCCGCGAACGCAAACATGCGGTCGACTGCGTCCCAGAACTGGGCGAGGGAATTCTTCAGGTACTCCGACTGCTCAGCGGTCCGGTGCGCTCCTGCCAGGCTCTCTTCGCGGCGTAGCGCATCCTCCAGATCGGCGCGAGTACGCTGGAATTGAGCTGCCCACGCGGTCAACGGGTAGGGTTCATCGTTGTCGACCATGTCACGCATGGCGAGCGCCAGGGAATTAAGGTCATTCTGGATTCTCAAGAGTTGCAGCGAATCGCGCCGGTTGCGGTCGACGAGATCGTTCTGCAGCTTGCGCAGGCCGCCGATCTGTACCGTGATGTACGACGAGTACGCGACAACCGCCACCAGCGTCACAATTAACCCGAGGATCAGACCTGGCGTGGGCGAGCGTTGGGCAGAGCGCTGCACGGGTCGAGGATATAACGGGGGTGCGGCAAGCTCCAATTTTCCCGAGCGAGAGCCTTACCCTCACGTCACATGGGCCGATGTCGCGTATCACTGACATCGGTGAAGTGGAGGGGGAGAATAAGACTCGATCTTCGGGTGCGCAGGGTACGCGCAAACGCCTCCAGGAGAGACACCACGCCTGTACAAGGTGTTGGGAAAAGAGGCCGTGGCATGTGAAATGCCCACACTCCGGCGCACCCGAGTTTTAGGTCATCGGCTGCTCGTCTGGCCGCCGGGGCGCTCTCCGCGCTTTCTGGCGGCTAGCTTGTTTATGGGCTGATTCTAAGAGGAGATTAGGACGAGTAGTCGCTCAAAGCTTTTTCGGCGAGCTCGGAACGCTCTTCGAGTTTCTGTAGCGACGCCCTCAGCGTAATGATCTTTTCCCGCTGCCCGGGACCACCCGCTGCCGCGAGCACGATTTCAGCATTTTCCTGGGCCGTCTTTCCGGCGGCCAGCAGGACCATCAGGGAATCGGCGTGTTGCTTGGCTGCCGGCGTGAGCCTTTTCCGTTTCAACTCTTCGATCTCGGTACTCATGCGGGCAACGATGGTGACGACGCGCACCAGGATGCGGGCATGGTCGGCGCGAAAGCTGTCCTCGTCCAGATAGTCGGCGCAGAATGCGTCCGCTTCGGCTACGGTCAAGATCAAGTTGAACGACGTCATCGGGACAATTTCACGCAGCTTGGGATTGGCCGCGCGTACCCATGCCCGAATGGCTTCTTCCACGCTGCGCAGTTTGGTTTCTTCCAGCGTGATTTGGCGCGGGTCGGAGGTCGGTGGAATGGCCGGCTTAGGCGGAGCAGCCGGCGGCTTCGTCGAAGCGGCTGGCCTGCCGGAGTCTGCAAGCCGACCATGCACGAATGGCCCGGTCACCGCCGATACGCCGGCCGCCGCGGCGCGCATCTTGGGCTGCAGTTCCAGCGACTTCTTCAATTTTGTGACGCGGCGGAAGCGCTCCAGCGACACGGAATAATCGGTTCCAAGGATCTCGTTCTCGTCCATGGCGGCGACCAGCTCCACGGTGACGTCAACGCCATCCACCTGCGCGACGATGCTTCCTCCGCGTTGTTCGACCGACTCTGCGAACTTCTTGATTTCGTATGTTGCCGTGCGGAAGAGTGTGTCGAACTTGCGCCCAAACGCGACGTTGAACGGCGCCAGGTAAGCCAAAACCGCGGGATGGAAGAAATTCTGGGCCAGGGACCGCTTCAGATCGCGAACCTGTTGCGTGAGACGCGACTCCAGGAAAGCTCCAAAATCGCGGAACACCTCTGCTTTCGCCCGCAAAATGTCAAAGTCGGCAAGGTGCTGCATGACGTCCGCCGACAACGGCGGCACTTCGCCATCCGACAGAATTTCTGTGAGGGCGATCTCGAATGGCGGGATGGGAAGCATGCCGTCCAGAGCATAGCCGCGCCGCTCCCATTGACCGGGTACGCGCGGATTGCGATACAAAAACGTCGCGATCAGGTCGGTTTTGTCCCGATCGGCATCACTTGCCAACGGCTTTCGGGCAAAGTAACGAAGCAGGCCTTCGGCCATTTCTGGATCAGTATCAGGGGTCAAGGCCGCGCGAACCATGGCGGGACTGATTGCCATGTCGAGCAGTTGCAGCCACCGGTGCATGTGGTCCAGGGTGGCCCCGGAATTGGGTTGTTGGCCGGAAAGCGCTTCGAGATCAAGCCCAGCGGGGATCGGCACATCGCCGGCAAAGTAGTCCTGCAGCAGCTTCTGGTAGAAGCCGTGGACTGTCGCCAGGATGGCTAGCTCCCACTTCGAGTCTTCCCCCACGCGCAGTTGTGGCCTCCCCTCGTGAAGACACCTTGGCCCTGCAAATGCAATACGTTAATCAAAAACCAAGAATCGTATGGGCGCAAGGTTACTAACGATTACCACCGTCGCGGGAGAGTGGGTTTGACCATCGGAGTAGAAGCTCCGCTTGCCACAGCTCAGACCTGCTGGTGTTCTAATTTTTGTCCGTTCATCCTGCGGATAGTACTCGTAAAACCTGGAGATTTGTCCTTCCGGGCATTTGCTACTGTCGCGGGTTTCTGAAAAAATAAGGATTCCCATGTCACAAGTAGGCAGTTTTGCGCTGGTAATTGCTCTCGGTCTGGCTGCGTACTCGTTTGTCTTCGGCATACTTGCGCTGACGATCAAAGGACCGGCCGGGGAGCGGCTCGGGGAAACCGCACGCCGGGCGGGCGTAGCCGTCTTCGCCGCAGTGGCATTGGCGGCCGCCGCGTTGGTCATGGCTGCCTTCCGCGACGATTTCTCCATCGAGTACATCCTTCAGCACAGCAATCGCGACCTCTCCGGACCTTACAAGTTCGCGGTGCTGTGGTCGGGGCAGGAAGGCTCGCTGCTCTTCTGGTCGCTCTTGCTCTCCGCCTACGGCTTCGTGCTTCGCCTCCGCCACAAAACTGACCAGCGCTTGTTTGCCTACGCCTCGGTAATCATCGCGGCTGTCCAGATCTTCTTCCTGCTGATCCTCAACGTTGCGGCACGGCCGTTCGCGCTTTCCGCGGTTGCTGCCCCTGACGGAAATGGTTTGAACCCGCTGCTCCAGTATCCGGAGATGGTGATCCACCCCCCGATGCTTTACCTGGGATACGTCGGATTCACCGTTCCGTTTGCCTTCGCGCTCGGCGCGCTCATCATGAAGTACCCGGGCGAAAAGTGGATCCACATCACCCGCCGCTGGACAATGGTGACGTGGATGTTCCTGACCATCGGCATCTTCCTCGGCGCGCACTGGGCGTACGCGGTCTTGGGATGGGGCGGGTACTGGGGATGGGATCCCGTGGAGAATGCATCGCTCATGCCGTGGCTCACCGGCACCGCATTCCTGCACTCGGTCATGATGCAGGAGAAGCGCGGCATGCTGAAGATCTGGAACATGTGGCTCGTCTTCGGCACTTTCATGCTGTCGATCCTGGGAACGCTGCTGACGCGCAGCGGCATCATCAGTTCGGTGCACGCGTTCGCACAGTCCTCGATCGGAAGCTGGTTCACTGTATTTCTGGCGCTCGTCGCTGCTACCTGCGCATTTTTCTTTGTCAAGAACAAAGCACACCTGAAGAGCGAGCACAAACTGGAGTCGCTGCTCTCGCGCGAGTCGAGCTTCCTGTTCAACAACCTGCTGTTCGTGCTCGCCTGTTTCACCGTGCTCTGGGGGACATGGTTCCCGAAGATTTCCGAATGGGTGAAAGACCAGAAGGTCACCGTGGGGCCTCCGTTCTACAACAGCGTTGCGGTACCGGTAACCCTGCTGCTCCTGCTGTTGACCGCAGTCGGTCCGCTTCTTGCCTGGCGCAAGACCTCGTTTGAAAGCATGAAGCGCAACTTCATGTGGCCGAGCATCGGGGCTCTGGCGGTTGGCTTGGGAATGATCGCTTTCGGCGTGCGGCCGTGGAACGATCTCGCATACTTCTACTCGCTGATGGCCGCGATGCTGGCCACGCTGGTAATCCTGACCGTCGTGTCAGAATTCATTCGTGGCGGCCGCGTGATCTCCGACAAGACCCACCAGAACCTGCTTGCCTCGATGATGCACTTGTGGCACCGCAACACGCGGCGCTATGGCGGCTACATCGTCCATTTTGGTGTTGCGGTTGTAATTATGGGCGTACTTGGCACTCCTTTTAATAAGGACATTGAAAAGGAGATGGGATTCGGCGACCGCGTCACCCTCGGCCAGTACACATTCATCTGCCAGTCGTATACGGAAGACGACAAGCCGAATTACGAGAGCAACTGGGCCATCATCAACGTTCTCAAGAACGGCAAGCAGGTTCTGACGATGTACCCTGAGCGCCGCTTCTACAAAGCCAGCCAGCAGCCGCAGACGATTCCGCAGATCGAGTCCAGCTACTGGGGCGATTTGTACGTTGTCTACGAGGGCCTGAACCAGGACACCGGCCGCCCGATCATCAAGGCGCATATCAACCCGATGGTGCCCTGGATCTGGATGGGCCTGGTCATCATGGTTTTCGGAACCATCACCGCGCTGGTTCCTAATGCGGCGCCCGTGCGTGTCACCGCGCCGGCCCGCGTGCAGGCCGCGCCGGTCGGAGCAGGTGATTGATGTCGAAGTTCTTCAGGAAATCCAGAGTTGCCCGTGGGCTCCAACTTGCGGTGCTCTCCGCCGTTGTTGTTTTGCTCATGGGCGCAGGCGACGAGACTGCGCGATTCAACGACCTCGGGCACCGCATGATGTGCGTGTGCGGGTGCAGCCAGATCTTGCTGGAGTGTAACCACGTCGGCTGTTCCTACTCGGACCGCATGCGGGCTGAACTCATGGCCGGTTTGGATAAGGGCGACAACGACGACCTGATCTTGCAGAGCTTCGTTCAGAAGTACGGAACGGTAGTGATCGCGGCGCCGGCGACCAAAGGATTTGGACGTGTGGCTTGGGTCATGCCATTCCTCGCATTGATCGTCGGGGTGATCGCGACGGTGCTGCTGGTGCGTGCCTGGCGAAGTCGTCCCGCGGCGGCTCCCTCTGGGGTTGCGCCCGTGACCGGGCCCGAACTGGACGCGTTCCGAAACCAGGCGCAGCGGGATACTGAATTATGACCGACCCTTTTGTCATTGCGGTTTGCTTGCTGTTCACGGCAGCCATTGTTTTTTATGTTTTCTATCTGCCGGGGACGCTGAAGCTGGGTCCGCCCAAGACGCGTGTCACATACCTGCGCGAGCGCAAGGATGTGGTGTACGACAATCTGCGTGACCTGAATTTCGAGTACAAGGCGGGCAAATTTCCTGAGGCCGATTACCAGGCGATGAAGAACTCGCTCGAAGAAGAAGCGGCAGCGATTCTTGCAGAAATCGCGCGCCTCGAAGGTAGTGCCGGTACGCGCCAATCCAACGCTTAACTCGGCGGGCACGAATGCCCACCAAGGGGCGGCACAGGACGGCTTGGAAGAATAGATGTCAGCCGGTCTCGCGCACCGGGACGTTGGCGTCACGAGACTCCAGCCCCGCAGGGGCGCCATAGGACGGCTCGGAAGAATGGATGCCAGCCGGTCTCGCGCACCCGGACGTTTTCGTCACGAGACTCCAGCCCCGCAGGGGCGGCATAGGATAGCCCGGCACGGTAGTGCCGGGAGAGGATCGGAAGCAAGAGTGAGTCCCGTAGGGACGGCACCACAAAAGGAAGCAACGTTGAAACTTTTCCCCAAACTTGGCCTTCTCTTGATACTCACTGCGGGCATTGCCTCCGCACAGAATCTCACTGGGACCGTGACCAATGGCACCACGAACAAGCCGGCTGGCGGCGACGACGTCATCCTCATCAAGCTGGCGAACGGCATGGAAGAGGCTGCCCGCACCAAGTCCGATGCCAAGGGGAACTTCAGCTTCAAGGTCCCCGATGATGGCGGCCCACATCTGGTTCGTGTTGTTCACCAGGGCGTCACGTACCACAAGATGGCGCCTCCGGGAACCACCTCCGTGCAGGCCCAGGTCTACGATTCGGCCAAGAAAGTCGATGGCATCAGCGTCACAGCCGACGTAATGCGCATCCAGGCGCAGGACGGCAAGCTGATGGTCGCTCGCCTGTTCGCCATCAATAACTCCTCGCAGCCCCCCAAGACGCAGATGAACGATCACAACTTCGAGTTCTACCTCCCCGAAGGGGCCGTGATCGACGAGTCGGCGGCGAAGACCGCAGGCGGCCAGCCCGTCAACTCTCCCGCGGTTCCTCAAGCCGACAAAAATCGCTTTGCCTTTGTCTTCCCGCTGCGACCGGGAGAAACACAGTTTCAGATTCAGTACCACTTGCCGTACTCGGGAGAGGCCTCGCTCGATCCCAAGTCGCTGTACGCGATGGAGCACTTTGTCGTGATGCTCCCCAAATCGATGCACTTCTCCGGATCGGCCGCGTTCCAGTCCATGCAGGATCCGCAGCAGAGCGATTCGCTCGTGGAAGTAGTCTCGAATGCCCAGGCCAACCAGCAGCTCGCGTTCAAGGTTTCCGGAACCGGAATGTTGCCGGATCGCAACGAGAGCGCGTCGTCCGGCGGTGGCGGCGGGCAAGTGATGGGACAGGAAACGTCGGGTGGCAATCGCCCCGGCGGAGGCCTTGGACCGCCCATCGACTCTCCTGATCCTCTCGCAAAATACCGCTGGTACATCCTCGGCGGTTTCGCGCTGGTCCTCGCGGGCGGCGGATACTACATCGCGAAGCGCTCTCCTGCACAGGCGGCAGCTGCTGCGGGCATTGATGAGGACGAAACGGTGGAGATCCAGCGCCCCGTCGCCGCGCGAGCTGCGAAAGCTCCTGTGAAGTCGGCCGCTGCGGCGGCTCCGGCGCCAGCCCCGGCACCGAGCCCGGCGAGCTCCTCTTCCTCAATGCTTCTTCAGGCCTTGAAAGAAGAGCTGTTCGAACTCGAGCTCGAACGCCAGCAGGGAAAGATCACGCCCCAGGAATACGAGAAGCACAAGGCCGCTTTGGATCAGACGCTGCAACGCGCTCTGAAACGGGAAGCGCAGAAGGTGTGATCCGCCTGGCTCCTCGTCGGGCGACAAGTGAGTTGTAGTCGGCTGGCCGGTTTTCTCTGTGCCCTCTGTGGTTAAAGGTTTTCTTGTCTCCGTTGAAGATTTTCCGTGGTGTCCTTCGTGTAACCTTTGTGTCCCTTGTGGTGAAGCTTTTCGGGGCGATTCAACGTAAGCTCTTGATGTGCCGATTTTGCCGTGTAAGTTCCACGCCACCAAAGGTCTAGCGTGATGCTCCTCGTGAAACCCTGATTCAAAGATCACGAATATTGCGGGTGTCTCCGTGCTGAATCCCCGGCGCGGTCGTAACATCTTATATATCGAGGTTCGTGAAGGTCGGTTTATGGGAAACACATTTAAGACGGCGTTCTTGCTTACAGCCCTGACACTGCTGCTGCTGTTCATTGGCCGTGCTTTTGGCGGTCAGAACGGCATGATCCTTGCCCTTGTGCTCGCCGCGGTGTTGAACTTCGTCGCCTACTTCTTTTCGGACAAGATTGCCCTGGCCACCTACCGGGCGCAGCCAGTCACGCGAGAGCAACTGCCGCGCGTGTACCAGGTTGTCGAGCGGCTCACGCAGAAGATCGGGATTCCGATGCCTAAGATCTACGTGATCCCGACCGATTCGCCGAACGCGTTCGCCACTGGCCGTAACCCGCAGCACGCTTCCGTCGCAGTGACCCAGGGAATTCTCAACCTGCTCAGTGACGAGGAGCTGGAAGGTGTGCTGGCGCACGAGTTGGGTCACGTCAACAATCGCGACATCCTGATCAGTTCGATTGCCGCTACGATTGCCGGCGCGGTGACGATGCTCGCCAACATGGGCAAGTGGGCCATGATCTTTGGGGGATACGAGCGGGATGACCGCAATCGCGGTGGTGGACTGGCGGCGTTGTTCATGTTGATTGTCGCCCCGATCGCAGCCATGCTCATCCAGCTTGCCGTCTCGCGTTCGCGCGAATACCAGGCGGACGCCAGTGGAGCACACTACACCGGGAACCCCTATGCGCTTGCCAGCGCTCTAAAGAAGCTCGACGCGTATTCCCGCCGTCTACCCATGGCCGGGACGCCCTCGACTGCGCACCTATTCATCGTTCAGCCTCTGTTGGGCATGGACTTCGGAAGCCTTTTCTCGACGCACCCGCCGATTGCGAAGCGTATCGAGAGGTTGACGGGTCAGCCGGCAGAGTTCTTTCAGTAAAGCAGTCAGCGGTCAGCACTCAGCATTCAGTAACGGGAAATCGGCTGAATGCTGACTGCTTAATGCTGACTGCCGAGTGCTGAACGCTGACTGCTGAGTGCTGACCGCTGGTTCATGACGTTCGTAATCGGCCCGCCCGCAGCGCCTGTCGTAGCCATAGTAAAATCGGGACTTGATGCCCATCCAGACAGGAGCCGGCACACTTACCCAGGCCGCGAAACTTGAATCTTCGCTGCGAAAAATCATCCGTGGCAAGGATGAGGTCGTGCGCCTGGCCCTGGTGTCTGTCTTTGCCCGCGGCCATCTGCTGATCGAGGGCGTCCCTGGAGTAGGAAAGACAACTTTGGGGCAGGCGCTGGCCCGCTCCATTGACTGCAGCTTCCAGCGCGTGCAGTTCACCAGTGACATGCTGCCCAGCGATGTGGTCGGCATTTCGATCTATTCCGCCGCCGACCAGAGTTTCGAGTTCAAGCACGGGCCGGTATTCACCAACGTGCTGCTTGCCGACGAGATCAACCGTACCACTCCGAAAACGCAATCGGCACTGCTCGAAGCGATGAACGAAGGCCAGGTTACCGTGGACGTGCATTCGTATCCATTGCCGCAACCGTTCCTGGTGATCGCGACACAGAACCCGGTCGAACATCACGGCACGTATCCCTTGCCGGAATCGCAGCTGGACCGCTTCTTGCTGCGCGTACGCATGGGATATCCGGACGGCGATGCGGAACGCGAAATTTTGCGTTCGACCGCCGGCGCTGCCCAGCTAGAAAACCTTCGTCCAGTGTTAACCGGTCCCGACGTTTTGGACATGCAACAGGCCGTAACGCAGGTCCGCGTCGACGATTCGCTCGTGAATTACACGCTGGAAATCGTCCGCAAAACGCGGCAGTCGGAGTATTTGTCTTTAGGTGTATCGCCACGAGGCGCGCAAATGCTCTACCGCGCGTCGCAGGCGATGGCGTTTCTCGAAGGCCGCAGCTTCTGCACGCCGGAAGACTTCAAGCAGCTGGTAGTTCCCGTGTTCGCCCACCGCGTCGTGGTTAACGCTCTGTACTCATCGACTCTCAAGAAGTCAGAGCAGGCCGAGCAGATCCTGCGCGAGATCGTGGAGAGTGTTGCGGTCCCGGTGTAGAATGCGCCGTTATTCTACTAGCAATTGTTGAACGCACATGCGACAAGCGGTCAGGTTAGTAACACCCATAAGGTTGGGAAGGCTCACGACGTTCATCAGAATCGGCCGAGCTGGTGTGTCGGTTCACTGGTCCGTCCTATTGATTGCAGCGGTGATTTTGCTTAACGCAGTGCGGCATCCGCTCCTGAGCATAGTCGGACTAGCCGCATATCTAGGCGTACTTCTGATCCATGAATTGGGCCACTTGCTCATAGCTCAGCGCCGAGGGTACGAAGTATTCGACATCGAGCTTTACCCCGTATACGGTATTACACGCTTCCAGACCCCGTGGTCGCGATTTGATCATTGTGTCATCGCATGGGGTGGAGTTCTTGCGCAATTGAGCGTGGCGGTTCCTCTAATCGCCTGGGTTGCCATCTTCGGGTATACGCCATTTGATGCCATAAATGCGGTGCTGGCAATTCTGGGTTTCTTTAGTCTTGGTGTGGTGCTCCTCAACTTACTTCCTTTTGCGCCGCTGGACGGCTCCATCGCCTGGGGTATCGTGCCAGCTCTGTTTTCGCGTGTCCGACGGGCGCAAAGCAAACCGCAAAACGAGCGCGGCTCATGGCGCTGATCTGCTAACTGGCACCGCCGACACATCACATTTTTCCTACTTTTTACACCGGCCTTGCTCGTTTGCCGAAATTGCTGACCTATAATTTCCTAACGCTCCCCTCTGAGGATTCCATGCCACATGTGACCGAGATCGCGCCCGACGTCTACCGGATTTGCGTTCTGTATCCGGAGATCAATCTGCAGTTCAATCATTTCCTCGTCAACGACGACGAGCCGCTGTTATTCCACACAGGACTGCGCCGGATGTTTCCTGCCGTCCGAGAGGGCGTTTCGAAAGTTATTGATCCCGCCAAACTCCGCTGGATCAGCTGGAGTCACTTTGAGTCCGACGAGTGCGGCGCGCTGAATGACTGGCTGTCGATCGCTCCCAAGGCGCAGCCGGCGTGTTCCATGGTTGGTGCCCTGGTCAACGTCAATGACTTCGCTTCACGCGAGGCTCGCATCCTTTCGCCGAACGATGTGCTTGCCACCGGCAAGTACCGGTTCCGCTATTACCCAACTCCTCAGTTGCCGCATGGTTGGGATGCCGGAGTAATGTTTGAAGAGACGCAAAAAACGCTGCTTTGCTCGGACTTGTTCCACCAGGATGGAGATGTCGAGCCGCTCACCCGATCCAGCGTGATCGATCGATGCAGGAATACCTTGAGCGCCTACCAGGCAAGTCCGTTGGCGAATTACGTTCCTTACACCCCGAATACTGGGCGGATCTTGCAAGGCCTCGCCTCCTTACAACCGAAGACACTCGCCATCATGCATGGCTCCAGCTATGCCGGAGATTGCGGGCAAGCATTGCTGGATTTGTCGGCGGTTATGAAGGAAGTCCTGGATAAACCCTCGTACACCTTCGCCGAAGCTGCGAGTTCACAGCCCGCGTAGCAGTGCCGAAACCAGTCGCTGACATGAGGGGCAGCGGCAGGCATAATGTAAGCCCATGTCGATCCTGAAATTCCTGATGCTGTTGTCCCTGGTAGTCTGGCTGGGAGGAGTTATTTTCTTTGGCGCGGTGCTCGCGCCGACGGTTTTCTCCGTGCTGCCGACGCGGCACCTTGCAGGCTCGGTCGTGAGCCCGTCGCTGAACCGCCTGCACTGGATGGGACTGATTTCAGGAGTGGTCTTTCTGGTCAGCTCGCTCATTTACACGCGAGTGACCACCGGATCGCTTCACGTTTTCGCCGCACGACACGTGCTGATCGTTGTCATGCTGCTGCTTACGTTAACCTCGCAATTTGCGATCACGCCAAAGATGGCAACACTGCGCGCGTCCATGGGAGAAATCGACAATGTCTCGCCAACCGATCCTGCGCGCCTGCAATTCAATTCTCTCCACATCTGGTCCACTCGTCTGGAGATGGGCGTCTTACTAAGCGGACTGGTAGTTGTTTACCTCACCGCAACCCAATTGAAATAAGGACGGGGTGTGCGTTCCGGGGCTTACTTCAGTAACCGCTCGACCCTGGCAATCAGTTCTTCCGGTGGACAAGGCTTGTGAAGGAAAGTGACGTTCAGGTCAGCGTACTCTTCTTCGGCTTCCGCCAGGCCGGTGACCACGATCACTGGAACTTGTGAGTGCAGCTCCCGCAATTGGCGTACAAACATGGCGCCACTGTCGCCCGGGAGAATATGGTCAGTGATGACTACGCCGAAGCGCGCAGCCGATTCTGGATTCCGCAAGTAAGCCAACGCCTGCTCGGCCGTCATCGCGGTGGACACCGAGAATCCTGCTTGTTGAAGCACGGCTTGACGGACCTGCAGTTGCGCAGGATTGTCATCGATCAGCAGAACCTGGAGCATAGGCAATCGTATCCTCGATCGACACGCGCAGTTGCCTTGGGGGTGGGCTCCGAAGCTTAAAGCAACTCAGGCGGTCTGCTGGTAGCGGGCAAGAACTTCACGCTCCGCCTGCAACCAGTCTTCGCGCTCATCGCCAGGGGCGTAACCTCGTTCCTCGAAAATCTCGTAAGCGCGGCGGCGAATCTCCTCTTCCAGATTAATCGGCACCACGTTGGTCTTGGTTTCGGTGAGGGTTTGCACGCTTGGGTTGACAACCGATGCGGCGCCGTTTCCGTTTTCACTTTTTTTGCTGCGGGCGGTTTTGGCCTTCGCCATGATCACATACTCCTTACAAAATACTTCCAATAGGAATGTACTAAGTTAATGAACCTGACCACACACACGAAAGGCGCAACCTGAATCGAGTGGCGCCCCATTTGTGGCCGGATGATGCTTTTACTATAACGCGGTCCCTTGTGGATGTGGGCTGGTATATGCAAAAAATAATGTAATTTGTCGCATCAACGGTGTTGTTGGCGACGAAATTCCGGCACTTTCAGTGGAAATCGTGGGAGACAGTGTCAGCTTCGGTGACTTTGAGCGGAAGAATACGGTCGGCTTTGACGGAAATAACATTGTCGAGGTTCTGCAGGACGCCCTCGATCAGCACAAACTTCTCGCTGACCAGCAGCAGGCGATTCTTCTGAAACATGTCGGGCGTGATGATCGCGTTGGCGACACCGGTCTCATCTTCCATGCTGAGGAAAACGAATCCCTTCGCTGTTCCGGGACGCTGGCGCACAATGACGCATCCGGCGATCCGGACACGCTGACCATTGCGTAAACTGCCGAGTTCGCGGGCCGTGCGAACCCCCAGCTTCGTCATTTCGGTTCGGCGATATGACATGGGATGCGGCCCAACGGTCAGACCAGTCCCGCGGAAATCGGCAACCAGGCGCTCTTCGGCATTCATTTGTGTCAGCGGAGATTTCTCGTCCAGCTCGGGGACTTCGTCCAACATCGGTCCGGCATAGCGGACCGCCCGTTCAACTTGCCATAGGGCATCGCGACGATGGAGTTTCAAGTTTCGCGTTTCGGGTTGCGAGAAATCGCGCTTTGGCCAACATTCGACTTCATTACGATCGCTCGAAACCTGAAACTCGACAGTGGAAACTGAATTCAGTGCGCCAATTTCGGCAAGGGTTACGAGTTCGTCTTTACGCAGATCGGGGACGCGGTGGACCAGGTCGTGAATGGAAGTGAACGGCCCCTCCCGGCGAGCACGCACAATCGCGCCGCCGACCTCTTCGCGGAGTCCACGGACATAACGCAATCCCATGCGAAGAGCAAGTTTCGAGTTTCCAGTTTGCGGTTTCGGGTGAGGCGTGCCGGGTTCCAGATCGCTCGAAACTTGAGACTCGAAACTGGAAACTGGTTCCATCGTGCACAGCCATTCCGACTTCATGACGTCGATGGGGAGAATTTTCAATCCGTGCCGCTGTGCATCTTTAACGATGGTCGCGGGATGATAAAACCCCATCGGTTGATTGTTGAGCAGTGCGGCGGTGAATGCGCCGAGGTAGTGGCACTTCAAAAACGCACTGGCGTAGGCCAGCAGGGCGAAGCTGGCGGCATGCGATTCGGGGAATCCATAAAGCGCGAACGAGGTAATCGACAGAACGATCTGCTCCTGCGCCTCGGGCGAGATGCCATTTTTTGCCATGCCGGCGCGCAGCTTGGCTTCGATCTGCTTCATGCGCTCCTGCGAGCGTTTGAATCCCATGGCGCGGCGGAGTTCTTCGGCTTCGCCTCCGCTGAATCCTGCGGCGATCATGGCGATCCGCAGCAACTGTTCCTGAAACAAGGGCACGCCCAGCGTTCGCGCTAAAACCGGTTCCAGGGATGGGTGTGCATAGGTGACCGCTTCGCGGCCCATTCGGCGCTCTAAATAAGGATTGACCATTTGGCCGACAATTGGGCCGGGCCGGATAATCGCGACCTGCACGACAATGTCATAAAACTTTTGTGGCCGCAGCCTCGGGAGACATGACATCTGCGCCCGGCTCTCGATCTGGAACATGCCGATGGTGTCGGCCTTTTGCAGAGTCGAATAAATGACCGGATCGTCGGATGGCAGATGCGCGAGATCGACTTCTTCGCCGTAATCCTGGCGGATGATCTCGATGGAATCTTCGAGCACGGCCATCATGCCCAGGCCGAGCAGATCGACTTTCACGATGCCGAGGTCGGAGCAATCGTCCTTATCCCACTGCACGACGACACGGCCGGGCATGGAAGCCGGTTCCAGAGGAACGACGGAGTCGAGTTGCCCCTGGCACACAACCATCCCGCCGGAATGCTGTCCGAGATGGCGAGGCAGATCCTGCACGGCTTCGCAAAGCTCGAAATATTTCCGCAGGCGTGGATGGCGGAGATCGAGTCCGGCATCGTGGAAGCGGCGGTCGAGGGAATCGTTTTCATCGCGGTATTCCCAATGGCCGACAACCGCGGCGAGACGGTCAAGTGTTTCGGATTCGAACCCGAGAGCTTTACCCATTTCCCGCGCGGCGAGGCGTCCGCGATAGGTGATGACGTTGGCCGTCATGGCGGCGCCGCGTTCGCCATAGCGCCGATAGACATGCTGGATCACGCGCTCACGTTGATCGCCGCTGGGCAGATCAAGATCGATGTCAGGCCACTCGCCACGTTCTTCAGACAAAAAGCGCTCGAATAACAGGTCCATCTTGATGGGATCGACAGCGGTGATTCCGAGCGAATAACAGACGGCGCTGTTGGCAGCGGAGCCGCGTCCCTGCACTAGAATTTTTTCGTCGCGGCAGAATTTCACCAGGTCCCAGACGATGAGGAAGTATCCCGCGAGATCGAGCTTCTGGATGAGGGTCAATTCGCGCTCGATCTGGCGCTTGGCTCGCTGGCGTAGATCGGCGCTGCCGCGGCCATAGCGGTCGCGGAATCCTTCCCACGTGCGGTCACGCAGGAACGACATCATGGTTTCACCTTCAGGCACGGGATAGCGCGGGAACTGATAACCCAATTTATCCAGCTGGAACTCCAGGCGGGAGGAAAGCTCCACAGTGTTGGCCAGAGCTTTGGGAAGATCCGCGAAAAGCTCGTGCATTTTGGAGGCGGATTTCAGGTGCCGCTCAGAGTTGCGGGTCAGCAGACGGCCGGCTGTGGCCAGCGTGCGGTGATTTCGCAGTGCTGTGAAAATGTCGCACAGTTCGCGCTGGACCGCGGTGGTGTAGCAGACCCCATTGGTGGCGAGCAGAGGAAGATGAAATGATTCGGCAAGTTCAATGGCGGCCTGGTTGCGGGCTTCTTCGTCACGATGAAGATGGCGCTGCAATTCAATGTAGATATTCTCGTGGCCGAAAATTCCGACAAGGTGATCCACGGTGCATCGTGCGGCGTCGATTCCACCGCGAGCAAGGGCAGCGGCGAGCGGGCCTTCATCCCCGCCGGTAAGACAGACCAGCCCGGCAGAGTGTTCCTCTAATTCGTGCTTGTACACTGCTCCTTCGCCTTTGTTGGCGCGCAGTTTCATCTTGGTGATCAGTTGGCAAAGATTCTGATATCCAGTGCGCGAGGCAACTAAAAGGGGAAGGCGAGGAGTTTTACCCGGTTCGGCAGAAGTGCATAGATCGTTCGCTTCGCGAACCATGACATCATTGAAAGTAACTTCCGCGCCGATGTGAGCCTTGATGCCAGCTTTTTGGGCAGACAAGTGGAAGCGCGGACTTCCATAAACGCCATCGCGGTCGAGCAATGCCATCGCCGGCATGCCCAGAGCAGCGCATGCGCCCACCAGGTCCTCGGGAAGGGAAGCACCTTCCAGGAAACTGAACGCGGAGCGCGCATGCAGTTCGACATATTGCGGCGCAGCTATACCGTGTGTCGCCGTTGCGACTTCCTTGCGAATCTTCGCCGTGCTTTCGTAGCAAGACATAAAACCAGTTCTCAGTGGTCAGTTCTCAGTCCTCACCGGAATCCACACGTTTGTGCTCTATGTCTCTGCGAATGGTTTTGGGCCGGCGACGTATCAATCGTAGGTCCCTTCCACGAACCATTTCCCTCGCAGCAAGTCGCGGATAAGCCGATACAGTACGAGCCCCGCAGTCGTCTGGACGGCGATGTCCCACTCATCGCGCGCCCAGGGTTCGTGTTCCCACCAGTCTCCCGACGAGCGCCATGGGCCGGCATGCCAGATGACATTTCCCTGAACCTCTTTTTTCTTTGTGCACATGATTTGCATGGGATGTCCGTCGCGCAGCGTGACAGATGCCTCGAGCGGTGGACGAAATATGCGAAGTGCGGTGACGGCAGGTGCGGCCGATTGCGGCGAAGTGTTTGGCCGCGCCCGTCGCAGCTTTCGCGGTTCCGCAGCTACGCTGAAGTGCTGCATGCGGAAGGCATCGGGGCGATGCGTATCGAGCAGTTCAATGCATCCCACTTTGTTTTCACCGACAATACCGGCGATACGGGCCAGAGTGAGTTCGAGTTTTTCCGGTTCCGGAGAAGGTGGTTGAAATAATCCTCCCTGGCCGGGACGCATGCGCGCCGGCTCGGCCGAAAGCCAAATTTTTGTAATCGGTGCTCCCGGTGGATGTGCTTTCAAATCGAGTTGCAGCAGCTTGAGAAAGACCTTGGGATCGAGCATCGGAAGCGGTAATCGAAGCGTGCGCTCAAAAATGGTGCAGCGCCGGCCATCATCGATGGATAAACCAGCGTTTGCCGGGCCGGCGTCATCTTCCGCCTGAATACCGGTTTCCAGCTGCAGCTTGAGCCGCAACTCCTGGGTGGCGAGCGCGCGTGAAGATAAACGCGCACACACCTGGTCAAGCAATCGTGCGAGTAAGAAGGCTAGCGGCTCGAGCAGGACGACCGGGTACTCCAGTTCTACGGCTTCTTCGAAAAGCAGGGGCGGATCCACGGGAATGATGGTGCGGCGAACGGCTCCTCTGGCGAGCTTTTGCAGGTGAACTCCCTTTTGCCCGAGGCGTTCGCTGATCGCCAGTTCGGGGAGTGTGCCGAAGCCGCGCAGGTTGCGGATCCCCCAGCGCTCGAGCGTGTCGAGAAATCCGGCCGATTCTTCCGTGGGCGCGCCAAATAGAACATACAGCGGCAGACTGCCCAGCCGGGTTTCTTCTTCGCCGGGCGGAATGACCGTTACACCGGGGTAGCCGCGAGCGGCAACAGTGGCCGCATCGGGATTGGAAGCGACTGCGACATTTGTCTCAATCCCGAGTTCTGAGGCGCGGTGTGCCAGATCGCGCGCCAGTTTGGCGGGAGATTCAAACAGCGCGTCCATGCCGGCAATGTCGAGCACCACGGTGTCGCAGGCAGTGTCTTCAATGCGGGGAGAAAACGATTGCGCGCAATCGAGCAGGGCCGCATGGGTGGCATTTTCCTGAAGAGGAGATCGATTTCGGAATACCAGGTCGGGCCAGGCTTCGACCTGAAGCTTTGTCATTTCTAATTCAAGTCCCTGCCGGCGAGCTTTTTCGTTCAATCCGAAGACGCGTTGCAGAGGCGGTTTACCCTCGAGTACAACGACGGCTTTGGACCGTAGGTCCGGCTCGGCCCGCAAAATGGCTTCCACCGGAAAATCGGGAACGAAAATGCAACAGAAAGGCATGAACAAGCTCTCAACTGTCAGCTCTCAGTCGACGTACAGCTCAGGCGCTGCCCCAAACATGCGGCGCAACCGACCATGTTTTTATTCCTCGAACTAACTGCATTTGTTTACCTGCGTTTTAAACGCGGTGACTGATTGCACCGGCTTGCGTTCCAAACGTGACCGCAAAATTTCGGCGCGTACTTCCATGGAAGTCAGGATTTGCCCGTGGGCAGGCGTTGTTTCTCCTGATAACTGATCGCCGACCGGTGACAGCTTTCCCGAAGTCCGCCGCCCTATCCCTGATGCTTTCAATTCCACGACCAACGAGGCGCAGGTGCGGGCGCAAGAGCCGCGGGCAAGGACAAGCAGGATGGCCGGTGTGTACTCGACAGCGCGTCGAAAACGGAACCATGACGTAAGCGGAATGCGTCTCGCCGTCTGCGCCGGGAGGTCGCCAAGGTCAATGGCCACCAATCCGAATCCCCCGCTTTGCAGTAGAAGGTCGGTCACGCGGAGTGCCTGATCGAGACAATTAAAGTCGCTTTTACGTTTATTGGTTTCGGCGGAGCCGGCCCGGAGAGGAATCGATGGATCTTTCCGGGGACGTTGTTGTTCGGGATCGCAGCGCACCCAGAGCAAATTCCTGAATTCAACGCCCGCCGCCTGGGCCGATTGCGGATCGAAAGCATCGCTTACGTCGACCAGGGCGCACGCTTCCTGCCGCCGTGTCGCAGCGGCAAGGGTGGCCAGCAACACGCTCGTGCGTCCGGAAGAAGCCGGCCCGCAGATCTCGCTCAAGCAACCCCGCGGCAACCCTCCAGTCAGAAGATCAATCGCGGGAACCCCAGTGGAAGCTAGTTCCGAGGCGGCGCGTACTTGGATTTGCGAAGCCGGCGTCACCGGTGAAAGGCGTGGGATGGTTGCGAGTTTTTTAATCAGCGGGGTCGAGCTTTCCGCGAAGACAAAAACGTCGGGAAGGCCCGTAGCCGGCTGGGCGCATACGAGCAAGGAAGACATACGGCCTCGGTTATCAGGGAACGTCCGGCCCAGGACAGGGCTGGTAGCGAACCAGCTACTTTCGCTTTTTATTCGCTATGGGGATTTTGCTCGCCGTGGGGCAGGTTGTCAAGCGTGGGAAAGAGGAAAGATGCAGGGCCAATCTTTGGATGCGGCTTCTTACCTAGGTAATCTTGTTGGCTCCTGAAGTAACCACCTACCATGCCGATAAGGCGGGCTGTTGCCGTTTTCTCCGTGTTTTTGCGGAATGTAGCGGCACCGGCACAGAAGCGCCTCGCGAATTAGTTGGAGGGTGTATGAAGGTTGCGCGCAGATTCGTCCTGTTCCTGATCTCAGCTCTGGCCGTGCTAAGCCTTGCGGGGTGCCACAACTTGCCTTGCAATGGCACGTCTCCCGGGAGCACAGGCGGTTCGAGCGGCGGGGCCTCAGGCGGACGCGTGAGCAATGATACCTGCACTCCAGGCGGAGGGGTTGGCGGAATCGGCGTGGGCAGCGCGCTGCTCTACTACATCGATGGCAGCACGGCGGGAGCCGCAACCCTGAATGGCAATGCCTTCGGCCTGGTTGCCGGTTTCACACCTCCCACGCTGGCAGGCAGCGGCGCCGATGATATGACCATCGTCAATGGCAAGTTCCTTTACATTCCTCAGGCATCGTCGTTCAACGTGGAAGGGTTCGTCATCAATCGCACAAATGGCGCACTGACGCCCATCCAGGGAAGCCCATTCTCAGTACCATCGGGATCAGACACGATCGCCGCCGATCCCCAAGGACGATTCTTGTTCGTAGGAAACGAAAGTGGCCCGGATATCGCCAGTTTCCAGATTGATCCCAATACCGGCGCGCTGACGCCAACGTTAGGCTCTCCCATCACCTTCGCCGGAACCAGTGCAGACACGTTTGCCGTGGACGGCAAGGGCAAATTCCTCTACGTGGGCCAGATGTCCAATACGTCGCCCATTCACGGATTCGCGATTGACCAGACTACGGGAGCGCTCACCGAGATTACGGGCAGCCCGTTTGTGCTGGGCATCTCCACTCCACATTGCGACGCCAGCGGGAATTTTCTTGTGGGGGTTCCCGGCTTTGTGGACGAACTGGCACCGTCCGGTGACAACCACATTTATGTGTTTTCGATCGATCCGAACACGGGTGTACCGACGCCGGTAGCTAGTTCACCGACGGTCAATGCGGCCGAAGAATTTGCCATCAGCCCGAATGGAAAGTTCGTGTACGCCATGGAAGTGGACGCGAGCGGCAATCCCACAAGCATGGAAGGCTTCCAGATGGATCAGACGACTGGCGCGCTAACAGCGATCCAAGGATCACCTTTTACAACCTTGCCGTCGACGGCCCAGTGCAAATTCGAGCAGAGTGGCAGCCACATGTTCTGTGCGGACGCTCTTTTTGGGTCGAGTTCGATTGTGGTGAATTCTGACCCGAATACCGGGGCTTTGTCTCACACCGTACCGGACCTGAGCATATCCAGTTTCCCGTTTGCCGCGACCAACTAGGACATTCCCCTTCGCAGCGGTTTTCTACAGGAAATACTGTAGAGTCGCGCCCGTAGCTTCCATGCTTATATAAGCGGAGCTTAGAGACCTCCGCCGTTCCCACCGAAACCGTGTACGGTGCGGCTTCTGAGCCGAATCCCCCGACGCACACACTTATAAAACATACCCGATGAAGAACAGTCGTCTGCGAGCAGTGAAGACGGGCAGTCGTCTTGTGGGCTGCATCCTGCAGATCCCGCTGGGAGTGTATCTATGAAGAGAAATGGACAGGGGACCGCTGTGGCTGGTCCCAAGCCCGGAACTCATACCGGGAATGGCACTGCCGTTGCCGTGACTGAACCGGCCAGCGTGGATCTGGGTGTGATCCTGACCGGGTTACAAACTATGCGAGATGGCGATTTCTCCGTGCGCCTGCCGGGATCGTGGACGGGACTAGCCGGCAAAATCGCGGACACCTTCAACGAGATCGTGTCTGCCAATCAGCAGATGGCGCAGGAACTGAAGCGTGTGGGGCAGGTGGTCGGCAAGGAAGGACGCACTCGCGAGCGGACAAAATTCCATGAAGCCCGCGGGGCGTGGGGCGAAATGGAAACCTCGGTCAACACGCTGGTCGAGGACCTGCTCCGTCCCAACACGGAAGTGACGCGCGCCATCGCCGCCGTCGCCCAGGGTAACCTCACGCAGACTGTGCGGCTCGACGTGGACGGTCGTCCCCTGGAAGGCGAGTTCCTCCGTTCCGCAAACATTGTCAACACCATGATTCAGCAGCTGAGCGTGTTCACCTCGGAAGTGACGCGCGTGGCGCGCGAAGTCGGAACCGACGGCAAGCTCGGTGGACAGGCTGTCGTGCCCGGTGTAGCCGGTACATGGAAAGATCTGACCGATTCAGTGAACTCGATGGCCAGCAACCTGACTGGCCAGGTACGCAACATTGCGGAAGTCGCGACGGCCGTGGCGAGCGGCGACTTGTCGCGCAAAATCACGGTCGATGTGCGCGGCGAAATTCTCCAACTGAAAGAAGCCATCAACACCATGGTGGACCAGCTGCGGTCGTTTGCGTCGGAGGTGACGCGCGTGGCGCGCGAAGTCGGAACCGACGGCAAGCTGGGTGGACAGGCTGTGGTGCCGGGCGTGGCCGGAACCTGGAAAGACCTCACCGACTCGGTCAATGCCATGGCCGGAAACCTCACGGCCCAGGTGCGAAACATTGCCGAAGTTACAACCGCTGTGGCTCGCGGAGACTTGTCGCGAAAGATCACCGTCGACGTCAAGGGCGAAATTCTCGAACTCAAAGAAACCATCAACACGATGGTCGATCAGCTGAACGCGTTCGCCGGCGAAGTTACCCGCGTTGCCCGCGAAGTCGGAACCGAAGGCAAACTCGGCGGCCAGGCGCAGGTGCCTGGTGTCGCTGGAACCTGGAAAGATCTCACCGACAACGTGAACTTCATGGCCGGCAACCTCACGGCCCAGGTACGAAACATCGCGGAAGTGGCATCGGCGATCGCCGGCGGCGACTTGTCCCGCAAGATCACGGTGGACGTCCGCGGCGAAATTCTTCAGCTTAAAGAAACCCTGAACACGATGGTGGACCAGCTCAACCGGTTCGCCGGAGAAGTCACCCGCGTGGCCCGCGAAGTCGGATCCGAAGGACGACTGGGTGGTCAGGCCAACGTGCCCGGTGTGGCCGGAACCTGGAAAGACTTGACCGATTCCGTCAACTCCATGGCGGGTAATCTCACCGCGCAAGTTCGAAACATTGCGGAAGTGACGACGGCTGTGGCCCGGGGCGACCTGTCCCGCAAGATCACGGTCGACGTGAAGGGCGAAATTCTCGAACTGAAGAACACCATCAACACGATGGTCGATCAGTTGAACGCGTTCGCCGGCGAAGTCACGCGCGTGGCCCGCGAAGTCGGCACGGAAGGCAAACTCGGCGGCCAGGCGCAGGTGCCGGGTGTCGCCGGAACCTGGAAAGACTTAACTGACAACGTGAACTTCATGGCCGGCAACCTGACGGCGCAAGTACGAAACATCGCCGAGGTTGCTACGGCCGTGGCCCGCGGCGACTTGTCCCGCAAAATTACGGTCGACGTCCGCGGCGAAATTCTCCAGCTGAAAGAGACGCTGAACACGATGGTGGATCAGTTGCGGTCGTTTGCTTCCGAAGTGACCCGCGTCGCCCGCGAGGTCGGTACGGACGGCAAACTTGGAGGCCAGGCGGTCGTGCCCGGCGTCGGCGGTACGTGGAAAGACTTGACGGACTCCGTGAACTCGATGGCCAGCAACCTCACCGGCCAGGTCCGAAACATCGCCGAAGTCTCGACAGCTATCGCAAACGGTGACTTGTCGAAGAAGATCACGGTGAACGTCAGCGGCGAAATTTTGCTGCTGAAGGAAACCATTAACACCATGGTGGACCAGTTGAACGCGTTCGCCAGCGAAGTGACCCGTGTGGCCCGCGAAGTCGGATCCGAAGGACGACTGGGCGGTCAGGCGAACGTGCCCGGTGTGGCCGGCACCTGGAAGGACTTGACCGACTCGGTCAACTCCATGGCAGGTAACCTGACAGCGCAGGTACGAAACATCGCCGAAGTCACGACAGCCGTGGCCCGTGGCGATTTGTCGCGCAAAATCACGGTCGACGTAAAGGGCGAAATTCTCGAGCTGAAAAATACCATTAACACCATGGTGGACCAGCTCAACGCTTTCGCCGGCGAAGTGACGCGTGTAGCCCGCGAAGTGGGCACCGACGGCAAGCTCGGCGGCCAGGCTGAAGTGCCGGGCGTCGCGGGAACCTGGAAGGACCTCACCGACAACGTGAACTTCATGGCCAGCAACCTGACTGGCCAGGTGCGAAACATCGCCGAAGTCGCGACCGCTATTGCGAACGGCGACTTGTCCAAGAAGATCACGGTGGACGTGCGCGGCGAAATCCTGCAGCTGAAAGAGACGCTGAACACCATGGTCGAGCAGTTGCGCTCGTTTGCCGCCGAAGTGACGCGCGTGGCTCGAGAAGTCGGATCCGAAGGACGACTGGGCGGTCAGGCCAATGTGCCCGGTGTCGCCGGCACCTGGAAGGACTTGACCGACTCAGTGAACGCGATGGCTGGCAACCTGACCGCTCAGGTGCGAAACATCGCCGAAGTGACTACTGCCGTGGCCCGCGGCGACTTGTCGCGCAAAATCACGGTCGACGTCAAAGGCGAAATTCTCGAGTTGAAGAACACCATCAACACCATGGTGGACCAGCTCAACGCGTTCGCGGCCGAGGTTACGCGCGTTGCGCGTGAAGTCGGTACCGAAGGCAAACTCGGCGGCCAGGCGCAGGTGCCCGGTGTCGCCGGTACGTGGAAGGATCTTACCGACAACGTGAACGTCATGGCGGCGAACCTGACGGAGCAGGTCCGGGGCATCGTGAAAGTCGTGACGGCCGTTGCTAACGGCGTGCTCACGCAGAAGCTAACGGTCAACGCGAAGGGCGAAGTCGCCGCGCTCGCTGAAACCATCAACAACATGACGGACACGCTGGCAACCTTCGCCGACCAGGTAACGACGGTGGCCCGCGAAGTCGGTGTCGAAGGCCGTCTCGGTGGACAGGCGAACGTCCCTGGCGCCGCCGGCACATGGAAGGACTTGACCGGCAACGTCAACCTGCTCGCCGACAACCTCACCAACCAGGTGCGAGCGATTGCCGAGGTCGCAACCGCCGTGACCAAGGGCGACCTCACGCGATCGATTCAGGTGGAAGCCCGCGGCGAGGTGGCCGAACTCAAAGACAACATCAACACGATGATCAATAACCTCCGTCTCACCACGGAGCGCAATACCGAGCAGGACTGGCTCAAGACAAACCTGGCGCGGTTCACCGGTATGTTGCAAGGTCAGCGCGACCTGGGCACGGTCGGCCGCATGTTGCTGTCCGAACTCGCTCCCCTGGTTAATGCTCAACAGGGCGTAATCTACCAGATGGAGTCGGAGGACTCCGGCAGCCTCGTCCTGCTCTCCGCATTCGCCGGAGATGGCGACGATGATCACCTTCGCAGGATGGAGCTTGGCGAGGGTCTGATCGGACAGTGTGCGATGGAAAAACGCCGCATGCTGATCACCGATCTCCCCGCAGATCGCACCGTTCCGATTCGCTCCGGGTTGTTCGAAGCCGTTCCGCGAAACGTGATCGTGCTCCCGGTCTTGTTCGAAGATCGCGTAAAAGCGGTCATCGAACTGGCTACGCTTAGCGCGTTTACGGCTTCTCACCTGGCCTTCCTCGAACAACTGACGGCCAGCATCGGCATCGTGCTGAACAGTATTGAAGCCACGATGCAGACCGAAGGCCTGCTGAAGCAATCGCAACAGCTCGCTGCCGAACTGCAAGCCCAGCAGAAAGAGTTGCAGCAGACCAACGAACAGCTGGCGCAGAAAGCCCAACAGCTCGCCGAACAGAACGTGGAAGTCGAACGGAAGAACCAGGAAATCGAGCAGGCCCGCCGCGCTTTGGAAGAGAAAGCGAAGGAACTGGCGCTCACCTCGAAGTACAAATCGGAATTCCTGGCCAACATGTCGCACGAGTTACGTACACCGTTGAACTCGATCCTGGTGCTCGGCCAACAGCTCACCGATAACCCAGACGGCAATCTCACTTTGAAGCAAGTCGAATTCGCCCGCACCATTCACGCGGCCGGAACCGACTTGCTCAACCTGATCTCCGACATCCTCGACCTGTCGAAGATCGAATCCGGCACCGTGTCAGTCGAAGCCGAAGAGGTCTTCTTCGCCAGCCTGCTGGATGCGATTGCGCGGCCGTTCCGTCACGAGGCGGAGAACAAGCGGCTGTCCTTCGAGATCCACACCGATCCACATCTCACGCGCAGCATGGTCACCGACTCGAAGCGTCTCCAGCAGGTGCTCAAGAACCTGTTGTCGAATGCCTTCAAGTTCACCGAGCAAGGAGGTGTGCGACTGTCAGTCGCGACCTCGGCAACCGGGTTCAGTGAAGATCACCCGATCTTGTCGAAAGCGGCGTCCGTCATCGCATTTGAAGTGGCCGATACCGGCATCGGTATTCCGGCCGATAAGCAGCGCATCATCTTCGAGGCCTTCCAACAGGCAGATGCCGGAACCAGCCGTAAGTACGGCGGAACCGGCCTGGGTCTCGCCATCAGCCGCGAACTGGCGAGCCTGCTTGGTGGAGAAATTCAGCTTCGCAGCACGCCGGGCAAGGGCAGTACCTTCACGCTTTACCTGCCGCAGACTTACGTGGGACCGTCGGCAGCCCCGATGCCTCCATCGGACGGCAAGCCGTCGACCATGAACTCGCTGCAACTGTCGAGTGTGGTCGTCACCGAGATGCCGGCGGAGCATGTCGAGGATGATCGCGACAACCTCGGCCCCAACGATGCCATCCTGCTGATTGTCGAAGACGATCCGCATTACGCCCGTGTGCTCCTGGACCTGGCTCGGGACAAGGGCTTCAAGGTGCTGGTCGCGATGCGGGGCGCGGAGGCACTCGCGCTGGCACGCGAGTACCACCCCTCGGCAGTTTCTCTCGACGTGTTTCTGCCGGACATGCTTGGCTGGACAGTGCTTAATCACTTGAAGCAGGATCCGGCCACGCGGCATATCCCGGTGCAAATGCTCACGCTGGATGAGGATCGTCATCATGGATTGGCGCGCGGTGCATTTGCATTCGTTACCAAGCCGACGACTACCGAAGGCCTGGAACAAGCGCTGACCCGTATCAAGGAGTATTCTTCCCCTCGCCGCAAGCGGTTGTTGGTGGTCGAAGACAATCCTGCCGAGCAGCTCAGTATCAAAGAGCTGCTTGGTTACGATGACATCGACGTGACGGTTGTGGGTACCGGTAACGATGCCATCGAAAACATCAACCGTAATTCCTTCGACTGCGTGGTGCTCGACCTGCGTCTCCCCGATATGTCGGGATTCGACGTATTGGAGCAGCTGCGTGACATTCCTGCCGCAAACGACTTGCCGGTCGTGGTCTTTACCGGTAAGGAACTGTCGCCGGAGGAAGACGCCCGCCTGCACACTCTGGCTCGAAGCGTTGTGGTGAAGGGCGTGGAATCGCCCGAGCGATTGCTCGACGAGACTGCCTTGTTCCTGCATCGCATCGTGGCGGATTTGCCGGTTGAGAAACAGCGCATGCTGGACCGGCTGCATCGCTCGGATGATGCCTTGGTCGGCCGCAAGGTGCTCGTGGTCGACGACGACGTGCGCAACATCTTCGCGCTCAGCAGTGTTCTGGAGCGGCGCGGCATGACCGTGCTGACCGCCGGCACCGGACGCGAAGCGATTGCAACCTTGGAGTCCACTCCGGATGTCGCAATCGTCCTGATGGACATCATGATGCCGGAGATGGATGGGTACGAGACCATGCAGGTGATCCGCCAAAACTCAGCCTTCCGACGCTTGCCCATCATCGCCCTCACCGCGAAAGCTATGAAGGGCGATCGTGAGAAGTGCCTGGAAGCGGGTGCATCGGAGTACCTGGCGAAGCCGGTCAATACGGAACAGTTGTTGTCTGCGCTTAGGATGTGGCTGCACCGCTAGGCAAGGGGGGACAGTAAAGCAACGTCGATGAGTTCTCATGACGCGGTCAACATCTTGATGGTCGATGACCAGCCGGGCAAGTTGCTCAGCTACGAGGCGATTCTTCAGCCGCTGGGTGAAAACCTCATCAAGGCGAACTCGGGCCGGGAAGCTCTCGATGCCCTTCTGCGGAACGAGATTGCTGTCGTCCTCATGGATGTGAGCATGCCGGACATCGATGGTTTCCAGTTGGCCGACATGATCCGCGAACACCCCCGGTTCCAAAAGACGGCAATCATCTTCATCTCGGCTGTCCACCTCACCGATGTCGACCGGCTCAAAGCTTATGAGCGTGGCGCGGTCGATTACATTTCCGTGCCAGTGATTCCGGAACTGCTCCGCGCCAAGGTCAGTGTCTTCGCTGAGCTCTTCCGCAAAAACCAGCAGCTCGAGGCATTGAACCGGGAACTGGAGCAGCGGGTGCTGGAACGGACGGAGGAACTCCGCGAAAGCGAGGCGCAATTCCGGTCGTTGGCTAATTCGATTCCCCAGCTGGCATGGATGGCCGACTCCAAGGGAGAAATCTTCTGGTACAACCAACGCTGGTATGACTACACGGGAACAAGCTTCCAACAGGTCAGGGGCTGGGGATGGAAAGTCGTTCAACATCCCGACCATGTCGACCGCGTCGTGCAAAGCATTCAGCACTCCTGGAGCACAGGGGAACCGTGGGAAGACACCTTCCCGATACGCGGAAGCGATGGGGAGTATCGCTGGTTCCTCTCGCGGGCCTTGCCGATTCACGACGCCAGCGGGCAGATCGTGCGCTGGTTTGGGACCAATACGGACATCACCGAACGAAAGCAGGCGGAGGATGCGCTGGTCAAGTCGGAACGCTTAGCTGCGATGGGAAGACTTGCGGGAATCATCGCGCACGAAATCAACAATCCGTTGGAAGCTATTTCCAATGCCTTTTACCTGCTGCGAGATCACGCATCGCTCGACGAAGAGGCGCGCTATTACGCCCGGCTGGCTTCCGAAGAAGTGTCCCGAATCGCCCACATCACCAAACAGACGCTTAGCTTTTATCGCGAGTCGCATCAATCCGTTCCCGTATCTCTGCCTGAAATTCTGGACAACGTTCTTGAACTGCAGGCTCGCCGGCTGCAATTGAACGGCATCAATGTCGACAAGCGGTACGACAGCAACGGGATCGTGCAGGGTTTTCCGGTAGAACTCAAGCAGGTGTTCCTGAATATTATCGGCAACGCCATACAGGCGATGCCTGAAGGCGGACAGCTGAGGCTCCACTTGCGCGAGTCGAACGCCAGAGGCAGCGGCCGTCATGGAATGCTGATCTGTGTGCTGGATACCGGTTCCGGCATTCGCAGGGAAGATGCCAAGCGCATCTTCGAACCTTTTTTTAGCACCAAGGAAACGAAAGGCACGGGACTGGGACTGTGGATCAGCCGCGGCATCATTCAGAAATACGATGGGTATATCCGCTTCCGAAGCATGCGGCTGGCGAAAGGGAATGTGACTTGTTTTTCCGTGTTCATACCAGCAGCGGGAATGACGCGACCGACACGGACTGCAGCCACTCTTGTGGCGTGACGATGACAAAGACTATGCCTGATGACAAGTTTCTGATTCTTTGTGTGGACGACGAAGAGAATCCGCTCGTCTTGCGCAAATTTCTGCTGCAAAAGGCAGGCTACAACGTTGTGACCGCCAGGTCGGCGGAAGAGGCGATGGAGATTGCAGGTCGTCAAGATGTGGATCTGGTCCTATCCGACTACCTGATGCCAGGAACGTCGGGCGCCGAACTGGCCCAGCAGGTGAAATCGCACTTTCCCCATCTCCCGGTGGTCTTGCTATCAGGGGTGAACGAAATTCCAGCAGGCGCGGACGTCGCCGACGCCTTTCTGAGCAAAGTGGAAGGCCCGGAGCGGCTTTGCGAGCAGATTGCGAACGTCCTCAGCGATCGCGAATAGGGGCGTTATGACGGCAACACGAGACAACAACGGATTCACAATCCTTTGCGTGGACGACGAGGAAAATCAGGCGCTTCTTCGTAAGCTGTTGCTGCAACGCGCGGGGTACAACGTTGTGTTGGCAGGTTCATGCCGGGCAGGATTAGCGGCATTCCAATCGCATCCCATCGATATGGCGGTTGTGGACTACTGGATGCCAGGAGGCAACGGTCTGCAACTCGCGTCGGAACTGAAGCGCTGTAGACAGAACCTTCCGGTCATGATCCTCTCCGCCTATAGCGAACTCCCGGGAGAGGCAATTGGGATAGCCGATGCCTGGGTGACCAAGGGATTGGCGGCTGAATCTCTCCTGTCGCAAATCGCGAATCTTCTCTCGCGACCTAAACACAACGCGTGTCGAGCGTCCCGATGAAAGCGGGCGGATCCAGGCGTCTCACGAATCAGGCGTTCCTCCCATAGTTCTTCCTCAGAATTGCCGCGAGAATAATCAGGAAGGCAAATAACCTGACAATGTAAATCCACGGGCTGCCCTCGTTCGGGTGAACCGTGAGGAGAATGGCGCAGCGGTTGAGCCCTTCAATGAAGAAGGCAACAGCAAAGGAGAGGAAGAGGGAATCGTGGGTGCGCCTCCAGAATCTCAGGAAAAACAATGCCGCGGTGAGTGACATGGTCGCGATCGCGCCGAGGAGAAATGCCTCGATTGTCATCGCTCACCTTCCCAGATGAGGCCAAAAAGCAAAATCGCCATTGAGATGACGCCAGTCAACAAACGCCAGAGGTACAGGTCAACATCAGGAAAAACGACCAGGTCGAGGAAAGTCAGGAAATTGGAGATCGCCAGTCCGAAAAAGCAGATCGCGCTCCACAGGAGAAGACGCATCCAGGCGCGCAGATAGCCGCGCATCAGCAGAATGCCACAGATCAGCGTCGTCAATGTTCCGAGGATGTAGACGGCCGGGCCCATTCAATCCTTTCCCTTGTCTTTCGTTATGCGAAAGGCGCGCGCGAACTCCTGCAGAGCGGACGGCGTCTTGGAGTGAATCATACGAGTTACACGGATTAACTCCCGGCGATAAGTTGTGTCGACGGCGGCGAGCAGCGAATCCTGCTCCCGCGAGCTAGACTGGTAATCATAAATGCCCGGAGACTCGGCGGATTCCCGAATCAGTCCTTGCGCCGAGAGATCGTGCAAGATGCTGTCCGCGAGCTCCGCGGGGATGTACAGCGCGCGCGACATCTGCTCAGCTGTCCAGGTGTTCGGACGCTTATTCCACACCAGCAACAGGGCCTCAAGGTGCGGGACAGTGCGGATCCGCCCAAGGATGAATTCGTCTACGTGTTTTCTGAGCTGGTCTTCAGGCATGGGGACGGCGGGGAGCCAACGATTATAAATACATCGTGTTGCGATGCATAGGGCAGAACTTGGCCGTGATTGAAGCATCAGGCAGGCGCCAGCGCAGGGTCCCTCGGCAGTGCGCGCCTCGAGCTGCGGGGGAGAGAGCTGGATGTTAAAATGGTCGAAGTCCTGCTGTGTGGCGCTATCGTCTAGGGGTTAGGACGGAAGATTCTCAATCTTCAAACCCGGGTTCGATTCCCGGTAGCGCTACCAAACGCCTTCTGTTTTTCATTCCGCACCGAAGCTCCAGAATGCGCGATGCCTGGGCACATCGATCTGAAAGCCGCGTACGTTTGTACTATCTCCAGCCGAAGGTAGCCACATCGCCCGGAGTTTGTTAGGGCTGACAGATTATTACGACAGTTCAATGGGATAGCTTTAATCCTTGCTTCTGTCCATGACGGCGGCGACAATCTGGCCGATGGTTGTGAGTTCGAACAGCAGCAGCTCTGACTGAAGGACGATCGTTCAGTTTTTTGTCTTTCGGGAACACTGCATGTACCGAGACCGTATGGCGTCAGGTCGCCAGGGCACGATCTTGTGTAGCGCGCGGCGCGGGCTCGGGCAATCGCTGTCCGCAATGCGCGCAATTTGCCCAAGTCGGGTCAACGGCCTTACCGCATTTCGAGCACGTTGGCTGCAACAAAGTTCCGCAAGCCGGACAGAATGGAAATCGTGCCTTTTCGATATGCCCGCAGCCGGGGCACGGCTTCGGCAGAGGGTCGCGGAGAATGAAGTACAAGATCATCCCAACCGCATCAGGAATGAAGATCGCCAGCAGGGTCCACATTACGTAGCGCATCTGCCGCCGCTTCGCATCGGCGTAGACGTATCCGACCAGCGCCACCCAAGCCACCACAAACAGAAAACTTCCGTAAACGAGCAGCGCTTGTCCCCAGCGTGGCCATTTGCCTATTTCCGCATCCGTCGGCGCCACGAAGAAGAATAACGGCACCGCGAGGCACAAATAGGCGAGCCATGCCAGAATCCATGCTGCCTTTGGAATCACGCGCAATTCCTCGGTGAAGCGGCTCATGCCAGGCTCCTTTCGCCGCGCTGCCGGATTGCCAGCATCACCGCGGCCACCCCTCCCGCGAGCCACCCGAGCGCGGTGAACGCGGCAAAACTAATCCACGTTTGGCTAAAGTGCGGGTCGAGCAAGCTCCCGAAACGTCTGCTCACAAACTGGAGAGCCAACCAGTCCGCAACCGCCAGCAGCCACGCAAACGCCACGAAGAAAATCAGCGCGCGGCGGTTCCAGTCGTGCTCGGCCTGATCGGTGAGCTTCGCCTCCGCCCGCGCCAGCGTGGCCTGCACCAGCCACGAAGAAGGCTGCGGCGTCGGAAAGCGGTGGAGTTCTTTCGCAAGAGGCCGCCATGCGTCTAATTCGTTCGAGCAGGAGATGCACGAGCGCACATGCTCCGCAACCTGCGTTTCTTCGGCGCTCGTCAGCGCGTCGGCTGCGGCCAGCGCCAGCAGTTCTCGAATCTTGTCGTGCTCGCTCATTGCCATCTATCTCCCGGATACCGCGCTTCGAGCGCGTAACGCAATTGTTCCAGCGAACGCCGCAGCCGCGACTTCACCGTTGATATCGGAACTGCTGTCACCTTTGCGATTTCCTCAATCTTCATTCCATCCTCAAACCGTAGGGTGAGGACTTCGCGATACATGATCGGCAGCCCTGCCACCGCTTCGCTGATCTCGGTTCGGCGCTGGGCCGCGAGCGCGTGATCGAAGGGCGTGTGGTCTTTACACGGAATCCGGTCCGCTATGGTTGCGCAATACCCGTTGTCTGCAAGCGGCTCGTCCAGGCTCTGCGGACGAACCCGGCGCAAATGATCGATCGCCAGGTTGCGCGCCAGCGTGAAGAGCCACGCGTCGAAATTGCGGCTTGCATCGAAGGAACGAATCTTCTCGACCACTCTCAACCAGGTTTGCTGGAACAGGTCTTCCGCCTCGGCGGACTGCCGCACCATGCGCAGCAAATACCGATACAGGCGGTTCTGATACCGGACGATCAGTTCCGAAAGAGCGTTCAGGTCGCCTCGGCGAAGCCGGGCCACATCCGCATCCACGGCCACAAGCCCCTCCAGCGATAGTGCGGTCGCGCTCACTATACTCGTCATACGGACGAACGCCCGAAAAGGACGCAACCTCCTTCGGGTGCCCTGCTCGTGCCCCCCGGTTAATCGTATCTGCTGCCGTTACGAAACTAGTATCGAAATGCTGGCCGACACCGTGCAGGGCAGCCTCCATCGCCTGCGCAATTGTGCACTTGAAACTATTTTTGACCCTGGACCGTAATTGTTCCATCGGAGGTTGACATGCACGACACGAAGGAACGGTTGTCTGTACTGTGGATATTCGCGTTACTCAACTACCTGTATGCCGACGTTGTTGCCCTTTTCGCTATTGTTGGCTCGCGAACCCCATTCAGGCCTCTCTCCCCATGGGCTCTGATGGGTTCAGCGGTCTTGATGGAAATACCCATTGTCATGATTCTGGGATGCCGAGTGCTTCCGTTTAGAGCGAACCGGCTAGCGAATATAGTCGCGGGCGCGATTGTGACTCTCATAAACGGTTTCCTGACCTTCGTTCCTCCACTGGTCGGATGGGGCAGGCCGCCTGCTTTTCCAGAGTACTTGTTTTTCGCAACCATCGAAACAATGGCCACCTCGGTCATCGTCTGGCAGGCGTGGACTTGGACAGGCGATGAATCCGCAGTTACTACGGAGCGGAGCGTCCGGCAAGAACGGGTAATCGCCCGCTCGCGATAGTTGACTGTGGTTTTATCTCCACGCGGTGGATCATCTGCATCATTGCAGATTTTGATTTCCTTCCCTGTGGTGCTAGTTTCTGGATCCTCTGGGTGTAAGCGGCTTCTGGGTCCGTAACCTTCACATGAGGTCAACTTGAAAAGAGAACGCCTGACACGGGTCGTCTTAGTGATCGTGGGGCTGGTGAATCTGGCCACAATTTATTTTCTGTATATGGATCTTCGGCATTCCAGCTGGCTCTTGGAGCAGAAGAACGAAGTCGATCCGATGTTTCTGAGTTTCTTTATTCCGGTAGGGATCTTTCTACTCGTGGCGGCAAGGAGACCATCGGAGCATCGCTCGATGATCGCTCTAGCAGCTTGGTGGAACATCTCCCATGGGGTGGTGATGGCTATTCAAACCGTGGAAGCGCGGATTCATGCCGTCCACAGAAACTTTACTGATGTGATCTTATTCCTTGTGATCGGGGGCGTCCTGTTAGTGCTTCTGCCAGCAAAGCGAGAGGCAGTCGCGCCGGCAGTTGCGTCAACCAGCGCGAAAAGAGGGTAACCAGGGACTTCGCATAGGGACTACCGTCGCAGGGCAGGACTCGCTTCCGATCGACCGCGTGTACCCCCTCATTCAAGGTCGGGGAAATCCTCTTCCCGATACTCGCCAGGTCGGCGCTGCTCGCGTGCCTGTAATTCAACACCGCGTAACTCGACGCGGCGAATCTTGCCAGAAATCGTCTTTGGCAACTCGGAAAATTCTATGCGGCGAATGCGCTTGTAGGGCGCCAGGCGGGCGCGAATGAACTTGAAAATTCCCCGGGCCATCTCGGGAGAAGGCTGAAGGCCCGGTTTCAACGTGACAAACGCTTTTGGAACATGCCACCGGATGGGGTCGGGGCTGGGGACCACAGCCGCTTCGGCAACGCACTCGTGCTCGATGAGCGCACTCTCCAGTTCGAATGGGCTCAAGCGGTAATCGGAGCTCTTGAAAACGTCGTCTGCTCGGCCAATGTAAGTGAAATAACCATCGGCGTCCCGGTGAGCGACGTCGCCGGTGCGGTAGTAACCGCCGGCAAAGCATCGGTCGGTTCGTTCGGCGTCATTCAAATAGCCAGTCATGAGGCTGGAAGGTTTTGGGTTGCACTTCACCGAGATCTCGCCATCGTCGGATTCATTGCCATCGATGTCCAGCAAGACCACGTCGTGCCCCGGCGAGGGCAGTCCTACTGACCCGACTTTTATTTTTTGGCCGGGAAAATTTCCCAGTAACAGGACGTTTTCCGTCTGTCCGAATCCATCGCGGATAGTGATATTCCAGGCGGCTCGCACCTGTTCGATGACTTCGGGATTCAGCGGCTCGCCAGCGCTCGTCAGTTGTCGAAGGTTTACCGAGAAGGATTTGAGGTTCTCGAGGATGAACAACCGCCACACGGTGGGCGGCGCGCACATCGTAGTAACTCCGCACCGTGCGACCACGTCGAGGGTGCGCCTGGCATTGAACCGGGCATAGCTGTGGACAAACACGGTAGCTCCGGCGTTCCAGGGCGCAAAGAAGCTGCTCCAGGCATGCTTTGCCCAGCCAGGAGTACTTATGTTGAAGTGGATGTCATCCGGGCGAATGCCAATCCAGAACATGGTTGCCACGTGTCCAACAGGATAGCTTTGGTGCGTGTGCAGGACGAGCTTGGGCATGGCGGTCGTGCCTGAAGTGAAGTAGAGCATCAATGGATCGTTGGCATGGGTATCACCATCCGGGGCGAAATCGACACTGTGATCGTAGGCTCGCGCGTAAGGTATCCAGCCCTTTTCCTCGCCGTCCACGACGATGCGGATGTAATCGCTGCTTATGCCGGAATATTTCTTGACGTGCTCAAGCTGCGTAACAATGTGCCGAGCCTGACCGCGCTCGAGGCGATCGCGCAAGTCCTCGGGTGTTAGCAGGGCGGCCGCGGGGATAATCACCGCCCCCAATTTCATGGCCGCGAGCATGATCTCCCACATCGACTCATGATTTGAGAGTTGGACGACAATCCGCTCGCCACGGCGAACGCCAAGACTGCGAAGAAAATTGGCGACCTGGTTGGAACGCCGCGACAGGTCCGAAAAGCTTAGCTTTAATTCGCGGCCGCTTTCATCAACGATCCAAAGCGCGGGTTTATCGTTGCCAGACGCGTACCAATCGAAGTAGTCGAGTGCCCAATTGAAACTGTCGAGCACAGGCCATCGAAACTCACGGTAAGCAACTGCGTAGTCTTCACGATGGCGCAGCAGGGTGTCGCGCGCGGCAAGAAACGCCCTTAAGCTGTTTTGCCGGTCCGTCCTCTCGAAACCACTGCTCGCCATCGCCTGAACTCCGAGCCCGGAATACTTGCGCGATAACTATCATCGAACCCGGTGCGACGCGCAAGGGCCGTTGTAGGTGACGGGAAAACGCCGCGTACCAGTGACGCTGAGATTCCGATAGGCAAATTACTGCTGACTAATGGATGGGATCGACGTTCGCTCGCATCGCTTCTGGATCACCTGCAAGATGCTGTTCTGTAGATCCGCCATTACGGCGTCAGTCCACAATCGCGCATACCAGTTGAAGTCCGTCGATACGCGATGTTGACTGGATAAGTGCAGCCGGGTTACGCCATTGCCGCGTGGCTCCAGCAGATATTGGCCTCGCAGCACGTCAAAGTAGGGACCGCCGACGCGGACGTGCTCATCCAGGGTCGTGGCTGGAATCTGGTCCCCTTGTGCGGCAATGGAGAACGCTAGCCGATGTTCGGGCTCCCAGGTGTCGACTGTCTCGATGAAAAGCACTCCACCGGCGAAGGTTGCGTGCCGCACGCCGCCTATCCCTTCGTGCGACAAGGTGGCTTCCACCGGCGCAGGGAAGCCGATCCGGCGGCTCCAGGACGGACGCAACTCTTCCGCGCGAATCGCGGGAACGCGTTCGATGTTTCTCCAGATCACATCCGGTGGCGCCTTAATGTCGATAATGGTTTCGACATTACGCACATCATTAGACGTGAAAACCTGTCGCTCCCACGGGCCCACCAGCAAAGGCAACATGATGATGCACGCGGCCGACATGTTCCTTGCGGCTCGGGTGCGCAGCATCTGAACGACTCCCCCGGCAATCACCCCACCGATACTCGACCACACTAAGCCGACGGGGATGAACATCACCACGCAGATCAATCCTTCCCACAGGAAGACCAGCGATGCCGCCGTTCCCAGAAGCACCGGAAGCCAGGGCAGGACGAGCCACATCAAGAACCCGCGTGGGCTTTCCCGCTCGGCGATGAAGACGGCAACAAAGCCCATGGCAAGTGGCAGCAGCACCAGAAATGCCAGCGACATCACTCCGATCAGAGTGGACTTGAAGAGCCACATGCTGCTGCGAACTACGATGCCGTAGAGGAGTCCTAAGAGCACCCCGACAGTCAGGCTCCACGCAGTCGAGCGACGCAGGTTCGGCATAGCCGAACTGTAGCATTGCGGCAGCCGCATAGCATTACTTCTCTGGTTTCACCATGTTTGAAGAATATGAAATCAGCGGGCGGGAGCTTCCGGAAAAAGGCGCGCGATTACCGAGCACAACTCCGCCTCCTCGACGGGTTTCAGCAGAAAAGCGGCGGCGCCAAGTTGTTCGACCACGGAATGGAGGTCCCGGTCTTCATTGGCGCTGATGACGATCACAGGAATGTGCTGGGTTTTGGCCGAGTTCTGCAATTTGCGTAATACCTGGACACCCGACCCGGCGGGCATGTTGATATCCAGCAGAATCAGGTCTGGTAATGCACGCAGGGCGGTCATCCAGGCCTGCAGTGCATCGCCCGCCGTGACTGTCTCAAATCCCAACTCCTTCAGCCACGTAGAGAACATTCGGACCTGGAACCGGGAATCGTCGGCAATCAGTACTTTGGCCATGGTTTGTGCTTTTCGGCAGCTCACGTACTACATCGGCACGAGGGAAGAGAAAGTTGAAGACCAAGCAAGCTCGAACTTTTCAGAAGCCGCTAAACCTCTGATTTCACAGTTTCAGTGTCCGGGGTAACACTTCGATGTCGGGCTGTCGACCGATTTAGGGTCGAGTCTTGTAAGATATAACGAGGTGGGGAAGGCGAAATGTTCGCCGGGGACCCGCCCGTTCTTTTATGCCAGTTCCGGTATCCCAAATGTGGACGGTGGCCTCCTACGTAGTAGGCCAGAAGCTGAAGCGGCGCGAGCACTTCCCAGTCGTACTCATGCTGGAGCCGCTCATGCGCTGCAACCTGGCTTGCGCCGGCTGCGGCAAAATCCAGTATCCGGGTCACATTCTCAAACGCGAACTTACCCCCGAAGAGTGCTTCCGGGCGGTCGATGAGTGTGGCGCGCCGCTGGTGAGCATACCGGGTGGCGAGCCGCTCATGCATCCGCGGATTACCGAGATTGTCGAAGGGATCGTCGCCCGCAAAAAGTATGTGTATCTTTGCACCAACGGCTTGCTTCTGAAGGAGCGTCTCGACGAGTTCAAGCCGAGCAAGTATTTTTCGTTCGTCGTCCACATGGACGGCCAGCGTGAGCACCACGATTTCTCTGTCTGCCGAGAGGGTACTTACGACAAGGCCGTGGAAGCGATTCGCGAGGCCCTCCACCGCGGTTTTCGTGTGACTACGAACACTACCTTGTTCGAAGGGGCCGACCCGAAGAGCGTACGCGAGTTTTTCGACGAAATGATGGACCTCGGTATTGAGGGTCTGATGCTCTCGCCCGGCTACACCTACGATAAAGCGCCAGACCAGGAGCACTTTCTCAGCCGCAAGAAGACGCGTCGCCTGTTTCGGCAGATTCTCAGCAACCGCAAGGCGCCCTGGAAATTCAACATGAGTCCGCTCTTCCTGGAATTCCTCATGGGACGGCGTGAGTACAAGTGCACTCCCTGGGGCATGCCGACGTACAACATCTTTGGCTGGCAGAAGCCTTGCTATCTTCTCCAGGACGGGTACGCGGACACCTTCGAGGAATTGATTCGCACCACCAGCTGGGAAAAGTATGGTACCGAGAGCGGCAATCCCAAGTGCGCCAATTGCATGGTCCACAGCGGCTACGAAGCGAGTGCCGTGAACGACACCTTCGGATCGCTGAGCGGGTTTCTTGCTACGGTTCGAGCCACGTTATTTAACCGCTACGGCGATCCGGACGTTGATCTCGACAGCGCGCCGGGTGCGCCTTCCCACAATTCCGGCCAGCTGGTTCAAATCGGCGGTACGCAATCCTAAGCACTATGTCGCAATCCAATCCTGTCCCCACGGATGAACAAGACGAGAAACTGGGGGTCACGCATGAAAACCTCCAGGGCTGGATTCCCAGTCTGGCCAGTGACGACGAAATCAGGGCGGCGCTTGAGAAGGCATTCGATTACCGTGGCGATCTGACCATCACCTTGAAAAACGGGGACAAGATCGACGGTTATATCTTCGACCGTCGCTCCGACAGCCCGCGATTATCGGACTGCATCGTTCGTTTAATGCCGAAGGACAAGCCGGGAAGGATTTCGATCCCCTACAGTGACATCGCCGGACTGGCGTTTACGGGCAAAGATACGGCCGCCGGAAAGAGCTTCGAGGCGTGGGTCAAGAAGTACAACGAGAAGAAAGCGCGGGGCGAGAAGAACATCGGCATCGAAGCCGAACCGCTGGACTAAGCCGAGTCCGGCTGCATGAACTCCAATGTCGCGATTACCATTGCGGCATGTTCCAATAACTTCAAATCCTCACTGCTGAAATCAGGCCCTGCCGCGGCTGGGTCCAGACCTTTCCGGGATATCTGAATTACGCCGAGTACGGCCGCGTCTCCGTCTAACACAGGCGCGGAGATCAGCTTCTGGATGGGCAGTCGTTCTGGGCCATCGCCGGTATCGACGCCGGGCTTCACGTCCTCGAAGAAGCGCACGTGTTTCACTCGCGCGAAGGTGTTGGAAAGCAGCGTGGACTTCGTGGCTGCAGTGCGCGCCGCGACCGCCGTGCCGTTGAGGGGAATTGTGCCGGCAGTTTTCAGCCCCGGGGGAAAAAGGAACCTTAGCAGTCCGTTCTCCAATTTCAGCAGTCCGACCTCATCGGTCTTGACGGCAAAAACCTTGGCCAACTCCGCACAAACCCGGTCTGGGCTGGGATTCTGGCTTCCCAGGCGGGTTAACCGACTTATCTCCGCAGCTGCTGCTGAGTCCATCTGCACGCTCGTTTCGTTGCTCACTGCTACACCTGTACGACTATCCTCTTACGCGGGAGTACCAGCCAGCAAGTTACCTTTGGATACCCGCGGAAAGGCACTAAGGATGTGGCAGTTAGAGAGTAGCTTCTTGGTCGCACGGTCATTTTGTCAGGGAAGAAGCCACATGAGCGCCCGACTTACAAAACGGCTGATCATAGTGCGGGGCATTCGTTTTCAGACGAAAAGGCCCACCACAGATGCGGTGGGCCTTCTTCGTTCAGGAGGACTGGCTTGTGTCTACCAGTAGCTGAAGTTGAGCTTGTCCAGCCAAATTGAATAGCTCTGCTGCTTGACGTTGCCATCTTGCTGATAGTTGATGGTGACGCCGTACCAGTTGGTTTTGATTGGAGAAGTCGTGTATTTCGGGTAGGAGGTCTTTCCGTTCAAGGTGATGCTCTGGAAGTACAGGTTATTGCTGCTAGTGCGCTGTACCTGGATGACCAGGTGGTTCCAGCCGTTGATGGGATTGCAAGGAATGCCGGTTGGATGCCATGCCTGCTTGGGGTTGTCCCACACGTCCCATTGGTGCCCTCCAGCGATTCGGCACTCATGACCCCAGATAAACGACTTGCCTCCGAAGAACTGGTTGATATCGAACTCCAGTGCTTGGGACAAGCCGATGTTGTTGGCATAGAACCAAACGTCATAGGTGAAGTTGTGCAGGCTGGGAACAAGAGTTTTATTCCAGTCCGGCAGACCCTGCGAAGAGAAATCTCCGATCAGGTGGTTGTTCCAAAGCACGTCGGCGTATTGCGTCGTACCGCCGATCTTGTGCTCGGTGGCATTACCGCTTTGGGAGGGAGAAGAGACCCCGGTGTAGCGCGCCCACGTCACTTTTGGTCCACTCGGTTTGCACGATCCGCAGATCGCGTAAGAGTGAGGCAAGAGGCCGTAACCGGTCCAGCCGCCCTTGGCGTGCAGGTTAGAGAAGGTCTTTCCCTGCGGCGCCGGGCTGCCGCTGCCACCAACGTGTACGGTAACGTTAGCGACCGAGGAGGTGCCGCAATTCGTCCATGCCTGAACGACCGTGTTGTACGTGGTATTGGGATTCAAGGTGATGCTGTGATTTAGTTTTGCCCCGCTTACCTTGTACACCAGTTTGCCGGGGCCAGTGTAGATACCCATTGCAGCTACGCCCTTTGAACAGCTTGTTGTCGCTGTGGCAACGTACTGCACGGAGGGGGCTACCGTCGCGTTGTTAGTCGGAGCGCTCACGTTCACACCAGCCATCGCTGATGTCGCCACGAACGCAACCATCAAAAGGGGAAGCGAATACAGTCTCATGCTTAGGATTCTCCAGCGTTTCCTGTAGAGGAATTTCGGAGAGTGTACGGGGGGATCAACTCTGCCTCAAACGAATTCGCAAGTAGAAGAAGTGATCGTGGAAGAATGATTTACTCGTGGCCCAGCAGTAAGTTAGGCGGGAAAAGCTGGCCAATTCTGGCCCGTATTACAAAACAATTACATTGTGGAAAGCCTGGAGTCGGTGTGCAACAAGGCTTTTGTGTTTTCGCGGGAACATAGCGGGCACGGTTTGCGGCCGTGCCCACGGAGGAGAATAGACGCTACCAGTAACTGAAGTTGAGTTTGTCGAGCCAGATCGAATACGGAGCTTGCGCGTGGTTCCCATCCTGCTGGTAGTTGATCGTGATTCCATACCAGCTGGTGCTGGATGGATTATCGAGATGGTTCAGGGTCGCGGTCTTGCCGTTCAACGTGATGGATTGAAACAGCAGTTGATTGTTGGAAGTCCGCGAGACCTGGATAATCAAGTGATTCCATGCATTGTTGAGCGGATTACAAGGAACCCCAGTTTTCACCCAATGCTGCTGGACGTTGTTCCAAATGTCCCATTCGTTTCCACCAGCGATTCGGCACTCATGTCCCCAGATAAATGACTTTCCGCCGAAAAACTGGTTGATGTCGAATTCCAGCGCCTGCGAAAGGCTGATGTTCGTCGCGTAGAACCACACGTCGTAGACGAAGTTGTGAACATTGGGAACGATACTGTGATTCCAGTCGGGCAAACCTTGCGAGGAGAAGTCGCCGATCAGGTGGTTGTTCCAGAGCGCGTCGGCATACTGTGTTTGGCCGCCGATCGAATGCTTTGTCGAACTACCACTCACCGAAGGCGAACTCACGCCCGTGGTGCGGCTCCAGGTCAGCTGTGGACCGTTGGGAGTGCAGCTTCCGCAGATCGCATAAGAGACGGGCAGGAGCGCATAACCCGTCCAACCGCCCTGCTTGTGCAGATCGGCAAAGGTCTGCTTCAGCGGCGAGCCCCCCGATCCCACAGTGATCGTAATCGGAGTCTTCGCCGAGTGGCCGCAGTGGTCCCACTCTTGAACGACCGTGCTGTAGGTGCCGGGATTCAGAGTGAGGGTGGTATTCAAGCTCGCGCCGCTCACGTGGTAAGCGAGCTGGAATGGGGCAGTGTAGATGCCCATGCCCGCCACACCCTTCGCGCAGCTCGTGGTCGCCGTAGCGACAAACTGCACCGAGGTCCCGACGTTGCTGTTGTTCGCTGGCGCCGACACGCTGACGTTTCCCGAAGAAGTCGAGCCGCCGACGTTGATGGTGACGGGAGTTGACGACGATCCCCCGCAGTTATCCCATGCCTGTACCACGGTCTTGTAAGTTGTATTCGGATTGAGGCTGAGAACGGTATTCAAACTGGCGCCGTTCACGGTGTACGCCAGCACACCGGGCGCAGTGTAGATGCCCATTGCCGAAACGCCTTTAGAACAACTCGTGTTCGCCGAAGCGACGTACTGCACTGTAGGAGCTACCGTACTGTTATTCGTGGGGGCAGATACGGTGACACCGGCGAAAACCGGCGCCGCCAGAGTCGCAATTGAGCACACAAGGAGCAGGGGGAAACTACACTTCTTCATTGCGAGACTTCTCCAGCTTTTGTTATTGACGGAGCGGCGCGACGCTCACGGCTCTTGCTCAGGGTCTTGTTGAACTGACTACGGAACTGCTGTGCTTCTCCAGCTGCTGCTTTTGACACAGAGCTGCGCAAACCGACCAGGTGCGAAGTTGCTGAAAATTGCCCGAAGTTTAGAGAAGCATCTACTTACCCTCAAGAGGAAAGTTGAAGATGATCGATTTTTTTCAAACTTTGGTAATGAGGATCCCCGCACAATCTTGTTGCCAAACCGGCTAATGCGCTTTTCAAAACGGGAAATAGTTAGTACATGTGCGACCGGAATGAGCGCGGTTTCTTAGTTTCGGTCAGTCAAAGAGGAAGTGCGATCAGGGCCGATGAGCGCCGCCTGTGGCCGGAGGGACTGTTTGCTGAGGAAGCAGTACTGAGCTCTGACCGCTGTTTCTCAGCGACGCCAGGGCAGTGGCCAGTTGATCCGGCTTAAACCCAAACGGCCCGGGCTTGCTCTTGTACACAACGCGGCGGTTGCGATCTACGAGGTAAATGCGGTCCGGCCAGGCGGTGTAAGCCTGTTCAGTGGGGTTCTCAAATTCATCCAGGACGGCAGGAAACTTCACGCCCAGCTTGCGGACGCAGGCTCCCGCAACGAAAGCCCGCTCCTCTTCATTCTTCGGGGTCCGGAAGAGAACGTTTTCCTTGATATTGCTCTGCGTCTGCCAGACATCGGTTGGGTGCGCTTCCACGATGTAGACGATCAGAAAAGTGACCTGCTCGCGATATTGCTCATAGAGCTTGTTGAGCGCGGGAACCTCCCGCCGGAACGGTGGTCAGGTATAGCTTCCGAAGATCAACACGACGGGCTTCTGCGACACCAGGTTTGCCAACTGCACTGTATCGCTGTGGTCGAGTTTTGCGAGGGTGAAGTTCGGCGCCGGGTCTCCGGGTTGCAGCGTTCCAGCGCGCGCCCGCGTCCACATCGTTTCGAAAGGGAATAACAGAAACACGGCGTCCGGCAGCTTCGACATCACACGCGCGAAGGCCTCAGGAGGCCTGCGCATGATTCGGTAAAGGGCTGCGGACGCCGTCCCCCACAGCACAGCCACAATTAGTAGAACAAGCACAACACGCGGGACCCACTTACTGTTTGTACTCGCGTTAGTGGTGTTCATACTCAGAACAGGAACTTCAAAGCGAACTGCGTCAATCGCGCGGGCTGCGCTTCGAGAATCTCGCCGAAAGTTGGCGAACTGATGTCGCTGTCAGGGAGCCTGAAATTCGGGTGATTCAAAATGTTGAAGAACTCGGCGCGAAATTGGAGCGATTTTGATTCCGTGAACCGGATCTCCTTCAAGGCGGAGAAGTCCCAATTCGCATAGCCCGGGCCCTGAACGATATTTCTTCCGGCAGTGCCAAATTGCTGCACGGGCGAGTTGGGATCAAAAATGACCTGCTGGAAAGCCGCAGTATTGAACCATTGTTGGACGGTTTGGGGTCCAGAGTTCGGATTGCCAATCAGATTCGGACGATTGGCGGAGAATCCGGTGATCTCTGGCGCGCTGCCTTGGACGGAGGGATCGGCGGAGTCGAACACCGTAAATGGCGTGCCGCTCATCAAAGTTGCGATGCCATTCACTTGCCAACCACCAAGAACCCGTCCGTACCATGCTTGCGAGTGCTGCAGGAATGGCAACGTCCACTGATAGCTGAACACCAGCCGATGCCGCGCGTCGAACATCGAACGCCCGCGTTCGGCGGCAAGATCAAACGGGTTCTGCGCGAGATCATTTTCGCCTGCAACCGGTTGTGCCGCCGACCCAGTGATGTTCAGGGAGGACACGTCGTCGATCGACTTGGAGTAGGTGTACGAAGCGAGGAACGATAACCCGTGCCCGAAACGCTTCCGCAAGCTGCCCTCGAGCGCGTTATAGGAAGAACCGGAGATTCCCGCGATTTGGCCGACCGATGCGAAGTTGCAGCCATTGGGCTGCGTCAGCGTGCAGCCCGAGTAGAGCCGGCGCTGGTTGACGTTATTTTCGTTGGATTGTCCGGGTATGTAGATCGTCGGATTGCTCTCGATGAAACGCGGGAGCCGGGTGCCCTTCGTGCCAACGTAGCCGACTTCCGCCAGCCAATCGGCGCCTAGCGAATGCTGGATGGTCAGATTCCAATCCTGCGCGTAGGGCAGCCGAAGCCTGGGATTGAGCACGAGCAGTGTCATTGGCGTCGAGAAGCCGGAGCCGGCGAAGGGATTGCCGCCGTTGAAGGGATCAGCCCAATTGGGCAAAACCACCTGCGGTGTCTTCAGGTATGGAGGCGCGCTGATCGCATCCTGGATCGGACCGCCCTGCCCGGTGTAGTACGGCTCAAAGAAGATTCCGTAACCAGAGCTCACCAGCCAGCGGCCGTTGCCCGTCGGGTCCCACGCAACACCGATGCGGGGCGCGAACCCCTTCTTGTCGGTCGGAATCAGCCCAGCCGGTACGCCAGGATCGCCAGGGTACAAGAGTCCGGTAGGCGCGCTCGGCATGACCACCGATTGCCTGCCCGGAATCCAGAGGTTCTGGCGATTCTTCAACTCCGTATACGGAAATGGGAGTTCGTAGCGCAAACCGTAATTGAACGTTAACCGTGGGGTCACTTTGAATGTGTCTTGCGCATACAGGTTCATGGCGTTGCCGCGCAGGTTCCGGTTCAGATCGCCCCCGCCCTGCAAGAAAACGATCGGCGTGCCCGCGAGGAAGTCCGCGAATCCATCGCCAATGATCGGGAACTGCGGTGTGAATACGAAGAAGCCGTTTGAGGCGATTCCCTGGAGGGCATTGATCTGATCGCGCTGGTAGCCGCCGCCAAATTTCAATTCGTGACGCCCGCGAATCCAACTCAGCGATCCCGAATAGTCAAACGAGTTCTCATACGTGTTTCGCGGACCCGTGATCGGATCGCCAACCTGGGAATACCCGCCGACCTGGATGAACGGCGGGCCCGACGCCACGGCGAGGCTGGGCGAATACTGAAATCCCCAATCGCTCAAGGACATGTGATTAAGGTGTTCGTCGAACAGGAACTTGTATCGCAGGAACGAAAACCGCGAGACTCCCACCAGTGTTGGTGAAAACGTGTGTGTTTCCTGCGCCACGAAGTTCTGTGCGCGATGCGATTCTCCAACCGGAAATCCCGGAACGTTCGCCCCCGACGTCGAGATTGGGTCAAGGCGCGTCGTATCGGTGAACATGTAGCGGAAATTCAGCGAATCGGAGGACGAGAGGTAATGGTCGATGCGCCCGCCGAATTGGTTGTCGCCTTGATGGAGAACGGAGGTTGTCGTAAATGTATTTGTTCCACGGTTGGGCAGCGGGAAGAACGGCAGAATGTTCTGCGCGATGGGATCGATGCCCGGCAGCTGGTTATTGGGAATCGGGCTACTCGTGAATCCGTTGAACAATTGAAAGTTAGAAGCCGGCGGATGGCTCGCCTGCGGGTTCGGATCGAAGCACATCCCATTGTTATCGAACTGATATCCCTGCGATGTGCAGAGCTGGGAGAAGTCTCCTTGGCGCTCGGCTAGCGACGGCACGACCGCTGACCGCGTTTGACCCTGGCGATTTCGAAAACCTTCGTAGTAGGCGAAAAAGAATGTCTTGTCGTGGCGGATCGGCCCGCCAAAACTGCCGCCGAACTGGTTCTGCTTCAGAGGCTCTACTTCCTGGGCGAAGTAGTTGCGCGCATCCATCTTGTCGTTGCGAAAGAACTCCCAGGCTGTGCCGTGGAATGAGTTCGATCCCGAGCGCGTGACAATGTTCGTGGTCGAGCCCGAGCTGTGGCCGAATTCGGGGTTGGCGTTATGAGAAAGGATCTTGAATTCCGCGATGGCATCAATCGGAGGCTTGGTAACGAATCCCGCGTCGACTGCGTTGAAGTTGTTGGCCCCATCGATAAGGAAGTTGTTGGACTCCGGCCGCTGGCCGTTGACCGCGTAGCCCTGTCCGGCGCGAAGCGTGCCACTCGCCTCCTGCAGTCCAGGCGTCAACGGCACAACACCCGGCTGGAGAACGCCCAGTTGGGAGAAGTCACGTCCGTTGAGCGGTAGGTCCAGGATTTCGCGCTGTAAAACTGTTTTGCCGAGGCTGGTTTCCGTGTTCTGGATCAGCTGCGCGTCCGCCTGCACTTTTATTTGCTCGTTGTCCGCGCCCACCCTCAGTTGGATATTGATGTTTGCGGCCTGATTGACATTTAGAGAGATACCCTGCTGCGAGTATTTCTGAAAGCGCTCCGCTTGTACGACAATCTCGTAGTGGCCGACAGGAAGTTCCGGCAGAACATACGCGCCGCTCCGGTCCGTCTTTGCGGCCCGCGTAAGTCCAGTTTCGACTTGCTTGGCGGTTATGTTCGCGTTCTGTACCACCGCGCCGCTTGGATCGCTGACAATTCCCCGAATACTTCCAGTGATTTCCTGCCCGAACGCCCCAAGATTGAGAAAGAGAACCGCAACAACGCACACCCACCCACAACTACGCATGGCAAACCTTTCAGGTCGGCTCATCGGCGACCCTTCCCAGGAGATTTGTAGAGAACTCAAGAACCCACAATCAGAGTGGCGCGATTATAGGAATTCCGGAAAAGAGGTAAATAGTTGGAAAGTACTAGCGGAGTGCCAAAGGGCATCCAGAACGGCAAAAAAAGGGAGAGGCAGGCGTTGGGTGATCTGTGCGGAAACGCCCGCCTCTCCAACAAAAAAAGGAGAAGTTGCTCCTCTTACTGGTGAGCCCTGAACTCGAAGTCCACAGTCTTTGTCTGTCCGGCCACCACTGTGATCTTCTGCGTCATTGTGCCAAGTTTCTCGTGCCACGCCTGGACCGTGTACTCTCCAGGCGGAAGATTGCGCAAGTCAAACGTGCCGTCCTTTCCGGTGACCGCGAAGAAAGGATGTTTGAAGACGGCGAGATAGCTGCGCATCCAGGGATGAACGTTGCACTTCACCGGAATGCCAACCTCTTCCCGGGCGAACTTCTCTTCGACCACTGCTCCCGCAGGCTCCGCTTTGTTCCACTCCCGGTTGTTGGTCGGCATGGGATGGATGTTGTGCATGGTGGTGTCGCTATTTACCACTTTGAGTGTCTGGTTGGTGCGCAGCGCCAGCACGTGAGGTTCATACATGCAGCCTTTCTGTTGGATCACCGCCGCCTCCGAAGGTACGTCGAACGTCTGCTGACCGAGACCGTCGGAAATGTATACGACGACGTTGGCGAGACTCCCATTGCTGCCGGTTACGAATTCCTCGTTGATAGCTGAAACTGATTTCGGACACGCCGGGTCGGTGATGCCGCCTGCGTGCGCAAGCTTCGGCGGCTGACCGTCGAAATGGACACGGCCCGAAACCGACACCCCGGTGCCGCGATCTGGAGTTGCTGGACCCGCAGGTTTAGCCGGGGCACTTCCCGCGTAACAACACGCGACCATGGATAGCGTGATCAGCACGCCGAGTTCAGGGAAGAAGAATCCTCTCTTCATAATCAAAACACTCCTTCGATCACGAGCTCCTGCTCAGAATTGCTGCGACGCTTGTCCGATCATTTCCCCAAAGCTGGCTTCCTGGCTGTAATAGCCCTGTTGGTAGCCATTCGTGTATCCCTGCCGGTAAGCATCGGAAGCGCTTCCGAAAGTCGGTGCTGTTACTCGAACCCGGTCGCTCTTACCAGGCTGAAAACGTACGGCTGCCTTGCGGTCGTGAACGCCATCAGAGATGCCGTCCGCATAGCCCGCCAACTGTGCAGCATCCAGCGTTTCCTGCTGCGATCTCGCAGCATGGAGGGTTTGGGTGTAGCCCTGTTCGTATCCTGCAACGAAGGAGACGCGGTCCTGCGTGGTGCTCCAGCGTCCGCTGGTGATATGCGCATGCCGTTTCTGACGCACGTCAAGCTGCGCCTGATATAACCCATCACGGAATGCCGCATCGGTAACGACCGCCGGATTTGGCGTGGGAGCGATTGCCAGGCGGCCGGAGACTCTCACGAAGGCGAGTAGAGCTGCGGCGCCCAAAAGCACAACGACGTAAAGCGCGCGAGATGTCATGGTGTTAACTCCTGTCAGGTTTGCCTTACACAAGCATCGGCTGGCTTCTCTCGACCGCGGAGAACACGTGTCCTGTCGCGTGGCGAGATGCGAACCAGCGTGCGACCTTTCTGATTACCCGATTTATTCCGGCCAGGTGGGGGCGCCGTGCGTGGTGCACAGATTGACCGGGGCTTTCTTCAGCAAGGTTGGCGTTCGATGTCAGTGATCGCGAACTTAAAATCACCGGTCACTGCAAGGTGGGTAGTCAGAGTTCAAGTTAGGAGAGTAGTTACGCCGGTCATTCGGAGTTAGACATAACGTATAACTCGCCTCCCCAAACTCCGTCGAAATCGATTCTTGATTCTCTTCCTACCACCGTCAAACCTGGCTTGTGGGACGACATTAGCAGTGAGATGCACATGCTCTTTGTTCTAAAGCAACCATCGTGCAGACTTAACAAAAGTTAACAGCCACTTTACAAGAATGCTTGTGCGCCAAAATCCTTGGACGGCCAATGCTCTCGGGTGGCCGAGGTAAATGGAACGTGCCGTCATCGTCTTCTCGAAACAGTCGATCAGAGTACTCTTTCTGCGACAGCTGTGCTTCCGCGCCTACAGGAAAGTAACAAACTCCTTACAACACTGTGACAATCGGCCCCGCGGCCGAGTCCTATTCTCGATGCAATCAAGTGGACGAGAAAGGTGGCTTGTCCACAGACGCTAACGCCCCGGGGCTTCATCGTCGTTCGCCACCTTCCGGGTGAGTGGTAGGAGATGCCGGTTTCCAGCCATGGAAACCGTCGGGTCGCGATCTGTCCTCTCAACCCCGCATGGGACAAGTAAATCGACCTTCGGAGATGACCTATGCAGTTTGCAGCCACATTTCGCAAGTGGGTATTCGCGGCCGCTTTGTTCGTGACTTTTTCTGGTCTGGGCTCGACCGCGCTGGCGCAACGCTATCAACAAACCAACCTCGTTTCCGACCTGCCTAACATTGCCGCAGTTCAGGATGAGCACCTCAAGAACGCGTGGGGCATTGCGTTCGGTCCGGGAAGCCCATTCTGGATTGCTGATAACGGAACGGGAGTGTCCACTCTCTATCTAGCAGACGGCACACGAGTGCCGCTGGTTGTCAGAATTCCGGTCGCGCTGGGCGGAAAGCCTCCATCAGCTCCTACAGGAGTCGTCTTCAATGGCGGAGGGGATTTTGTAGTTACAAAGAATGGAAAAATGGGATCGTCGCTTTTCATCTTCGACACGGAAAATGGCACCATCAGCGGCTGGAGTCCGGCCGTTAATCTGACGGAGGCAGTCCGCGTCATCGACAACTCCAAATCCAACGCCGTCTACAAAGGCCTGGCGCTGGCTCTGACGCGATCTGGAAAACGGCTGTTCGCCACCAACTTTCATGCCGGTGTCGTCGAGATATACGACAGTAAGTTCCAGTTCCTGGGCTCGTTCACCGATACAAGCGTTCCGCCACGTTACGCGCCGTTTGGGATCCAGAACATTGGCGGGATGCTCTTTGTCACGTTCGCGGAACAGGATGCGGACAAGACCGATGACGTTGCGGGCCCGGGCCACGGTTTCGTCGACATGTTCGATACCGACGGGAACCTGGTGCGGCGCTTCGCATCGCGCGGAAAATTGAACTCACCCTGGGGAGTCGCACTGGCTCCGTCTACATTTGGCAAGTTCGCCAACAAGATCCTGGTCGGCAACTTCGGTGATGGGCGCATCAGTGCGTTCGATCCGGGCACTGGAATGTTTCTTGGCCAGCTTCTGGATCAGAACGGAGTCATCCTGTCGATCAATGGTCTGTGGTCGCTCACTCCGGGTGGCGGAGCGGGAAGCACACCGAATGACTTTTTCTTCACGGCCGGTCTGAACGACGAAGCAGACGGGCTGTTTGGCAAGCTGACACCCGTACCGTAAGCCTCCGGACAGTGTCACTTGGGCCGGTCTCCCCGACCGGCCCTTTTTATTTCGATTGTGGCTAAACCACCCTGGACGCGGCATCTGGTCCGTCGCCCGACCAGATCGCCAGTACCGTGTATAAACCGAACATCGCCACACACCCTAGCAGTGGAACCAGAAGTCCGGTTCGAAGACTGGCGAAGTGTGTGGACGTGAGTCCGACAACCCATGGCATGACCGTCCCACCGAGCCCTGCTAAAGAAAAAAGCAGGCCACCGATTCGCGCTGCCATCTTGCCGAAATGGTGGGAGAGGACCGAAATAGCAATCGGATATACCGAAGCAAAACCCAGCCCGGCAAGCGCCACACCGAATCCCAATACCCAGATGGTCCCCGCCAGCAGAAACAAAGTCGTACCCGCCGTGGCGAGCGCCACCCCAATCCGGGCAAGTACGAGTTCGGGTATGCGGCGCAAAATCATCGGGGCACTCGCGCGACCGATCAACAACGTTGCCCAGAAGAACGACGGCGTGAGAACCCAGGCCGTTCCCGAGGGGGCAACGGTTCGCCGCGCGAGTGCGGCAATCCAGCCCCCGACGGAGGCTTCGCTACCCACGTATAAAAAGAAAACTGCAGCCAATACGGGCACATACTTGCTGCGCCAGGCCTTGGGATCGGAATCGCCGCTTTGCTTTTCTGCATGCGCTTCCATATCGCACGTGCTGACGAGCAGTGCGACGAAAATCGACAATCCCAGAATGATGAACATGAACAGCGATACCCGGCTGGTGTGCTGAAGACCGGCAATCAGGAAAGGTCCACTGACGGCTCCGATACCCCACGAGAAATTGACCAGGTTCAAGGCGGCGGCACGATGCTCGGGATTCAATTCGGATACCAGCAGGTTGGTGGTCGGGATGGTCAGCCCAAAACCCATTCCCGATCCGAACGCTCCCAGGATGGCTAGCCCCCAGCTGTCCAGCGTTAGGGCGGCGGTTCCGGATCCCATGATCAGGAAGCCGATGATCAAAGTCAGGCGCGAGCCCCAACGTGGAACTAGCGCGCTCGACAGCGTCACGCCGACAATCGACGCCCCGAACTGCGCGGCGAAGAAGTACCCGGATTGCGCGTCAGTCAATGCCCATCGGCCCGACAAGATGGGGAGCAACGGCCCAAGCATAGTATTGACCATGCCGGTCACGATGAAACCGAGATGCAGAACCACGATGGAGCGGGTCGCCGGAGCAGAGTGCGGAACAGCAGTCGACACGGCCATCAGCTATGCGCCTTTATGTCTTTCGATAACGGGTGCGGTCGTCTCGCGCACCATCAGCTCAGGTTCGACGATGATTGCTTTCATGCTCACATCGGCCGGTCGAGTGATACGGCGCAGTACGGTTTCGGCCGCGATTCTACCCATCTTGTGCAGAGGCTGACGCACCGTAGTGAGACTGGGATTTTGATATGCGGCACTCTGGATGTCGTCGAAGCCGACGACGGAAACATTCTCCGGGACCTGTAAGCCAGACTCGCGCAGCGCGCGTATCGCGCCCATGGCTGAGATGTCATTGAACGCGAACAGAGCACTGAAGGGCTCACGCGCCGCGGCCAGTTTCTTGGTCACTTTGTAGCCTAGTTCCGGAGACGGCGAATCGCCTTCCAATTGCACGGTGAGTTTCGGAGAAATCGTGATCCCGAGGCGCGCGGCAGCGTCTACGATCGCCTGCCACCGGATTTCGGTATCTGAACTGAATTCCTGGCCTTTGATGATTGCGATGCGGCGGTGTCCGAGCTGAGCCAGATGGCGGAGCGCAAGGTCGGCCGCCCGGCTGTGGTCGAGCAGAACGTTTATGACGCCCGGTACTTCGTTGTGCCCGGAGACGGTGACGACTGGAACCGGGACGTCGCTCCGCCAGGGCGTATCGACCGCGATAAGGCCGTCCACCGAACGCCCGAGAAACAGCTTGGGATATTCATCGATCAGATCAGGGCGGTGGCGGTGGCTCGCGACGAAATAGAAGTAACCTTCCTGCAGTAGATAATCCTCGATGCCGCTCATAACCGAGGCGGCGTACCCATCGCTCACTTCGGGAACGAGTACACCAATCGTGAAGCTCCGTTGCGTGCGCAAGGACCGAGCAAAGAAGTTAGGACGGTAATTGAATTTGCGCGCCGCGGCGAAGATGCGGTCCTTGGTGTCTTGCGGAATGGAGTCTGCAACCGGGGAGCGGTTGATGACCAGCGACACGGTCGCCGGAGAAAGGCCGAGGTAGTCGGCCAGTTTTTTGAGGCTGACCGGGCGGTCGCGTCCTGCGCGCCTGGCTCCATTAGTGCTGGATTTTCGGGGCACGGGCGAAGTCTCGCATAAGCAGAAGTGGCTGACAAGCGCTCCGGCAGGCCATCTGACCGGAGAGTGGTTCTGCAACCAATGATCAGTGTCGCGGCTGGGTTTCGCTCAGAATGGTAGCGAAACTGCGGCCACCGAAACTGAAGCCTTGCTGTACGCGCCCGGTGACAATTACTTTCAACCCGTTGTTGGGCACGCCAAAACCATTGCTGTACACCCAAAGCGTGCCGGTTCCATCGTTCACCTGGAACATACCGCGCCCGAGCGCGCCGTACGAATCGACAACCTTGCCGGCGATCGTAGCTTCCTTGCCCGTATAGCGTCCCGGATCACGGGTGATCTGCGCAATCGAACTTCTCGGGGGACACCCCGCCAGCACCAGGACCGCAGCCAACAGCAGGCTTACCAGCAAGAATCGCGCTCCTGCGTGTCCACTGAAAGTAGCCGGCCAATAAGCGGTGCGTAACATTGTCCAATTCTACGCCGTCGCCACCGCCGAGATCTTCCCGTTCCGAGAGCTGAAGCCAAAGGCCTTTTCTTGTCATCTACTCTGGAGAGAGCTTCTTATGGACATTGAAGACTTCAGGCGATTGTTTGCCTATGACTCCTGGGCCAGTCAGGAGATACTTTCTTCGTTTCGCAGCGTGAAAACGCCTCCGGTACGATCGCTTACTTTGCTGGCGCACATACTGGGTACCGAATACGTGTGGTATTCGCGCCTAAACCGGCAGGCCTCGCCGGTCGCGGTCTGGCCACAGTTGACCGTGGACAACTGCGAGCAGCACGTCATCGCTCTCGAGAGAATCTGGTCGGACTATTTGGAGGCCTTGAAGCCAGATGGTCTTGCGCTCGAAATCCCATACAAAAACACAAAGGGCGAATCCTTCACCAATACCGTTGGCGATATTTTGCAGCATGTGACGATGCACTCGGCGTACCATCGCGGCCAAATCGCGACAGATATGCGCGCGCACGGCCATACGCCGGCGTACACGGATTTCATTCACGCAGTCAGACAAGGAAAGGTCGGGTGACTCTAACGATGGATGAATCTAGATTCAAAGTCGTGCGAGCGATTCAATTAGGTTCCGCGGTTCTGATTCTTCTCATCATTATTTTCTATTCCGGGCCGTGGAACGTTTGGCGGACGGTGGGTCTGGCAATAGCGTTGCCGGCGATGATCCTGTTGTTCTTCGCTCGTTTTCAGCTTGGACGCTCGTTTGCAGTGACGCCCCAGGCCAAGGTTCTGGTGACGCATGGTCTTTATTCGAAAATGCGTAACCCGATGTATGTTTTCGCGTTCCTGCTTGTGACCGGCTTTCTGATCGCGTTGCAGAAGCCTTATGCATTCCCGTTACTGGCAATACTCCTGGTTGTACAGGTCGTCCGCGCCCGTCAGGAAGCACGAGTTCTGGAACAGAAGTTCGGGCAAGAGTACCAGGACTACCGAGCGAAGACTTGGTTCTGAGCAGTGACTAGTTGAGCATGCTCAGGAAGGCTAGCGTCGCAAGAAGTTCTTGGCGATGAAGAACACATTCGCGGGCCGTTCCGCGAGCCGACGCATGAAGTAGGGATACCATTCCGTGCCGAACGGAATATAGACACGCATCCGCCATCCGCTTTCCACCAGTTTCTGCTGAAGATCGCGCCGGATGCCGTGCAGCATCTGGAACTCGAACGATTCCCGGGCAATCTTCTCGCGCAAGGCGAACGCTTTCGCCTCGTTGATAATCCGCTCGTCATGCGTTGCCAGGCCGTGATAAACCCCGCTCTTCATCAGGATTTTCATCAGCTTGACGTAATTTGCGTCGACGTCGGACTTCTTTTGGAATGCAATGTCGGCGGGTTCCTTGTAGGCGCCCTTGCACAGTCGAATGCGAATGCCGTCGCTCAGCAAATCCTCGACGTCTTTCTCGCTGCGGTACAGGTAAGACTGTATTACCGTTCCAACCTTGCCGCGATTTGCGGGCTGGCGATGCAGTTGCCGTACGAAATCGAGCGTCCGCTGAGTGTACGGCGAGCCTTCCATGTCCACCCGGACAAAGCTGTCAAGCGCAGCCGCTTTGGCGACCAGTCCGCTCACCAGGTCGTAGGCCAGGTTCTCGTCGACGTCCAGTCCCATGTGTGTGAGCTTCAGGCTGATGTTGGCCCGGAGCTTTCGCGCCGCGATGGCGTCCAGAAGCTGGTGATAAAGAGCCGCGCTGGAGCGCGCCTCGTCGGCGTTGGTGACGTTCTCGCCGAGGTTGTCGATGGAAACGGTCGCTCCCGATTGGTTAACGACCTCGGTAGCGCGAAGGACGTCTTCAACCTGTGTTCCGGCAACGAAACGGGTGGAAATCCGCCGGCCGATTGCTGACTTTTCGGCGACGGCACGCAACGAGCGGCTCTCGGATAGAGAAATGAAGAGCGCCCTCAGCACGGTCGGCTTTCCGGACAGTTATGAGTGCGGAACATGAACAGAATGTTGTACCACACGCCCGCCGAGGTTCGGATATGACGTGCGTCACATCCTGCAAACCGGCGCAGCGCGCAGTTCGCGATTGTTCAGGCATCTTCGGCTCTGGATTCGGCGTCCGAAGGGCGTGGCGTCTCGGGAATCGAAAAAGGTGGTGCTGGTAGCCGTCGCGGCGAACATCTGCATCGCTGTATCGAAGTACATTGCCGCCATCGCATCCGGCAGCTCGTCCATGATGGCGGAAGCCTTTCATTCCAGCGCCGACATGGGCAACGAGCTTCTGCTGCTTTGGGGCATGAAGCGCAGCCGGAGGCCGGCTGATGAACGCCATCCCTTCGGACACGGCAAAGCACTGTATTTCTACTCACTCCTGGTGGCGATCTACATATTTCTAATTGGCGGTGGATTGGCGATTCATCAAGGGATTTCGACCTGGAGCAAGCGCGCTGGCGAATCAACCCTGACCTGGAATTACGTGGTGCTTGGAATCGCTTTGTTGTTCGACGCGTACTCGTGGAGAGTTTCTTACCGAGAGCTGCGTTCCCGCCGCCATCCTGGCCAGACCACGTGGGCAGAGATACTCAGCAGCAAAGATCCGACCGTATACACGGTGTTTTTGGAGGACTCGGCGGGCATCGTAGGGACCATCATTGCCTTCGCCGGAATCACCCTGGCGCACTATTACCACGACGCTCGTTTCGATGCCGCGGGTTCTCTGCTGATCGGCTCCTTGCTTGCCGGGCTAGCCGTCTTGCTGGGCCGCGAAAGCGGGGCATTGCTGGTGGGAGAGGCGGCGAACTCGCGTCACATTCGCCGAATCCGGGAAATCATTCAGCGCGATCCCGCGGTAGAACGGGTAGGCGACCTGCTGACCATGCATCTTGGACCGGACGAGGTTTTGCTGAATGCCGACATCAGCTTCCGTAGCAGTTTGGACGTGCGGGAGCTCGAAAGCGCCATCGATCGCCTGGAAAAAGCCATTCGCGAGCAGGAGCCAAATATAGCGAGAATTTTCATCGAAGCCGAGGCGCTGCGAGGGGACGAGCGTCGCAAGGTGGCCTAAGCCAGACTTACTGGTGGTGCTCTTCGAGGAACTTTTCGACTTCCAGGGCAGCCATGCACCCCGATCCGGCTGCCGTGATCGCCTGGCGATATCGCCGGTCTTGCACGTCGCCGCAGGCGAACACGCCCGGCACTCGCGTGAAGACGTTATTTGTGGTCTTCAGGTAGCCGTCGGCATCAGCATCCAGTTGGCCCTCAAAAATCTTGGCGTTCGGAATGTGGCCGATGCCGAGAAACATCGCGCTGGTCGGCATCTCCCATGACTCGCCGGTCTTCAGATTCCGAAGCCTTAAACCAGTAACTTCTTTCTTCGAGACATCCAGAACATCGTCTACGACCGTGTCGGTCAGAAACTCGATTTTTGGATTCTGCTTAGCGCGGTCCAGCATGATCTTGGAAGCGCGGAACTCGGCGCGCCGGTGGATAAGGGTGACCTTGCTGGCGAAGCGCGTTAGAAACATCGCTTCTTCCATGGCAGAATCGCCGCCTCCGATGACCGCAATACCTTTCCCGCTGAAGAAGAAGCCATCGCAAGTCGCGCAGGAGGACACGCCGTGTCCGATGAGGGCCTGTTCGTTAGGCAATCCCAGCCACCGGGCGGACGCGCCACTGGCGATGATCAATGTCCGGGTCTGAATGGTCATGTTGCTCAGCGTGAGCGTGTAGGGCACCTTGCTCAGGTCGGCCTTATTCACATGGCCCATGTGGTACTCGGCGCCAAATCGTTGCGCCTGCTTGCGCATGTTCTCGATGAGTTCGGGACCCTGAATACCTTCAGGGAACCCCGGAAAATTCTCGACCAGGGTTGTGAGCGAAAGTTGGCCGCCGGGCTCATGGCCCTCAATGACCAGCGGTTTGAGGTTGGCGCGGGCTGTGTAAAGCGCGGCCGTATGACCCGCGCACCCGGACCCGATGATAACTACGTTGCGGATGGAATCAGACATTGGGCTTTGAACTTCCAGTTCCAGTTACCAGCTCTCAGTATCAGATTACGGAATTCTGTTTTGGTTGCAGGCCGCTGCTTAGTGCGAACTCGCTGTACTCTTGGGCCTCGTTTTTGAGGCCGGTTTGCCTCGAGTGCCGCCGGATGTGACCACCTTCGACAATTCTTCCGGGACGATCCGGCGAGCGCCCAGGATCGCGCGGTATTGGCCCATGATGGACGATGCGTGCCGGAACAGCGGTTCGTACGCACTCTGGTCAGGAGCAGGGCCGCCCTCCGATCCCGTGCATCGCGCCAAAACGACCGACGGCTTGCCGAATCGTTCCACCTTGATCCGATCCACCGGAGTGTTCGTGGCCAACATGCTGGCCGGGCTGGTCACGGCAGAGGCAGTGTCCTCAATCGATAGCTGCACCACTTCTTTCGGATCACGGGCGTGCATAACCAGGGTTTCAATCATGCTCTTGGCATCGGCACTGAACGAGTATTGGACGGTGGCAAAAAGCGATGGCTCGGACAACTCGCGGCGGATTCGTACCCAGGCCGCGGTAACGGGAGCTTGCGACATCTGAGCATTCGCCCCGGCTTGCAGGAATTGCGACGCGTCCGACAGAACCGAACGTCCGCGAGCCACTTCAAAATCCGGCAAAAAACCGGGCTGGCCGGGCACTTTGCTCAGGGCCGTGGCGATTTCCTTCTGCTCCTCGGCCGCTGGAGTACAAACATTCAGCACGTTTACTTTGACCGGTGGTTGCTGCTGGGCAAGGGTCATCCCACTCGCTAGCGCGACGCACACCAAGGTTAGAATTTTTGGGAACACGGGGGCATTGTAGCAGGGGCCACGGAGCCGGGCGCCACGCTACGGGACGTACGGCCGGAGTGTCTCGATGGCTCGCATCGAACCGTTGATCTAGGCCGAGAGTAGACGTCGTGGTGCTCTCATCGCCCACGAGGGATGAAGGAGGATCTAACAATCCAAGGGATTCGGGAAGGCGACCGGCGCCCGTCACATTATGCCCAAGGCCCTTACAATAAGAAGTATGGCAAACCTGACACTTGTTTATGGCATGAGATTGTTGCCGGCGGAAGAGATCGTCGAAGTGGGCGAAGCTCCAGTCAAACTCAAGAACGGTCGCGAGGCGCATGTCACCATGCATGTACTTGAAGGCAGTAAAGAGCAGATCGAGAAGCAACTGCGGACCAGTCTCGAAGCCTTTTTCGATATTTATCCCGAGATATAGTCCGAATAAGCTCGGCTAAGGATCCGGAACCTCGCCTGTCTTACAATCGTTACTAGAGCTGATGGGGTCTGCACGTAATTTCCGATCGTTGTTGATCCGCGCCGGTTGGCCGCCGCGTACCCGGTTGGCGCGTATCGCGTTTTTCATCTTGTCCCTCGACGTTGCTCTATACATCGTCGAGCGAATCGTTCGTTTGTGGGGACGTTCCGGATCAACGCTGGACGGATGGGTCACCCTGTTGACCTTTGTTTCCGCCATTCTCTTTTCATGGCTGTCGGTGAGGGTGCTGCGGGAGAAGCTGCTCTGGCGCCTACGCAACCGGTTGATCGTGACCTACGTATTCATTGGGGTCATTCCCGTCGTCTTACTGGTGACGCTGTCGGCCACGGCCATCTATTTGTTCGCCGGCCAGTTCGCCACCTTCATCGTGACTTCCGGCGTCCAGTCGGAGCTGCATACCATCGAGGCCGCTAACTCTGCCGTGGCCCACGGGCTCGCTGTTGAGTTCGATAGGGGAGTGACTCCGGAAGTTAGCGCTTTCGAACGCCTGCGCCAAGAGGACAAGGAATGGGCCGACCGCCAGGTTGCCGTCTGGCTGAATGGCAAGTTGGCATTGAATAGCGCGCTTCCCGGGACGACTTCTATGAGTCCTCCTGCTTCCGCCAAGCTGCCATTCAGCAACGTAGTGCGTGACCGCGACCAGCTGTCTCTCCGTTCCGCAATCGAAGTACCTGTTCGACAAGGAAAGCTGCTTGTGGTTTCCAGTGAGCCGCTGGACGAACAGCTACTGACGAAACTGGCAAGCAATCTGGGCGAAGTGACCCTCTACACGGCGAAAGGTAAGAGACTCGAGAAGCAACAGCCGAACGGGTCCAAGACCACCTCGGGCTACGAACTCGATACCAGTGGCGTCGTTCCCGTCCTTACCGCTGGGACCGTGCCCCCGCCCAGCCGCGCTGCCGATCGTGCCGTAACCTTTCCAACGTCGGTGGGGGTTGTGGATTGGAACTCCGGATCGAGCGACATTCCTGCCTTGGTCAGCGTACAGACCCGGCTCTCGGTGCTGTATGACCGGCTGTTCGCGTCCCTGGGTAACTTTGCCCCCTTAGTCGAGTCTGTGCTGATCTTCATGCTGGTAGCGTTCGCGCTGATCGAGCTGGTAGCTCTGTTTATTGGCGTTCGGCTGACACGCACGATCACCTGGTCGGTAGCGAAACTGTATAAGGCCACGCAGTTCGTCAACCGCGGCGATCTTTCACACCGCATCCTCATTAAGTCGAAAGATCAGCTCGCCACTCTCGAGACTTCGTTCAACAGCATGACCGCCTCGCTCGAGAAGCTGCTGGAAGAGCAGAAAGAAAAACAGCGCCTGGAAAACGAGTTGGTAATCGCGCAGGAGGTGCAGGCGCAGCTTTTTCCCAAAGAGATTTACCAATTGGAATCGCTGGAGGTGCATGGTTTCTGCAGGCCAGCGCGCACGGTCAGCGGTGACTATTACGATTTCCTGGCCATCAATCAGAGCAAGCTGACGCTCGCGGTAGGCGATGTTAGTGGAAAGGGTATTTCCGCTGCGCTCCTGATGGCGACCATCCATTCGGCCGTACGGGCTTATCAACAGGAAACCATTCCGGCCGCGGGCGTTCCGGTCGCAGCAGGGGTTGGCAGCAGCCTTGTATCTGCGGACGCGTGGAACGGAAACGATATTTCGCCGGGCGCCATGCTCTCGCTGCTCAATCATCAGCTCTACGAGAGCACGCCCATGGAAAAATACGCGACGCTGTTTCTCGGCGTGTACGACGGGCTGTCCCGCACTTTGACCTACAGTAACGGCGGGCACTTGCCGCCGATCATCATCTGCCCAGACGGCGCCATTCACAGGCTCGAGGCAGGGGGGATGGTCGTCGGACTCTTCGATAACCTCTCCTTCAATGAAGGGACGGCTCCGCTTCGCCCAGGCGACATCTTCCTCGCCTATAGTGACGGCGTTACCGAACCGGAGAATGATTTCGGGGAATTCGGCGAAGCTCGGCTCATTGATCTGGTCCGCGAGAACCAGCATCTGCCGCTGATTCGCATCAGCGAAATTGTTTCCGCCGCGGTGTACGACTGGATCGGCGCCAACGAACAGCCCGACGACATCACGTTGGTATTGGCACGCGCGCGATAAAGAGTCAGCCGCCAAAAGCGTCGGGGATACAAGGCACGGCAGCGCCTTGACGAATTACCTTTGCATCGGTGTAGATGGATTACCGGCTAGTGCTCGTGCGGCACCGGACCCAGAATCACATCCCAAATTGGCAGGAAGATGCTGAAGCGAGAGCCGGGCACATCGTGATGAGCGAGGTGGAATGAGGTCGCTTTCTTGAGAAATCTCGGCAGCCATTCGTGCGTATGCATCCGCCAGTGAATCTCTTCGGTGACGAGGAAATACACCGTGAAGCCCACCAGCATGCCCGGCGCGATGCGAACGCCAAGAAGCAAAGAAACCAGTGCCACAACCGGGCTGTTTACGATGAACATGAGGGCCACAGAAAGCGGCGATCGGCCCAGGTTCAGGAACTCGGGTTCTTCGGGCGTGCCGACGCTCATGTGATGCCGCAGGTGCTCGCGGGCAAACGAGCTCTTGGGACGATGCAGCAGATAGCGGTGGTAGGCGTACTCAAACCAATTGGCGTACAGGATGCCGAGCAGTAATCCGGCCACCCACTTCAGAGCTGTTGGAGGGGCCAACAGGGCGATCAAAATACCGGGCAGCGCGCCGCAGGCAATCGCGGCTACCGCATTGGCTTTCTTGGTGGCGCTTCCCTTAGCAAGAGCCTGCAGGTTGAACTTCACAGCTTCCATGGCCCCATACCCCATACCCCGACAGCGAACCTCGGACCGTCTCATTCCGCCTACGTATACGATGGCGAAAATTGTACTCTGGTTACCCAAAGAGCATCCTGAGTGCCAAAACACCTTAGCCATTCGCGCGTGCCGGGGGGATGCACACCTCCTGTGTTCTCAAGACATTAAGTACCGGGGTGGTCGGTTGGGAAGGCTCTTCAGTTCGTAACTCAAGTGAAATTTCCCGGTATTCGTTCCTACCGATCGAACCCGAGCAGGGACGCCGGTCGCGCCGGTTTCTTTCCATTTTCGGCTTGCAAGGGAAAGTCGCTGGAAGGAAAATACCTCGCCATCGGAAGTTTTTGCCGCTGCGAGTTATCCTCACCCTGGTCAACGCGGCCTGAAATACAGCCAAAACTTGCACGCGCTTCTCTCTTGGGAGGGAGGTCCGATGTCATTATTGTTCCGCGATCGTCTTCCATTGCATGTCGCAGTTTCCAAGCGGTGTCTGCATCTGATCCTCACGGCATCCTTGGTAGCTGTGGGGTTTGTTTTCCTGTCGCCCCCTCTTTCAAGAAAACTGCTTACTACCAGTTTCCTGCCTCATGCTTTCTGCTATTTGCGTAATCCACCTCTGATCTGGACCCATGTCATTTCAGACGCTCTCATAGGGTTCGCATATCTTGCGATCTCGATTACTCTGGGTTACCTGATTTACAGGACGAGGCGCGACATCCCTTTCCACTGGATGTTCCTGGCCTTCGGCCTCTTCATCGTTGCGTGTGGCGGAACGCACATCATGGAGGTGATCACCGTCTGGATCCCGGTGTATGTGCTGTCCGCGACAGTTAAGGTTTTTACCGCCTTAGCGTCCGTGACGACCGCTGCTATCCTCCCATTTACCGTCGCGGGAACCCTGGAGCTTGTGCAGCAAGCCAAGATCACTCATGAAGCGACCGCGCGGCTCCGCGCCAGCGAAGAGCGCAAAGGCGCACTGCTGCGAGAAGTCCACCACAGGGTAAAAAACAATCTGGCGGTAATCTGTAGCATCTTTTACCTGCAGTCCACCCATACCCAGGAACGACAGGCTATCGAGATCTTCCGCGATATGGAAAACCGGGTGCACTCCATGGCCCTGGTGCATGAAAGCCTGTATAGCTCTGAGAATCTGGCGTGCATAGACTTTGGCGAGTATGCGCAGCACCTGGCAAAAGACATCCTGGCCTCGCATGCCAGTCCCGAGGCTTCGGTGCGGTTGACGACGGAGTTGGAGAAGGTAACTATGGCCGTCGATCTGGCGCTGCCCTGCGGCATGATCCTCAACGAGCTTATATCGAATGCGTTCAAGCACGGCCTTCCGAATGTCTCCGGCGAAATCAAGCTGACCTTGCGCAAGGCCCCGGAGGGTAAGTGCACTCTCACTGTCGAGGACAATGGAGTGGGAATTCCATCGGATCTCGATATCAACAACAGCAGGTCCCTAGGTTTGCGCTTGGTGCGATTGCTTACCCGGCAGATCCGCGGTTCATTTGAGCTGATCGGATCGAACCCCGGAACCATTGCCAATCTGCAGTTCGCGGTGGAGCGAAATGACTACGCCTAATCCTTCCCCGGAACAACGAGCTCTCATTGTTGAGGACGAGGCATTGATCGCCGAAGAACTGAAGGAACGCTTATCACGGCTCGGCTTCTCTGTTATCGGTACGGTAGATTCCGCGGATGAGGGAATCGCCATTGCGACCCGCGAGTTGCCCGACGTGATTCTGATGGATATACGCTTGCGGGGACACAAGGATGGAATCCAGGCTGCGCATGAAATCCGGCAGCAGGTCGATATCCCCATCGTGTATGTCACAGCCTATTCCGACAAGTTGACCATCGAGCGAGTCAAACATACCGATCATGACGGGTTTATTCTCAAGCCCTTTCATCGCCACGATCTGCAATCCACCCTTGAGATTGCAATAGAACGCCATGCCATTCGACAGAAAAGAAGGTTGCAATGATCCATGGCGCGCAACCTGCAACTTGCCCAAGACCCGCAAGCCTGTAAAACGTGCGGAGGGCCCCCAAGTTGCTGTTTGTGACTTCCTTCCACATCCCCTGTGAGTTATCTCACTCCTACGCGTGTTTAGAGTCACTGCTGGTTTCGTCGAACCGCGGTGTAATCAGCCGTTGCCTCGTGTTCCGGGGGTAGAGGAACCGGCTGAGGGATCCAGCATGTCCGACTGCAATGACACCGTGAAGTGCCCCGTGTGCGGCGGACATGGTGACATTAGCCGTACCGACCTCGCCCGACTCCTCGACAGCCATATATTGGACGGAATCGAGACTTGCCTTGCCGGGCTGAAGTCCGAACAGCCCCGAAGCGTCAGTTCGAACGGGCATCAACCCCGCGATTTTTTCCAAGACGTGCATACCTGGAATCCGAAATTGCCCATTTGGCGCCGGAGTCCTAAAGAGTGACCCCGGCGGCGAACAGGAACTAAAGAGAAAAGGCGCCCACTATGCCGCAGGTTGAGATCGATAAGGTGGAACCGCTGCTGGACCAGTACGAAGCCCAACGTACGAACCTCATACCAATCCTCCAGGATGTTCAAGATACTTACCGGTATCTACCTCAGGAAGCTCTGAGAAAGATTTCGAAGAAATTGCGGGTTCCGCTGACCGAGGTGTACCAGGTCGCGACTTTTTACCGCTGCTTCAGCCTGGTGCCGCGCGGAAGGCACGTCATTCAAGTATGCCTGGGTACTGCATGCCACGTACGAGGGGCGCCGCGAGTGCTCGATCGCATCCTTCGCGATCTGAAGATGGCGGGGCCGGGCACATCCTCCGACCTGCAGTTCACGGTGGAGACGGTGCGATGCATCGGTTGCTGCGGACTGGCGCCCGTCGCTCGCGTGGACAATACCAACACGCATCCGCACCTTACTCAGACCAAGGTTGGGGGACTGCTCAAGAAATACGACCAGAAGGCGGACGAAGCCAAAGCCGCCCGGGAGGCAAGCCATGCAAAGATTTAGGTCTCCCGCCGAAGTAAAGGAAATGCGGTTGTGCCTGGAGGCCCTTGAGACTACGCGGCCGTGCATTTCGGTCTGCGCGGGCAGCGGGTGCAAAGCCTCGGGTGCGCAGAATGTCCTGGATTCACTTCACAGCGAACTGAAGAAGCGTGGACTCGAGCATACGGTCGACATCAAGAGCACTGGTTGTCACGGCTTCTGCGAAAAGGGCCCCGTGATGATCGTCTGGCCGGAGAAGGTTTTCTACAACGGCGTGAGCCAAAGCGATGCGAAAGATATCGTGAACAGCGTCACCAACGGCCACAAGCCCGTCGAAAAGCTTCTCTACAAGGATCCGGCAACGGGCGTGCGTGTGCTTCACGAGCATGATGTTCCGTTCTATGCGCGGCAAAAACGCATTCTCTTCGGCAACAACGGCAAGCTCGATCCCAAGGATATTCGCGATTACATCAAGGTCGGCGGATACAGCGCACTGTGCCGCGCGCTGACTGAGTTCTCGCGCGAGCAGGTGGTCGAATCGGTGAAGAAGTCCGGTCTGCGAGGGCGAGGCGGCGCTGGTTTTCCCACCGGAGTGAAATGGGAAGCTCTGTGCGCCAGCAAAACAAAGCCCCGCTACATTGTGTGCAACGCCGACGAAGGCGATCCCGGCGCGTTCATGGATCGCAGCTTGCTCGAAGGCAATCCGCACAGCGTGATCGAGGGCCTGATCATTGGCGCCTACGCGCTGGAGGCGAATGCAGCCTATATCTACGTCCGCGCCGAGTATCCCCTTGCGGTCGAACACCTCGGCGTCGCGATTCAGCAGGCACAACAATGCGGTCTGCTCGGCGAGAACATCCTGGGCTCAGGAATGAGCTTCAACATCCATCTTGTGCAGGGAGCTGGAGCTTTTGTCTGCGGAGAAGAGACAGCGCTGATCGCCTCGATTGAAGGGAAAGTCGGCGAACCGCATCCCCGTCCGCCCTATCCGGTTCAGAAAGGACTGTGGGGCAAGCCGACGGTCATCAACAACGTGAAGACCTGGGCCAGCGTGCCCGTGATCATCAACAAGGGCGCGGATTGGTACGCCTCGATCGGCACCGAGCGCAGCAAAGGCACGATGGTGTTTTCCCTCGTGGGGAAGATTAACAACACGGGCCTGGTCGAAGTCCCAATGGGCATCACGCTGCGCGAAATGATTTACACCATCGGCGGCGGCATCCCGAAGGGCAAGCAACTCAAAGCAATCCAGATTGGCGGCCCGTCGGGCGGATGTATCCCCGCCAGCATGATCGACCTGCCCATCGACTACGAAGCGCTTACGCAAGCCGGTTCCATGATGGGCTCGGGCGGCATGGTGGTCATGGACGAAGACACCTGCATGGTCGACGTTGCCCGCTACTTCATGGAATTCCTGGAAGAGGAGTCGTGCGGAAAGTGCTTCCCGTGCCGAGAAGGTACGCAGCGGCTGAAAGAAATCCTAAACCGCATCTCGGCGGGTAAGGGAACTGAGGAGGATTTGGAACTCCTCGACGACGCCGGCTGGATGATCAAAGAGACATCGCTGTGCGGGCTCGGCCAGACTGCGCCGAATCCAGTGTTGTCTACCCTGCGCTACTTCCGGGACGAGTACATCACGCATATCCGAGAGAAGCGCTGCCCGGCGAAGGTCTGCAAAGAGCTGATCGTTTACGAAATCGACGAGACGATCTGCGACGGCTGCCATGCCTGCGTGCGGGTGTGTGCGTCGGAAGCGATCCTCGGCGAAAAAGACAAGGCGCACCAGATCGAGTCGGCGAAGTGCCTGAAGTGCGGGGCATGTCTGGAAGTCTGTCAACCCAAGGCCGTACTGGTTCATTAAGGAGAATGCCGTGCCCACATTGACCATCAACGGCATTGAAGTCGAAGTTGAACGCGGCATGACGGTGCTGGATGCCGCAACGTTTCTTGGCATCCCCATCCCGACGCTCTGCCACGATGACGGCCTGGTGCCCTATGGTGCATGCCGCCTGTGCCTGGTCGAGGTTTTCAATGGGCGAAAGAAGACGTTGCAGGCGTCGTGCTGCCTGCCCGCCGAGGACGGCCTGGTCGTATTTACGCACTCGGCCCGGGTGGAACGGGCGCGACGTCTGCTGGTTGAGATGTACGTCGCGACCTGCCCGGACTCGAAGCGCATCCAGGACCTGGCATCCGCGATGGGCATCAAGCAGTGCCGCTACGAAGCCAAGCGCGAAACGTGTATTCAGTGCGGCCTTTGCGTGCGCATGTGCAAGGAACAGATGATGGCCGGAGCGATTGGCTTCTCCGGGCGAGGGCTGAATCGCGAGGTCACCCGTCCTTTTGACATGACCAGCGAAACTTGCCGCCAGTGTGGCGCATGCCTGTACATCTGTCCAGTTTGTGAATTGCGGTGCCAGGGCGCGAATGCCGAGTCGACGCTTTGCAACGGCTGCACCAACTTGGCCACGCAATGCTTCCAGAGTTACGACCAAGCGATGTGTTTCCTCGATCCCTGTCACGCCTGCGAAATTGCCGGCCCATTTCGCGCGGACGTCGGGATGAAACCGAATTTTGCTCAATTGAAGAAATAGTGGAGAAACTGCCATGACCTTAACGCACCTTAATGCCTCCGCCGCCACGCTGACCAAGAACCGCACCGAGGACTCGATCAGCCCGTTCAGCGGAATGTGTACCACCTGTGTCGACGGCTGCATCGGAATGTGCGAAATCGGCAAAAGCGCGTATCGCGGCGCCGAGATGATTTACCCGCAGCCCTTCGGCATCATCACCACGGCATCGCAGAAGGACTACCCGGTAGACCTGTCCCACTTCACGATCCTTGGCCGCGCCGCTGGCGCTTGGGGGATGGAGGAAGACTCGAATCGCGCGCTGTTTCCTGCGGTCGATCTCGAGTCGACGATCGGCGCCGACAACGGCATTCGCTACAAGCTGCCGTTTACCATCGCCGCGATGGGTTCCACCAACGTCGCCAAGAATAACTGGCCCGGGATTGCAGCCGGGGCGGCCATTACCGGCACCGGCATCGCCGTCGGCGAGAACGTTGTCGGCATGGACATGGAGTCCAAGTTCGACGGCGGCAAGGTGATCTCCAGCGTCGATCTGGAATGGCGCGTCAAGTGCTTCCGTGAATGGCAGACGGATGGCTACGGCGAAGTCTTTGTCCAGGCGAACGTCGAAGACACAATGCTTGGCGTACAGGAATATGCCATCAAGAAGCTGGGCGTGACGGCAGTCGAACTGAAATGGGGCCAAGGCGCGAAGGACATCGGCGGTGAAGTCAAGATCAAGGACCTCGCCAAGGCGCAGGAACTGCAGAAGCGCGGCTATGTCGTGCTGCCGAACCCGTCGAACCACGTCGTAATCGAGGCCTTCAAGAAAGGCGCATTCCACGAGTTCGAGCGCCACTCCCGCGTCGGCATGGTCTCCAAGGACAGCTTCCTGCAGCGGGTTGAGCAACTGCGGAAGGCGGGCGCGAAGCACATCACGCTGAAGACCGGGGCTTATCGTCCGGTTGACCTGGCGCGAGCGGTCAAGTTCGCATCACTGGCGAATCTCGACCTGCTCACCGTCGATGCGGCAGGCGGTGGCACCGGCATGAGCCCGTGGCGCATGATGAACGAATGGGGTATCCCCGGAATCGAACTCCACTCGATGCTGCGGGGCTACCTCGACCGTCTCAAGGCCGCAGGCGCCTACATTCCGCCAATCGCGTTGGCAGGCGGATTCACCTTCGAAGATCAGGTCTTCAAAGGATTCGCACTGTGCGCTCCTTATGTAAAGCTGATCGGCTGGGCTCGTAGCCCGCTGGCCGCCGCGATGGTTGCCAAGAACATCGGCAAAGCGATCGAGCAGCAGAGTCTGCCAATTTACATCGAACGTTTCGGGACAAGTGTTGACGAGATTTTCGTCGCCTCGACCGAGCTGCGCGAGAAATTCGGCGATCGCTTCTCCAAACTCCCGACTGGCGCCATCGGCGTTTACACCTACTACCAGCGCGTTGCGCAAGGTCTGCGGCAGTTGATGGCGGGCGCCCGCAAGTTCGGGCTCAAGCATATCGACCGCACCGACATCGCCGCCCTGACCCCAGAGGCCGCTCGCATCAGTGGCATTTCGTTGGTATCCGATGTGGATAAAGAAGAGGCCGAAGCAATCCTGGCTCAGTAGTTCTCATAATTACCCAGCCAGAATCCGGCGGATGGACCCAAACCAGGGCCATCCGCCGTTCCTTTTCTGTCCCACAATGGGACAGACCTCAGTAACCGCTTATCACTGCAATCGCAATGCGAATGAGCCATGCTGTAATCAAACCTAGTCCGAGGTGTGCCATGAACGACAGCGTCTTCTTTGGTACCTTCGATCCCCTCTGTGTCGATGCTCCCGATGTTTGCAATGTCTGCATCGCCCAGCCGCCCACATACCAGTACGAAACCTGCATAGAAGGAGACAACGGAGAACGCGAAACCAGAAAGGGCTTCTGCTGTGCCGCCTGTGCCCGTGGAATGTTGCGAAACCTGGAACTGCGTGAATGCGACGAGTGGGCCGACGAGGAAGCCGAACTCCAAGCCGAACACGTCGACGTTAGCGAATACCAGAAGCGGAGGCTGGCCACGTTCGGCAACTTAAGGCCGCATTGACCTACCCAATAGCGAAAAAAACCGGGACCCGAAGGTCCCGGTCGAGTTGGCTGGTTGCCCGGATAAACTGGAAACTGTTGCGGTTCTTCCCGCACCGAGATCATCGGCTCATCTCGGAAGTTCTTTAGGTGCCAACTCAACCTCGCGGGTTGGCACCTACATTACTGACCTGAGTAAGCCAAAACTCTTCCTACGCGCTCCGTCTTGGCCGAACTGTCAGATCGCGAACCTGCGCCAAAATACTCGACATCTGCATGCCGTTCAGCTGGCTGACAAAGGGCAGCAGCTCCGCGATAAACTGGTCCTGCATCATTTCCCGTATCTCCTCCTGGCGATTGCGTTCTCCGCCGGAAAGCAGATCCGGAACCGTCACTTCGAGCGCCCGTGCCAATCGCTCGAGCGACGACAGGGTGGGGGTGGCCTTTTCGTTCTCGATCTTTGAGACGTACGTCCGCGGCACAGCCATGCGGCCGGCCAGTTGACGCTGGCTCAAGCCGTTGCGCAGGCGCAGCGACCGAATAGCCGCCGCCAGGTTCAGATGCCCGGGACCATGGTGGGCCGGCATCATCGGCGGCATTTGCGGCGTGGCTACGACTTCCGGCTCCTCTTCATCGAGAGACGTGTGGCAGCGCCGGCAGAGATTGTTAGTTGTGCGGAATTGAACCAGCAGGCAGCGATCGCAGCGAACAACTTCCCTGGAATCAACAGGGGCTAGAGTGGTTGCCATTCAGGTTGTGGGAGTTGCCAGAGCGGGCTATCCCGGAACCGCACGCGCGATTCCAACCACGCTCAAAATGCGGGACTTAGCCTGTGGATGTCAAGGGAAATCTAAAGAGTAAACAAGAAATTCGACGAAGCACGACCACTTTGGTCTGAAAAAATCTGCGATGAATACAGGACAAACCAAGATCGATCGCAATGCTGCGTGGGGTTTACTAACTGAGTTCACGCAATCAGAAAGTTTGCGCAAACACGCACTCGCTGTGGAAGCGTGCATGCGCGCTTACGCTCGCAAACTCGGCGGAGACGAAGAACTGTGGGGCGTCGTCGGGTTGATTCACGATTTTGACTACGAGAAGTATCCCAGCCTCGAAGATCACCCTTACCGCGGCAACGAGATCCTGAAGGAGCGTGGCTACTCCGACGAGATCCGCAAAGCCATCATGTCGCACGCCGAGTACACCGGCGTGCCGCGCGAGACGCCGATGGAGAAAGCGCTGTTTGCCTGCGACGAGCTGGCAGGATTCATCACGGCTTCAACACTGGTCAAACCCAGCAAGTCGCTCGACGAACTCGACGCCAAGTCGGTGCGGAAGAAAATGAAAGACAAAGCTTTCGCGCGCAGCGTCAACCGCAACGACATCATTCAAGGTGCTGCCGAACTGGGCGTCGATCTGGAAGAGCACATCACGTTCTGCATCGAGGCAATGAAAGGAATTGCGAAGGAGTTGGGGCTGGACGGAAGCTTGGCACGAGCACAGACCACGTAGATTGCGTAGGCCCAGATCCTCGTCTGGGCTGCCGAGCAAAGCTCGGCTGTTGGCTCCCTGGGCAGGTGAGGACACCTGCCCCTACGCGCTCACCGTCATCGCAGCGCGTCAGAAATCTTGCCGCTGGCGATCACTTCGGCGATTCGCGTGAAATCTCGGTACATAACCCGGTCGTGCTGCATCGATGGCGAAACGACGCGAACGGCATCATAAGCGCCGAGTAATCTCTTGCTCGTCTTCAGTGGCGCGAGAAACTCCAATGCCTGTGCCGCGGCAATGGCCTCGATCGCCAGCACATTGCGCGTATTGTCGACGATCTTGCGCAGCTTGATCGCCGCCGTCATGCCCATCGAGACGTAGTCTTCTTTGTTTCCTGACGTGGTGATCGAGTCCACCGACGCGGGATGCGCCAGTACCTTGTTTTCGCTCACCAGCGCTGCGGCCGTGACCTGCGGCATCATGAAGCCCGAATTCAACCCCGCTCCTGGTGCCAGGAATGGCGGAAGGCCCTCGTTCAACGCGGGGTTGACCAGTCGCTCCAACCGCCGTTCGCTGATCCCGGCCAGCGCACTTAATGCGATGCCGAGAAAATCCAAAGCAAATGCCAGCGGTTCGCCATGAAAATTGCCGCCCGAAAGAATGTCGCCGTCAGCCTCGCCAATCACGGTGCCGGTCTCTCTCGTACCAATGGTTCGCGGCTTGACGAACACGAGCGGATTGTCGACTGCCGAGTTCAGTTCGGTCTCCATCACCTCGCGACAGTGACGGAGGGTATCGCGCACCGCGCCATGCACCTGCGGCATGCAGCGCAGCGAATACGCGTCCTGCACGCGCTGGCAATCGCGATGCGACTCGCGGATTTGGCTGCCCTGGACCAGCTTGCGCAGGTTTTCCGCCGTCTTCAGTTGTCCTGGATGCGGACGCGCTTTGTGAATCCGTTCATCAAAGGCGACGTCTGTACCACGGAGCGCATCCAGCGTCATCGCGCCAATCACGTCCGCGCTGTCAACCAGGATTTCCGCCGCGGCCAGTGCCAGTGATCCAACCGCCAGCATTCCCTGCGTGCCGTTGATCAGCGACACCGCTTCTTTCGCTTCCAGCACGAGCGGCTTGATGCCGGCCTGCCGCATGGCATCCCCACCGGATAACCGCGCTCCCTTGCTGTCGAAAGCTTCGCCTTCGCCGATCATCACCAGCGCAAGGTGGGCCAGCGGCGCCAAGTCTCCGCTCGCTCCTACGCTGCCCTGCGACGGCACCACCGGCGTAACGTTCCGGTTCAGCATCTCGCACAATGTGTCGATCGCGACCGACCGCACGCCTGAGTATCCCTTCGACAGCGAACTGGCGCGTGTCAACATCATCGCCCGGGTTTCTGCGATCGACAGCGGCTCGCCGACTCCCACAGCGTGCGACCTCACCAAGTTCACCTGTAGTTCGCGAATCTGGTCGCCCGCGATGCGCACGTCCGCCAGTTTGCCGACGCCGGTTGTGATCGCGTACGCCACTTTGTTCCCGGCGACCAGCGCATCCACCACGGCTCTCGCGCCGTCCACGGCCGCGCGCGCCCCGGGGTCGAGAATCACCGGCCGATGGTCGATTGCTACCTCGCGCACCGCTTCGAGGCTCAAGTCATTTCCGCTAATGTGAAGGGCTTTCAAGAGAGTTTCCAGTTACCTACCGCGCAAATGGAGGTACGGGCGTCCTCGCCCGTGCAAAACCTATCTAAAGTTCGAATCCGTCATCCAAGCCAGCGCTTTCGCGGAAGTGGAACAGCCTGACCCCTACGCCGCGAACGTCACGATGAGTCGAAAAGCAATCTCGCCGTGAACTCGAGTCCGTACGGGCGAGAACGCCCGTACCTCCAGCGGACATGAATGCTAGCGTCCAACCGCCTCTTTGAACACGCTTAGGTACTTTTCCGGAATAGTTTTTCGGTTCATCTGCGCATCGGTCACGATGTGCGTCGTCTCTCCCTCGGCCAGCAAGGTACCATCGCCAACCCGCACCGCCTCATACCCGAAGTGAATCACCGACTCCCGGACGTTCTTCAAATGAGTTCGAACCACGATCTCATCATCGTACCGCGCCGGCGCCTTGTAGCGGCAACGCGCGTCGACTACCGCAATGAAACACTGGTCCTCCTGCTCCATCTCCCGATAGGAGAACCCCAGCTTCCGCAATAATTCCACCCGTCCGACCTCAAACCACACGAAGTAATTGGCGTGATAGACCACGCCCATCTGGTCGGTCTCCGCGTACCGCACGCGCAAGACCGTTTCGGCCACCAAGGGCTGAACCATTGTTTCCGGTTCGCTCATTGAGCGCTCCAGCGCGGTTTGCGCTTTTCCAGGAACGAAGTTACGCCTTCCCGGAAGTCGGCTGTGGTTCGTATACGGGCGTTGTCTTCGACTGCTGCCGCGATCTGTTGATCGAGTTGCGTGGAAATAAAACCGTTGATCAACCTCTTAGTCGCGCGCACGGACGAAGGGCTGTTCTGCAACAGCAGCCCGGCAAGCTCCTGTGCGCGATCCATCAGCTTCTCCGGCGGGACGATTTCATTCACGAGCCCCAATCTATGCCCCTCTGCCGCATCGAACTGGCGCCCCGTCAGCAGCAGATCGCGGGCTATCTTGTGTCCAACCTGCCACACGAGAATGGACGAGACAATAGCCGGCACAAATCCGATCTTTACTTCCGTATATCCGAACTTGGCCTCTGGAACGGCGAGCGTAAAGTCGCACATCGTTGCCAAGCCAGTGCCACCGGCGATCGCGGCACCGTTCACGGCGGCAATCGTGGGCTTGGGAAATTCGTAAAGCCGCCGAAAAATCTCCGCCATACGCGCCGAGTCTCGTACGTTCTCGTCGTGCGTTTTGCCAAGCAGGGACTTAAGTTCGTCCAGGTCCATGCCGGCGCAAAAGGCTTTCCCGGCTCCAGTAAGGATGAGGACCTGCGCGGCAGATCGCTCGACTTCCTCCAACGCCGCCATCAACTCCTCGACCAATTGGAAACTGATCGCATTGCGCTTGTCGGGCCGGTTGAGAGTGACGATCGAAACCGGACCTTCGCGCGTAAGTTGAATCGTCTCGTGGCTCATCGATATTTACTTGGAATCCTTTGTGGACCCTTTGTGTCCTTAGTGGTGAGGCTTTACTTCGTTTGACCCAAGAACAAAAAAGGTCGCACACACACACAAAATCAATCTGCTGCTGAAGAGCTCGTGTACCGTGCCCCAATCTCAGCCGAGGCCCGCAACAAAGAATCCAGCGGCTTCAGTCCAGGCAGCGCGGCTCCGCGTTCTTTCAGAGCTTCAATGACTCGCTCTGTCGGAATATTCCCGACCAGCGCATCCTGCGCGAACGGACATCCGCCAAGACCGCCAAGCGCCGAATCAAATCTGCGGCAACCAGCGTCATAGGCGGCCAATACCTTCTCGGCCGCAAGTTCCGGACGGCTATGCAGGTGTACTCCCATATCGAGATAGGCGTATTTGGCCACGACCGCGGAAACCAGCTCGGAGATCTGGGTCGGAGTGGCAAGCCCCACGGTATCGGCCAACGAGACGGTGTGAATGTCTTCCCCCTCAAGCAGGTCGACCGCTTGCACCACCTCTTCTACGCTCCAGTCATCTTGATATGGGTTTCCAAACGCCATTGAGATATAGACAACTACATCCAGTCCCGCATCCTCGGCCTTCTTGTGAACTGCCTCAAGCTGATCGAGCGCCTCTTCCATCGTTTGACGCTGATTGTTCCTCAGAAACGTCGGCGACACCGAATAGGGGAATCCCAGCGTGCGCACCGCATTGCTGGCGATTGCCCGGTCCGCGCCTTTCTCGTTAACGACGATTCCGATGATGTCGACATCATCGGGCGGATCGAGTTCCTCCAGCACCTTCTCCGAATCCGCCATCTGGGGCACGGCATTCGGCGAAACAAACGATACCGCATCGATGTGCTTGAATCCCACGCTGATCAGCGCGCGCAGGTAGTCAACCTTCAGATCGGTCGGGATCTGCCCCTTCAGCCCTTGCCAGGCATCACGCGGACATTCGATGAGTTTGACTTCAGGCTTTGGCATTTAGCACTTGGCAATTAGCTTTTAGCGTTGAGCTGCTAGCAATCTGTCATCCTGAGCGAAGCCCCGTGTCTTCGGGTCTCCGTGGTGAATAATCATGTCTGTAGTACCCCAACTTTGAATTCCGGAACCTCCGGATTCAATGACGCTGCCTCCAACGCGTACGTGACGGCATTTCGCGTTTCCAGAGGATCGATGATCTTGTCGATCCACAAGCGCGCCGCGCCATACCGCGGATCCATCTGCTCGTCGTAGGTTTTCTTGACCGACTCGTACAGCTCTTTCCGTTCCTGCTCGCTCAGCTTCTTTCCGCCACGCTCGAGTTGCTTGATCTTGATCTCGACCAGGGTTCCCGCTGCCGAATCACCGCTCATGACCGCGTAGCGGGCCGTCGGCCACGCGAATACGAATCGCGGATCATAGGCTTTGCCGCACATCGCGTAATGACCCGCGCCAAAAGACCCCCCGACAATGACCGTGATCTTCGGCACCACGGAATTCGACACCGCATTCACCATCTTCGCGCCGGCCTTGATGATCCCGCTCCACTCCGCATCACGGCCGACCATGAATCCATTCACATCGTGAAAGAACACCAGCGGCACCAGGTCCTGGTTGCAATCCATGATGAAGCGCGCCGCTTTCTCCGCGGATTCGGTATAGATTACGCCCCCGAACTCTACGCGCTTGTGCCCTTCGTGATCGATCTGCTGTGCGTGCAATTTCTGATTGGCGACGATGCCCACGGCAAACCCGCCAATCCGCGCATAGCCGCAGAGGATCGTCTTGCCGTACTCCGGCTTGTACTCGTCGAATCGGCTGCCGTCCACGATACGCGCCAAAATTTCTTTCATATCGTACGGCTTCGCGGGTGATGGATCGTAGATGCCATAAATCTCTTCCGCAGCCAACTTCGGAGGCTCAGGTTTCTTGCGATCCCAGGGCGATTGCCGCCGGTATCCCCACTTCTCCACAATCGACCGAATGCGCGTGATACATGCCTCATCGTTCGGTTCGCGGAAATCAATCGTTCCGCTGATCGAGGAATGCATTGCTGCCCCGCCCAACTCTTCAGCCGAATACTTCTGTCCAATCGCCGCCTGCACCAGAGCCGGGCCCGCGAGAAACAAGCCGCTCCCGTCGGTCATCAGCACGTGATCGCACATGACCGGGAGGTACCCGCCCCCGGCCACGCACATTCCCATGATCGCCGCGATCTGCGGAATACCCATCGCCGACATGACTGCGTTGTTGCGGAAAACGCGGCCAAAATCGTCAGTATCGGGAAAAACATCTTCCTGCAACGGCAAGAACACGCCGGCCGAATCGACCAGGTAAATCGTTGGAATGCGATTCTCGATCGCCATGTTCTGCGCCCGGATAACTTTCTTCGCCGTCATGGGAAAGAACGCGCCGGCTTTGACGGTGGCGTCATTCACGATCAGCATGACCATGCGCGTGTGAATCCGCGCCAGTCCTATGATCACGCCCGCGCCCGGTGCGCCTCCCCATTCTTCGTACATCCCATGCGCCGCGTACATGGCAAGCTCGAAAAAGCTGCCTGGATCGACGAGCCGCTCGATCCGTTCCCGCGCCGTCAACCTTCCATTCGCGTGTTGCCGTTCGATGGCCTTGGGACCGCCGCCCTCCCGGATCTTTTCCTGTTCGTTGTGGACCGTTGCCGTCAAATCAGCCATGGCGCGCATGTTGGCTTCGAAGCGCGCCGAAGTGGCATTGACACGCGTCTCGAGCACATTGCTGACAGTCATTGTGGTCGCTTGGGTTGGGTCTCTACGGTCCGCCATCTCTCGTTCCCGGAAAACTTTCTACGGTATACCAGCGGAGCGGGATTGGGCAAACTCCGGCATGGTTCGCATTGCGGAGTCAGAGGGACTCGGGAAGAACATAACAGGCGAAAGGTGAATGGAATTCGTCAGCGGGTAAGAATCAATGCTCTGATCGTCTTCTCTGTACCCCCGTGTCCCCGTGGTGGATTCTCTTAATTTTCTGAATGGCCGCTGCGATCGGTTCGACCGCGATCGTATCGACGAGCCCAATCCGCAGCGCTTCGGCCGCATGGATCTTCTCGGCCGCTACGAACATTTGGAGTGCTTTGCCTTTGCCGATCAGCCGTGGCAGACGCTGCGTTCCACCCCATCCCGTGATCAAACCTAATGCCGCGCCGCGATGCCCAAAGATCGCGTGAGGAGTTGCAATGCGATGACGGCAGGCTAATGCGAGGTCAAGGCCTCCGCCAAAACAATAGCCTTCGATGCACGCGTAGACGCGGGCAGGGAAGCCCTCGATCGCATTCATCAGCTTCTGGCCCATCATTGCGAATTCATAAGCTTGGGGTGCACTCAGGGCTGCGATCTCGCTGAGGTCCGCTCCCGCGGAAAAGAACTTTGAATTTCCTGCAACGATGAGCGGAACGTTTCCCCCGGCGAGATCTTTCAGGCAATCTGTCAACGCCAGCACGCACGCCCGAGTGAGCCGGTTGGTGCCGTCCGGAGACACCAGGCGGAGAAGGTAGTAGTCTCCGCCATCTTCGATTTCATAAAGCGCAGACAAGAGGCAGTTAGCAACCAGCTCGTACCAGCTCTCGAAAGCTAATTGCTAATTGCCAATTGCTAGGTGCTTTTCTCGGCCCAACGCTCCAGCCGGCAGCCGTCCTCTTGCAGCACGAATGTACCCACTCCGAAGCACTCGCCGAAAATTCGATGCGACTCCGGATCCCGGGCCGCGCGCGTGATCCACTGTCTCCCTACCTCGTATTGTGCCCGTGTGAACCATCGCTGTGGCAAGACTTCCACCAGCCCAGCATGCAGGTAGAACACGAACAGGGCAAAGGCTGGATCGTCATCCGACATCGCCTTGTAGCTCGTCGGTGCGATCAACTCGTCCACTGGGCGCAACTCCGCCGGTACCTCGATGCTGTGTGTTCCTGCGGGCAAATCCAGAGGAATTTCGAAATCCGCGGTTGGCTCGGTAGCGGCATAAATCCGATCGGCCGACTGCTTAAACCAGCCGGCTACTTCGGCGAAGTCAAACGCCTTCAGGGTGTCGGGCTCAAAGCACGCCAGCCTCAGGTGGCGCCCCTCGGGACACCAGATTCCGAGTTGCCCGTCACCGGCAAGAAAGGGTCGAGAATACGTGTTTAGCGCCAACCGTGGTTTCTGGGGTTCCTGTTCGAGGCCGAGGGAAACGAGATATCCAAGCGGGCCCTCGGTCCCATGATCGGTCCAGACGAATGTCTGCCCAGCACGCGACTTGAACGAAGGAAACGTCTTCCAGTACCAGGGAGCTGGACCCACGGTTCGCGTCAGCAATTCGCGGGCTCGTGACGCGGTGAGTTCTTGCATGAAGGAGTAGTCAGGGATTGGTTAGATTGTTCGATTAAGGTCAAAAGAGCTCTTAGCCTGCGATCCCGCAATGCGGATGTGATGTCCCCGGCACAATCCTACCCTGCGGGCACGCCGCGCGGCTTCACGTTCGATCGGATGAAGTTGACGATCTCATCCATCGCCGTTCCTGGCTGGAAAATCGCTGCCACTCCAGCTTGCTTCAATCCCTGGATATCCTGGTCGGGGATGATGCCGCCGACGAGAACAATCACGTCATCCATCTTGTTCTGCCGCAGCAGGTCCATGACGCGGGGAACAATTGCGTTGTGCGCTCCCGAGAGGATCGATAGCCCGATCACATTCACGTCTTCCTGCAATGCGGCATTTACGACCATTTCCGGCGTCTGACGAAGCCCGGTGTAGATAACTTCCATGCCGGCATCGCGCAGCGCTCGGGCAATCACCTTGGCGCCGCGATCATGACCGTCCAAACCCGGTTTCGCCACAAGAACGCGGATCTTCTGATCTGCCATTACAAACATTTAACCACAGAGGGCACGGCGGGTCACACAGGAAAGCGGCCGGGATTGCAGTCATTCCCAACATGAAATGCCGGTTGACTCCTTAGACCCGCTGCCTTTCATCGACCGGCTGTAACCCTCCGCCTCGTTTGCCGTGAAGGATTTTTCCCTGTGATCCTCTCTGCTGTCCGTGGTTAGAGTGTCTTCACGTCCAAACTCCGCCACAAGTACCAGCAGGCCACGCTTCGATAAGGAGACCAGCCCTTCGCCAGTTTTTCCATCTGGGCTGGCTTCGGCAGCTTGCGTTTGCGGTAGTGTTTGCGTATCGCCATCTGGATGCCCAGGTCGCCGGTGGGCAGGACGTCAGGACGCCGCAGCGCAAACATCAGGAACATGTGCGCCGTCCACACCCCGATGCCTTTGACCTGCGTTAAGCATTTAATGACCTCGGCATCCGGTAGATCGGGGAGACGGGAAAAGTCGAGTGCCCCCGAGTGTGTCTTATCCGCCAGATCCCGCAAATAGGAGAGCTTTTGTTTCGATAGACCCACGGCCCGTAGCTGTTCTTCACTGAGTTTCAGAATGTTTTCCGGAACCAGTGGCTCGCCGGCCAGATCGGTGAGGCGCTTGAAGATGGTCGCAGCAGCTTTTCCATGCAGTTGTTGATAGACAATCGCTTCCGCGAGGCTATGGAACGCGGGTTCGTCATAGTTCATCTTGTACGGACCCACTGACTCGATAATCGTTGCGAGGATTGGATCCGACTTCTTCAGGTGAAGAATAGCTTTCCGCATGGAAAGATATGGATTCTACGTCGAGCGGCAAAGATTCGTGAAAATCAACCTTACGCTCTGAGTCTCGGGCGAGCTCGTTCGCCAATGTGCTCCCCGTCCACTCGACAATCTTGCCATCTGAGCCCCCCGCTACGCTGATCCGGCCACCGAGCCGCCCGAAATTCCCTTCGTGCCCTCTGTGCCACCTTTGTGTCCTTTGTGGTTAGCTTTGGATGGGTGGACAACAACCGGCTCAGCGGGACTCTGTGATCCTCTGCGTCCTGTGGTGAAACAACCAGCCGCAAGTTAGCCTTCGAGGCACTGCGCGACTGCTGTACTAACGTAACCTTCGCGTTATGTCGTAATCACGATACGGTGTTCCGGTGATCGGGAAGCAGTCACGAGAACGCCGGCGTTGGAAGCGGCAATGGTTCAACGGTTCCGTACGCCTCATGTCGGACGCCGCCGCCATTGATGGCCTTGGAATTTCGGTGAGTCCAGGGGGTATGTACCTGTTCGCAATCGCTGATCTGGCAGTCGGGTCACAGGTCAACCTTGAGTTCCAACCTCCGCAGGCACGGCAGGCTGTCCATGTGACTGGCACGATCAAGCATCGGACCGTTTACCTCTACGGCGTGGAGTTCGACCAAAATCCGCGGCATCTTGACAGCCAATCCGTCGTAGCCCACACCTAAAAGAAAGGGTGGGGCACCGTACCGGCCCCACCTGGAACGCTCTCACCTGCTCTAAAAATCGAGGCTGGTGTCGCCTGAGACGGTAACCTGCTTGGTTTCCATGGTCCGCTTGCCTTCACGCCACACGTTGATCGTGTAATGCCCATCGGGAACATTGCGAATCGTGTAGTCACCACTCGTGGTCGCCTGCGCGTAGTACGGCGTCGGGACCACCACGATGTACCCCGCCATGTCCGGGTGCAGGCTGCATTGCAAAAGCAAAACGCCGGGATGCTCGAACTGGTAGGTCCTCGAGTCTCCTTGCGACCACGTCCCGAGATTGTGGCCCATGCGGGTGTCGTTGTTCACCGAAGGCCATCGCACATTGTGCGACAGATTGTCGTCATTCTTGAAAACCACAGAGGAGCCCTGCTGGACCACCAGCAGGTGTGGCTCGAACTTACTGCCTTGCTGATCAATTTGGAATGGCACGGGACTGGCTGGGAACGTCTTGCCCGCGATCGGCCCTATGTACACCACCGTGTTCTGGCCGGGGGAGGCGACCTTGCCATGCAGCGTACCGGCGTTTGCCGTAAGGGCGACGCCAATCACACAAACTGCCAAAATGAGGATTTGCGGTTTCATCTGTTGCTCTCCTTGGGGCATGCTCGAACTTGGGCGAGCATAGAATCGCTGTCACACAGGGGCAGTGACGTGCGTCACAGGAGGGCGTGACTTTGGCCGACGGGTGTGGCGAAATGCCGCTGGCTCCGGCTATTCCTTTGGTTTCGCCGGCAGGTGGAACCCGATCTTTCGGCCGGTTGGTTCCGGCGGGACCATCAATTCCTTGATGGCTTCGATGAGTTGCTCGATATCGGTGTCGTGTTTCTCGAGCCTGTTCTCCAATTCCTCCAGCTTGGCGACGATCTGCCGGTTATTGGACACCATCTCGCGCAGGCGGACGAATGCCCGAACCACAAAAATGCTCATCTCCACGGCTCGTTGGGAATTCAGCACCGTCGCGGCCATAATGGCGCCGTGCTCGGTAAAGGCATACGGGGCATAGCGCCGGCCGCCACGCTTTGAGGTCGCATTATGCGACCTCAAATCCTGGTGCTCCTTGGCATTCAGCTGGAACATGAAATCCGCAGGAAAACGGTCCCGGTTCCGTTTCACCTGTTCATTGAGGCGCTTTACCGACACGCCATAGAGTTCGGCGAGATCGCTGTCTAGAATGACTTTGTGTTGGCGGAGAACGAAAATCCGAGACTCGACCGGTACTAGCGCAGTTTGGGACTTGGGCATGATTTCTTACATTACGCACTTTGAGGTTGCAGATTGCGACCTCAATGTTAGCAATGCCGCAGCACCAGGAAGAACTGGAAAGGGCAACTCGAGGCAGTTGATGTTTCAAATTACAAATTACACAATTAACAAATTACAAAATCTCACGTGATGCTGACTTCGGTGTACGTGCCGTACACCTGTCTCAGAGCCTCGCAAATCTCGCCCACGGTCGCATACGCACGAACCGCATCGATGATGTATGGCATCGTGTTCACGCTTGCCACGTTGCCGTTGGTGCTGGCCTTGGGTTCTTGTGAAGCCGCTTTCTTTAAAGCCTCCAGCCGGCGGTTGACCTCTTCGTTGGATCGCCGCGACCGCAGCGCCTTCAACTTCGCACTCTGCTGGCGTGCCACGGATTCGTCGATGTAAAGAATATTGGGCGGCTCTTCTTCTATCTGGAATTCATTCACCCCAACGATGATCTTTTCGTTGGCTTCGGCGGCCCTCTGGTACTGGTACGACGCCTCTGCGATTTCTTTCTGCGGATATCCCCGCTCGATCGCTTTCACCATGCCGCCCATGGAGTCGAGTTTCTCGAAGTAGTCGAAAGCGCCTTTCTCCATATCGAGAGTGAACTTTTCCACAAAGTATGACCCGCCCAGCGGATCGACTGTTTGGGCCACCCCGGACTCGTACGCGATTATTTGCTGGGTGCGCAGCGCGATCCGCGCCGCCTCTTCAGTCGGAAGCGCGAGCGCCTCATCGTAACCGTCGGTGTGCAGCGACTGGGTTCCACCCAGCACCGCAGCCAGTGCCTGGAGAGCAACCCGGGCAATATTGTTCATCGGCTGCTGTGCAGGAAGCGAAACGCCCGCCGTCTGGGTGTGGAAGCGCATCAGCCACGTGCGCTGATTCTTGGCGCCGAAGCGATCCTTCATCAGCCGATACCAGATCTTGCGGGCGGCGCGGTACTTCGCGATCTCCTCGAAAAAATCGTTATGCGCGTTGAAAAAGAAGCTGAGGCGCGGGCCGAATTCGTCGACGGCAAGTCCACGGCGTCGGGCCCACTCGACGTATTCGACGCCGTCGTAGATCGTGAATGCCAGTTCCTGCAGCGCTGTCGAGCCGGCCTCGCGGATGTGGTATCCACTGATCGAAATCGTGTTGAACCGCGGCGTGAACTTCGAGCCGAACTCAAAGGTGTCGATGACCAGTCGCATCGACGGCGCCGGCGGATAGATGTACTCCTTCTGCGCAATGTATTCCTTCAGAATGTCGTTCTGAATCGTGCCCGAAATCTTCTTCCAGTCGGCGCCCTGCTTTTCCGCCACAACCAGGTACATCGCCCAGAGGACCGAAGCCGGCGAGTTGATGGTCATCGAGACTGTCGTCTTCTCCAGGTCGATGCCGCTGAAGAGAATCTCCATGTCTTCGAGCGAGTCGATCGCAACCCCGCATTTGCCAACCTCACCTTCGCTGGCAGGATGATCGGAGTCGTACCCCATCAGGGTCGGCAAATCGAACGCCACCGACAAGCCGCTGCCGCCATGTTCCAGCAGGTACTTGTAACGCTGGTTGGTCTCCTCGGGTGAGGCGAAACCTGAGAACTGACGCATCGTCCAGAGCTTGCCCCGGTAACCCGTTGCGTGGATGCCGCGCGTGTACGGCGGCTGGCCGGGGTAGCCGATATACTTCTCCGCACTCCAATCCTCGGGAAGATCGGCCTGCGTGTAGAGGCGGCGGATTGGCACGCCCGAGATGGTTGTATAGCGCGCGTTCCCGTGTTCGTCGACATTGACGCCGGTGCCTTTACCGATGGGCTTCTCGGGAGCTTTCTCGAGCGTCGGCCCGAGTGTTTTCTCGGCCCACTGCTTCTCGGAATCGGATGGATGACGTCCATCGAAGACGTCAGAAATGGGACTCTCCGCGATGGACGGTTTTTTCGGCTTTTCTGGCATGCTCACCCCAATGAACATTTGATGATAGAAGACGCCCTGGAGTGCAGCAAGATTACTGACCGGGCGGTTGGTTGGGGGTTTTCACCACGGAGACACGGAGGCACGGAGAAACCCGCGTTTGTCGTTCCCGATCGGATAGGGCATGGGAGTTGTTCGAGCCTCGTCGTTCGGCGAAATGAAGAGCGCGGACAGGAGTGTCCGCGCCACACGGTTCAAGGCTTTTTCGATAGTTCCCACGCCTTTGCATACTTCCACGAAACGTACACGGCATGGTACAGGTGCAGCAGCAAGCCTTCCCGGCCATCGAGGAATCCGAGGCGGAAAAAGTAGTTGTAAATGAATGTGGCTAGCGGCCGCAGGACGATGTTGACCACACTGAATCCGCGCCGGCCCTTGCCGACCACCATCTCTGCTCCGAGAGACGAATAGCGGTTCATATGATCGATGTAGTCGGAGAGGGTGGGGTAGGAGTGGTGGATCAGCGCACCATGCAGGTGGTCTACGACGCCCTGGAGCTTTACATCCTCGTGTACCAAGCGGTCTTCGAACCGTGCTGCGTCGCGCCGGAATAGCCGAATTTTCGGATCGGGCCAGAAGCCTCCGTGCTTGATCCAGTGCCCTAAAAAGAAGTTTTTTCGGTTGATCCAAAATCCCGAGGTGATGCCCATCGCCCTTGCCGCAGACTTCGGATTCTGTGGAGTGACACACCATCCAATCGGACTAGGACGAACTGGCGTTCCTTTGAGTTCTGTCGTTAGCTCTTCGTCGAGGGATTCATCCGCATCGAGGGTCAGAATCCACTCGCCGCACGCCTTATCGATCGCCGAGTTCTTCTGCGCGGCGTAGCCCTTCCACTCTTCAACGAACACTTTCGCGCCGTAGGATTTCGCGATTTCCACGGTGCGGTCCGTCGAGCCGGAGTCGACAATGATGACTTCGCCTTTGCCCTCAGACACCAGCGGCTTCACGCTTTCTAGTGTGCGTCCGATATTGGCTTCTTCGTTATAGGTGATGATGACGACCGAGAGCGTCACCGGGAGAGGATAAACCGTAAGCGTAGGGATGCGAAACTAACCGCGGAGGCACGGAGTGACGGAGAGCTCACGTGGAAATCGCGAAACGGGCTCCATGTCTAAGTGGTGGGTTGTGCTCAGATCTGGTAATCGTCTCCAAACAGGTCCGCCGGAGAGAACTTCTTTTTTCCATTTCCCGACGCCGCTGATTCCTGATCAATGGAGATATCCGGTTCCGCGTTCAGCGCCTCATGCGTGTGGTCCTGGAACCGCTGGCGCAATTCGTGGACTTCAGCCCCGAGCTTGATAATCACATCCGATAGCGGATCGCTGATCTCCTTTGGGTCGGTGATGACCACCCGCTTGCCCGCCCGTAGCACCATGTGCCCCGGCACGCCTACGACTGTCGCGTTATCCGGGACGTTGCGTAGCACGACCGATCCAGCACCAATCCGGCAATTTTCACCGATCGTGATGTTGCCCAGCAGCTTTGCCCCCGAACCGATGCTGACGTTGTTGCCAATGGTCGGGTGGCGCTTGCCTTTCTCTTTGCCTGTTCCCCCGAGGGTTACCCCCTGGTAGATGGTGACGTCGTCTCCAACAATTGCGGTCTCCCCAATCACCACACCCATTCCGTGATCAATGAAGAGGCGATGCCCTATGGTCGCGCCGGGGTGAATCTCGATCCCAGTCAGAAGGCGGACGACTTGCGAATTGAATCGCGCCAGGAAGCACAAGTTATGGAGCCACATCCAATGCAAGATCCTATGGGCCCACAGAGCATGCAATCCTGGATAGCAGAACAGGACTTCCAGATACGAGCAGGCCGCTGGGTCGCGGTCAAAAACCGCAGCTATATCTTCCCGCACGGATTGGAAGAAGCGGATCATCAATACTGAATGGAGGTACGGGCGTCCCCGCCCGCACACGAACGGGTGAAATGGAGGTACGGGCGCCCCCGCCCGTACATGTCCATCACACTGCCGCAGTCATCGCCAGTGCCTGCTGGCGCAAATTATCGAAAAGAATGCTGCTCAGGTACCGCTCGCCAAAATCGGGCAACACCACGACAATCAATTTGCCAGCATTCTCCCGCCGGCGCGCCACCTGCAATGCCGCCACCACCGCAGCCCCCGAGGAGATTCCAACTAACAGGCCCTCCTCTTTCGCCAGGCGCCGGGCCATGTCGATCGCGTCATCGTTAGTGACGTCGATCACCTCGTCGATGTAGTCCCGCCGCAAAATCTCCGGAATGAAATTCGCTCCAATTCCCTGGATTTTGTGCGGCCCCGGCTTGCCGCCGTTCAGGATCGCGCTGTCTTTCGGTTCGACGGCTACCGCCTTAAACGATGGTTTTTTCGGCTTGATGTACTCGCATACCCCGGTAATCGTCCCGCCGGTGCCGATCCCTGTAACCAGGATGTCGACCTTGCCGTCGGTGTCATTCCAGATCTCCGGGCCCGTGGTCTCGACGTGAATCTTCGGGTTCGCGGGATTGGCGAATTGTTGCAGCATGTAGCCGTCCGGAGTCTTGGCGAGAATCTCGTTCGCCTTGTTGAGAGCACCCTGCATACCGTTCGCCCCCGGTGTCAGCACAATCTCCGCGCCAAAAGCCATCAGCAGCACGCGGCGCTCCTGGCTCATCGTGTCGGGCATGGTGAGAATCAGGCGATATCCTTTTACCGCCGCAACAAAAGCCAGGCCTATGCCGGTGTTTCCGCTGGTCGGCTCGATCAGAACAGTTTTGCCCGGCTGGATCTTCCCGGCGCGTTCGGCTTCTTCGATCATGCTCACCCCGATGCGGTCTTTCACGCTGTTACACGGGTTGAAGCTTTCCAGCTTGGCAGCCACCTTGGCCTGCGTTCCGTTGGTGATTTTATTGAGGTAGACGAGGGGGGTATGGCCAATCAGTTCGGTCACATCGGATGCGATTTTCACGAGTGCTCCTTGCAAGCGGGGCGGGAAAGCCGAATGCTAAACCGTCGTTCTCAAGATGCACAGCGCAAAGTTCCGATGCAACAAAAAGCCCCGCAGGCCAACAGGACCGGCGGGGCTGGTAAGTCCGACGAGGATCAGTTCGCTTGCGGCGACTGAGGTTGCGTCATTTGGGGCTGTGGTGGCTGAGTTTGCTCGGGCTGCGGTTGAGCCGGCTGAGTTTCGGGCTGTGGCTGAGCCGCCGGTTGGGTCGGTGCCGGCGCTCCCGTTGCCGTTGGCTGCGCCGTCAGCAACTCGATGTCCTTGCGGGGCGCCGTGTACGGGATCGTCGGCATGTGCGTTACTTCGCCCTTTTCGGCGTCCTGGACTTGAATGCCCGCGTGATCGAGCAGCAGCCCGGTGGATCGGTCCAGTTCAAGACGCGACTTCTCGTAGGCCGCCATTGCGGACACAAGCGTCGTCTCCGCCTGGGTCAGCGCAGTCTGGTTCTGCAGGACCAGCGTCGAGGTGGAAGCACCCAGGGCGTACTTTTTCTGCTCGGCATCGAGCGACTGCTGCGCCAGCGCAACCGCCGCCTGGGCTGAAGATACGCTGGCCCGGTTCTGCTGGACGGCAAACTGCGCGTTCCGCACCTCGATGCGAATCTGGTTTTCGAGTTGCTGCACCCGCATCTGCGCCTGGCGATATTCCAGTTCCGACCGGATCTGGGTCGCCTGCGCCGCCCGGTTGCGGATCGGAATGTTGAGCGTCAAGCCAATCCCCTTATCCGGGGCGGTGGAGTTCACCAGTTGGTTCAACGTCGATCCGTAAGAAACCTCCGGAACCGGCGTAAATCCTCCTCCGCAGAAGCTCGACGTCGGATCAGCGGCGCAGATGTAGCTGCCGTTCTGCGAGCCCCCGGTGCCCGTGCCCGTGTAGTAGGCAAACAGATCCAGGCTGGGACGCAGCGCGTTTCTCACCGACTTATTGCTGATCTCGGTATTCGAGAGGTTAATGCGCGCCTGCGAGAGTTCCGGGCGATGGTCCAGGGCATCGTTCACCAGGTCCTGCGTCGGCGTGATCGCTTCCGTTGGAGGTAGCTGCATTGTGGAGGTGGGAATCACTTCGGCGTCCGCCAGGCGGGGATCGACCAAAGTCCGGCTGAGCGCGTTCTTCATCAGCAACTGCTGCAATTGCAGATTAGTCAGGGCAACCGTCAGCACCTGCTGATCGGACGCCACCGTGCTCTGTGCGCGCACCACCTCGATGGGAGCCAAAGTGCCGATCTGAACTTGCTTCTGCGTATCGTTGAGCGTTTTTTGCGCGAATGCCAGCGACTCCCTCGCGACCCGCGCGTTCTCGTACGCGAACACCAGGTCCCAGTACATGTTCTCGATCTGATCGACTGTGGTGGTTACCTGCAGCCGGAACGCCACATCGGATATTTCGCGGTTGTTCTTCGAAATGCGTATGAAGCGGTCATTCGGCACGAATCCAAAACCCTGCAACAGGTGCTGCGTAAGCTGGAACTTGAGATTCGAGTTCAGCGTCGGGCTGTAGATCGTGAATGGGCTGTTTGAGGTTATGCGCGTGTTGTTGAAGCCCACCAGCAGATTTGTGCCCCAGTGAAATCCTTGCGCGTAAGAAAAGTTCATTGTCGCCGTGTTCTGGTTGTTTCCGCAGAACGGGCTTGTACAAATCGTTCGCAGGCGGTCGAGCGACAGTGTTCCGGAAAGAATGGGATCGAAGCTGGTGATCTGTGGACCGCTGCCCAGGGTCGATACGACCAGGCCTCCGGCGCCGGTGCCCGCACCGCCTGAGGCAACAGTCGTGCCACCTTGGCCAGAACCAACCTGTCCACCCAAACCGCCTACGCCGCCGCCGGGCGTGCCCTGTACGACGCCGCTGTTGATACCCAAAATGCTGGCGCCGGCCTTTGCCCGCAATATGTCCGTGTCGGCAATGTTCAAGTTATATCGCTGAATAGCGATATCGAGATTGTTTTCCAGCGCCAGCGCGACCGCGTCGTCAATCGAGATGTATAGCTTGCCATCGCGCATCAGGCTTTCGATCCGCGGCGTGTTGGAAAGATCCGGTGGAGGCACCGTTCGCGCCAGGTATGGGGCGATCGGGTTAGGAAAATGGCTGCTCGGCTTGGCGTAGTCCTTCAACGCGAATCTCTGTGGTTGCGGCGCTTGCACGGTGTGCGGGGCAGTTGGAATCGATTGGCTGCTGGTCGCCGGTTGCTGAGAAGCCGTCGAGGATGTGTCCTGTGCCAAAGTCAGGCCGGTGAAGACCGTAATCAACAAAAAAAAGAAAAACAGCCGTACGGCAGAGGTCAAACGCGGCAAATGCATTCGATCATCTCCAGATATAAGTGCTTGCAGGCAGAGACTGCAAAGTCCTCGTCCACAGGTGGTACGTACGACCCGCACGCAGAGTTCAATGATTTCTCGCGGGCCAGAGCATCTGTCGACCCTGTGATTGCCGGGAAGTGCAATAGTATAGCTGACCATTTACCTGCGTTTGGTGATCGCCGGCACACCTGTGAGTAAATGTTTGTAAAGCCCGAAAAAGGTTAGATGAAACGGAACTGGCGACGGTTCAAAACTCATGCGCAATTTCAAACTGGTCTTGTCGTATGACGGATCGGACTTCGCGGGCTGGCAAGTGCAACCCGACGCGATCACCGTACAAGGCACATTGGCTTCAGCTATTGGACGGGTGACCGGCGAAAAGGTCTTGCCCCAGGGGTCGGGGCGCACCGATGCGGGCGTACATGCATTGGCCCAGGTGGCCACATTTTCGACCGCGTCGCCCATCCCGGCCAACAACTTGATTACCGCCTTGAACGACGTCTTGCCCGCATCCATCCGGGTTTTCGAGGCGCACGAGGTCGGTCCCGACTTCCACGCGCGCAAGTCGGCTCGCTCCAAGACCTACCGCTACCGCATGTTTCGCGGCGCAATCTGCCCGCCGTTCCTGGCGAGATTCGTCTGGCACTATCCATATCCGCTAGATGAGGCCGCGATGTCCGCTGCGGCCCCTGCTGTCGTCGGAGAGCATGATTTCACTTCGTTTGCCGCGGTCGATCCCGAGCGCGGCAAAGAAGAAGTCTCGAACGTGCGGACTATCTTTTCGTCGGAGTGGGCGCGAGATGGCGATGAATTCGTCTACACCATACGCGGCAACGGATTTCTTCACCACATGGTCAGAAACCTGGTTGGCACGTTTCTGCTGGTAGGCAAAGGCACTCTGAAACCGGAGAATGTGCGCAGCATCCTCGAAGCAAAAAATCGTTCGGCAGCGGGAGCCACGGCCCCGGCGGCGGGGTTGTACCTCGTCTCCGTTACTTACTGAGTGGACGATCGAGACCGTCTACGAATTGAGCCGACCGGCGCCCGGGAATTAAAACGGGACAGAGTTTCTCGACATGTTTACTCTCCTAGCGCGGTAAGTGCTGTTTGGAGCTAGACTTGTTCCATCATGGCAACGGACGTCCAAATTGCGCGCCAGATCGCATCGGTGAATCCGGCCACGGGAGATGTGCTTCGCACGTTTGGATCTGCTGGACATGCCGAAGTACACGCTGCTATTGCCCGCGCCCGCTCTGCCCAAAAAAGTTGGGCTGATGTCGGCGTGCGGCGCCGGCTTAAGCTGATTGAAAAGTTCCAGCATCTTCTCCATGAGAGAAAAGCGGACGTCGCGCGTGTCATCAGCAGTGAAGCAGGGAAGCCCTATGTTGAGGCTTTAACCACCGAGGTTGTCGTTGTCCTCGATGCAGCCCGCTTCTTGATTGACCACGCGTACACCTTGCTCCGCGATCAAACGGTCGCACACGGCAGCATTGCCATGAAAACGAAAGCCGGGCGCATCGTCCGCGAGCCGTACGGTGTAATTGGCATCATCTCCCCGTGGAACTATCCGTTCTCGACTCCTTCGACGGAAGTCCTCGCTGCTCTGGCTGCTGGCAATACTGTGGTTCTGAAACCCTCGGAGTTCACATCGCTTTGTGCCCTCGAACTCGAAGCTTTGCTGCACGAAGCGGGTATTCCGAAGGACGTGTTTTCGGTTGTTGTCGGCGACGGCGCAACCGGCGCTGCGTTGGTCGATGCCGGGGTCGACAAGCTGATCTTTACGGGGAGTGTGGCGACGGGCAAACGCGTTGCGCACACCGCGGCAGACCGCCTGTTGCCGATCGTTCTCGAACTCGGCGGCAAAGATCCCATGATCGTACTCGACGATGTGAACCTCGACGTGGTCTCGAGCGGCGCGGTCTGGGGAGCTTTCGTCAACTGCGGTCAAGCCTGTCTTTCGGTGGAACGTTGCTACGTGCATCGCAGCATCTACGAGAAGTTCGTGACCGCATGCGCGGAGAAAACGCAAAAACTCCGCATCGGGAACGGCCTTGAGCCCGAAACTGATGTTGGCCCTCTGATCCATTCACGCCAACTCAACATTGTGGAATCGCATGTCGACGACGCCCTCGCGCGCGGTGCAAGGATTCTGTGCGGTGGGAAGCGATTACCCGAACTGGGCCCCAATTTCTATGCGCCTACCGTCCTCGCCGATGTCACCCACGACATGCGCATCATGCGCGAAGAGACTTTCGGCCCGGTGCTCCCCATCATGGCTTTTGACTCCGAGGAAGAAGCGATCCGGCTGGCCAACGATTCTGAGTTCGGACTAGCCGCCAGCGTTTGGACTCCCAATCGCGCGCGCGGGGAAAACATCGCTCGCCAACTGAACGCGGGAACAGTCATGGTCAACGATGTCGTGAGTTGTTTCGGCATCAGTGAAGCGCCGCATGGCGGCGTGAAAGCCAGCGGCCTCGGCCGTACGCACGGCAGCTTCGGGTTAGAGGAGATGGTCTGGGTCAAGTACCTCGATTCCGACCGCCTGCCCAACGTGAAGAAAGTCTGGTGGTATGGCTACGGCGAGGCGTTCTCTCGCCAGATGGAGGGCTTCCTCGACATGATGTTTGCCCGCAATTTGGGGACGCGACTCAAAGGAGCCGCAAAATCCGCCGGGTCGTATCTTCGTAAAGGTCGCCTGTAAAATTCCAGTCGGGTACGGGCGAGGACGTCCCTACCTCCGCTAGAGGCTTTACAGTACGAAACGAGGTTCCAGATGAGTTCTGTTCCGGATCCGAAACGCGAATTGCTGCGTCACACCCTGGCTACACTCGCCTACCGCGGCGGTAAAGTGCTTCGGGGAGCCCCCGAGTCGTTTCCCAGTTTCCGTTGCGGGGCTGACGTTCGTCGGCCGCTGGACATTCTTGCGCACATTTGCGACCTGATGGACTGGGGCTTGTCCATGGCCGACGGACGCAAAGAGTGGAAAGAATCCAAGCCCGAGCTTTGGGAAGCTCAAGTTGAACGGTTTTTCATCGCGTTGAAAGCGTTCGACGACTACCTCGCCGCTCACGAATCACTGCACTCCTCTCCCGAAAAGCTGTTTCAGGGTCCCGTTGCTGACGCGCTTACTCATGTGGGGCAGATTGCCATGCTGCGCCGCATGGCCGGGTCGCCGATTCGCGGCGAGAACTACTTTGTCGCCGAAGTTGCGTCCGGCCGAGTGGGAGCCCAGCAAGCCGCGCCCAAAAGGGAATTCGATTAGAGACACGAATCGATCCACGGACCTGCCCCGCTTCATCTGCGGGGTGACTGAGTTCAAGCAGTTCTGCATACATCCCTCGCCCTCGGTCCAGCGGAGCGGTTACGACAAACGGACAGCAATGCGAGCGCCCCGTTTTGTCTATTCAGGTAAAATAGCGGGTACGACATTCGCGGCCTTTGGCTGCTAATCGAGGGTAGAACCCTTGGCGACTCCGGGAAGCGCAGTGACTCAAAATCTTGCACCTGAACAACTCCCCAACCACAAAGTGAAGATCAAGAAGATCGGTCAGCGCTCCTGCAACGAAAAGGATGCGAAAGGCAAATTCTGTGGCGGGCACCTCAAGCGCTGGTACTACATGAGCGATGTGCTCGAGCAGGAGTGCGGGGATGTCGAGAAGGCCTGGGGACCGAACGCGGAAGTATATCGCTGCGAATTTTGCAAGACGCTCTACCTGCCGAATCCCGAGGATCTGGCCGGCGTGAATGTCGCGGGGCAGGGCAGGGTCTCTAGCTTCGGCCTGACCCTCCCACCGAAGGATCAGAAGTAACAACGCTTCTGCAAATAGAGCAGGCGAGCCGTTGGCATTTGGCAGGATCGTTGAATGCCGTCAACACTACCCGGGCGTGGGGTCCGGCATCTGATAGCTGACATCGATCAAACTGGAGCGGCTGCGCACGCGTGAAGACCTCCGAACTGATCTACGACTGGAACAAGATTCACCCGGCGTCGTTGAAACCGGCCGGTCCGGTCTTGCTTAACGACGAGAGTTTGCGCGATGGCCTGCAGTCTCCCTCCGTGCGGGATCCTTCGATCCACGACAAGATTGAAATTCTGCATTTCATGGAAGCACTGGGGATCAATGCGCTCGATCTCGGACTTCCCGGAGCCGGTCCGCGGGCCGTGGAGCACGTCGAAGCATTGGCGCGCGAGATTGCCAGTCACAAGATGAGGATCGCCCCTAACTGTGCCGCCCGTACGCACCAGAACGACATCAAACCCATCGCTGAAATCGTGCAGCGCACCGGGGTCGATATCGAGGCTGCAACCTTCCTCGGGTCGAGTCCCATCCGCCGATACACCGAGGGATGGACGGACGATTTCCTGCTCAAGACGACGGAAGACGCCGTGAAGTTTGCCGTTTCGCTCGGCTTGCGCGTGATGTACGTGACGGAGGACACCACGCGCTGTGACCCCGAAACCATCAAGCGGCTGTACTCGACCGCGATCAGTTGTGGTGCGCGCGCAATCGTGATCTGTGATACGGCGGGTCACGCCACGCCGATGGGCACATTCGCGCTGGTGAAGTTCGTCATCGACGAGGTCGTCAAGCCATCCGGCGAAAACATTCGCGTCGACTGGCACGGCCACTGTGACCGCGGGCTTGCTATCGCAAATTCAATGGCGGCGCTGGTCGCCGGCGCCGTGTGTGTTCACGGAACTGCCTTGGGCATTGGCGAGCGCGTGGGCAACACGCAAATCGATCAGATGCTTGTGAATCTCAAGTTGATGGGTATTCCACCGTGGGCTGACCAGGACGTGACTAAGCTCAAGGACTACTGCCAGGCTGTGTCGCGCGCCACCGGTGTATCTATCCCGATCAACTATCCCGTGGTTGGTGAAGACGCGTTCCGCACCGCAACCGGCGTCCACGCAGCCGCGGTTATAAAGGCGTACAAGAAGAACGACGTCGAGTTGGCTAATACCGTCTACTCGGGAGTTCCTTCGCACGTTTTCGGCATGGAGCAAATCATTGACGTCGGGCCGATGAGCGGCAAATCCAACGTGATTTTTTGGCTCGAGCGGCACGGTATTCCGGCTACCGACGAGTCCGTCGAGCGAATCTATCGCCGGGCGAAAGCCTCCGATCACACACTGTCGGAAGCAGAGATTCTCAAATGCGTGCAGGCCACGAAAGCCTAGCAGCCTCACTGTTGAATCGCGGTAATCGTTACCTGGGCCATGGTAACTGCAAGTCCCGTTGAAGCTACCCCCAACTCTCCGCAATGCGTTGTAATATGGGCTGCGGATGGCGCTCACCCAGCGGGCCGAAGTGTCGGATTACTTCCCGGACGTTCAACATGAGATTGTGCGTCTTGCCGGCGCGCCCCCGGTCCGCTCCGCGTTTGCCTGGTTTGTCTCTCATGAAGCTGAGTTGTTGGAGCGGCAATTGGAATTGGCCCGTATTCCCGCGCCGCCATTTGGCGAACAGGCCCGCAGCGAGTGGTTGCTGGAACGTTTCCTCGAAACCGGGTTGCGCGATGTTTCCTCCGACGAGGTTGGCAACGTCTTCGGAGTCCATCCCGGCGTGGGCGGCAGGTTCGTCACGGTTAGCGCCCACATGGATACTGTCTTTCCCGCGGGAACACCGCTGAACGTTCGCCAGCAGGGAACCCGCTTGTATGGGCCCGGCGTTTCCGACAACGGAGCTGGGTTAGCGGCCCTGCTTGCAGTCGCCGGCGCCGTGTGCGAAACGCGGATCAAGCATGATGCCCCGCTGTTGTTCATCGCTAACGTTGGCGAAGAAGGCGAGGGCGACCTGCGAGGCATGCGTCACATCTTCTCGGACCGGCGTTGGGTCGACGCCATCGCTTACAACCTCGTCCTCGATGGCGCCGGCACCGACACCATCGTCGCGGAAGCTCTCGGCAGCCGCCGCTTTGAAGTCATCGTGCGCGGCCCGGGAGGCCATTCTTGGAGTGACTTTGGCGCGCCCAATCCAATCGTCGTGCTGGCACGTGCCATCGAGGCGTTCACTCGAATGCCGGTGCCTACGACGCCGAAAACGACCTTCAATATTGGGGTGATCCGGGGCGGAACTTCGGTGAACTCCATTCCCGAGTCGGCGAGCATGCGGGTCGACATTCGCTCGACCTCGGGCAGTGAAATCGAGCGGCTGGAGCGTGGCCTGCGTGTCGCGCTTGACCAGGCAATTGAAGACGAGACACGCACCATGGAAGGACGGCAAGGCATGCAGCGCCGCCAAATGGGGCTCACCTCGGAAGTGGTAGTCATTGGAGATCGTCCCGGCGGAGAACTGCCGTCGGGATCCCGAATGTTGCAGGTCATCCGTGCCGTCGACGCGCAACTGGGTAATGTCGCTCAAATTCAGCGAGCTTCTACCGACGCGAATATCCCGCTGTCTCTCGGTCGAGAAGCAGTGGCCATCGGCGGCGGCGGTTCCGGCGGGGGCGCGCACACCTTGCAGGAATGGTTCGATTCAACGGGCCGCGATCTTGGGCTCAAGCGAATTCTCCTCACTTTGCTTGCACTGGCGGGAGTCAGGGAATGAAATTGACGGCAGCGTTGATTTTGTTGAGCACGATCACCATGGCGCAAGCACCGGCGGACCAGGACAAGCCGAAGGCCGACCAGATCCTCGTACACGGCAATATCTATACCGGCCTGCGAGGCGCGTCGACATTCCGCGAAATGCAGCGCGCCGAAGCCATGGCAATCCGCGGCGACCGCATTCTCGCTGTCGGCGACAGCGAAGAAATTCTGAAGTTAAAGGGGCCGCAGACGCAGGTCGTCGACCTCCACGGCGAATTCGTCATGCCAGGTTTCAATGACGCCCATGTTCACCTGGCGGAAGCGGGCTTTGAGCGCCTGCGGGTCAACCTTGTGGGAACCCGGTCACTCGACGAATTTCGTGATCGCATCCGTAAGAAAGTCGCCATAGCCGCGCCCGGCGAATGGATTCTCGGTGGCGGCTGGGATGAGACGCTGTGGCCGGTAAAGACGCCGCCCACTAAATGGGATATTGACGAGGTGACGGCTAATCACCCTGTCTTCCTCCAGCGGGTTGACGGGCACATCGCGGTCGCTAACAACCGGGCCTTGCAGTTAGCTGGAATTACGCTGGCCACGCGCGATCCCGAGGGCGGAAAGATCGACCGCGACGAAAGCGGCACTCCAACCGGCGTTTTGCGTGAGACCGCGCGTGACATCGTGAACGCAGTGATCCCACAACCCACGCACGATCAGCGCCGCGCCGCCATCGAGGCTGCACTGGCGGATGCCGCGCAATGGGGAATCACCTCAGTCCAGGACAACTCCGGCTGGGACGACTTCCTCATGTATGAAGAACTGGAGCGCGAAGGCAAGCTTCCCATTCGGATCAGCGAGTGGCTGCCGTTTGACGCTTCTGTCCAGGAACTTCAAGACAAGCAAGCCGCACATCCGCGGTCCGACCTGATGCTGCACACCACCATGCTGAAAGGCTTTATGGACGGATCGCTGGGGTCGCACACCGCCGCTATGCTTCAGCCCTATTCGGACGATGCCAAGAATTCGGGCTTGCCGCAGTACGATCCCGCCAAGCTGAACGAAATGGCCAAGGAGCGGGTGGACGCCGGGTTTCAGCTGGGATTCCATGCGATCGGCGACAAAGGTGTCCAGATGGCGCTTGATGCTTTTGACGGCGCAGAAAAGGACGCGCGTGTGAAAAAGGTCAAAGCCGCCAATGGCGGCGACGATTACCGCCTTCGCATTGAGCATGCCCAGGTCACCACACCAGCACAGATTGAGCGATTCAAGACCCTGAAGGTGATTGCCTCGATGCAACCGAACCACTTGCTGACGGACATGAATTGGGCAAAGGCGCGGCTCGGCGAAGCGCGTGCCGTCCACTCGTATGCCTGGGCGGAGTTCCTGAACAACGGAGTCACTCTCGCGTTCGGTACCGACTACCCGGTTGAGCCGATCACTCCGTTCCGAGGTTTATACGCCGCCGTCACTCGACGCAGCGAAGACGGCAAGCTGGAGTACGAGCCTTCGCAAAAGCTCACCATGGAGCAGGCGATTGCTGCGTACACCACTGGATCGGCTTTCGCTCAATTTGAGGAAAAGGAAAAGGGCAAACTCCAACCCGGCATGCTGGCCGATTTCGTGATTCTCGATCGCGACATTACGGCGATTTCGGCGCAAAAAATCTTGCAGACGAAGGTTCTTCGCACCGTGGTGGGCGGCAAGACCGTTTACGAAGCGAAGTAAAACCTGTCAAGCCCTCGCATCAGTCGGGTTCCTCGCAACGCGTTCACAAGAAACTGAATATTGTTTCCGCGGATGTGGCGGGTTTACCCCTTCGAATACGTCAGACTAGAAATATGGGAGTGTATCGGAGAGTGCACCGACCGCAGCCCGATCGTTGACGTCGCCGCAATACCATTCATTTCAAGATATTACCTCTAAAATCTTTAGGATGAAGATTTTGCGAGTAGCCGTTTCGGTAAGGTCCTGAAGGCGGAGGTGTTAGAGATCAATCCGGGGTTGGGTGGCGGTTCTGGTAACGCCCAAAGCGATCCGCTTCGTAAGAATGCACACCACAAAGCAGAAATAGCCCGGGTAAAGAGCCAAGGCTGAACGTGAGTTACTCGGCACCCTTCAACGGCAGCCCCTGCTAGACTCTCTGGAATGCGCTGGAAAGAGCGGCAGAGTTTGGTTTTTACCGGGGCGCCGCTGGCGATCATCCCCGCGCTGCTATTTCTGCCCGCGCTGGCATACCTCGTCATTACGCCTGCCCTTCGACACTCGATTGTGATCGCGGTGATCTTGTTCCCCATAGCAGCCGCCGCCGAAGCTCTCGGCCTCTACCGGCTGCTCCGCTGTTGCTTCGCGAAGCCGTTCGATCTGCTTACCGCATTTGCGGCCAGTGCATTGCTCGTCATCATGGTCATTGCGGCTTATACCGGCTTTTTTCTCGCGGCATTGGCAGGCCTGATTTAAGCAACCATTAGCCCCGTAAACCCAGGGCGCTGCTTGCCGACCGTTGCGATAACTCCAGTTCCATTCTGTGCGTCTAACAAAGCAGGCGCTCCGTTGTCGGGGAGCGCGTCTTTCTATTCGCCGCAGGTATAATCGGAGTTTCGGACATTTCCGGAGGAAGGCCGTTTTATGGAGCAGCGCGCACGCGCTTTTTGGGGACGTATCCGGGCAAACCGGCTTGCGTATACCCTGAGCATTCTACTGACGCTGGCCGTAGGCATTTTGATCGGGACAGTGATCTCGTATGGAGTCAAGGGCAAGGAGAACCAGAGCAAGCCGTCCGATGCCAGCCCGCTGACCCTGCCTCCTCCTAAGCAGCTGTCCAATGCCTTTTCGCAGATCGCCAAGCAGGTCGAGCCGAGTGTCGTCAACATCAATACCGAATCTGTGATCAAGAATCCGCACCGGCGTGGGCAAATCCGGCCGTCTCCGGGCAATCCTCCCGATGGCGGGGACGAAGACAATCCCTTCGAAGATTTCTTTGATCGCTTTTTCGGCGGCCAAGGTGGACCGGGCGGCGGCGGGGCTGGTCCGAACACCCTGCGTGAGCACTCGCTTGGTTCCGGTGTAATTGTCGATCCCAAAGGCTACATCATCACCAACCGGCACGTGGTCGAGAAAGCTGATCGCATCCGGGTCCGCCTCCAAGATGATCCTCCGGGCGTGCAGCATGACGCAAAGGTTATCGGTACGGACCAGGAGACAGACCTGGCTGTGGTTAAGATTGACTTTGACAAGCCTCTCCCGGCCGCCAAGCTCGGCAATTCCGACGGCCTGCAGGTCGGCGATTGGGTGCTGGCCGTAGGAAGCCCCTTTGGCCTGAATGCCACCGTGACCGCAGGCATCGTTTCGTACAAAGGGCGGAACATTGTTCCGAACCGCCAATTCCAATCGTTCATTCAGACTGACGCTGCCATTAATCCCGGAAATTCCGGGGGCCCTCTAGTCGATATGGATGGCGAGGTTATCGGGATCAACACGGCAATTCTTACCGAAACCAGTTCCTACGCGGGTGTGGGATTCGCGTTGCCGGCGAATACCGTGGTCCAGGTCTATAACCAGCTCATCGGACCGGACCACCGAGTGGCGCGAGGCTCAATTGGCGTTGAGTTCAGCGGTCAACCGAACCCGGCCATCGCACGAGTCTACGGTGTTGCCTCTGGAGTAACCATTCAAAACGTCGTGTCGGGAAGTCCGGCTGACCAGGCCGGCTTGAAGGTTGGCGACACGATCGTCGGCATCGATGGCAAGGACGTAAAGAACGGCGACGAACTCGTTGCCGATATCGCATCGCGTAAGCCGGGTTCCAAGGCGAAAATCACCTTCGTCCGCAGCGGCAAAAAGCAAGACACCACGGTGACCATTGCCGACCGAGCCAAGCTGTTTGCCACCCGCCTAGGCGAGGATGAGGACCAGGGCGAGCAAGCGACCCCGAAACCCAGCAAGTTCGGTCTGACCGTCAAGCCGCTGACGCCCGATATGGCGGACCGCCTGGGAGTCACGGCTGGAAAGGGCGTGGTAGTGACCGACGTGAAGGGCGGGTCCTTTGCCGACGACGTTGGCCTGAACCGTGGCGATGTTGTACTGGAGATTAATAAACAGCCAGTAAACAACGAGAGCGACTTCAGCAAGATCGAGGCCAACATGAAGAGCGGCCAGGATGTCGTCTTCCTGGTCCGGCCACGGGGTTCCGGTCCGCAGGACGGAACGATTTTCCTGGCCGGTACACTTCCGTAACCAAGTACAAGCCCGTTCGGGACTGGCATCCGGGCGCCAACATCCGCGATGATGGGTAAGGCGCCGGCCCCGAACGGGCTTTGCTGCACCGGTTCGGCTCGTGTCCTCTAAGGGTCCCCTTAGCGACAAGGGTTGTGGCGGTTGCACGAACAGGACAAAGAGTCTCTGAAGAGCAGGATGAACCTTCTGGCCAAGGCAAGGAATAATTACTTCGCGGTACTGGGCGCGCTGATTATTGCGTGGGTGGCATTGGTTGGTACTTCGGTCGGCGCCAGCACCGGCAGGAAAACCACGCAGAAGACCGCCTCATCGGCGACGAACTCCGCGAAAACAACCTCCAGCAAACATCACTCGAGTTCCCGCAAAGGCAAGCGGTCCCGCAGGTCGGCTGGCTGGCGTCGCGGGCAGCAGAAGATGGACAGCACCCGCGCGAAAGAGATCCAATCAGCCCTGATTCGTGAACACTATCTCCAGGGAACCGCCACCGGAACATGGGACGCCGCCTCGCAACGCGCCATGGAAAAGTTCCAGGCCGACAACGGCTGGCAGACGAAAGTCGTTCCGGACTCGCGCGCGCTGATCAAGCTCGGTCTTGGCCCGAATCATGACCACCTGCTGAACCCGGAAAGCGCGATGACTGGGCCGATTCCATCCTCGGCGGCCAGTGCGCGGCCCGATGCACCGGGACCTCCGACCGCCTCGCCGACTGAGACGAACGGCGGAGGAAGCGAACCCCAGCAGTAACCCTGGCCTGAGTACCGCCTTCCACAGATCGCCCTACCCGTTGCGCCAGCAAGCGATCGTTAACTCGCTTCGCTCGCCACGAGGACTGCCTGAATCGGACTAATCTTTCATCACGGGCTTGGGAAAATAAGGCAGAGGTTGGCTGTTCAGGATGGCGCGAGGATTGGCTTCCACCAGGGCATCGGCGATCTCGTCGCCCACGATCTGCGCCACTGCTTCACGTCCTGCCGACAGGCCGGGAACACGGCGCTTAGTGTCATGACAATCACTGGCGAGGACGTGAACGGCATCGTGCTCCAAAAGCCAATGCGCGCTGCGGTGGGATGTCTCTCCCCAGAGGCCGGTGAAAGCTGAGGCGGTGACCTGCACCACGACCCCGGCTTCCACCCACTCGAGCACCCGGCGGGGACTCTTCTGCAGAATAGGATTTCGTTCAGGGTGGGTCAGAATCGGCACCAGTCCGATATCGCCCAGTCGCATGAGACTGTCGCCAATTTGCGGGGGCACGCTGAAGTTGCTCAATTCAACCAGCAGATACTTCGTCTCATTGATGGTGTAGCGAGCCGGGTTTTTGAGGGCATCCTGGATGTTGTCGTAAGACAGGTGAAAGTCGCAACCCAAGCCGATTTGGAGCGTATCGTCGACCAGCGAGCGAAGGTGTTGAACTGCTTTTTCGAGATACTCGCGATCGTAAAAGTAGCGCTCGTTCGCATGAGGAGTGGCGATGATGGCTTCCACTCCATCTTCGGCCGAAAGGCGGCACATTTCGCGAGAGATATCCCATGATTTGGGGCCATCGTCTACTTCGGCCAGGATGTGCGAATGAATGTCAATCATTACAGAAATTCTCAATTCCTCAATGAGTTCGCCGGTTTTCCAGGTGCAGCAAATGCGGGTTCAGCAAATTGCAGGTTCAGCAGCGACCACGTACTCCCGAGTGGAATTCTGATTACAGCAGATTCCGCGACATATCGCCACGCACGAGAGTGGTAAATTACCAGACCACCTCGTGTAGGAGAGTGTATGACGACGTGTCGCGGAAGGATTGCTGCATTCGTATTCGCGTGTTTGCTGTGTGGTCCGGCGATGTCGCAGGACTCGAAAAACGACGTGCCCCTGCCCAAGACAGCCGCCGAATCGATCCAGAGCGTTTTTCGAGGAGTAGAAAACCAGTTCACCTCGGTAGCGGAAGCAATGCCCGCGGACAAATATTCTTTTGCGCCAACCCACGGGGCCTTCCAAGGCGTTAGGACATTCGGACAACAGGTGAAACACGTGGCCTGCGCGAACTTCGCATTTTTCAACGAAGTCGAAGGCAAGAAGCCGCCTGAGCATTGCGAGGGTGGTGGGCCCTCTAAGGCGACGACTAAGCCGGAGCTGCTGCAGTATCTACGCGATTCATTCGCATATGCGAACCAGGTGATGGCGACCATCACGCCGAAAAACGAACTCGACCGCGTGGAAGGGCCGTATGCCGGGCCGAATACGAAGGTTGGAATGGCAGTCATCGCTGTGTGGCACGTTACCGACCACTATGGGCAGTTGGTCGAGTATGCGCGCATGAACAATATCGTTCCGCCTTCAAGCCGGTAGCGAGTTACCGCAATCCAAGCACAACTCGCGCAAGACTGACTCAGGTAATGAGCCAACCTCTTGCACAGTGCGGCCATCTCTAAGGGGTTCCCCGACATGGTGAATCCAGGGATGGCCGCAAACTCTCAGAGTGCATACCAGCCACTTGGGCACACGGAGCCGCATGACGTGTTCCGTCTGCTGGTAAACAAAGTCACCGACTATGCCATTTTCCTGCTTGATCCCCAGGGACACGTCACCTCGTGGAATCCCGGGGCCGAACGTCTGAAGGGTTACAAGGCCGACGAGATCATCGGGAAACACTTCAGCATTTTCTACACGCCGGCAGATTTGGCCGCAAACAAGCCGGCCCGCGAACTCCAGATCGCCTCCGAGCACGGCAGCTATGAAGAGGAAGGCTGGCGAGTGCGCAAGGATGGCACGCGTTTTTGGGCGAGTGTTCTGATCACCGGTATCCAGGACCAGGGTCAGCTCATCGGCTACGGCAAAATAATCCGCGATCTCACCGAGCGCCGCCAGTCCGATTTAAGGTACCGACTCCTGGTGGAAGGCGTACTTGATTACGCGATCTTCTCCATGGATGCGACTGGGCACATAACGTCCTGGAATATTGGCGCACAGCGCATCAAGGGCTACCAGGCCGATGAAATCATTGGAAAGCACTTCTCTGTTTTCTATACACCGCCCGACCGGGAAAGGGGCCTTCCTGACTATGTGCTCAAAACTGCCGCCGAGCAGGGGCACTTCGAAGGCGAAGGATGGCGTCTGCGCAAAGATGGTACGCGCTTTTGGGCGAGCGTAGTGGTAACTGCTCTGCGCGACGAAGAGGGAACGCTGTACGGATTCTCGAAAGTCACCCGCGACATGAGCGATCGCAAGGCGTTGCTCGACGAATTACAGCGCCATGCCGAGGAACTGGAACTGCGGGTGCGCGAACGGGAAGAGAGCAACGCCGAACTGGAGGCATTTGCTTATTCCGTGTCGCACGATCTGAGGGCGCCACTGCGGGCCATATCGGGGTTCTCGGACGCGTTACGTGAGGATTACGCCAGCCGCCTGGACGAGCAGGGGCAGGAATTCCTCCAGGAAATTATCGCCGCCGCGGCTCGCATGAATTCACTATTGCAGGACTTGCTGGACTACGGAAGGGTTAGTCGTATTTCTCTTCCATTGGAGCCGGTCCGCGTGGTGGATGCAGCATCGCAGGCTGCGGCCCAATTGTCCGAGGCCGAACGAAAGCACCTGAAAATGCAGATACCGACGGAACTTGTGGTGAGGTCTCACGCCCAGGTGCTGGCGCAGGTTATCTACAACTTGCTCTCCAACGCTTTCAAGTTTCAGACGAAAGGGGCGATGCCGGAAATTCGAGTTGTCGCTGAGCCACGCCACGCGATGGTTCGGCTTACGGTCCAGGACAACGGCATCGGGATTTCGCCGCAGCACCACGAACGCATTTGGAACGTCTTTGAGCGGTTGCATGACCGGGACGCCTATCCCGGAACCGGCATTGGACTGGCAATCGTTAAACGCGCTATGGGGCGAATGCGCGGATCTTATGGCGTTGATTCCGATATGGGGAAAGGCAGCAAGTTCTGGATCGAGCTGCCTGATGCAGCGCAATCCAATACAGCAATGGAAGGCACATGACTCCTGAGGTTCCAGTTCTGTTAGTAGAAGATGACGCATCGGATTTTCGCTTGATTCAGCGCGCGTTCGGGAAGCTGGATCGACCTGTTCCCATGATTCGCCTCAGCAATGGCGACGAAGTGGTGGACTATCTCGCCGGCATCGCCCCCTATGAGAACCGGGCGGTGTACCCGATTCCATCGCTGATCCTGCTGGATATCAAGTTGCCGCGGCGCTCGGGCTTTGAGGTGCTGGAGTGGATCCGTAAACAGCGCTCCGGGCTGAAGCGTCTGCCGGTCGTCATGCTGACCTCATCGCGGCATTCGGCGGACATCAACCGCGCCTATGATCTCGGGGCCAACTCTTATCTGGCCAAGCCTGACACTGCGTCCAAGCTCGGCCAGCTAGCGTCGTTAGTGCAGTCGTATTGGTTCTCTTGCAACGAGAATCCTGATCTTGCTGATGGAATCGCAATGCGAGGATTTCAAGGATAGCTGAATGTCAGACAACAAGCTTCCCACGATTCTGCTCGTTGAAGATGAGGAGTCCGACGCTGCTCTTCTGTGCCGGGGTTTCGAAAAGACCAGGGTGCTGAACCCGATAGTTCATCTCCGGAACGGCGACGAGGCGCTGGCATACCTCGCGGGCGTGGGCGCCTATGGCGACCGCCGGAAATTCCCGCTGCCCGCCTTGATCCTGCTTGATCTCAAGTTGCCCGGTATGACGGGGCTGCAGATTCTGCAATGGATGCGCACACAGCCGGTGCGGCGAATTCCCGTTGCCGTGCTGACGTCCGATGAAGATCCAGCCACGATTAACGCCGCCTATGACCTCGGCGCAAATTCCTACCTGGTGAAGCCCGGAGACCCTGAGCACATTGCCAGAATGGTTCAAGCCATCCAGCGCTACTGGATGGAAATGAACGAACCCCCGCAACTGGTGATGAGCACCAACAATTAAGCCCGGGTCGCGCGCGGAATCTCTTAAGTGACTGCTGCGGTGGCTTGAGCGACTTGGCGCTTGAATGCGGCGGCCTCTTTGACTTCCTTGCTGCCCTCGGCCGTCATGTCGCACAGCCCGAAACCGACACCGATCTTTTTGAGGAAGTCGGTAGGCGGCGTCCCACCTGCGAAAATCCAGGCGTAGTCATTCGGAATCTCCTGGACGGTGCCCTTCACCTCGATGACGACGGATTCAGGTTTGAACTCAACCGGGTTGGATTCGAACAGCATTTTGATTTTGCCGCTCTTAATGCATTCTTCGATGCGCTTGGAATTGCGTTCCTTGATGCGCATGAACTGCGCTTGGCGGTAACACAGCGTCACCTGGTTCCCAGCTTGATTCGCCAGGCCCATGGCAGCTTCGACCGCGCTGTCGCCTCCTCCCACGACGAGGATTTTCTTGTTCACATAGTGGTCGGCTTCGATCAGGCGGTACATCACTTTCGGCAAATCCTCTCCCTTGACCCCGAGTTTGCGGGGAGTGCCGCTGCGGCCGAGTCCGAGAATCACGGCGCGGGCACGATACTGATTATTTGCCGTCGAGATGTGGAAGATCCCATCGTCCCCCCGCTGGATGTTTTCCACTTTCTCGCCAGTGCGGCAGTTGAAGTCGGACCGGTTCAACACCATGTCCCAGAAGGCGAGCAGGTTTTCTTTGGACAATTCCGTCTTCTTGAACTTGCCATACATGGGGAACTCGACCGGGCTGGTCATCACCAGTTTCTGGCGGGGATACTTGGCGACGGTTCCCCCGACTTCGTCCTGCTCGAGGGTGATGTAGTTAAGCTTGTTTTCGATGGCCCGCAGAGATGCGCTTATACCCGCCGGTCCGGCGCCCACGATCAGCACGTCGTAAACCTCGGGATCGGACTTGCCGGCACGCATGGAGGGCATGCGGCTCACGATCGTATCGACACAATCGCGACCCTGGTTGACCGCATTCTTGATCAGAGCGAGACCACCCAGTTCACCCACGATGAACAGGTTCGGAATGGTGGTTTCGTAATCGGGGGTGAGGCTGGGCATATCCGCGCCCATGCTGGGGCTGGCCATGACCATGGTGATCGCGCCCACAGGACAGGCGTCGGCGCACAGACTGTGCCCGATGCACTTGTATCCGTTGACAATGGCTGCCTTGCCACCCAGCATCGCCAGCACATCGCCTTCAGGACAAACCGTAGTACACGTCGCACAACCGATGCACTGCGCGTTGTCGATGTGTGGATGCTGCGACTTGGGCCCTTCGGAAAAGACCTTCCCTTTCTCGGCCGCGGCATGTGCTCGCGCTTCGCGTACTTTGAGCTTCTTGAGGTATCCGCGCAAAAAAAGCCAGCAGATGACCGCTGCAATGGCCAGTGTAATCAGGGTATCCATACCGGTTTACAAATATCCCATTAACATCACGAGAACCACGTGGAAGATGGCCAGCACTGCAAAAGCATAGCTGAACGGCTTGTGAACTACGTGCCACAGGTGAAACACCTTTTCGGTTCGTGAAAGGAAGAGGATGCGCTTGGAGAGGGTCGCTTCTTCACGAGCTGTCGTGATGGCGCGTTCCAGTTCGCGATGACCGGTAGGGAAGAACCCGCCGAAGGTGGTCAGGTACTCGGTGCTGCGCAGGGCGTTCCGGCGCAGGCCCGCAATGCGAAAGACGCGGAGAACGTCGAGCACCATCATGTAGAGAATGGCGACCACAATCGGCAGGCGAGCCACCGTTGTGGGACTGGGAAGCCGCAGCATCTTGCGAATATCCGCCTGCGGCAGCAGTTGCTGTTCGCTTAATTGACGCGACAACTGTTCCTGGATCTCCTGCGTTTCCTTGCGCGACAACTCTGCCGCATTCACACGCCGCGGAATTTGCGAGTAGAGATACCGGCCGACAATCCCGCTGGCGGACACCGCAGTCATGATCCAGAACGCGATCCCGGCGAATCCCTTGAACTTAAACGACGAGTGAAACGCGATGATGAACGGGGCCGACAATCCCAGTAGCACGTGTATATCGAGCCAGTGCTTGGTGCTGCCAATCTTCATCAACCACCCCCAGCGTTTTCGCAGGGGGTAAAGGAAGATCGCGAAGAAAACCGCCATGCCCAGGAAACCCAGGTTCAGTCCGATTCTCCCGCTGGGCTTCAGCAAAGTGTGCTTGGGCGAGAAAGGGCGGTCCGCCGCTCCCAACGTGTAGTAGTCCCATCCATAAATCGCGAGGGAAAGCAAAAAAATGACAACTAGCACATAGCCTGTGATCAGCCTGAACCGATGGCCCCGGTTGCGAGTCTTAGGCGAAGCTACGGCGCGGATAGGGGACACTGCTGCATTAGCGCTCATTGTTTGGCGACCTGTTGTTCGGTGCTTACAGAAAATTGTTTGTAATCGGAAAAATTATGAGTGTTGCGCCAGTGCTGGCGCGGAGTTTCAACCTCCACGCTGGCCTGTACGGGATACCAATAATCGCTAGCCTTGTTGCCGAAGCGCACGGGAGCGAACCGGATGTCGGAATGCAGCGCCTTCATGCCGATGTCTTCCACGTCGCTGGTGACTCCGGCTTCAAGTCTGGCGATGCGCCCGGTTTCCGGTTCGATCCACGCAGTCCCGGAAAGATCCAGCGGATACTCCTTACCCTTCACGGCAAGCACCGCGACCGAGCGGGTATTTCGGATATGAACAAAATGGACCTTGGCAAGACGACGTCCTTCCAGGACTTCTTCTCCCAGCGAGGAGAATGAAAAGCTCTCGGCGTAATAAGGATGAAAGATCAGGAACAGGGTTGCGAATCCGTTGCTGATCATCATCGGCATACTCTGGTCCTTGCTTTTCTTGACCTTGTTGGGGGCCTGCACCTCCAGTCGCGATTCGTCCAGGCTCAGTTCGCCTCCTGCATTGCTGAGAATGACCAGGTAGTCGTAGGTCGCGTCGGCTCGGCGCTCGACTTTATCGTTCTTGCCGAATCGCTCCTGCATGACATGCTCGGTGCACTTTACTTCGGAGAACTGATCGACGAACTTGGTCATTTGCTCGGCGGTGCGGCCCAGAAGTTCGTTGAGTGGCTTGTCATCGGGGCGCGCGCTCGAGGATGCCGGTGGCACAATGGCTACCGCGAGCAGGCTGGCCGTGAGCAGGTACATGGCTGGTCGGAAGAATCTCATCGGCTTCCGGTCCTCCGTGTGTCAAAGCGATAGCCGAAGCTGAACAGCGCCTGGTTGTAGTTCTGTCCAGCGCCACGGTTCCAGGTAAAGCCGCTCTGAATGTAATAGTGCGTCCCGATCGGCAGGTCGAGGTTGCCGGTCACGAAATGCGACGAGTTATCGGTAACGAAACTCGAGACGAACGACTGCTTGCCCGCCAGAATTTCCCAGCGGAAGCTGTCGTGAAAGCTGCGAGAGACCGACGCGGCCTCGTACGAGCCACTCCCAAACGCGCTGCTGAATTTTGAGTAGTGAACATCCGTGCGGATCTTGGTGCCGGGCAAGTGGCCGAATGTGATCCCGTAAAGCTGATTCAACGAGGAAGCCTTGTCGCCGGAGCGGTTGCTGCGCCCCAGCGTCGTGTACAGAAAGATGTCCTTGATCACTTCAATTCTTGTGCCGGCGCTGAAGCCCTGGAACAGATACTTGTCCAGCAAACCGGTGCCGATCAAAGTTGGATCGTAAGTCGGGATGTCGCGGAAATACGTGTGATTCAGGTCAAATTCGATCCACCGCAAAGGCTGGACACGGAACGTGGTGAAGCTGCGGCTAAGACCCGCACCGGGCGCAGATACCTGCGGATTCCCGGCCGGGCTGTCGGCTTGCACTGCGCTGTAGAGTGAGAAAGCTCTCTTATAAGAGAGGGTGTTCTCGCCGAAAACGAACGGCCGATTGATCTTCCACTTCAGCATCTCCACGCCCATGCCGAAGGTGTCGCTATACCGGAAGTCGTCGAAGCTGCCGCCCTGGAAATTCACGAAGGTTCCGCCGAGCTCTTGCTGGGGGTTGTAACTATAGGACGTCGGGTCCGGCGTTGATCCAGCGAACACTCCAAGAGTCGCGACCTTGTTCACGCGAAAACCGACATAGCCGCCATCGATCGTCTCGAGGCTGGTCGCGTAGGGGAGAAATAGCCGGCCGAATCCGGCAACGAAGTGGGAATCGGGATTGTCGTAGAACATCCCGAGGTGATAAGTGCGGTTGATAAGGTCCTGCAAAGTTTGCTGCTGGCCGGCGGAGGTTGACGTGAGGCGGCCGCGCCAATACCCGGTCATGTTCCAATAGGTGCCGCCTATGCGGGTGATGTCGGTCATCACCGACACTCCCACGGTTGAACTCGTCATCGCGTTCGCGCCCTGGCCCATGATGGTGGAGTAGTCGAACCCGAAACGCCCGCGTGCGCGATTGATATCCGGCATCGGAGGCCGCGGTACTTCCGCATGCGCTTCTTCCGCCAGCGGATCGGTTCCTTCCGTAAACGAGATCACCGCGGGATATTTGCGCGTCGGACTGAGCGAACGCTGCGCGACCAAGGTTTGCGTGTCCTCCGACGAGAGATACGCCCAATCCCCAGCTTTGACGTCACGCTTGGGATCGTGAATTTCGGCAACGGTGGACGTGTCGGCGACTGAGAGCACTTCAAGCTGGGCGACTTCCGGCCCATACGCTTCATTGCTGCCCGCATCGGCGCCGGAGAGATTGTCGCGTACTTCCAGCTTCATGCCTTCGGAAAGGCCGGAATTCTTTCCGCCCTCCAGGTACGCCGCGCCGGCCGCGACATATTTCACTTTGAACCCCATGCGGATTTCTGCGTTTGGCTGGCGCGCGGCCAGTCCGGGGAGCGCCTCGTTTGCTTCGGCGACGTCAGGCGACGCGGCAGCACCGGCGAGCTCAGGCGCGTTTGCTGCCCCAGGTGCGGGAACGGGCTGCGCTTTGGCAATGACAACCGGCGTTTGCGTCGAGGAGGAAGACGCCGCGCTCGTCGTTGTTGAATTTGCTGCAGTTTTGTTCTGCGCGCTAGCGGCGTTGTTCGGGGTAACAGAGGCGGACGACGTAGGCGCTGACGGCGTAGCAGTCGAACCAGCCGGTGTTGTTGCAGACCCGATTGTTCCAGCCGTTGCCACGGTTACCGTTTGTTGGCTGTTGCTTGCCGCACCGGAGGCCGGCGTCGATGTTGGCGTGGTCGCGGCCGGTAAACTTGCGGCTGGGACCGCAGTCGTTGCGGCATTCGTGGTCACGCTTGATGCCGTCGTCGCCGATTGCTGAGATTTGCCAGCGGCCATCGGGGACGCGGCGGAGACTTGGACCGAAGAGGCGGCAGCGGGCGCCGTGCTATTTCGGGCCACTGTCACGGGCTGCGGCGGCGGGGCTACCTGCTGCGCAACCACCGAATAAGAGTGACCGGATAATCCGCGTACTTCCGGGGCCGGCTGCACTGCAGGCGCGCGATTCGTTGCAAGAGCATTCGTCTCGGGCTCTTGCGCTGGAGGCATGTGCGCGACGACGGTGGTTGTCACCATCGTGGCCGGAGATTTAGGGCTCGGAGTAGTAGTCGCGTTTGCCGCCTGGGTGTGGCTGGTCGCGGCGGTAACGGTCGCCACTTCTGCTTGTCCTGTTCCGCTTACCGGCGGAACATAGCCGGTTCCGGGTGAGCCGGCCGTCGGAAACACAGTCCCTTGCTGCAGACTGCCATAATTCGGATGAGCCGCGCTCGGCTTGGCATTTGCCGTTGTGCCCGAACTTGAACTGGGGATGCTGTCTCCATTCGGAAGCTGGATGGGAGGAAATTTTCTCGGCGGAACGATAACTTCCGCTTCCGTTGACGATTGGCTCGGCGCAGCGGGCACTGTTTCACGTTTTTGCGGCTTGAGGCGGCCCCAGATAGGCGCGGATGCGGCGGGCACCGGCGCGCCTTTGCGGGCGTGCGAGCCGGTTTCCGCAGGAAGAATCGCCAACACGATATTGTTTCCGGCTGTGTCAACCCGGTACAGCCGTGCCTGCTCGAGATCAATCACCACGCGGGTCACGGGAGGATTTGCGCTGTTTAGCCCTATGCGAAGCGCTTTCACTCCGTCCTGGTTAATGGCCACGTGTCTTTGCCGGGCATCGGCAGAGGTATTAGGCAGCTCGAGGACCAGGCGGTCCGGGCCAGTCGCGACAATGACGTTTGGCGTGACCGGCGCGGTCAGCGTCACCTGGATCTGCAGATGGTCGCCGGCGCGGGCGACGTTCACGGCCTGGATTTCAGCGGGAGTGCTTGTATTTTGGGCAGCCGAAAGCGACACGAGCAGCAACACAATCGTGATCGCCTGTTGGAGGAGGGCCTTCATTCCTTACCTTCAAAAAAGGTTGCTCTGCCCGCTGGTGACTGCCCATTGTCCGGGCCCTCGCAGTGACTGACCTGCAAACATCCCAATCTGAGCTACAACCTGCTTACTGCATACCGCCACCACCGCCACCACCCTTGTGGCAGTTGTAGCAATTCACGCTGTTGTAAACGTAGCCGCTGATGCCGCGGTGATCCGAATCGGTCGAGTTTTTGGTATGGCAGTTCGTGCACTGGAACACCGAATAATCATTCGGGTTCGTGTGGCACGTCGTACAGACAGCCCTGGCTCCACCATGGTTCGGATCCCACATGGTGTGATACTGCAGCGGCAGATTCGCCGGCATCCAGGCCGTCGTGTTGTGACACGTGTTGCACGTGGTTGGCCATCCTGTTGCCGAGTGCACGGGGTTCGTCGTGCTGTTCCAGTCCGCCATATGACAACTGGAGCACACGGTATTCGCCGTGGTCAGGCTGTAGTTGTTGTTTACGTGGCACTGGCTGCACTGCGTGCTGGTAAGGTGGAACCCAGTCAGCGGCCAGCCCGTCGTTGAGTGATCGAACTTGCCATTCATCCAGTCGACCGTGTCATGGCAGTTCTGACAGGTCGTTGGGAAGCCAAGCTGAACGTGGTTCACCGGGGTGGTCGCGCCGTTGTAATCGGTCTGGTGGCAACCCACGCACGCCGTGTTGGTCAGCTTGTAATTGTTGTTGATGTGGCACTGATTGCACTGCGTGCTGCTCAGGTGGAACCCGGTCAGCGGCCAGCCGGTCGTCGAGTGATCGAACTTGCCATTCGTCCACAAAACCGTGTCGTGACACAGTTCGCACGTCGTCGGGAAACCCGCAGCGACGTGGTTCACGGGAGTTGTCGCCGTGTTGTAGTCCGGCATATGGCAGGTCGAGCAGACGGTGTTCGCCGTCGTCAGGTTGTAGTTGTTATTGACGTGGCACTGGCTGCATTGCGTGCTGGTCAGGTGGAATCCGGTTAGCGGCCAGCCCGTCGTCGAGTGATCGAACTTGCCATTCATCCAGTCGGTCGTGTCGTGGCAGTTCTGACAGGTGGTCGGGAAGCCAAGCTTGACGTGATCGATCGGCGTCTTGGCGTTGTTGTAATCGGTCTGGTGGCAGCCCACGCACGTCGTGTTGGCGCTGGTCAGGTTGTAATTGTTGTTGATGTGGCACTGCGCGCACTGCGTACTCGTCAGGTGGAATCCGGTCAGCGGCCAGCCGGTGCTCGAGTGATCGAACTTTCCATTCATCCAGTCGACCGTGTCGTGGCAATTCTGGCACGCGGTTGGGAAGCCAAGCTGGACGTGGTCGATCGGTGTCTTGGCGTTGTTGTAATCGGTCTGATGGCAGCCGACGCAGGCCGTGTTGGCGCTGGTCAGGCTGTAATTGTTATTAACGTGGCACTGGCTGCACTGGGTGCTCGTCAAGTGGAATCCGGTCAGCGGCCAGCCCGTGCTCGAGTGGTCGAACTTGCCATTCATCCAGTCGACCGTGTCGTGACAATTCTGGCACGCGGTTGGAAAGTTCTGCGCGATGTGATCGATCGGGGTCTTGGCGTTGTTGTAATCAGTCTGATGGCAGCCAACACAGGCCGTGTTCGCCGCAGTCAGGCTGTAGTTGTTGTTGACGTGACACTGACTGCACTGGGTGCTGGTCAGATGGAATCCGGTCAGCGGCCAGCCCGTGCTTGAGTGGTCGAACTTGCCATTCGTCCACAAAACTGTGTCGTGACACTGTTGGCAGGTTGTCGGGAAGTTCTGCTGGACGTGATTGACCGGTGAAGTTGCGCCATTAAAGTCGGCCTGGTGACAGGAGACGCACGCCGTCGTGGTCAGGTTGTAGTTGTTGTTCTTGTGGCAGTCACCGCACTGGCGCGGAGGAACAGCGTGCGAGTTGGTCAGCGGGAACCCAACCTTACTGTGATTAAACTGCGCGGTCGTCCAGCTCGCAATCGTATGGCACTGTTCACAGGTCGTCGCGATGCCCTGCTGCGCATGGTTCGGATTATTCGTGTTGTTGTAATCCGTCATGTGGCAGGTAGCGCATGCCGTGCTGGTGAGGTTGTAGTTGTTGTTAACGTGGCACTGGCTGCACTGCACGTTCGCGTGCCCGCCGGTCAATGGGAATCCCACCGAGCTGTGATCGAAAGCCGCCGAGTTCCAGCCTGCCGTCGTGTGGCACTGCTGGCAGCTTGTCGAAATCCCGGAAGCCGCATGGTTCGGGTTCGTGGTCTTCTGATAATCCGACATGTGGCACGACGCGCACGCTGTGTTCGCCGAGGTCAGGTTGTAATTGTTGTTGACGTGGCACTGCGCACAGGCAACCTGCTGGTGCAATCCAGTGAGCGGGAACCCGGTCTGGGAATGATCAAACTTCGCGTTCAGCCAGGAATCCATGGCATGGCAGGTTTCGCATGTGGTCGAGAACCCGCCGGCCGAGTGATTTGGGTTCGTCGCCTTTCGGAAGTCAGCCGCATGGCACGAGAAGCACTGGGTGGAAAGACCCTGGAACTGGCCTACCGCGGCTCCCTTATGGCAATCGTCGCATTGTAGGACTGCATGGGCGCCAACCAACGGAAAACGGTTCTGGTGATTCTGAATGTCTTTTACAGCGACGTTCCAGCCCTTCACCGTGTGGCATTGTTCGCAACGCGCGCCCATCTGGCCGCGGTGAATGTCAGCATGGCAGTCAGAGCATCTTGTGCCGACATTGGTGAAGACGGGTTTGGTGTGGCACTGGGTGCAAGAAACGCTCTCGTGCATGCCGCGCAGCGGATAACTTGTCTTGTTGTGATCGAATTCAGGAATTGCGCGGATCGGCTTCCAGCCTATCGATGTATGACAGTTTTGACAGGGGATGTTCAAATTTCCGTGCGGGCTGCGCGTCTGAGCGGACACTTGCGCCGATGCGCCAGGCGCACCAGCGGCGAGCATCGCCAGCGACAACATCACGGCGGCCAGATATGGTTTCAAGCTTTACCTCGGGCCGGTGAATTGAACTCCAGTCGATTAACAGCAACTCAATTAAAAGAAAAAAGCAGATGCGACGAAGAAGGCGATGTGTATTTCCGGTTATGCAATTCGACGCCCAGTCAGAGTACTCGTTTGGGCAATGCGGCAGAAGGTTACGGAAGGGCCTATTCACGCGTACAAACGGATGATTACCTCGATAAGAAAAGCGTCTCTAAGTCTTTTCCAAAAGAGTAAGTTCTGCCCCGGAGACGCAGAAATTACGGGCGCTGGTTGTTCAATAAATTTGACGACGAAAAACAGAACTTTTGAGTTCAAATTTTCCGACAAAAAACGCTGATTTTGCTACGAGCTCTTCTTCATCGTCGGGCCGTGGCAGGCTGCGCAGTCTTTCGGTGTGGGCTTGTAAAACAGAACTGATTTTCCAGCGACATTCTGCACGTTCTTATGGCATCCCGCGCAGGGTGTGTTTTGGTGGGCTCCACGTAACGAAAAAGCGGTTCGTCGTTCGTGGTCGAAAAGCGAGGGCTTCCAACGCGCGCTGTTGTGGCAATCGCCGCACGGGGTTGAGCTCGCCTTGGCGAATTGCGACGCGTGGATATTTTCGTGGCATTCTTCGCAGCGCGTCGGCGTACTGGCGAAGTCAACGTGAATAAGATTGGTTTCCATTGCCGGAGGCTTGTGGCAGTCCATGCAGGCAGTTGCGCGATGGGCTCCGACCAGGGGGAAATTCGTTTTCGCGTGATCGAAGCCGCGCAGGTCTTTCCAGTTCGAGGTCATATGGCAGGCTTCGCATCCCACCCGCGTCCCGTCCGACCGCACTTCTTGCATGCGCTTCTGGAACTGCCCCTTATGGGGATCCTCATGGCATGCAGTGCACGAGCGGTCTTCGAACTTGTACAAAACGATTTTTTGAAATTGCGGCGTGGAGCGCTCTTTGTGGCAATCGGCGCACGGCGTCGGTAAATGGGAGCCAGTCAGGGCAAAGCGAGTTTTCTTGTGTTGTGCCAGCGTGAACGTCGACGGGTGGTAGCCCTTTAGGTTGTGGCAGAGTTCGCATTGGTTAAGATACGGCGCTCCGGCAAACTGTCCCTGGTGTTCGTCCCTGTGGCAATCCGTGCACTTGGCGAACTTGATGAGATAAGCGGTGTCCTTTCCCTTGGGAACATGGCAACCGCTGCACTTCACTTCTGCATGTTTGAACTGCAGCGGGTACGCAGTTTGCGCATGTTCCTTTACGGTGAAGGTGGACGGCTTGAAGCCCTGTACGGTGTGGCATGATGCGCACTCGCCGGCATCGGCGCGCTTGGCGAACTGACCCTTGTGTTGATCGGTGTGGCAGTCAAGGCATCTTTGGAATGTCAGAGGCTTCTTGAAATCCCCGCTCTTGTGACACTGCATGCACCCAACTGTTTGGTGCTTGCCCTCGAGCGGGTACCTGGTCTTGGAATGATCAAAGTTCTCGCTGACGTTCTGTAGCGAGACTCGCCTCCACCCACTCGTGTTATGGCACGATTGACAGCTCTTCTCTCCGAAGCTGCCCTTGTGCGGATCGGCATGGCAGTCGTTGCACTTGCCGAACGCGATGCCGACATAGCGAGGCTTATTGTCCGGCCCTGGTGTGTGGCACTTCTGGCACGCGACCTGCGCGTGCTGTCCGGTCAACGGATATCGGGTCTTCGCGTGCTCAAACTGAGAAACGTTCTTCCAGTCCTCGAAGTTGTGGCATTGCTGGCAATTTGATCCGAGCCGGCCATTGTGTTCATCCTTGTGACAGGTCAGACAGGCTTGCGGAATGCCGAGGAAGGTGCGGCTGCGATCACGAACCTGGATGCTGAATCGCTCGGACGGTGCCACTTTGTCGGCGGTGTGGCAGCGGTTGCAGGTCAGGCCAGCGTGCTTGCCCAGCAGCGGGTAACCGGTTTGCGAGTGGTCGAAGCCGCTGGGCGTCGGCGTCCACTTGATTAGAGGAAAATCCTCGCCGTTGTGCTCGGAGTGACACTTCGCGCAGCCCTGGCTCGAGTTAAGCGGCAGCTTGTAGGAGGCGTGCAGGCCGCGGTTCGCTTTCAAGCGCGCGGCGATTTCGGTGTGGCACTCAAGGCACTTCAGTTCGCGCTTGCTGCCAATCTGGTGGCACGACGTGCAATGCGTGGCGCCTTCCAGGGTCTTGTGCGGTTTGGAGAGTGGACCGGGCGAAATCTGAGCCGTCGCGCCAGCCGCGAACAAAATCATGACGAGAACAGCGGCGCAACACGGCGCGGCAAGAACGACGGGCCGACTGCGGTGGCCAGCATAGGAAAGGATTTCAGGACGTCGCAAGTCCGCGCGCTTTGCAGGCATGTCGCTCAGGTGTGCACGGCACACCTCGTGTTCACGGATACCCATCCGCGAATGCTGGTGAGTTGGAACGGTGAACGAGTGGAGTCTAGCACGTGAAATTCCGGAAGTAAGTCACCAGAAGTGCACTGTCCTTGGCCATGCCTTCCCGATTTGATGACGACCTGAGGGTATCCTCGTGGCGAATCCACATACGGCCTGCTGTTCATTTTCGGGACAAATTGGGGCCGGTCCATCACGGCAGCAAGGAAAAATGCGAAGGTTCTAACCTAAACTATGTGGAGTGTCACAAGAGAGGGCGTAAGTACGCGCGTGGTGCCTTGGTGTGAATGTGGGGAGAATTTCTAAGCTAAAGACCGAGTCACAAGCGACTTGGCCTTGCAATTGCACTCACTGTGTCGTTGGCGGTGTTTGATCCGCGCCTCAGAGGCGAATAATTCGCTTTGTGATGGCAACTTTGCCCTCCCCTGACACCAAAATACGAGGATAACGAATCAAATAATCATGGGCCGAATTCTGGTTGTAGATGACGAGCCGAACATGAGGCGGATCCTTGCCTCGAACCTCAGGCTCGATAAACATCAGGTCACGGAAGCTGTCGGCGTCGAAGAGGCGCGCCGAAGTCTCGCCACCAACGACTTCGACGCCGTTTTTACCGACCAAAGAATGCCCGACGGAGACGGGTTGGAGGTTCTAGCGGCCACCCGGGAAGCCGATCCTACGGTCGCGGTGGTTTTCCTGACGGCGGTCGCCAGCATCGAACTGGCAGTCGAGAGCATGCGCCAGGGAGCTTTCGATTTCCTCACCAAACCTTTCCAGCCTGAGGTCATCCGGGCGACTGCGCGGCGCGCCTGCGAGAACACCAATCTCCGGCGCGAGAACGTTCTGCTCAAAGATACGGTCGTCCGACTGGAGGGAACGTCTGAGATTTATGGCGAAAGCCCGGCGATGCTCGATGTTCGCGAGAAAATCGCGCGCGTGGCAGCGACCAATGCCACGGTCTTGATTACGGGCGAGACCGGTACCGGTAAAGAACTGGTCGCGCGCGCCATTCACCGCAACAGCGCACGGGCCAATAAGCCATTCATAGCGCTGAACTGTGCCGCTTTCACCGAGACCCTGCTGGAGAGTGAACTGTTCGGCCACGAGAAAGGCGCCTTCACCGGGGCAGACCGCCCGCGACAAGGTCTCTTTGAAGCCGCTCACGAAGGCACGCTGTTTCTTGATGAAGCCGGCGAGATGTCACCCGCCGCACAAGCCAAGTTGCTGCGTGTTCTGGTCGACGGGCAGGTATTGCGCGTGGGATCGACCAAGGCCCGAATCGTCGAGGTGCGCGTGCTGGTGGCGACCCATCGCGACCTGCAGCAACGGGTGAAGGAAGGGAGTTTCCGCGAAGACCTTTACTATCGACTGGCAGTCGTGCCCATTCATATCCCGCCGTTGCGGGAACGGCGCGAAGATATTCCGGGAATTTGTGAGTTGCTGTCGCGCCAGGTCGCAGCCGAATTAGGGATGCGCGTAAGAACCATTCGGCCCGATACGATCCAGCATCTGCAGGATTATTCTTTTCCCGGTAACATTCGCGAATTGAGAAACCTCATCGAACGTGCATACATTCTCTCCTCCGCGGAGGAGCTAGGGCCGGAAAGCTTTCCCGTTGCCCGACCAACGGAGTCGGTGCCGGCGCAAGACCTCAAGCCGGGCAACGGCAAGGTCTCATTACCTGTGGCTCCCAATCAGTTGCCACCGTCCTTCGATCTGAGTGCATTTCTCGATGCCACCGAAAAGGAACTGATCGTGAAGACCCTCGCCACCACTAAAGGAGCACAAGCCGAAGCGGCCCGCCGCCTTGGCCTCTCCCGGAGTGCGCTGGCCTACAAGTTGACCAAGTACGGAATTCGCGGCACGTCAGACTAGTCGCCGCAGCCGAGTTGTACCTCACGGCGGCGTTGCCGCGATCTCCTCTGAAGCGTTGCGACTTACTACCACCTCGTACAGAAAACTTCCCACGTTTCAATTTCCGAACAGCATTGCGCAGTTTCTTGAACGTACCGGTGCGAAAAAAAGAGCCGTTCCGTGGCGGAACGGCTCTGGGAGGGCGTCCGAGAGAGTGTGTGGTGGTGAAGCGAGATGTTCAGCAGCGAGCGCCAACTCTGCGCGTCAATCTCGTTTCACAACGCCCACAACCCCGGTGTGCAAGCCGGATGCCATTCCGGTTCATGGCAGATGTTTTCCAAACGTCTTCGACCGCGACGTTCCAGCCGCTTTCGACACACCAGGGCATTCTTGAATACCTGCTGAGAGACGGTCACCAGTTCGGGTGACGAGCGTCACCACTGATGTGTCGCTTGTCACAGCGGTAACCAAGGAGCGCATCTTAGAGTTAAGAGGGAGGAAGCGCGCCATGTCGACTGCCTGGACGTCGCGGTACGCCCTGCGCACCAAGGGCATCAAGAGCTCAGCAATCCGTGAACTGCTGAAAATCACCCAAAAGCCGGAGATCATTTCACTTGCCGGAGGGCTGCCGGCCCCCGATGTCTTTCCTATAAAGCGCTTCCAGGAAGCCTGCCAGACGGTGCTACAGAACAATGGCGCAACCGCGCTGCAGTACAGCGCCACCGAGGGCTACGAGCCCCTTCGCGAGATGCTGGCCCAGAACATGGCGCGGTACGGGATCCGCGCCAAAGCCGAGAATGTGCTGATCACCTCGGGATCACAGCAAGCTTTGGATCTGATCGGAAAATTGCTGGTTAACCTTGGTGACCGAATTCTGGTCGAGGCCCCTACTTACCTCGGTGCCTTGCAGGCATTCAACGTCTATGGCGCCGAATATCTCAGCGTGCCGATTGACGAAGATGGCCTGCGCACGGACCTGTTGGAGCCGTCACTACGGTCCGGGCCGAAGTTCATGTACATCCTGCCGAATTTCCAGAACCCCGGCGGGACGACTTTGTCTGAGGGGCGACGCCATGAGCTGGTGCTGCTGGCCGATAAGTACGGTATTCCTATCGTCGAAGATGACCCGTACGGGCAATTGCGATATGAGGGTGAGCACTTGCCGCCGCTGCTGGTGATCGATCGCGAGAATCTGCGCCGAGATAATGGGTACTCGATCGGAAACGTGATCTACATGAGCACGTTCTCCAAGACGTTGGCCCCGGGACTACGCCTAGGCTGGATGGTGGCGCCAGCCGATGTGATCAGCAAGCTGGTGCAATTGAAGCAGGGAGCCGACCTGCACACCTCGACGTTCAACCAGATCGTCGCCTATGAAGTGGCCCGCGATGGTTTTCTCGACGAGCACGTCAAGGTGATCCGGCAGGTCTATCGCGAACGCCGTGACGTGATGCTAAGTGCGCTTCAGGAATTTTTCCCTCCGGAAGTTACCTGGACACATCCCAAGGGTGGGCTGTTCCTGTGGGTGACGCTGCCAGACGGCATGGATTCACAAGCGCTGTTTGACGCTGCTTTGAAGGAGAACGTCGCTTTCGTTCCCGGTGATCCCTTCTATGCAAAGAATGGACATCCGGCGGCACCGCACATGCGTCTGAATTTTTCGAATGCAAAGCCGGAGCAAATCCACGAAGGCATACGAAGATTGTCGATTGCCGTCAAGAAACAGATTCGCTCATTGCATCTGGTGCCGGTCTCATAGGCGAAGCTCAATGAAGTAACGGACCGCGGTCACCGCCCCTGCGTAGCTTCCGCGCGTAGTCGCTCGACGAGCTTGCGGGTTTGCTCGACTACGATATTCGGATTATCTAGCGGGATGGCATGGCCGATGCCCTTGGCGACAACATGCGTGGAATTGCTCGACAGGCCAGCTAAGTTTTCCTGCAATTGTGCCCACCGCCTCTCGCTGTCCACGTTCCTCGCTCCTCGATCGGGATCTCGGGAGATGACCACGAGCGGCAGCGTTCCGAGTGATCCGAGCGCGCGTATTTCCCGAGCAGACTGCGGATATGCATCCCAAAGTTCGTAGTTCGCTTTGAAGATATGAGACTGGCAGTTGAACGCGGCTTTGCGGACCGCGAGAACGGGCGGACCCTGCACGCACCACTTGCGCCACCGTGGGATCCCGAACGGCGCGCTGAATTGGAGAAAGCGGAGTCTCCGCCGCTCGTCGGCGCTGAAGCCAAGATTCCAGTCCGGATGCGCGGCATCGATCAGGACCACACCTGACACTTCGCCGGCGAATTTGTGAGCGTACATCAGCGCATCGAATCCCCCGAGCGAGTGTCCAACAAGGATGAACGGGGGTTTTTCCCCGGCGTTGACGAGCAGAGTATGAAGTTCTTCGGCGGCGACACTCGCGAGGCGCGGCTTGGTCGATAACTCACTCCACCCATAACCAGGCCGATCGTAGGAACACACGCGTGTGAACTTGGCAATGTCCGGTTGTACCCAGAACCAATCGAGATACGAACCGGACATCCCGTAGATCAACACCACCGTGGGAGTGCCTTGACCGGCGCAGTCGAGGTGAAGCCTGTAGCCTCCGACGTCGACGAGTTTGCCGGGCGCGGGATAGCGCCGGCTGGCGCGCGCGGCACTTACGTTTTCATAGATGAAGCCAAACCCCGCTACAACGATTCCAAGTACGACTTCGGCGGCGATCACGTATCGAAACCAGCGGAGCGAAGCGCGTGCCGGGTCGGCATGGTTGGTGAGCCATGCCAGCACGGCTATCAACAAAAGAGCAATGGGCAGGCAAGCCACGGCGGTCGCCAGCCAGCGCAGGGGATGCAGCGAGTCGCTAATGGGAGACGCTCCTCATGCCTGATCGAAGGGATGCTCGAGCGAAGGGCTCTGGGGTGTGAACAGTTCGGCGCCATTCTCCGTTATGTGCATGTCATCCTCAAGACGGATGCCGAACTCGCCGCGGATATAAACGCCGGGCTCATCGCTGAAGGTCATGTGAGGGGCGAGTAGCGTGGTGTTGCCGCGCACCAGGTAAGGCCACTCGTGTACGTCCATGCCCATGCCGTGTCCGACTCGATGCGTAAAGTATTTGTAGTCGGGCCCGTAGCCGGCGTCGGTGATGACCTTTCTGGCAGCGGCATCAACAGCTCCGCACTGCAGGCCGGGATGTGCGGTGGCCAGCGCCGTACTTTGTGCTTTGTGGACGACGTCGAACACGGACTTCATTTTGTCGGACGCTTTGCCGAGGACGAATGTCCGCGTGATGTCCGAACAGTAGCCTTCCACCTTGCAACCGCCGTCGATGAGCAGAATGGTACCTTCACGGATCACTTGCGGCTGGATGGAGCCGTGGGGAAGAGCGGAGTACTCAGCAACCTGGACGTCGGCGTCGCCGCTAAATCCGAGCTGCGCGTGCGCCGCATGGATCAGCGATGCGACATCGTCCTGCGTCATGCCCTCGCGAAGAGATTCGTACGTGGCCTTGTACGCAGCGAGCGTGACCTGCGCCGCCAGCCTCATTAACTCGATTTCATGCGGGCTCTTGATCATCCTGCATCCCGCCGTAACCGGGGTTGCACTGGCGATTTTCGCCTGCGGAGATGCATGCGCCATTCCGCTGCTGAACACGTACCGTACTGTTTCTTCGATTCCCAGCGTGCTGGTAGCCAGCCCGTGATCTTTCAAGCCCTCCGCTACTCGCTGGTAAGGGCTTTCATCTTCTTGCCAGGTACGCACGTCGGCATCCTGGCCGTCGGGAGCTCGTGCGATTTGTTCGCGTGCGCGTCCTTCCTCGAATGCCGGACAGACATAAAACGGCTTTCCTTTTGCGGGGAGCACCATGACGAACAGCCGCTCGCCTCCCCACCACTTCATGCCGGTGAAATACGTGAGGGAAGTGCCTTCCATAAGAAGGATGGCATCGAGGGCGTTTTGCAGCATAAGTTGACGGGCTCGTTCTTGCCTTTGCTGGCGCTCTTCCGAGCTAATCGGGCGTGCCCGGTTTTTCATTGACTGCAATTTAACGACGGATGGCGGGAGCGATGACGGAGCGGCTTGCGATGCCTCGCTCAACGGCGCTGTCAGACTCGCGCCAACTGCAGCTGATCCCACCTGAAGAAAATGGCGACGTGAAACCATCAGTCCTCCCGGAGCGGGACATTATAGTCGCGCAATCCCCAGTACGCGTGGCGTCGAAAGTTTCGCTTATTCGCATGACAGCAAACATTCGCTCGAACACCGACTTGGGTAACTGGTAGGCAATGACGAGATGAACTAGGCTGGCACGAAACGGAGTACTTTATGAAATCTTTTACGCTGATTGGGGCATCGATTCTGATCGTGGCTTTAGGAGCAACGGCTCCTGGCTATGCGCAACGTGATCACGGCGAAGGCCGCGGTCATGATTTTCATCAGGAGCATGGTAATAGGCACCAGGGACATGAGCGTCATTCGGAAACGCACGGGAGAGGGCCGGAGCGGCGTGAATTTCGTGAAGAGCGGCACGAAGAAGCCCGGGAACGCGAGCACGGACATTTTCAGCCGGTTAGCCGGCCACAACCGCACCCGGACTTCGACCATGGACGTCCGCGGGACATCTGGCAGAGAAACCGCGCTGCGCATTGGGAGCGCGAACATCACAACTGGCGTGAACGCGGCGGCTATCGCGGCTACCGCATTCCAGACGACCGTTTCCGCGCGCACTTTGGCCGTGGACACTGGTTCCGCGTGCACAGGGTTCCTGTCGTCGTAGTGGAGCGATATCCGCGCTTCCAATATGCCGGCTTCTGGTTCACGCTCGTCGATCCCTGGCCGGAAACCTGGTCAGCCCGCTGGTATGAAACCGATGATGTCTACATCGACTACGTCCATGACGGGTATTACATGTGCAACCGCAGGCATCCGGGCGTGTTCATAGCGGTCAACGTGTCGATGTAGCGATCGCTTGTACTCGCGAGAACAATTGATGTGAAGGAAGCGGGGAGCCTTGCGCTCCCCGCACCTGTTTAGGCGTTCCTGCAGAACGGCTGTCGACCGGAACTCCCGCAATCCCGTTTCCGCCCGTGGCCTTGAACACTCGAGTACCGCTCGTGCCGTGGGGTGTTACACGGGGCACAGTTGCTTGTGATTCGCCTCACTGATCGCGCAAGGGCGAGATTCGTATCCTCAGCCTGGGATTAAACAACGGTGAGATTGCAAATGTCCTGGCGAATCTGGCTTTGCCGCCTCTTGTCGATCATGGGAATGCATCGCGCCGATTGCGAACGATGTGCCATTTACGACGAGTGCCGGGGTCCTGATATGAAGGCAAGGCTTCGTGACTTGAGTGGCCGCTGATCGAGCGCGACACGAGTGTTTCGGGCCGCTAGTTCTCCTCTGTCACTCCTGCGAACAAATCCGTTTCGATCTGAATCTTTCCCGGATTAACGCTGGCCGCCAGGTGGAACATTTCATTCGGACCGCGCTGGCGGAGGCTGTTTTCGAAGATGGGGAAAAGCGGTGTCTGCGTCTTGTGTCTGTGGAACGCGTCGACTTGGAATCGGAGCTGGTTGGTGACGTCGATCGTTGCGGTAATCGGCGGCAAGGAAATCGGCTGGCGTTCTGGCAGGACAAAGTTGGCCGTGCCGTAATACAGCTTCTGCACGCGATGCGGTCTCACGTTATCGGTGAACTGATCAGGGTAGCGGTTCGTTCGACCCGCCCACTCGTACGCCAGCGTTGCAAACACCGAAACCATGGAATGATCGGGGTGCGCAGTGATCGCACCCTCCGGTCCGAATGTAACCAGGACGTGTGGCCGGAACTCACGGATCTGTCGCGTCACTTCGCAAACTACCTGGTATAGATCAAGACGGTGTAGTTGTCCGTCGGCATAATCCAGCACGACGGCGCGGTTGACGCCCAGGACCTTGCATGATTCCGCAAACTCCTGGCGGCGAATGGCGGCCAACTCCTGGTCGGACTTCGTGCCGCCGCGGTGCGTGGCGGCCTGCCCGGGAGTTAAACAAACAACCGAGGTTTCTAGACCACGCTCGTGATACAGCCGCAGCGTGCCCCCGAATGCGCCGGCTTCATCGTCGGGGTGAGCTGTCACTACCATGAGACGCAACATGCGACGATTCTAACCGCTTGCTGCCGATTCCGGCTCCGATGCCGGTCGGCGCGTATCATAGCGGTTGCGCTAATGGCCGCGCTACACAAACGCATGCTCCCTTTCAAGCTCATTTACAGTGAGAATTATTATCTGCCGATTGGCGCGCATGTATTCCCGGCCCAAAAATACAGAAGAATCCATCAGCGGTTGCTCGCGTCCGGAGTGGCGGACGCAGGGGATTTCGTGAGCCCAGACCCTGCCTCGGACCGGGACATATTGCTTGTCCACACTCCGCAATACGTAGAGAAGCTGAAAACAGGAACATTGTCTGCCCGCGAAGAATTGGAGATGGAAATCCCGTATTCGCCCGAACTGGTGCGTGCCTTCTGGCTCGCGGCTGGCGGATCGATATTGGCGGCCGAGTACGCGCTAACTGAGGGCGCGGCTTTCAATATTGGCGGCGGATTCCACCATGCCTTTCCCGACCACGGCGAAGGCTTCTGCATGATTCACGACGTTGCCATAGCAATCCGGCGCATGCAACGCGATGACAAGATTACCCGCGCAATGACCGTCGACTGCGATGTGCATCACGGCAACGGCACAGCGGCGATTTTCGCGGGTGTGCGGATCCCTAGCGCGCCGCTGCCATCGCGAGGAGGGTCCACACTGGTCGCTAGTATCCCGCCGCGTATTCGCAACGCCCACGCAGGAGATGTGTTCACGATCTCGCTGCACCAGGAAAACAACTATCCCGCGTGGAAGCCGCCGTCCTCGATTGACGTCGACCTGCCCGACGGCATTGAAGACGACGAGTACCTGGGCTGGCTCGACAACGCGCTCAGTTCGGGGCTGCGGAGTTTTGAACCGGAATTGATTTGCTATATCGCAGGAGCGGATCCCTACCGCGAAGACCAACTGGGCGGTTTGAACTTGACCATTGAGGGCTTGAAGCGGCGAGATGAATTGGTGTTTCGCATCGCCAAGACTCGCGGGATCCCCATAATGGTGACGTTTGCCGGCGGGTATGCGCGGAAGGTCGACGACACCGTAACTATCCATTGCAATACCGTTTTGGCGGCGGCGGAAGTCTTCGGAGGGAAATGATGCGTTTACGCTTGGTGCGGCACGCGACCTTGATTCTGGAATATGGGCGGCGCAGGTTCATCGTCGACCCCATGCTCGACGATGCGGGGGCGCGTCCGGCTATTCAGAATTCTCCGAACCCTCGAAATAATCCCCTGGTTCCACTACCCGAGCCGCCCGTCGACATCGTCAAGGATGTCGAGGCCATCCTGGTGACCCACACGCATAGCGATCATTGGGACGAGACGGCGGCACGGGTTCTTGCCAAGGATCTGCCGTTCTTCGGACAGGTCGAGGATCAGGACAAGTTCCAATCACAGGGCTTTACCCGCGCGCAGCCAATCCCCGAGTCAACGATGTGGGAAGGGATCGAGATAAACCGTACAAACGGGCGGCACGGAACGGGTGAGATCGCGAAAGCGCTGGCTCCCGTGTCTGGGTTCGTCCTCCGAGCGGATGGGGAACCGACGCTCTACATCGCTGGAGACACGATCTGGTGCGAAGAGGTGAGCGAGGCTCTGCAGCGATACCAGCCGGACTGCATCGTGGTGAACGCGGGTGGAGCTCGGTTTCTGGAAGGCGATCCCATCACCATGACCGCCGACGATGTAGTCGCCTTGTGCAATGCAGCCCCGCGGGCGCAGGTCGTGGCCGTGCACATGGAGGCCATCAATCATTGTCTCCTCACGCGATCTGATCTGGCCTTTCAACTGGAGGCGGCGCGGTTGGGAGCGCGCGTCGCAATTCCGGCGGATGGAGAGTGGATCCGGAGGTGATGATATCCGGTGCTGTCGGGCCAACTCCCGGCCGGGAACTCGCAACTGAGTACTTGTTAAAATAGCCGTTTACACCTATGTTCGAGAACCTTTCAGAGAAGCTGCAACGTACATTTAAGACCCTGCGCGGCCAGGCTGTCCTGAATGAGGACAACATTCAGGAGGCGCTGCGCGAAATCCGCCTCGCCCTGCTCGAAGCGGACGTCAACTTCAAAGTAGTGAAAGAACTGATCGACCGCATTCAGGACAAGGCGCTCGGCCAGGAAGTCATGACCGCGTTGTCGCCGGGCGAGCAGGTCATCAAAATCGTTCGCGATCAGCTGGTCAACATGCTTGGCCAGGACACGGCCAAGGTGAAGTTCGCTTCGCAGCCGCCCACGGTTGTATTAATGGCCGGCCTTCAGGGCTCTGGTAAGACGACGACCTCGGGCAAGCTGGCCAATTGGCTCAAAAATGGTGGACATCGGCCGATGCTGGTGTCGGTCGACGTTTATCGGCCTGCTGCTCGGGAGCAGTTGAAAGTGGTCGCAAATGCGATCAAGGCCAGTATCTACGAGGGCCAGGTTACCGAAGCGAACACCGCCACGGTTGAACGGTTGGTGAAAGAAGCGCGTAAAGAGGCCGTCATCACTGGATGCGACGTTCTCATCGTCGACACGGCGGGCCGGCTGCATATCGACGAGCAGTTGATGGACGAGATGCAGTCTCTGAAGAAACTGCTCACTCCGCAGGAAATTCTGTTTGTCGCTGACGCGATGACCGGCCAGGACGCGGTGCGCTCTGCCGATGAGTTCCACAAGAAGCTGACCTTGACGGGCGTGGTCCTCACCAAGATGGATGGCGACGCACGCGGCGGCGCGGCGCTTTCCATCCGCAGCGTCACCGGACAGCCCATCAAGTTCATCGGCGTTGGTGAAAAGTATGACGCGCTGGAACCCTTCCATCCCGACCGCATCGTTTCGCGAATCCTGGGCATGGGCGACATCCTGTCGCTGATCGAGAAAGCCGAGCAGCAGGTCGACAAAAAACGCGCCCAGGAGATCGCGACCAAGGCGCTGACCGGCGATGGATTCTCACTGGAGGATTTCCGCGATCAATTGCGGCAAGTCAAGAAAATGGGATCGCTGCAGAGCCTGGTGGGGATGTTGCCGCGAATCGGGCCATTCTCCGGGTTGCAGGCTGCCGCCGACAAAGTGGACGATAGCCAGATCAACCGGGTTGAGGCGATCATCAATTCGATGACCAGGCACGAGCGCGAGCATCACGAAGTCATCAACGGCAGTCGCCGCAAGCGGATTGCCCGCGGTTCAGGAACATCGATCCAGGAAGTCAATAACCTGCTTCGCCAGTACGCCCAGATGAAAAAGATGTTCAAGCAGATGGGGAAGCCGAGCTTCATGCGTCGCTTGGCGAGCATGAAGGGAATGCCCGGAATGTGAGGCCCGGCGCTTCGGGGTTTCGCGCGGCATAGGTTCGATGCTTACCAGGATGGCGGAATCGAAAGTGCTCTCATCAAAACATGTCGGGTCGAGAGTTATGGCCATCGTGGTCCTCTCGGCAACCCTGTTGGCACAGACGACGGGCACCAAGCCGAAGGCCAAGCAGAGCCGGTCCGATGCTGATTTTGCTGCCACCGTCCAGAAGCTGCGGGAAACCTGGGTCAACGAATTCAATGCCGGGCATGCCGAGAAGGTCGCTGCGTTCTATGCTCCGGACGCCGTGCTGATGCGGTGGGACGGGACCGTCCACGGATACGATTCGATCCTGGCGGAGATGCATCGGTCCATTACTGGCGGAGCACACGGATATGTGGTGCATAGTCTGCACAGCGAGCGATCCGGTGATATGGGCTATGACACTGGTGCATACAATGTGACGCTGCGCGATCGTGTCATCGAGGGCAATTACGTGATCGTGGTCAAACGGATGAAGGGTGAGTGGAAGATCGTCGCCCACGCCAGCGTCCCGAACCCGAGATCAACCCCGTAAAGCCAGGCTGTGTGGTCGCGGGTGTCGCGCCTGCGCTGAACGGGCGAGTCGCCTGCCTCCGCACGTTTCGTTTTGACTAAAAGCCTAGAGTTAAGAGCTTGAGAGCTTCTCATGAAATGGCGTTCTCTTGAGGAATCCACAACTGGCCTCGACACGCGGTCTCTGCGCGAGCAGTTTGCCGAGCGGAAAGAGCTGATTGCCAGATACGTCCCCGCCGAAACGCAGGCTGTGCACCGCCGTGTTATTGCTGATCTGAAGGCGGATGGGATCGAGAGCCGAGCGCTTTCGGTTGGCGCCAAGGCTCCTCAGTTTGAATTGCAGGATCACAATGGAAAGCCGGTGCGCTCGCTTGATCTGCTTGGGCGGGGATCGTTGGTGATCTGCTTCATCCGCGGACGTTGGTGTCCTTTCTGTGTCGGGCAGCTCGAGGCGATGAACCAGGTCCTGGATCAGGTCAAGGGTGCCGGAGCGAGCCTGATCGCGATCTCTCCGCAAATCGTCAAACAGTCCTTCTTCATGGCTGACCAGCACAAGCTACGTTTCCCGCTGCTCTCGGATGCCTACAACGAAGTCGCTCGGCAGTTCGGTTTGGTGTACCGGGTTCCGGAAGACCAGCGAGCAATCTACCAGCGCGCGTTCATCAACTTGCCCTTTGCAAATGCAGACGACAGCTGGGAGTTGCCGGTTCCGGCCACCTACGCTTTGGATCGGCAGGGGATCGTCCGGTACGCGTCAGTGAACGCCGACTACACCGAGCGGCCGGAACCAGCAGAGATTCTCGAAGCCCTCAAATAGGTTGGCTTGTAGGAGACGGCCCAAGGCACGCGAGGACCCAGGAGTCGTGGATCAATCCGTTCTGCGGCGGTCCATCAGCACGAAGATCGCGCCTACGCAGATCAGCAACATTCCGACCGAGCCCCAAAAGAAAGCGAGTACCGCAATCGGCTCCAGCCGGCCATGCATATGTACGGCCAGCGCCGATACAGACAGTACAATCACCAGCGCTGTCGTGCACATGACGAGCCCGCTCCCGATGCGTATAAGCCAGGATTCGGAGAATTGCATAGAGCAGCCGCCTTGTACCTTGTAGACGTCGCTGGTGGCGGTCGGGTTGCTGCTGTTAAAGCTGGCAAGAATGGGCAGAATGCCAATCAGAGGAGAATGCGTGCTCTGGAAGGAGTTGCCAATCGCGCTATCTTCCGCGATAATAATGGTTTGTCTCAACCCCTCCAGAACCATAAGGAAAGGAACTAAAGTTCTGTGTTAATGATTCGTCTCAAGCGCATGGGTGCGCGCAAACAGCCGCACTACCGTGTCATTGTCATCGAGAAGGAACGGGCGCGGGATGGCCGGCCGGTTGAGGTCGTCGGCACCTATAATCCGCGCAGCACGCCGACAGGGATCGACCTGAAGCGCGACCGTATCGAGTACTGGGTTTCGAAGGGCGCCAAGATGTCCGACCGGGTCAGCAAGCTCATGCAGAAGCCGACCGCCGCCCCCGCAGAGTCTGTCGCGTAATTTCTCGCCGAGGAGCCACGTTTCGATGACAAGCGAGCAGCCGCGGGACGCCCGTGTTTTGATCGAACAGATCGCGAAGGCGCTAGTGGACGCGCCTGACCAGGTTGTGGTCGATCCCGTCGAGGAAGACGGCGAGACCGTACTCGAGTTGAAGGTTGCGGAAGCTGACCTGGGCAAGGTAATTGGAAAACAGGGCCGCACGGCACGCGCTCTGCGCACCATTCTGAACGCGGCTGGAATCAAGCAGCACAAGCGCTACGCGCTGGAGATAGTGGAATAGGCGAAGAGTTCATCACCATCGCTCGCGTGGTGAAGACGCAGGGCCGCCGCGGGGAAGTCGCGGCCGAACTCCACACCGATTTTCCGGAACGGTTCGAAAATCGAACGCGAGTTTTTGCCCTCACCGAGGACGGCGGCAGGCGGGAATTGCACGTCGAATCCTTTTGGCCGCACAAGGGCCAGATTGTTCTGAAGTTCAGGGGGATCGACTCCATTTCGGATGCCGAAACGCTGATCGGGTCGGAGGTGCAAGTCCCGGCCAGCCAGCGCGCGGAACTTGAGCCGGGCGCGGCATACGTCAGCGACCTGGTGGGCTGTACAGTGTGGGATGCGAACCAGGAAATCGGCCCCGTGACGGATGTGCGGTTCGGCGCGGGAGAAGCGCCGCTGCTGGTCGTACAAGGGGAGCGGGAATATGAGATCCCGTTCGCAGAGGCGTTTCTGAAGAGCGTGGATGTAGGGCGGAAAGAAATCAGAATGCTGCTGCCGGAAGGGCTGCTGGAAGTGAATGCGCCTTTGACGGCCGAAGAAAAAGAGCAGCAAAAAAGAAGCAGCTAGCAAGTAGTAATTCGTGGTTGAGAAGATTCTCAGCACAACTACGAACTCTGGCTAGTAACCACTGGTTGCGCGATGCGAGTCGATATTCTGACGATTTTCCCCGACTTCTTTCGCGGGCCACTGGACTATGGAATTGTTCGCCGGGCGCGGGAAGCGGGCCTGGTTACCATCGAAGTACACGATCTGCGGGCGTTTGCGCACGATCGTCATCGCACCGTAGACGACCGCCCATTTGGCGGCGGCGAGGGCATGGTCCTGAAGCCGGAGCCGATCTTTGAATGTATTGATTCGCTGAACGTACTGCCGTGGGAAGAGCGGATGGCGGGCGGCGCTGTACAAAGCGTTGTCGTTCTTTCGGCACAGGGCAAGCGATTGGACCAGTCACTGGCCGCCGAGTTGGCGTCGCTGGAAAGAATCGTGCTGATCTGCGGGAGGTACGAAGGCGTCGATGAGCGCGTAAGCGAGTTTCTCGCCGACCGCGAAGTCTCGATCGGCGACTACGTGCTTAGCGGCGGTGAAATGGGAGCGGCAGTGGTCGTGGATGCGATCACGCGTTTGATTCCTGGAGCGGTAGGAAACGAGGCGTCGACGCGGCAGGAGTCGTTCACCGCGCAAGCCCGGATATTGACTGAGTCAGGCAGGGAAGAATCGGAAGGCCCGGACTCGACGTGCTCATCCGGCGGCTTGTTCGATTATCCGCACTACACGCGGCCAGCGGACTTTCGCGGGATGATGGTTCCTGAAGTTCTGGTCTCGGGGAACCATGAGGATATCCGGCGGTGGCGTCGCCGCAGCGCCCTGGAAAAGACGCTGCGCAATCGCCCAGACCTGCTGGACAAGGTTGAATTGAGCGATGAAGACAAGGAATTGCTGGCGGAGATTCGGCGCAAGGCGGTCAGCATCGAACTGAGCAATTTGTAATTTGGTAATTTGTAATTTGGTAATTTAACCTGGTTGTGCCCTTGCTGGTCTTAAATTGCGAATTACAAAATTACCAAATTACAAATTCATGAAGGAATCAACATGTCGAGCAATCTGGTAATTGAAAAGCTTCTCGCAAAGACCAAGCGTGCGGATCTCCCCGCCTTCCGGCCGGGCGATACAGTCCGCGTTCAGGTGAAGATCAAGGAAGGCGACAAAGAACGCCTCCAGGCCTTCGAAGGCGTCGTGATCTCGAAGAGCAACGGCCCGCAAGCCAGCTTCACGGTGCGCAAGATCAGCTTCGGTCACGGGGTCGAGCGCATCTTCCCGACCGACTCGAAGGTGATCGACAAGGTGGACGTCCTGCGTTCCTCGAAGGTCCGCCGCGCCAAGCTGTATTATCTGCGTGCCCTGCGTGGCAAGGCTGCTCGCCTGCGCGACGTCGAGTAAGGAATCGAGATGGTACGGGCGACGCCCGTACCTCCATTCGCCGGCGCAAGGTCTCTCGGCTTCGCGCTGGTTTACAGGGCTACAGGGACACCGTGGCGGCCAGGATCTCGCGGGGCTCTTCGCGGTCGCGCTCCAGTTCAGCGAGCTTACGCAGAATGTGCTGCAGCACAGGACGGTCTCCCTTACGGATCTCGCGGAATTCAATTCCGAGTCCCACATCCAAGCCCGAATGACGAACTTCTCCCTTTAGCGTCAGGTCGTAACTGGCAACGTTAAGGACGAGTCGAAGATTGGTGCCGGGCGCCAGCGCCGTTTGCGTGCTGATCAAACATCCGGCTTCGGCGATGTTCTTAATGGGCGCTTCCATTCCCGGCTGAGGCTCGCTCGACAGCTTCAGTAATTCCGCGATCCCGTCGATTGCAAAACGAGGCGCACGGCGGCGGCTGGGCGTGCCACCCGGCACGTGCGGTTCGCGCGAGAGCATTCGCGGGATGGGTTCGTAGAGTTCCTCCATCTCGCGCAATTCGGCATCCCACATCGGCTTATCGTTTTCGACGCTCTGCAGGCCGATCTGGCCTTTCAGTTCAGAATTGTCTTCACCGATCCAAGCTACCCGGCAAAATGTTTTATTGCGGCCGCGCTCTACGGCGACGATCTCGCCAGCTTCCTTGACGGATCGTAAGCCGACCACCCGCGCGCCGTGGGGCGAGATGTCGTAGGTGCAAGCCATCTCGAGGCGAGGCCGATTCTGGCTGTCCCAACAGGTGACGCGAATCGGCAACGCCACGTGAACGCGCTTGTCGAGACGGTCGGAGAGCAACAGGCTGGCTGGTTTCTGACTCAAAGGCACTTCCAGTACGAACGGATTATCTCCACGGTAACCCGCTATGTCCGCCAGGGCAATGTACCCGCGGTACTCTGAGGGCGGTTACCGGAGGGCCATACGCGGGAGTGGCGCGGCTCCAGGTGGGTGGAAGGCCCGTAAATCCACAGGTGTTGCGCTTGCGTTCCGGGATTAACTCGGCGAAGATGCTTTCAATCTCCAGGTCTCTGTGCCCGTGAAGTCCAAATCCGAAACTGGTAAAAAGCTGTCGCCGTCCGCAGCAAAACTGCGCCTGCTGAAGCGGCTCAAATGCACGCTGCGTTACGAGAAAAGGGCGTGGTCGGGCGGAGCGCAACTGGTCGCGGGTGTTGATGAAGTTGGGCGTGGATCGTTGTTCGGCGCCGTGGTGGCGGCGGCGGTCATTCTTGATCCCAGATACCGAATTCGCGGGCTGCGGGATTCCAAGCTGCTGAAGGCGGAACGCAGGGAAGTGCTCGCCGAGCGCATCCGCGAACACTGCATTGCGTTTTCGATTGCGGCGGTGGACGCGGCGAAGATCGACCAGATCAACATCTATCACGCTTCACGGCTGGCGATGCGGGAGGCGGTGCTGGGATTGCAACCCGCGCCCGACCATCTGCTCATCGATGCATTGCGAATTGAATGCGTTCAACCGCAGACACCGATCATTCATGGGGACGCGCTGTCGGCGTCGATCGCGGCGGCGTCGATCTTGGCGAAAGTTGAGCGGGATCGGATGATCTCGGCCTGGGATCCGGTGTTTCCCGTGTACCGGCTTGCGTCGAACAAGGGATACAGCACTCCGCCTCACATTGCGGCGCTGCGGGAACATGGGCCGTCACCGTTGCATCGCCAATCGTTTGCGCCCGTGTGGAATGCGCCCGTACCCCAGGAGGTGCTGGGGTTCATGCTGGAAGAGACGGCCGAGACGGTGGCGGAACCTGTCCTCAATGAAGCGGAGATCGAGGAATTGGAAGACGAAGCGGTGGAGGTGGATCCCACAGCACGCTAGCAAGCCGATTTTCAACCGTCGGATCATCAATCTCTCCTTCTCATTGCGCATAAACCTTTCGCAGGGTTATGCCTTGGATGAAGCGTTCAACGATTGCGCAAGTGGAACGGGGTAAGGATCCAAGATTTGACAGCAGCTATGGCTTTTGGCGCTGCTGCACTTTTCCCTTAACCTTCTCAACCACAGCCATAACCGAGACGATAACGCCTGCAATCGCCAGCCAACCGTAGTACAACCACCAAAGTCGATGGTTAGCGTCAAAGTGGAACGCCACGAAGAAAAGATATAGCGCGTAGGGGCCGACGAAGCTTTTGGGCAAGCTTTCCCAAGATATCCAGCGCTCCCACGGAAGGTACCACGTAACGAAGATGGGTATAACGGGAATGGCAGGAGCCAAGATCAGCCAGTCAACGGCGGACATCGGGCAAAAAGCATACCACGTGACGCTCAATAAGTGTCATGGCGATTTTACGTCAACTACAATTGCGCCATGACTGAGCAGGTATTACTCAAGGCACTGCCACCTGGATTCTTGGATGATCTACCGGCCCAGGATCAAGAAGCGATCGCCAAGGCGGTCGGCAAACCTATAACTCTGAACGGGTATGAAGATGACGGGAGGGCGGAGCTTGAATTTACGGACACTGAAGGGGTGATTCACACAATCTACGTTGATCCGAAGTTCATTGATAAACCCGGTCGATGAGTGTAATGGCGATTTATCGTCAACCAAGACGGTCAACAACCGCGAACTTGAAGGCAACTGATGTAAGGAGCAAATTATTCCTGTGGAAGCGGGTTGATTGCTTTGTAGCCCGGATCAGTCTGGCCACCCGTTGGGGCAAAGCGCCCATCCGGTTCGCGAACAAGAAACAGCAGATACGAATTAATCTTGCATGGGTCTGACGGGTCAAAAAAAACCAACAATGGCCCATTGACCATTGCATGACTGCTGTTCCCCTCACGGTAATGGTGCAGCGTAAATTTCTTGATCGTGTTATCTCCCTTGAGAACGGCAGAAACCACGAAGACAGTCTCTACGCCGATAGACTCGACCTTGCTTTCCCCACCGTACTCGTCCCGCTTTACCATGTTCGGAAAGAGCGCATGCTCCCCGGTATCAGTTGTTTTGCTCTTTGGGGTAGCGATCACGACGAGATCGGATTTCGCAAGCATTTCTCGGTAGGTGATCACCTCCATCAGTCGCGCTTGTGACTGGTTGGTTGTGACGCAAAACGAGATCGCGGCGGCCACAAGGATACGCCGGATCACGTTCGTAGATGGCCTCGTTCGTCTGTCAATCGATGTTCCTGACATCAGCAATATCCGCTGATGATAGTTCATGAGACGGCCTCTAGCGAATGATAACTATTGCTATCAGGCGTTAACACTCATTTACCTGACGCAAGAGCGTGAATCTTCGGCAGAACAGCCCGAGCTTCTTCGACGGAACAGCCCATTCGGGTATTGAACTCGCCTTCGAGGTCAATACCGTTACAGACCTCGTTCAACGCATTGTTGATGATGCCCAGTTCGTCTTTTGTGAGTTCCACGAGCATGGCTCCAATTCTCGCTCATCTCGTCAATTGTTGTAAGCAGGCGGTTACACTTACTAACTTCTTAATACGTGGCAGGAGGGTGACCAGGGAGCAAGATGCTCTGATCCAAGCTTCGGGTTATTTCTTCTTGGTCCCACTTGTCGGCGTGACGAACGGTCTCCGGATTGGCACGATGGCCCCGCGGGAGGGGTCGGCGGCGGCGGTGGCGCGCGACAGCACTTCTTCCTGGATGTACTTCACGAACTCCTGGATTTGCACCTGCATCTCTTCCATGCGCTCGCGCATTTGCAGGATGATGGCAATCCCGGAGATGTTCACGCCCAGATCGCGGGCCAGCGACAGGATGAACTCCAGGCGTTGCAGGTCTTCGTCGGTGTAGAGGCGGGTATTGCCTTCGGTGCGTGATGGTTTCAGAAGGCCTTCCCGTTCGTAGAGGCGCAGGGTTTGTGGGTGGATACCGTACATCTCGGCAACGGCCGAGATCATATAGGCGCCCTTGGAGCGGCGTTTCGTCACGACAATACTTTATCAAACGGTAAAAAGCAGCCGGGAAAAGAGCGCGGAGCAAGGGGTAGAGCAGCGCCTTAGCGCTGCATAATGGCTGGAGGGAAGCGCGGCTTCAGCGGCTGAGGTGCACGGACCCTGAGTAGAAGTACCCCGGCGGCTAAAGCCGCTACGCGTGCGCGGGGCGGCCTGCAGCGCGCTAAAGCGCTGCTCCACCCTAGCGCTCTCCCCCTAGCTGCGCCGCTGAAGTGCTCGGAAACAGGCCGCGGACAAGAGTGTCGCGCCACACGAAAGCCGCGGACAGGAGTGTCCGCGCCACACGAAAGCCGCGGACAAGAGTGTCCGCGCCACCCAAGAGCTTAAGCGGCGGGTTCGGGTTTTTCGGCGACTTGTGCCCAGCCGGTGGGCTTGAGTGCGTTGTTGAGGACGTAGGCAACCACGCCCGCTCCGATCAGAATCAGCCCGAACGCGAACGAGCTCATTCCCAGAACCTGCTCGTGCTGGCTTCTCGAGATCGCGAACCCGAGCAGCAGGACTGGAGCTATGCCTACCGCCACCGCTCCGAACATCCCGCCGGGTACGCGGAACGGACGCTTGAGATCAGGTTCGCGAACTCGCAGCCAGATCAGCGCCGCAAATTCGAGCGATAAGCTGGCGCCGTAGAGCAGGATATCGATCGTGACCAGGCGCTCGAAACCCAAGCCCAGACAGAACGCCCACCCGATCGCGAGAACAATAATCGCCACCCAGGGCGCGCGACGGCGGTTCAGGCTAGCGAAAGCCTTCGGCAGCATTCCGTCCTGTGCCATGGCGAGCGGCAGCCGCGAGTAGCTCATCACGAGAGCATTGAACATGCCAAAGCCGCTCATCATGCCGCCCAGAACCAGGGCGATCCGGAGCAGCGGTCCGCCCACCATGGTCGCGATCTCTGCCCACGAGCCGGTTTCCCAAGCGCTGGCGGGTAGACCTGTCGTCCACATCGCTGCTACCGGGATGATGTAGCTCAGCGAAACAATGGCAACTGCCGCGAGCATGGCGCGCGGATACGTTCGCTGCGGGCGCTCGACCTCGGTGGCGATGGTCGAGGCGTTGTCCCAGCCCATGTAATTCCACATGCAGATCAGCAGGCCGCCGATGATGTCGACGTTCGATGTCGTCGGCGTGGTCACCGTGTGAGCGAAGGCGCCCCACTTGAAGGGGGCGAGAACCGCGATCGCCACGAACGGCGCCGATAAGAGAAAGAACAGCCACAGCGACGTCGTCGAGACGACTTTGACTCCGGCGATATTGAGCACGGCGCAGACGATCACCACCGCCAGTCCAACCATGACGCCGCGGTGTCCCTCGTTGAACCACGGGAAGACGCGGACGAGATACGCCACGAACAGCGTGGGGTAGATCGCCATGTCGAAAATCGACGCCACCAGCGAGAGCCAGGCTTCCTGGAATCCCCAGAAGTTTCCCATGGCGCGGCGCACCCAGGCGTAGTAGCCGCCTTCGTGGGGCAGCGCGCTGGAGAGTTCTCCGATCATGAATGCGGTGGGCAGGCTCCAGAGAAGCGGGGTGAGCAGCAGGATGAGGATCCCCTTCAGGTAGCCGCCGCCGTGCACGATGTCTTCAGTGCCGTAGGTGCCGCCGGAAACCATGAAGAACGTGGCGGCCACGAGCGGCCACAAGGTCAGGCGAATGGACTTTTTGCGGGGAACTGCAGCGAGAGACTGCCGCTGGGTGGTGGGAACGCTAGCCGTTGCCAATTTCGATGTCTTCCTCCTCGGGCGACTCACTCTCACCACCTCGTCTCCCTTGTGTCGAGGCTCCCGGGTTAACAGCGATTTCCGGGCATTTCGGTGGAGTTAGTTCGCAATCGAAGAATAGAGCATTTGTGCGAGGGCGCAATAGAAATTTTCGAAAAAATTGCGCGCGACAAACGGGTAATCACAGGGGGTCACAGAGGATCACAGTGAGTTCCCCGTGATCCTGTATGCCCTCTGCGGTTAACTTTTTAGATTTGCTTCCAGAGATCGGCGCGGGGATCTTCGGGATTGAGTTTGGCGATTTCGCGCAGGAGTTCCTTAGTGCGCTCGTCGCGCGGCGTGGGAACCGTGATTTTGATTTCCACTATCTCGTCGCCACGTTTGCCGTCGTGAATCGCCGAGGGGACGCCTTTTTCGCGGAGGCGCAGTTTCTGGCCGGATTGTGTGCCGGGCGGTATGCGGAGCAGGGCGCGGCCGTCAATCGTAGGCACCTCAATCTTGGCCCCCAGAGCGGCCTCGCTCGCAGTGACTGGGATTGTAAGGTGGATGTCGTCGGCCTCGCGATGAAAGATAGGATGCTCGCCGACACGAATGATCACGTACAAATCGCCCGGGGGGCCGCCCCGAGTTCCGGCGTTGCCTTTTCCGGCCAGGCGAATGCGCTGACCATCGCGAGTGCCGGCCTTGATGCGCACTTCCAGAGGCTCGGTGCGGCTGACAGTGCCGTCGCCGCCGCAGGTCGCGCAAGTCGTGATGTTCTTGCCTGTCCCATTGCAGCGTGGGCAGGGCACGTTGAACTTCATGCGGCCGCCGGTTTGCGTGACCTGGCCGGAGCCGTTGCATTGCGGACAGACGCCTGGTTGCTCAAGGTAGCCCTTGCCGTGGCATTGCGCGCAGGTGTCCTGGCGCGTGATGTTGAGGCGCATGACGCCGCCGCGAATGGCGGTCCAGAAAGGGACATTGACCTGGTACTCGAGGTCAGAGCCGGGTTCAGGAGCCTGCTCGGCGGCAGCCGCGCCGCCGCGGTTCCCGCCAAACATGCTGCCGAAAATATCGCGGAAGCTGCCACCACCGCCACTGGACTTCCTGCCGCGTTGCGCGCCTTCGAAGAGATCCGAGAAATCGAAGCCGCTGAAATCGAAGGGGACGCCTTGGCCGCCGGCTGCTCCGGGCTGTCCGCCGGGAACACCGCCAAAACCTCCCGCTCCGGTTGGTCCGCCACGAGCGTAGGCCTCGGCGGCTGCGGGATCGATGTTGTCGGAATAAAAGCCGAGCTGGTCGTAGATCTTGCGCTTCTTGGGATCGCTGAGGACGTCGTTCGCTTCGGAGATAGCCTTGAATTTTTCTTCGGCAGTTTTGTCGCCGGGATTGACGTCCGGGTGATATTTGCGCGCGAGTTTGCGGAAGGCCTTGCGGATCTCGTCCGCAGAGGCGTTCTTTTTTACCCCCAGAACGCCGTAATAATCTTTTTGTGCAGTTGGTGCCATACTACGAATCGTTAAGCGTAGCTGATGGAGCTATGGGCGTCTTGCCCGGTAGCTGCACGGGCGAGGACGCCCGTGCCTCCATTGTTAATTGCTGATCGTCGCTTTCGGTTCGACCAGCGCGATCTTTTCAGCCGCAGGTCCGTCCACGTACACGGGCCACCGCTGAATGCCTTGCGGAGAGGGCGAAAACACGAACCAGCGCCGCTCGTCCTCCACAAATGCCAAGAAATATTGTTTCCCTTTCACTTCGAATTGCAATGTAATTTCTCCCTGGGTCTACCACAAATTTCAAAAACTTGGCCACGGATCGCCGGATGTTCACGGAAGTGATCCGCGTTTATCCGTGCTGATCCGTGGCCCTTTGCCAAACCAAACGGCCGCGGACAAGAGTGTCCGCGCCACACCTTGCCAAAACCAGCCGCGGACAAGAGTGTCCGCGCCACATCTTGCCAAAACCGGTCGCGGACAAGAGTGTCCGCGCCACACGGTTACCGCTTGTCTTCGACGTCGACGTATTCGGCGTCGATTACGCCCTCGTCTTTCTTCTGTTGCTGGCCTGCGCCATCGGCACCCGGTGCGGGTCCCGCACCAGCGCCCGGCGTCGGGCCTGCGCCCGGGGCACCCTGCGGCTGCGCAGACTTGTACATCTGCTCAGCCAGCTTGTGCGAGGCCTGGGTCAAGCGCTCGCGCGCCTGGTCCATCGCCTGCTTGGTGCCGGTTTCGAGGGCCTTCTTCGCGTCGGCCACGGCATTCTCGACATCGCCGCGCTCCGAGCCGGAGATCTTGTCGCCGTGCTCGCGCAGCATCTTCTCGATGCTGTAGACCATGGAGTCAAGCTGGTTGCGGGACTCGATTTCCTCGCGACGCTGCTTGTCTTCGGCCGAGTGCGACTCGGCGTCCTTCGCCATGCGCTCGACTTCTTCCTTGCTCAGACCCGAAGACGACGTGATCGTGATCTTCTGGTCCTTGCCGGTGGCCATGTCTTTCGCGGTGACATTCAGGATGCCGTTCGCATCGATGTCAAACGTCACCTCGATCTGAGGCACGCCACGCGGAGCCGGTGGAAGTCCGGTCAGGTGGAACTTGCCGAGCGTACGGTTCTGCGCCGCCATCGGACGCTCGCCTTGCAGCACGTGGACTTCAACCGAGGTCTGGTTATCGGCCGCGGTCGAAAACGTTTCCGTCTTGCGGGTCGGAATCGTCGTGTTGCGCGGGATCATCGGCGTTGCTACGCCGCCGAGGGTTTCGATCGCCAGCGTCAGCGGAGTCACGTCGAGCAGGAGCAGGTCTTTCACTTCGCCCTTGAGCACGCCGCCCTGGATGGCTGCGCCGACTGCGACCACTTCGTCCGGGTTGACGCCCTTGTGAGGCTCTTTCCCGAACAGTTCTTTCACGATCGCCTGGATCCGGGGCATACGAGTTTGGCCGCCGACCAGCACGACTTCGTTAATCTTGCTGGCGTCGACGCCCGCGTCCTTCATGCACTGGCGGCACGGGCCAACCGATTTCTGGATGATGTCTTCGACCATGGACTCGAGCTTTGCCCGGGTCAGTTTCTTTACCAGGTGCTTCGGGCCGCTCGCATCGGCCGTGATGAACGGCAGATTGATTTCGGTCTCCATCGTGGTGGAGAGCTCGATCTTAGCGCGCTCGGCTGCATCACGCAGACGCTGCAGAGCCATCTCGTTGCCCTTGCCACGAAGGTCGAGGCCTTCGTCCTTGCGGAACTCGTCGATGAGCCAATCAACGATGCGCTGGTCGATGTTGTCGCCGCCCAGGTGAGTGTCACCATTTGTGGCTTTGACTTCGATCACGCCTTCGCCGACTTCGAGAATCGAAATATCGAAGGTGCCGCCGCCGAAATCGTAGACGGCAATCGTTTCATCCTTTTTCTTATCGAGACCGTAGGCGAGCGCTGCCGCCGTGGGCTCGTTGATGATTCGCTTTACGTCGAGACCGGCAATCTTGCCTGCGTCTTTCGTCGCCTGGCGCTGCGCGTCGTTGAAGTAGGCCGGAACGGTGATGACCGCTTCAGTGACCGACTCGCCGAGATAGTCTTCCGCCGCTTTCTTCAGCTTCTGCAGAATCATCGCCGAAACCTGGGGCGGGGTATATTCCTTCCCCTGCGCCACGACGGCGACGTGGTCGCCCGACTGCACGACCTTGTAGGGCACCATCTTCATTTCTTCGGTGACCTCGTCGTAGCGGCGGCCCATAAAACGCTTAATCGAAAAAATCGTGTTCTCCGGGTTGGTAATGGCCTGACGCTTGGCTACCTGGCCAACCAGTCTCTCCCCGGTTTTGGTGAAGCCGACCACCGAGGGGGTCGTGCGGCCACCTTCTTCATTGGCGATGACCTTCGGCTCGCCACCCTCCATGACAGCGACAACGGAGTTGGTGGTACCGAGGTCGATGCCTATAATCTTCGCCATATTTCGTTCCTCCAAAACTTATAAGTCCTTGTTATTCAGCAGCATCCGCCAACCACTCTGGTTTACAGCAGACACATAATAGAACTTGAGTATGCTATTGTCAATTTGTTAGATGAGGGTCAAAGAGGTGCGGTTGCAGGATTTGAAGTCCCTTCGCATTTCATTCGTCTTTTGAATTCAGTAACTTACATTTGACCAAGCGGCAGATTGGAGCACGTTGGCGGTGCGGTACCACGCTGCTGTTTTCCGGTGCTCTCCACAGGGTACGCGTGGTATGTTCGCCAGACCCGGTACAACTCAGTTCGACATGAAGCGGATCCCCTCGCTCGACGGCCTGCGCGCAATCTCCATTGCCTTGGTGATGGTCAGTCACCTGGTCAAATGGAAGCACATTTCGGCTGCTCCATTACAGGCGTACGGCGGGCTGGGCGTTCACATCTTCTTCGTGCTTTCCGGGTTCCTCATCACCAATTTGCTCTTGCAGGAGCAGGAACGCACTTCCACCATCAGCCTGCAAAACTTTTATGTGCGCCGGGCCTTTCGGATATTCCCCGCAGCCTTCCTGTTTCTGGCCATCGTGTGCGTTCTGTATTGGCGGGAGATGCGGTGGACGCATATCGCGGCGGCTGTGTTCTACGTCGCCAACATGGATGATGCCAAGCCGTGGATTTTCGGCCATCTCTGGTCGCTCAGCATTGAAGAGCAGTTTTACCTGCTCTGGCCGTTTGCAGTGAAGAAATGGTATCGCCACAGGACAGCCATTCTGCTTTCTGTGTTCTTGTTTACTCCCGTTTTTCGGACGTTCGTGTACGCGGTGAGGGATCACGGAGCGCTGGTCGGGAGCTTGCCGGTGTTTGCCGACCAGCTTGCGATCGGGTGCCTCCTGGCGGTTTTCGCAAACCGGCTGCCCAGGATTCCGACGTATGCGGCTGCGCTCATGGCGGGCTTCGCGTTGCTGGCGCCGTGGTATCCGGCGAACACTGCGGGGCGCACGCTCTTCATGCTGTTTGTGCTAAGGCCGTTACTGAACGTGTGCATCGCCGGGATCGTCTTGCACGTCATCCAGGTCCCGTACAGAGCTTTGAATTGGGCGCCAGTCGCGTGGTTGGGGCGGATCAGCTACAGCCTGTATTTGTGGCAGGAGTTGTTTTGCTCCAATGCAAGCCTGCACTACGGGTTTGTTTTGGTGCTACCCGCGATCGCGTGCGCATGCCTGTCCTATTACCTCGTTGAGCAGCCGATGTTGAGGCTGAGGGAAAAGTTAGCGCGGAAGCAGTCAGGTGCGCCGGTTCTGCAAGCTGCGTCCCAAGTGGCTTGATCAAGAGGGGTAACGTCCCTAACGGTTCCGAGAACGCCCGGCAGTTCTAATCATATTTCTCATAGAAAATTGACTTCCGGTCCCAGCCAAGCCCTTTCAGCAGAGTCCGGTTCGCACTGACCATCTTCTCCAGCCCGCAGATATAGGCGTGCATGTCCGTCCGGCCATTCACGATTCCAGGGACATGGTCCTGAACGTAGCCTCGGAGCCCCTTCCAGTCGTCGCTGCCGCGGCTTAATGTCGGCAGGTACTCGAAATTGCGGTGCGCAGCCGCCAATTTGCGGAACTCCTCGTCATAGTAGAGATCTACCTGGGTTCGAACCCCGAACACGAGCCACAGATGCCGGTTCTCATGGCGTTTCGGATCCGCTAAGAGCCAGTGCAGCATCGACCGGAATGGCGCGATCCCCGTACCGGTCGCGATAAAAATGGTGTCGCGCATTGGCGGATGCAGGATGAAGTTGCCGAACGGACCCTGCGCCGGTATTTCGGCGCCGTCTTTCAGGTCACAAAGGTAATTCGACATGAACCCGTCCTGCACCCGATTCAGGCACAGCGCGAACCGGTTTCCGTCGGGCGGAGACGCGATGGAGTAGGCCCGCGTGATTTCCTCGCCGTCGGGCTTATTCGCTTTCAGCGACAACCATTGCCCTGCGACGAAGCCGAAGGCGGGAACGTATAGCACTTCGAACTCGAGATGCTTAGTTTGTTCTGAAAGTAGAACAGACCTAACGAGCCGGGCGGTCAGGGTCTGAAATTGCGCCATGTCTGTTCGATGACAGATGCCACCGCGGCGACGCAGCCGCTGTGGCCTATTCGGCTATTCGACAGTGACTGACTTTGCCAGATTGCGGGGTTGATCGACGTCGCACCCGCGCCGCACCGCAATGTGATACGCCAGCAATTGAAGTGGAACGATCTCGAGAATCACTGATAACTCTTCGGGCGCTGCCGGAATGTAAATCACATGGTCGGCCGCTTCTTTGATCTCCTGATCGCCTTCCGTCGCAAGCGCTATGACTTTGCCCGAGCGCGCTTTCACTTCTTTCAGGTTCGACATGGTTTTCTCGTAACGAACCATCGATCCGTGATCGTTGGGATCGCGGGTAGCGATAATCACGACCGGCAGATTTTCGTCGATCAAGGCGTTCGGACCGTGCTTCATTTCGCCGGCAGGATAGCCCTCCGCGTGAATGTAGGAGATCTCTTTCAGCTTGAGTGCGCCTTCGAGTGCGATCGGGTAGTGGATCCCGCGTCCGAGGAACAGGAAGTCCTGGGCGCGTACATATTCACGGGCCAGGTCTTCGCAATCTTCTTCATGGGTGAGCTGGTGCTCGAGTTTGCCGGGAATACGGGTCAGTTCCTGGACCGCGTTTCTAGCCTGCTCCTCGCTCATAACACCGCGCACCTGCGCCAGGTATAGAGCGAACAAGTACAGTGCAGTCAATTGGCCGGTGAACGCTTTTGTAGATGCCACGCCGATTTCGGGGCCGGCGTGCGTGTAGATGGTGCCGGAAGCTTCGCGCGTAATCATCGACCCGACCACGTTACAGATCGCCAGCGTCTTCGAGTTCTTTGCCTTTGCTTCCCGCTGCGCGGCTATGGTGTCGGCGGTTTCGCCAGACTGGGAGATGACCAGTGTGATGGTGTCCGGCTGAATAATGGGATCGCGATAGCGCCATTCGCTGCCGTAATCGACTTCTACGGGAACGCGCGCCAGGCTCTCAATCATGAACTTGCCGGCAAGACCGGCGTGCCAACTGGTGCCGCAGGCCACAATGTTGATCTTCTTGGCTGATTTGAACTCCGCTTCGGTGATCTCCATTTCATCGAGAAAGACGTGGCCTGTGTCCTGCGACACGCGACCGAGAGTTGTGTCCCGCACGGCGCGCGGCTGCTCATAAACCTCTTTGAGCATGAAGTGCTTGAACCCGCCTTTTTCGGCCATGATCGGGTCCCAGGTGACGTGCTGGACTTGCCTCAGGATGGGCTTGCCTTCGAAATCACTTAGTTGCACGCCATCCGGGGTGATGACCGCGAGGTCGCCGTCGGCCAGGAAAAAGAGGTCGCGCGTGTGGTACAGGATAGCGGGCACGTCGGAGGCGACGAAGTATTCATCCTTGCCCAAGCCGATAACCGCCGGCGGCCCATTGCGCGCGGCTACGATCTTGTTGGGCTCGTCGGTCGAGATCACCGCGATAGCAAACACGCCCGTCAGTTCTTTTGCAGTCCGGCGGACCGCCTCTTCCAGCGAGGGCCGGTGGCCATTCCGGTTTTTCAGGAAGTATTTTTCCACCAGGTGCGCGATGACTTCCGTATCGGTTTCGGTGGAGAAGCGGTGTCCTTCTTCGATCAGTCTCTTTTTCAGGGATAAGTAATTTTCAACGATGCCGTTGTGGACGACTACGACCTTGCCACTGCAATCGCGGTGAGGGTGGGCGTTTTCCTCGGTGGGACGTCCGTGCGTGGCCCAGCGAGTGTGGCCAATCCCATAGGTGCCGTCGATCGGCTTCAGGCGGATGACCTCTTCGAGGTTCCGCAGTTTCCCTTCGGCTCGCCGGATCTGCAGGCCTTCTCCGTTGCCGGAGACAGCAATTCCGGCCGAGTCATACCCGCGATACTCGAGGCGCTTGAGGCCATCCAGGATCACAGGCACTACACGCTTCTTGCCGACATAACCGACGATCCCACACATAAGTTCGCTCCTGATTGTCTGAGGGAGGACCAGAACTTAGAACTTGAGTTTCGGGCAAAGACCATCTCGGTACGGCAACGGCCTAGTCTTCGAGGGAAAAGCGGTACTCCTCAATCACCGGATTGGTAAGTACCTCGCGGGCGATGCGTTCGATCTCCGACTGGGCCTCGGCCTTGCTGAGACCCCCGTCCAGATTGATCTCAAAGTACTTTCCCTGCCGCACACTCTCCAACCCTTTGTAGCCCATCTTGTTCAACGCGCCCTGGATGGTCTTTCCCTGGGGATCCAGAACGCTTTTCTTAAGCGAAACGTACACGTAGGCTTTCATGGAAAAAACATTATACGTCAGGGTCGGAACGAGACCTGTGACTTCCTTCAGCGAAGCGCCGCCAGCCGGGCATCGAGTTCAACCAGGGCGGTTTCCAACATCTGCTTGTGGCGTGGGTTCGTCGCTGTCTGTAGTTGTTCGACTATGTGCTTGCGGGACAGCAGGATGCCTTCGCGTCGCTGGGCTTTGGCGAGTTCCTCGGGTGTTCGTGGGGGCTTCCGCTGCGAAGTGGTCTCCAAGGCGTCGGCTTGCTGCGATTCGACAGATTTGCTTTCCCAGCCGCGCGCCATCGCAACACCCTCCTGCGCCTTTCGAACTAAATAACCCGTGCTATGTGAATTCTAGTCTCAATCCGTCCCCGGCGGATTGGGTTCGCCTAAATTGAGACCTCGAGGCACCCGGTCCGCTCGGGCCCCGCGCCCCTTACCCGTCTGTTCTGAATCTGGAACAAAGTGTAAAACCGCTGTTCCGGGCCTGTTCCGAGTGCCATAATTGCGCTTACGCGGCGAAGTAAGATGCGCAGTTCGAAGAGCTATAGGTTCGGGGCCCCAGGTTGTCGGCGTCTGCAAGATCCCGCGGGCGTGTTTCTCGACATTCCCCAGCCGAGTTAATGCTCCCTCATACTCGCTTCTCTTGCGGCTCAGGCGCTCTGCTCGTCGTGACAAAGAAAAGCAATAATTAGCTGGTCCATGACACTGTGCATCATTTGACCAGATTTGTTCCCTACAAGCGGGACAGGGAAGGGCCCGCTTGGAAGCTTTGATGGAGTCTTTTTTTAGTTACGGCGATAGTGCCTCGTCTTCGCCACGGTACGAGGCCTTACTCGCCATGGCCGACCTGTTAGTCCACGGCGGCAGCATCACGGAATTGTTTCGAGAACTGTCGCTTCGACTCAAAACTGTGGTGCCTTACCAATTCGTCAACTTATCTACTTATGACCCACTCCAACAGACAGTTCGGCTCAATCTGTGGGAAGGGGAGCCTGTGCCGCAACTGCCGCGTAAGCTTCCCGCTTCCGAAACCGTAACGGGGTGGGTGTGTTTGCACCAGCAGCCGTTATCGCTGTCCGACATTGAAGCCGAAACGCGGTTTCCGCACATCGCAGCCTTGCTGCGTGAGCGCCACTTGCGGTCGTATTTTGCTTTGCCGCTTACATCCGGAGAGCATGCCATCGGCGCACTTGGGTTCGGAAGTGCGGAGGTGTCCGCCTATGACCAGGCAGACCTGGATTTGCTGCAGCGTGTGGCCAAACTCGTCGCCTTGGCTGTGGAGAATTCTCAAACTCGGCATGCGCTCACGGCGGAAAAAGAGCGGCTCAAAGCCCTTTTGCAAGTCAACCAGCAACTGCTTACTTATTCGTCCCTGCACGACTTAATGACCCGGATCTCAACGAGCACCGGTGGCCTCCTGGCACATGATTACCTCGCCATCCTGGTAGATGACGAAAGCGAACCAGGAAGTTTCCACCTTTATCAAGGGACACCGGAAGTCGCAGGCAATTCGGGGGGTGATGACGCTGCGCCGTTGTCGGATCCGCATCGTGCGGAATACCGCAAAACAAGCCGAGAGTGCCGCTTTACCGATGCAGAGCTAGCGGCAATGAGCTCGCCGGTTATCAAAGGCATCGTTGAGCAGGGAATTCGGAGCCTCGCCTGTGTTCCCCTATCGAGCGGAGCGTCGGACCTGGGAGTTCTCTTGGTCGGCAGCCGGGAGGAGAAGGTTCTGGATGACGGCGAAATGGAAGTTTTGCCACAGCTGGCCGCCCAGATGGCCATCGCCATCGCGCATGCGCGAACATGGCAGCAGGTTCAAAAGCTCAAGGATAAGTTAGCCGAAGAGAAGCTTTACCTCGAAGATGAAATACGAACGGAACTGAATTTCGAGCAAATCATCGGTGAGAGCGACAACCTGAAGCGCACCCTGGCGGCTGCGCGGACCGTAGCCTCTAGCGAGGCGACCGTACTCATACTCGGGGAGACCGGCACCGGAAAAGAACTGATTGCCCGCGCGATTCATGACATGAGTTCTCGCCACGGGAAAAACTTCATCAAAGTGAATTGCGCTGCAATCCCCACAGGACTGCTGGAAAGCGAGCTGTTCGGTCACGAACGAGGGGCGTTTACCGGCGCCTTGATGCAGAAGATTGGGCGTCTGGAACTGGCCGATGGAGGGACGCTGTTCCTGGACGAAGTCGGCGATATCCCGCTGGAATTGCAGCCAAAGCTGCTGCGAGTGTTGCAGGAACAGGAATTTGAACGGCTGGGCAGCAATCGCACGTTGAAGGTGAACGTGCGAATTATCGCGGCCACCAACCGTGACATGAAACGGAGTATCGAAAACCGCGAATTCCGCCGCGATCTTTATTACCGCCTGAATGTGTTCCCCTTGCATCTTCCTCCGCTGCGGGAACGGCGAAAAGACATACCGTTGCTGGTCCGGTATTTTGTCCAGCGATTTGCCCGCCGGATGAACAAGCCGATCGAGACCATACCGTCGGAAACCATGAATATTCTGGTGAATTGGGATTGGCCGGGGAACGTGCGAGAGCTGGAGAATTTTCTCGAGCGCTCGGTCATCCTGAGCAAGGCACGAACGCTGACCGTGCCAGTTTCCGAGCTGCAAGCCGTTTCCGAGAGCTCGTCCAAGAAGGACCTGACCCTGATGGCCGCCGAGCGCGAGCATATATTGAAAATCCTCCGCGACTCCGGCGGGGTCATTTCGGGGGTGAGGGGCGCGGCCGCACGACTCGGCGTGAAGCGGACGACCCTGCAGTCGAAGATGCAAAAGCTGGGAATCCGCCGACAGGATTACGAAAACTGACATCCCACCTTCAACCTGCTGCCCCATCGCAGTGTGCCGGACAGTCGTCAGAAATGACGATATCCGGGCAGCCGGCCATGTCCTAAGGCTCCCACTAAATCGATTTTATTGCGGCTAAACCTGCGAGCTGAAAATCTGGCGCTGGTAACTTGCGTGCATATTGATTGCACGGTGAGCCAATGCTTCGAATCAGCGTTCAGGAAGAGCACGGTTGGGCAACATTGAAGGTGGAAGGACTGCTGGTGGGTCCTTGGGTCGCGGAACTGGAGCGGTGTTGGCAGGACACTCTGGTGAGCCCGGAGCAGATCATCGTCAACCTCGATGAATTGCTGTTTATGGACAGCCGCGGGCGAGCCCTGCTGGAGAACATGCACGCAGCCGGTACCCAACTCCGAGCAAACAAGCCGCACACCGGCTACATCGTAGAGCAGATTCGCGAGCGGGCTCAATATGTAAGCCGTCAGGGAGCCTTATGAATGCGCCGTATGGGTTGGACGTAATCGAAAGCTGCCTGGATTGTCGTCTACGAACCGGGTTTTGCGATTTCTCCCCGGAGACTCTGAGAGCGCTGGATACCATCAGCCACCAGCAAACCTACCCTCCCGCGGCAACCTTGTTCATGGAGGGGCAAACCGCTCGCAGCGCCTTCGTTTTATGCAGTGGAAGAGTGAAACTCACAACCATGTCACGCGAGGGGAAGATATTCATATTGAAAATCGCGACGCCCGGAGAGGTGCTGGGGCTCAGCGCTGCGATCTCGGAAGTCCCTTATGAGGCGACAGCAGTCACAAGCTCGCCCTGCCGCGTCAATTCAATTCGTCGAGAGCAATTGCAGCAGTTCCTGAACAAGCACGGGGAAGCGGGATTAGGCGCCGCCAAGTCGATCAGCACCGAGTACCAATACGCATGCGAGGAAATCCAGGAGATCCTCATGGCTCCATCCTCGGTAGGCAAAATTGCCAAGCTGTTACTGTCCTGGACAACACAACACGGCGCAAATGACCGCGAGTTGAGAATTCGCTCGCTCCTGACTCACGAGGAAATCGCGCAGATGATCGGGTCCTCCCGCGAAACGGTGACCCGCGTATTGAGCGAGTTGAAGAGAAAAGAACTGATCCGGCTGGAAGGCTCGACGTTAATTATCCGCGACCGCTCGGGGCTTGAAGACCTGACTTACTAGACAGCAGCGCCGCCGCCTCTACAGGCCGAACAGCTCGCGCAGACGCTTGGTTTGGGCGCGGCTCACGGGAATCTCGGTTTGCTTCTTGTCGTCCATTCGCAACTGGTATGAGCTCTTGAACCAGGGTACGACTTCGCGAATGCGATTGATGTTCACCAGGTACGAGCGGTGCGCCCGCCAGAACAGGTTCGGATCGAGCGAATCCAGCAGCTCTTCCAGGGTTCGGCAGTTCGACTGTCCTTCCATGCCGTTCGCGCCCGCCGTAATCACGCTGATCACGCCATCTTCGATGGATGCGTAGCAGATGTCCTTCTGGTCGACAAGGAATAAGCGGCCGGCCGCCTTGAGCAGGATTTTCGAAGGCGAGGACTTGTGCGACTCCAACATGGTGCGGACCAGGGTCTGCAACTGTTCGGGTGAACCGCTGTTGTCCATCTTGTCGCGGGCTTTTTGTATCGACTGCGCAACCCGCTTCTTGTCGAAAGGCTTGAGGAGGTAGTCGACCGCATTGACCTCGAAGGCTTTGACAGCGTACTGATCAAAGGCGGTGGCAAAGACGATCTTCGGCAGCGGAACCTTTTTGTCGAGGAGTTTCTTGATAACCCCGAACCCGTCAAGGCCGGGCATCTGAACGTCCAGGAACACGAGATCGGGATTGTGCTCCTTGATGAGGTTTACCGCCTCCAGGCCATTTTTGCCCTGGCCGACAACATCCACGTCGCCGACACTTTTCAGCAGGTACGCCAATTCGTCGCGCGCGAGTTGTTCATCGTCGACAATGACGGCCGATAAGGACATAGAACTCCAGTTCGCACTGACAAAAAGTATAGCGGCGTGATTTGACGAGGGTCAACGCAATGCCGTCGGCCAGCAGCGCAGAGCAGCGGATTGTGTTCCCGCCGCATCAGGTGACATTTTCAATCGCCAGAGCCATCCCCATTCCACCGCTGACGCATAACGTCGCCACCCCCAAGCGCGCCTTTCGCCGAAGCATTTCGTGCAGCAGCGTGACCGTAATGCGCGTTCCCGTGCAGCCAATCGGGTGCCCTAGAGCGATCGCACCGCCATTGACGTTTAGCTTGTCTCGATCGAAGTGCAGTTCACGGTCGCAGGCCAGTACCTGGGCAGCAAACGCTTCGTTGAGTTCGATGACATCGAAGTCCCCCGGGTTCAGATGATGCTTGTCGGCCATCTTGCGCAGCGCCGGGACCGGTCCGATTCCCATAATCCGTGGATCGACTCCGGCTGAAGTGACAGCAATTATTCGCGCGAGCGGTCGCAACTTGTTCTTTTTCACGAACGCTTCGCCGGCGACAATTACTGCGGCCGCGCCGTCGGTGATTCCCGAAGAATTTCCTGCGGTGATGGTCCCGGTCTTTGAGAACACGGGATTCAATTTGCCTAGCCTTTCCATGCTGGCGTCGGGAAAGAGATGTTCATCGCGGGAAAAGACCTGCGTACCCTTTTTGCTTTCGATGGTAACGGGCACGATCTCAGTTTCGAACCTGCCGGTATTCGCCGCCGCGGCGGCACGAGTTTGTGAACACAAAGCGAACTGGTCCTGCTCTTCGCGGGAGATTTTGTACTGCTGAGCCAGAACTTCGGCAGTCTCGCCCATAACCATCTTCGACATGGGACAGAAGAAGCCATCGCGATACATGCCGTCGACGATCTCGGAATTGCCCATGCGATATCCCCACCGAGCATTGTCGAGATAATACGGTAGCCGCGACATAGACTCGGCGCCACCTGCGAGGACGCACTCGAGACTACCGGTAGCGATCTCCTGGTATGCAAGCGCAATTGATTTGATCCCCGAGGCGCAAGCTTTGTTTACCGTGTAGGCGGGAACCTCTTGCGGAACGCCGCTGCGAATGGAGATCTGTCGGGCCGGATTCGGACCTCCACCTGCCTGGCGTGCGTTCCCGAAGATGGTTTCCTCGACCTGGTCGGGGTCAATTGCGGCACGTTCCATCGCCGCCTTGGCCGCCACGACACCCATGTCGGCGGCGGTCATAGAGGCCAGCGAACCTCCGAACTTGCCGATCGGGGTGCGAACGGCGGAAAGGATGAAAACGTCAGTCAAGCTCACTCCTGGGGCAAACGGAATAGTGTATCGAAGGGGAGGGTCTCTTCGCTGCCTCGTACAATAATCACTAGCGAACCCAACGTCGTCTGAGTCGCCGATCACGCACGTTATGTATGATCGGCTCCGCTCAGAATGAAATCGTGGGCTGCTGCCGAGCGAAGTACTGAACGACCACCCTTTCTTAATGGATGCGCCCCTCTCACTTCGGAATGCATGGAATTTCGCAGACCGGGCTTACCTCGTTTACTTCGCTGTAATCAGCGGTCTCATTCTCGTCCGCTGGCGGCATGTACCGGGCATCGGCACACTGTTGCTGGTTAACGCAGTCTGCATAGCCATCATTTGCGCCCTGGTTCACCTTGCTCCGCGATCGCCAAATTGGGCCTTCTTGCACGATTGGTATCCGGTGGCGATGCCCATCGTCACATTTGAGCAGGTGTCGCGTCTCTCGCTCACGCTGAGGAGTGGATGGCAGGACCATTACATCCTGAATCTCGAGTCCCATCTTTTCCCAATTCCACCAACAGTCTGGCTTGGACAGCACGCCACGGGGTGGACGACGGAACTGGTCGAGATTGGATACTTTTCTTATTTCGTGTTGTTGATGATCGTCGCGGGCACACTCTATGCGAGGGCCGATCGGCGGCCATTCCGTCAAACGATGGACGCGAGCGTGCTCAGCTACCTGCTGTGCTACGTCGTGTTCATTCTGTTTCCGACGGAAGGACCGGCGCACACGCTGGCCGCCAATTACAAGCTCGCCCTGCCGGGAGGCGGCCCGTTTCACTGGGTCGTGCTGCTGATCCAGAAACACGCCGGAGTTCACGGGAACGCGTTTCCCAGTGCGCACGTTGCCGGTGGGATTGTCGCGGTAATCGCCGCCTGGAGGTTCGCGCCGAAACTTGGCGTAGCCCTGACGCCGTTGATGATCCTGCTTTGCGTCGGCGCGGTTTACGACCGCTATCATTACGCCTGCGATGTCGTCGCCGGGCTGGTTTTCGGCGCGGTTCCGGCGTGGATCATGCTTCGGCGGCGGTTTACGCCCGCCGGCGCGCCGTAGCTGTAAACTGAAACGATGCACCTGATCTTCGGAATCAACTCGGTGAGTGAGGCCCTGAAGGCGAGAGGCCGCGCTTTCGAGTACATCAGCGTGGCCAAGGAGCGGCACGATCTTCGCCTGCAGCGAATTATCGAGGAGTGCCGCCGCATCGGACTGCCTGTGCGGTTTGTCTCACGCGTGGAACTCGACCATATGGCCGGCAACGTGGCGCATCAGGGTGTCGTGGCCGTCAGCTCGGCCAAGCAGTACAGCGATCTGGAAGATGTGATTACGGCCAAGCGCAGCGTTTATTCGTTGATCCTGGTTTTGGACGGCGTGGAAGATCCGCACAACCTGGGGGCGATCATTCGCACCGCCGATGCGGCTGGTGTTGATGGGCTGGTGATTCCCGAGAGACGGGCCGCCGGCGTGACCGGCACCGTGACAAAGGTGTCGGCGGGCGCGACAGCACATCTACCAATAGCCAAGGTCACCAACATCGCTCGCACCATCGAGGACCTGAAAGCACAGAATATCTGGACGGTTGGTCTCGACGAGCGCGCCCCGACTACTTACGACATGATCGACTACAACATGGATTGCGCCGTGGTACTCGGGGCCGAAGGAAAAGGGATTCACGACCTGGTGCGCAAGAAATGCGACTTTCTCGCATCTATCCCTATGTTGGGGAAAGTGCCGTCGTTGAACGTGTCGGTTGCCGCCGGCGTTGTGCTCTACGAAATTGTGCGCCAGCGACGGGCCAAAGGAGCGGTGAAGGCCGTTAAATGAAGCTTCGCCTGGTTTGTCTGTTCCTGCTGACTGCGTCGGCTGCGTGCTCCGCCATCGACCGCAACGCATTTACATTTACCAATTACAACCTGAATGTGCGGGTCGAGCCGGACCAACAGCGCCTGGCCGTGCGCGGACGCGTCACGCTCCGGAACGACTCCAGTACTCCGCAAAAGAACGCCGTCCTGCAAATATCTTCGTCGTTGGATTGGCGATCGATCCAGGTCGAGGGAAAGCCGGTACAGTTTGTGTCCCAGCCATACGCGTCGGACATTGACCACACGGGAGCACTGTCCGAAGCGATCGTAACCTTACCGATAGCCGTCGCGCCGAAAGCTTCGATTGATATAAACGTGGGCTACGAGGGCGTGATCGTCCTCGACACAACGCGGCTCAAACGAATTGGCGTGCCCGACGACGTTGCCAAACACAGCGACTGGGACCAGATCAGCCCGTCGTTCAGCGCGGTTCGGGGAGTCGGGTACATCGCCTGGTATCCAGTGGCGATGGATGCGGCGAACTTGTCGGAAGGGAATAGCGCGTTCGAAATCCTTGGGCGATGGAAGGCGCGCCACGCCGAATCCAGCATGAGCGTGGTGTTTTCGTCGACCTCCGACAAGGTTGAGTTCAGCGGAACACCAAGCGCCTTCGCGATCACGCCCGAACTTCCGGGGAAGTTGTCGGTTTTCAGCATGGTGCGGTTCGGCAGGAGCGTGCCTGCATTCACCATTCTTGCTGGTGGACGCGTCGAAGAGCAGGGACGAATCAGCATTCACTATCTGGCGGGCCACGAGTCAGCAGCCAAGGATTACCTGGCACTTCTCGGCACAATCAATGATGCTACCGGCCATTTTGGCCGTTATAGCGGGAAGCTTCAGGTCTTCGATCTTCCCGAGGGGGACTACTCGCCTTTTGTGACCGAGTCAATGGCACTCGTCCCGCTGAACACGCCGATTAAACCTGAGGTGGAACTCAGCCTGGCCTATGCCTCGGCAAAAACCAACAACATCTTCCAGCGTGCGTGGGCCGCAGACGGCCTGGCGCACTTTGAACAGGCAGCTTACCTGGAGCAGAAATCGGGACGGAATGCGGCGCTCAAGTACATGGGGCAGCGGCTTCCATTAGTCCTCGAAGGCGAAAAAAATGCGCCTGCGCCCGCTGCGGCGACGAGCGCGAACAGCCTTCTTGAGTATGTGGATGAATCGTTTTGTGGAGCGAAGGCGATGTATGTGTGGTGGATGTTGCGAGATATGCTGGGCCGCGACACGCCGCTGACACTCTCCATCGATTATCGTGTCGATGCTGACCGCCAGGATCCATCGTACATACAGCATCTGCTGGAACGGCACTCTAAACGCGACCTGCAATGGTTCTTTGATGACTGGGTCTACCACGATCATGGCTTGCCCGATTTCCGGGTGGCATCGGTGTTTCCCAGCAAGACAAACCGCAGTATTTACCTGGTGACGGTTACGCTGGAAAATGTTGGCACGGCTGGCGCCGAGGTCCCGTTCACCGTCAAGTTTGACGGCGGCGAGGTCAGCAAGCGCCTGGAGGTCCGGGCGAAGTCGTCGGCGACCATACGAGTAGAAACACCTGCCGCACCTAACGAAGTAGTGGTCAACGACGGCAGCGTTCCCGAGAGCAACATGGCAAATAACACGTTCACGATCGCAGCCCCGGCCAGCGGTGACTCGCATTTCTAAAATTCAGGCTGGGTCAATACAATTCAATTTTCCATCGGAATCGCACTGAAGCAACCATCCGGAGGCTAGCGTTGGCTTACATCCAGTTCCTGGGCGCTGCGGGAGTCGTGACAGGTTCCAAACATTTGATTAACACAGGCTCTGACGAGTCGGGGACAAGAGGATTTCAAGTCCTCATCGATTGCGGGTTATTTCAGGGCCAGAAAGAATGGCGCGAACGCAACTGGCGCGACACTCCCGTTCCCGCGCGGGAGATCGATGCGGTGATTCTGACCCATGCCCACCTCGACCACTCCGGCTGGATTCCCCGCCTGGTGAAAGAAGGCTTCAAGGGACCAATCTACGCGACTCAACCAACTATCGATTTGTGCAGCATCCTGTTGCCGGATTCCGGACACCTGCAGGAAGAAGACGCCGAGTTCTACAACAAGCATAAGAAGTCTAAGCACACTCCCGCTCTTCCGCTGTACACGTTCGACGAGGCACAAGACTGCCTGCAATATTTCAGGAGAGTGGAAGTCGGAGAGCCCACGCAAATTTGTCCGGAGCTGAGCTTTCAATACTCGCGGGCGGCGCACATCCTGGGCTCGTGCATGGTAGAAGCGACGCTAAGCGTGAATGGCAATTCGCAGCGCATGGTATTTACCGGAGACATCGGCCGGGTGCGGGATCACGCCGATACCCCGGGAAAGGTTGTTCGCTCCGGTCCGGCCGGGGTCGATGCCGCCGATCTGTTGGTCATGGAATCGACTTATGGTAATCGACTTCACCCTCGCGAAGATCCACGGCCGGAGCTGGCGAACGTGATCAAACGCACGGTGGAGCGAGGCGGGAGCATCATCGTCCCGGCGTTCGCGGTTGAGCGGACTCAGAAGTTGGTCTTCATGCTGAAGGCAATGATGGAATCAGGTCAGATTCCCCGGGTCCCGGTTTATTGCGACAGCCCGATGGCCATCAAGGCAGTCGAGATCTTTCTCAAGCATTCGGAAGAATACAGTGAAGACGCCCGCGAGTTGATCGCGCGGTATGGATCGCCGCTGAGCTGGCCCGGTTTCACCTTTGCATCGACTCCGCAGGAATCGAAGAAGATCAACCAGAGTCATTTTCCTTCGATCATCATTTCGTCGAGCGGAATGGCGACCGGGGGACGCATTCTCCACCATCTTGCGCAGCGCTTGCCCGATCCCAGGAACACGGTGGTTTTTATCGGATTCCAGGCGCCGGGCACGCGTGGATTCACCATTAAGAGTGGCGCTCCGGAAGTTAAGATTTTCGGCGACGTAGTGCCCATTCGTGCGCAGGTTGCGGCCTTTGAGCAGTTCAGCGACCACGCCGACCCTCCGGAACTGCTGCAATGGTTGCACACATTCAAACAGAAGCCGGGCGTCACCTACCTGGTGCACGGAGAACCCGCGGCATCGGCGCAGCTAAGCGAGACGATCGGCAAGGAACTCGGATGGAACGTGCGAGTTGCCCAGTGGATGGAGAAAGTTCAACTGTGATTTGAATCGAGTAACTCGCAATTCGCTCCCGGAGTAAAACCGGAGAAACTTACAATTTACAAATTACGAATTGCAAATTACTCAATTACAAATTCGGAGGCTCGCATGACAGAAGCCGACCTGAAGAAGCACATCGAGGCTGCGGAACAGGGCCCCAAGAAGCTGGCGGCAGCAGTATCGGGATTGTCCGATAAGGTGCTTCGGTACAAGCCATCGCCGGAGAAATGGTCGATCCTGGAGATTCTCGCGCATTTAGCCGACGTGGAGATCATCTATTCGCACCGCATGCGCCAGATGATCGCTCAGCAGGGCTCGACCATAGCCCCGGTTGATCAAGACGCATGGGCCGCTCATCTGGGTTATCTCGACGCCGCGCCGGCGGAACTGGTCGCGCAGTTCGGAGTGAACCGGCACCACAATGTGCGATTGCTTCGCCGGCTAAAACCCTCCGACCTCGGCAAGTCGGCGTACCATCCGGAAAAGAAGGGGGATGTCACGCTGGAAGAGCAGGTCCCGAGGTTTGCTGCGCATGACGCGAATCACATTGAGCAGATCGAGCGATTGAAGAAGCAGGCCCGCTGATCACGGTTGACTATTGGTGAATCGTACCAGGGCGTGGAGCTTTTCGGCGGCGGCGCCGGAGTCAATCGCCTCGGCCGCAAGAGGAACCGCGTCAAAGAGATGATCCGCTTTGCCGGCCGCGACGAGAGCGGCCGCGGCATTCAGCACAACCACATCCCGGCGCGGTGATGGACGTGCCCCGAGAATCTGCCGGATGATGCTCGCGTTTACGGTCGCGTCGCCACCCGCGAGTTGATCCATAGAGGCCCGTTCGAATCCAAATTCCTCGGGCGTCACTTCGTAACTGCGGACTGCGCCATCCCGCACCTCCGCGATACGAGTGGAGGTAGTTATCGTGATCTCATCCAGGCCATCGTTTCCATGAACGACCAGCGCGCGACGGAGTCCGAGCATGCTGAGTGCCTCCGCAAGCTTTTCAACCAGATCAGCGGAGTACACGCCTACCACCTGCGCAGAAGCGTTCGCCGGATTGGTGAGCGGACCGAGCAAGTTGAATACGGTACGAAGGCGCAACTCGCGGCGCGCCGGTTGAACATACTTCATGGCGGAGTGCATCGCGGGCGCGAACAGAAATGCGATACCTACTTGCTCAAGGCAGGCAGCAATGCGCGAGGACGGCAGGTCGATCTTGACTCCGAGCGCCTCCATGACGTCTGCCGATCCGCACTGAGAAGTAACGCTGCGGTTGCCGTGTTTCGCCACGCGTACGCCTGCGCCGGCGACAACGAAGGCGGTCGCAGTCGAAATATTGAACGTGCCACTGGCATCGCCGCCGGTACCGCAGGTATCCACCAAGGCGTCACGTTCGGTGCCGCTTACATCCAGGGTCGAATTACGTGGGACCTTGAGCGAGGAGGCGGCGTGCCGAATTGCTTCCGCAAAACCGACGATCTCTTCGACTGTTTCCCCTTTCATGTGAAGGGCAACCAGAAGGGCAGCAATCTGCGCGTCGGTGCACTTGCCCGCTAGCACCTCCGCCATGACGCTACGCGCTTCCTCGCGAGTCAGCGACTGGCGGTGGTTCGCGATGCAATGGAGGACGTCGGTGATCATGGGAGCAGTAAATTTAGCACTGATCGGTTTGTCACGCCTGCTTGTGATGCTCGCCGTTTGCCCTTGAGAAAACGGTTCTATAGAATCATAAGTTTGCTGCCTGCTGTCGGATGCTGCAAGCGAGTACCTGCCGGAAATAGGAATCATATGAAAATTCATGAGTACCAGGGCAAGGCCATACTCAGGAAATTTGGAGTTGCCGTGCCTCGTGGAGAGATGGCGGCAACCCGCGACGAAGCCGTCGCGATCGCGAAGAACCTGTTCGATGCCGGCGCCGCCGGGGTTGTGGTAAAAGCCCAAATTCATGCGGGTGGGCGCGGCAAGGGAGGCGGGGTCAAGATCGCGAAATCCGTAGAAGAGGCGGGGGAACTCGCTTCGAAGATTCTCGGGATGACACTGATTACGCATCAGACCGGGCCGGAGGGCCGGGTCGTGCGGAGGCTGTTAATTGAAGAGACTCTGCCGGTCGAGAAAGAACTCTATCTCGGCATCCTGGTAGATCGGGCCGAGGGTAAACCAGTTTTCATGGCTTCGGCCGCCGGCGGAATGGAGATCGAGCAGGTCGCAGCAGAAAATCCTGACGCCATTCTCAAGCAATATGTGGATCCCGGCATGGGGTTGGAACCGTTCCAGGCACGCAAGATCGCGTTCCGGCTCGGGCTGAGAGGCTCGCAGATCAACGCGGCAGTGCAGTTTCTTACCGGCCTTTACAAAGCGTTTCTGGCCACCGATGCTTCCCTCGTCGAGATCAATCCATTTGTGAGCTGCAGTGACGGTCGTCTGTTTGCGCTAGATGCCAAGCTGAACTTCGATGACAACGCGCTGTTCCGTCACCCCGACATTCGCGAACTGCGAGACGTCACGGAAGAAGATCCGCTCGAAGTCGAAGCTTCGAAGTACAGCCTGAATTACATCAAGCTCGATGGAAACGTTGGTTGCATGGTGAACGGCGCCGGGCTGGCGATGGCCACGATGGACATCATCAAGTACGCCGGTGGCATGCCTGCGAATTTCCTTGATGTGGGCGGCGGCGCCAATGCCGAACAGGTGACGCACGCGTTTGAGATCCTGCTTAGCGACAAAAATGTGAAAGCGGTCCTGATCAATATTTTCGGCGGCATCCTGCGGGTGGATACGCTCGCCAAAGGTGTCGTTGAAGCGGCGCAGAAAACGCATATCCAGTTGCCGATTGTGCTGCGGCTGGAAGGCACCAACGTCGAGGCTGGCCGGGAGATCCTAAGGCAGTCGGGACTGAACTTCACGGTGGCGGAAACGATGAAAGACGCTGCTGAGAAGGTAGTCGCCGCGGCAGGAGCCCACTAACTACTAACTATCAGCTACTAATTACGGTTGAGAGATTTTCATGGCGATTTTAGTCGATAAGAAAACGCGGTTGATTGTGCAGGGGCTGACCGGAAAAGAGGGCACCTTTCACGCGAAGGCGTGTGCCGAATACGGGACACAGGTGGTGGGCGGCGTCACTCCGGGCAAGGGTGGGATGACGCACGAGGGCTGGCCGGTCTTCAACACGGTGCAGGAGGCGGTAGACAAGACCGGTGCGAATACCAGCGTCATTTTTGTGCCACCGCCATTCGCCGCCGACGCGATCATGGAAGCCGCCGATGCCGAGATCGAACTGATTGTCTGCATCACGGAAGGTGTTCCAACCCTCGACATGGTGCGCGCCTGGGAGTTCCTGCAAGACCGCCGTTCGCGCCTGATCGGGCCCAATTGTCCGGGAATCATTTCCCCGGGAAAATGCAAGGTCGGCATCATGCCTGGACACATCCACCGTGAAGGACCGGTTGGTATCGTTTCGCGCTCCGGCACGCTGACCTACGAAGCGGTTTATCAGCTCACGACTCGCGGGATCGGGCAGTCCACCGCGATCGGGATTGGCGGCGATCCGATTATCGGGACGAACTTCATCGACGCCCTTGAGTTGTTTAATCGCGATCCCCAGACCGAAGCCGTCATCATGATCGGCGAGATTGGCGGGAACGCTGAGGAAACTGCCGCCGAGTACATCAAGGCTCACATGAAGAAGCCGGTCGTCGGGTTCATCGCTGGACAGGCGGCGCCCCCGGGACGCCGGATGGGCCATGCGGGTGCAATTATCTCTGGTGGGAAGGGAACTGCTGCCGAGAAGATCAAAGCTATGCAGGCCGCCGGAATTCGGGTTGCCAAGTCGCCCGCAGATATCGGCGAGACAGTCGTAGCAGCCATGGGAGCGAAGTTAGTACCAACTAGTTAGTAGAAGTGGTTAATCAACGACCAAGGACCAACGACCAGAATGAAGACCTTGCAACGCACTCTTACCATCATCAAGCCTGACGCCGTTCACCGCGACGCGGTCGGCGACATCATTGAGCAGTTTGAGAAGAACCACTTCCGGATCCTGGCGATGAAGATGCTTGAGATCTCGAAACACCAGGCGGAACAGTTTTACGCCGTGCATGCCAGTCGCCCCTTCTATTCGTCGCTGACGGACTTCATGTCGAGCGGCCCAATAGTCGTGCTCGCCCTGGAAAAAGAGAATGCCATCGCCGATCTCCGCGAGTTGATGGGAGCTACAAACCCGGCGAATGCGAAGGAAGGGACGATTCGCAAGAAGTGGGCGACCAGCATCGAGCACAATGCCATTCACGGTTCTGATGCGGAGGATACTGCGCGTTTTGAACTGAGCTACTTCTTCGCCGGATACGAGTTGGCCAAGTAAGTTTCACTTCCCGGTTCCTGGTTTTCAGTTAACAAAAAAGAGGGAAATCATGCCTTTGGTTCAAGTGACCATGCTGCAAGGCAGGACTGCCGATCAGAAGCGCAAGTTGGCGCAACGAATCACGGATGTCATGGTTGAAGAGGCGGGCGCGAGGCGGGAGGCAATCGTCGTCACATTTGTGGAAGTGTCGAAGGAGAGCTACGCTTCCGGCGGCGTGCTGATGGCCGACAAAGGACATTAGTGATTGCGGCGCGGACACGCGTACCAGCTATCCCACCGGATCGTAGAGGTGTCCTTCGGTTCGATCTGCAACTTTGGGTAGGTCCTTGCGCGCGTATTGCAGGAAGTGCGGCGCTGCACGGTGAGCCTCGAGAGCGGCGTCGTCCTTGTACTGCTCATAAATGAAGAACCGGCGCGGGTCAGTTTTGTGGCGGTGCACCTGGTACATCACGCAGCCGGGTTCTTTGCGCGACTCTTCCGTGAGTTTCGAGAATAGGTTGACAACTTCCGATTCGTGACCAACTTTTGCCGTCCAAGTCACCGCCAGCACAACCATCGCTCGCTCCGTTCTCTAGTTTCGTGCCTGGGCCCGTTTTCTGGTGTCGGAGGCCGATTTTAACTCCGCGGCGAACTCATCGACCAGAATCGTTTGATCGCGCTCCGGGCCAGTCGAGACCATACCTACCCGGGCGCCCGTCTCCCTTTCGATAAACTGCAAGTATTCACGGGCGGCCCTGGGTAACTTTTCCATGGACGTTATTCCCTGGGTAGAACTGCGCCATCCTGCCAGTTTTTTGTAAACCGGCTCGATCTTCCCGTACCCGCTGTCCTGCGGCGGAATCTCGATTGTGTCCCGTCCGTCGACCTTATAGCCCACGCACGCCGGAACCTCAGAAAGTTCGTCAAGCACATCGAGCTTGGTGACGACCAGCCACGAAATCCCGTTGATCATGACAGCGTAGCGCAGCAGGGGCAAGTCAAGCCAGCCACAACGTCGCGGACGCCCCGTGACAGCGCCGAACTCGTTCCCTCGAGCGCGCAGTTGATCTCCGAGCGCATCGAGGGCTTCGGTAGGAAAAGGCCCGCCGCCCACGCGGGTGCAATATGCCTTGGTCACGCCGATGACTGAATCGATGGCGGTCGGAGCAATCCCTGTTCCAGTGGCGGCGCCTCCAGAAGTTGCACTCGAGGACGTGACGAAGGGATACGTGCCGTGGTCAATGTCGAGCATCGTCCCCTGGGCGCCCTCGAACATGACCGACTCGCCTGACGACAGTGCTTTGTTCAGCAGTACCGCCGTGTCGCAAACAAACGGCGCGATCTGCTCGGAGGCCTTGGCGTATTCGTCGTACATCTTGTCGGCATCGAGCGGTTCAGAGTTGAACAGCGCGTGCGCGATCATGTTCTTTTCGCGGCAGGCGTTTTCGATGTGGGTCTTCAGCAGCTTCAGATCGAGCAGGTCGGCAACCCTCAAGCCACGCCGTCCCATTTTGTCTTCGTACGCGGGACCAATACCTCGAGAAGTGGTACCGATCTTCACACGGCCAGGGGCATTCTCGGCGGCCAGTTCGATCATGCGGTGGTAGGGCAGGATGACATGGGCGCGGTTGCTGACGAACAAGTTGCCATCGATTGCCAGGCCGGCCGCGCGAAGGTTGGCCACTTCCTTGAGAAAAGCCATGGGATCGAGCACGACGCCGTTTCCGATCACCCCGCGGCATCCAGGCCGCAGGACGCCCGACGGGACGAGCTGCAGAATAAACTTTTTGCCATTGATGATGACCGTGTGGCCAGCATTGTGGCCCCCGGCATAACGAGCCACCACGGGGAAGGACTCGGACAGGACATCGACAATCTTGCCCTTGCCCTCGTCACCCCATTGCGCACCTACGATGACCGCAGTTTTGCCTCGATTCAATGCTCACTCCAGGGATCAAGTACGGCCGCCCACGGCCGCGTTGCGGGGTCGCACACACGTCGTACCCGCGATCGAAAACTGCAGGAATACAAGGATTGAGCGGAGCAGGTGTGTACTTCTAATGATAGCGTGCTCCGGCGAAACCGGCAATTGGAGTTGTCAACCGCTGACGGGTGATCACCACCGACGATAGACTGTCTGTCATGCCCGAATTGCCCGAGGTTGAAACCATCGCGCGCGGATTAGCCAAGCGTGTTACCGGCGACGTGATCGAGTCGGTCTGGCTGGGGTCAAAGCCAGAGCCGCTCAAAAGTCCTGCTGAACACATTGTGAAGACACTCGAAGGTGCCCGGATCGAACGGGTCGGCAGGATGGGAAAGCACATCGTTTTTGAGCTGACAGCGAAAGGCCCAAGCAGGAAGGCGCAATGGATCGTGCATCTCGGTATGACCGGTCAAATGCTGGTTTGTTCGCCTAACGCGGAGATCGAGAAACACACGCATGCCATCGCCAAGCTCAAGTCGGGAAGGGAACTGCGTTTTGTTGATCCTCGCCGGTTCGGGCGTCTGTCGGTCGCCACGAACGGAGACTTCCAGACAGTCGGAGTCGAGCCGCTGGATGTCGACCTGGCTCGTTTCCTCCAGCTGTTTCGCGGCCGCAAGACGCCCATCAAGAGCGCTCTGCTGAACCAGAAGCTGCTGCGCGGTGTGGGCAACATTTATGCCGACGAGTCGCTGTTTCGGGCGGCCATTCGGCCGCGCCGCCGAGCCTCCACGATTACCCGCGAGCAGTTGGGCAAACTGTATAGATCGGTGCGCCAGGTCTTGAAGGAAGCGATTAAGTTGGGCGGGTCCTCGGTTTCAGACTATGTGGATTCGGAGGGCAAGGAGGGCTTTTTTCAGCTACGGCACAGAGTCTACGGGCGAGAAGGGGAACCCTGTCTTGCTTGCGGAACTCCGATCAAACGCGTCGTGATCGCCGGACGGAGCAGCCATTACTGTCCCCAATGCCAGAAGTAAATTAGCAAAACACCATTTCAGCTTGAGGACAACCGGTCCGGGCGAATTGGGTGCCGAAATTGACTTATGTCATCGACAACCAAAATTGCCGGATGTTACATTAAATCCTTTCAATATGGCGAACTTTTCCATTGGCGTTGACTTAGGTGGTACCAACCTTCGGATCGCGGCGGTCGAAGAACAAGGGCGACTGATCGAAAAAGTAACCCTCGGGACGAAGGTGGCCCTTGGGCGAGACCACGTCATCAACGACATGTGCGATGCCATTGTGCGAATGACCCAAAAATACAATGGCACCGGCAATCTGCTGGGAACTGGAATCGGCGTGCCCGGGATCATCGACATGGACACCGGGATGGTACGCGAGTCGCCGAACCTGCCAGGGTGGTCGGACTACCCCGTGCACTCGGAAATTGAGCGCCGGCTGGGGACGAGGGTCATCCTGGAAAATGACGCCAATGCCGCCGGCTTGGGCGAGAAGTGGCTGGGAGCGGGAAAACATGTGTCCGATATGGCCATCCTGACTCTTGGCACCGGCGTGGGAGGCGGGCTGGTGCTCGGCGGCCGCGTGTGGCACGGCATGAACGGCATGGCCGGAGAGTTTGGTCATTCGACGGTCGAGCCCGACGGCGCCCGGTGTGGCTGCGGCAATACTGGTTGTCTGGAAGCTTACGCGTCCGCAACCGCCGTCGTGCGCATGGCCAAGGAGGCGATCTTCGACGGTTCCGCGCCGGGCTTGGAAAAAGCCGCCAACTCCGATCCGGAGTTCAGCGCCAAGGCTGTCTACAATCTGGCGATCCAGGGGGACGAAGCGGCCCGAAAGATCTTCCGCCGTGTCGGCCGCGCGCTCGGAATCGCGTTATCAAACATGGTGAACGGCCTGAACCTCCCCATGTATGTCGTGGGAGGCGGCGTTTCGAGCGCTTGGGAAGCGTTCGCGCCATCAATCTTCGAAGAGTTGCGGCGCCGCTGCATGGTATATGCAGCCACCGCACCGCCCCACGCCGCGGGAGATGAAGGGGCTTCGGCCTACGTCGAAGCAAAGACCACGCGCTACACCATCATCACGCGCGCGTTGCTTGGCAGCGATGCTGGGTTATACGGAGCAGCGCGGTTGCCGATGATCAATCACACGAGCTAACCGCCAGTACTTGGGTCAGTCCAATACCTCTCGAGTAGCGCGGATCCTCCGGATCGCCGAGAGGAAGGCCTGATTATCTTGCTCGTTTCCAATCGTCACTCGGATAGCCGTCGGAGCGCCCCAACTTCCCAACGCGCGAATCAATATCCCTTCTGCTTCCATCTTTTTGGAGAAATCGCGAGCGTTCTCGCCGATTTCGCAATAAACGAAGTTGGCCCAAGTCTGCGGGACTTGGTAACCCATATTGGAGAGCTCTCTAGTGAGTAGATTCGCACCGGCGACATTGTTCTGCATTGCGCGGGCAAGGTGGTCGGGATCGTCGAGTGACGCCAGGGCTCCCGCTTGTGCGGCCGTCGAGATCGAAAATGTCGAGCGCATGCGTCCGAGTGCCTTCAACAACTCGGGACGTCCCATCGCGTAGGCGACCCGCAAACCTGCCAATCCATGTGCTTTGGAGAACGTTCGGAGCACAAGGGCATTAGGGTGCTCCCGGACATAATCAACGGAGTGCGAATACTCACTGCCGCGTGTCTTGGCGAAGTGGGCGGCGTAATCGTAATAAGCTTCATCGATCACGACAATCACGTTTTCCGGGACTCTTGCCAGGAAACGATCCAAATCAGCCGCCTCGAACGCGGTGCCAGTCGGGTTGTTAGGGTTGGCGAGGAAGACGAGCCGCGTATCCGGATTGATGGCAGCTGAAATGGCATCTAGATCCAATCCGTGGTTCTGCATCGGAGTCTCGATCAGTTGTCCTCCCGCAGCTTTGGAGGCGATCGAATAAACGATGAACGATCGCTGGCTCGTGACTGCATTCAAACCCGCTTTTAGAGCGTAGCGACATAGGATTGCGAGGAAATCTGTAAGGCCTGCCGTGACCAGGAGCTGGTCGGGTGCGAGTCCATGCATGGACGCCAAACGCGAACCAAGCTCGGCGGCATCATTGTCGGGGTAGCGGTTGCCCCGTTCAACGGCGGCTTGCATCGCGCCAATCGCCTTGACAGACGGGCCAAACGGGCTCTCGTTGGAATCGAGCTTGATCATTGAAAGTGATGCACCCCGACGCACGCCGAGATCGCTTAGAAAGCTCGCGTCGTGCGCGTTGTAGGCGGTTGGATCTACCGCGGTCTTGCTGCACTGCGCAGACGCGTGACCTCCTGAGGACTCAACATTCTGAACTTTCCCGGGTGGACGTCGAGCTCAAGGGGGCCATAGCGAACCCGTTTAATCTTTTCAACGTGATGTCCGACCTGTTCGAACATGCGCCGGATCTGGCGATTGCGTCCTTCAATCAGCGTAATCTCATACCACGGATTCGCCGCGTCACGGATGACGTTAATCTTTGCGGGTGCGGTTCTTATCCGCCGTCGTCCATCATCGGTCGGAATCGACACGCCGGCGCGTAGTTTCGCGAGTTCCTGTTCGGTTGGCCGGCCGCTTACCTTCACCATGTAGGTTTTGGGCACGTGCGACGCGGCTTTCATCAAGTGCAGGGCCAGATCGCCGTCATTGGTCAGGAGAAGCAATCCCTCGCTGGCGTAGTCGAGACGGCCAACGGGATACACACGCGCTTTAATCCCATGAAGCAGGCTCATCACCGTGGGGCGTCCTTCGGGATCGCGCACCGTGGTCACAAATCCCTTGGGCTTGTTCATCAACACGTAGACGTGCTGCTGGGGGCCCTTCAGCAATTTACCGTCGACACGGATGTGGTCGTGAGACGGGTCCGCTTTGGTTCCGAGTTCGGTGACGGTCTGCCCATTCACCGCAACCCGGCCGGACGTGATCAACTCTTCGGCTTTGCGGCGCGATGCCACACCCGCGGCGGCAATGATCTTCTGTAGGCGTTCGGCTGCCATGCCTTCAGAGAGTATCAAAACGGTGATTACGTTCGTAACTTTGGGGTACTTACTTCCAGCTATACTGTTTTCACAACCGAATTCCAGGAACAACTTACCAAGAGGTCAGGATGAAAACCGCTTTGCGTCTGTTTTGCATTTTGCTGTTCTCGATGATGGCTATCGGCCAGACCACGCCGAATCAAGGTGCGTCAGCCGCCACTGCGGCACCCGCTCAGGACAATGTCGCAATCGAGCCCATGGATGAAACACCCGTCTTTCGCGTGAACGTGGTTTCGCGCAGCACCAAGGCCGTGAACTACCGGCACCGCGGCGGGTCCACGACCGTGGATCTGAAGGGGACGACTCTGATGCCCGAGGCTCGCGGCAAGGCTAAGGTCGACAGCAAGGCTGGCCGTTTGGAAATCGATGCCGAGGTCTCGAATCTGTCCGTTGCGCAAAAGTTTGGGCCCGAATATTTGACCTACGTCTTGTGGGCGGTGACTCCCGAAGGCCGGTCCGTGAACTTGGGCGAGGTCGTGCCCGACCGTTACGGAAAAAGCAAGCTCGACGTGACGAGTGATCTCCAGGCGTTCGGACTGATCATCACCGCTGAGCCGTATTTTTCGGTGATTCGGCCCAGCAATCTGGTAGTCGTGGAGAACATCATTCGCCAGGAAACCAAGGGCTGGGAAGAGGCAATCGACGCCAAGTTCGACATGCTCGAAGGCGGGCAGTACACGATCGACCTGCATGCCGCCGATCTGCCGGCAACGAAGTCTGATCCCAAGGTTCCGCTCGACCTCTTAGAAGCGCGAAACGCCGTCGCGATTGCGAAAGCTGCCGGCGCGGGGCAGTATGCAGCGGACAGCCTGAGCAAAGCGGAAGATTTCCTGGCGCGCGCGGAAGATTACCTCAAACGAAAACAAGGCAAGACGCCGATCGGGACGGTGGCTCGTGGCGCTACCCAGATGGCGGAAGATGCCCGGGTTTTGACACTCCAGAAAAAGAACCAGGAACGGATCGACGCTGAAAAGCGTGCTCTGCAAGAGAAGCGTGAAAAAGCCGAAGCCGACGCCAGGGCCGCGGCTGAACGCGAGGCCCAGGCAAAGGCTCAAGCCGAAGAAGATGCTCGCCGCCGCGCCCAAGCCGAAGCCGATCGCCAGGCGGCAGAGCAGGCGAAAGCCGAAGCCGAACGCATGAAGGCGGAAGCCGATGCGGCACGCGCACAGGCAGAGGCAGCCCGCGCGGCGGCCTTGGCCGAGCAGGCGAAAGCTCAGGAAGAAGCTGAGAAGGCGCGCCAGGCAGCAGAGTTGGCGATCCGCCAAAAGGAAGAAATGCGGGCCCGCTTGCTAAATCAGCTCAACCAGGTGCTGGAGACAAAAGATACACCGCGTGGCCTGATCGTCAGCATGCCCGACGTTCTCTTCGATACCGCCAAGTACAACCTGAAGCCGGTTGCGCGCGAGCGCCTCGCAAGGATCGCGGGAATCATCCTTGCTTATCCTGATCTGAAGCTGGACATTGAAGGTCATACCGACAATGTCGGCACCGAAGAATACAACCAGGTCCTTTCCGAGAAGCGGGCCGGATCCGTACGCGACTACCTGCTGCAGTCAGGCGTTTCCCTTAACAATGTTTATGCCCGAGGACTGGGCGAGAACGATCCCGTCGGCGACAACACGACAGCCTCGGGCCGCAAGCTGAATCGGCGCGTGGATATGATCGTTTCAGGGGATGTGATCGGAACCAAAATCGGCGGCGAGGATGCTTCCACGCCGGTAAGTCCGACGAAAGCGATTCCGAATCCCACGCCGGTAAGCGTGCAACAGTAAGATTACTGCGAACCTTCTTCGGAGGAGCCGTCGGCATGTTGATGCACCGGTTCCTCCGAACCGTTCTCATCCGCGACTTCAGTCTCCTGTGCCGTTGTAGGGGCGTCCCTGTCGGCAACCGCTTCCGGACCCGGTTCATGCTCCGGTGTTGCGTCCGCGGGCATCAGATCGCTTTGAAAAGATTCCGCCACCAATTTCTCAAATTCTTCCATGCTTGGCAGTTCGCTGACATCTCTTAGACCGAATCGCAGCAGGAATTCCTTCGTTGTTTTGTAAAGAATGGGCCTGCCGATGACGGCTTTGCGTCCGGCAGTGGTGATGAGCTTGCGATCCAGCAGGGTCGCAATGACACCACCCGAATCGACACCGCGAATTTCGCTGATCTCGGGAACGGTAACCGGTTGCTTATAGGCGATCACCGCAAGCGTCTCCAGCGCGGGCAGAGATAGCCGGATCGGCGGTTTCAAGCTCTTGGCGAAAGCACGCACGACATCGTGCTGATCGGGCTTGGTGGCCATGCGATAGCCGCCGGCGATTTGGCGAACTTCAATGCCGTGGTCGGCAGAGGCATATTCCGCGACCAGTTCTTCCAGGGTGGCACGCACCTGGGAGCGCAACTCCGCTTCGTTTTCGATTGGAGTGGATTCTTTTGCCAGTTGGAAAATTTGGTCGAGAGTGACGGGATTCTCCGCCGCGTAAATGATCGCTTCGATTTTGGGTTTAAGACTCATTGTTCCTCGGACGAACATGCGCCCAACTTGGCGTGCCCTCCTACCGGACTCCGGAACCGTTCTGTCTAGCGCCAGTCGTCGCGCACGGATGCATGCTCGTTCATGATGTCGTCGAAGTGGCTGTGCTTGCGAATCACAATCTCGCCGAACAAACGATCCTGCCGGAGTTGTACCGCCTGCAGACGCACCATTTCGAGCAGAGCCAGAAATGTGCAGACCAGCGCATTCCGCGAATTCATGTTTTCAAGAAGTCGCATCAGGCGGATCGGCCGCTCTTCGAGCGTCAATCTCCGGCGCAGGTAGTCGATCATCTGGCTTACCGTGACGGTCTCTTCATTCACCTGGATGATTGGCCTCGACTTGGCGCGGTCGAGTACCTTCTGAAATGTTTTCACCAGGTCGATGACGTCGGCCGCAAGTTCGGGTTCGGTACCTTCCGCGTCCCTGAATTCCTTGAGCGAGGGATTCGACCAGACTGCTTCCTCGATCTGTTGTTTTTGCAGGAGCATCTGTGCAGCCGACTTGAACTTCTCGTGCTCGAGCAGCCGGTTCACCAACTCGGATCGGGGATCTTCCTCTGCTTCCGCCGGCTGATCCGGATCCCGCGGCAACAACATCTTGGACTTGATGTGAATCAGCACAGACGCCATGTAGATAAAGTCGGCGGCGACATTCACATCGAGTTCGCGAATTTTTTCCACGTAGGCCAGATATTGCGCGGTAATCTTCGCGATCGGTATGTCGTAGATGTCGATGTCCTGCTTGCGGATGAGATCGAGCAGGAGGTCGAGCGGTCCTTCGTATACGGTTCCGACCTCGACCGCAAAAGGAAAATCGCTCTCCTCGCGCTTCTTGGCCGACGCGGGACCAGGGGCGGGCGAAGCGGGCTCACTCGGAGCCACCACGCCGCGAATTCCTCCCTCGCTTCTGATTTCTTTGCTCATCCTTTACTTGACGTCTCCTGCGCGCTGGGCAGGGATTGGTATTCGTGGGTTAGTCCCATTGCCTGGTGAACATCGTCCATGGTGTTTCCCGAAATCTTGCGGGCGCGAGCTGAGCCCGCATCCAGAATATCCCAAGCCAGCTTGGGATTGTCCTCGTATTTTTTGCGACGTTCCTGCATTGGTTTAAGAACATTCACCAAGGCGTCGGCCGCCCAGCTCTTACACTCGATACAACCGATGCCGGCGCTGCGGCAGCCTTCGTTTACTTTGCCCATGGTTGCCGGGTCGCTGAATATCTTGTGCAGATCGCCCACCGGACAAAGGTCGGGATTGCCCGGATCGGTGCGCCGCACACGAGCCGGGTCTGTGACCATGGTCTTCAACTTCTGGCGTACTACCGGCTCAGGATCGGTCAGCATGATGGTGTTGCCGTACGACTTCGACATCTTGCGGCCGTCGGTGCCGGGGAGTTTCGCCGCCGGCGTGAGCAGCGGCTGGGGTTCTGGAAAGACCGTGTTGCGCTTGCTGTAGAACAGATTGAAGCGGCGGGCGATTTCGCGAGTCAATTCCACGTGCGGGACCTGGTCTTCGCCCACGGGAACGAAATCGGCTTTGTAGATCAGAATGTCTGCTGCCTGCAGCACAGGGTATCCGAGAAAACCGTAAGTCCCCAAGTCTTTTTCCGTGATGTTTTCGCGTTGCTCCTTGTAGGTGGGTACACGCTCCAGCCAGCCCAAGGGAGTGATCATCGACAAAAGCAAATGCAGTTCCGCGTGCGAGGGTACATGCGACTGGATAAACATCGTGCAGCGCTCGGGATCCAGTCCGGCAGCGAGCCAATCGAGCATGACCTCGAGCGAGTTTTGCTTGATACGCGACGTGTCGGCGTAGTCGGTCGTGAGCGCGTGCCAATCGGCGATGAAAAAGAAACATTCGTATTGATCCTGCATGCGCACCCAGTTGTCCAGGGCGCCCACGTAGTTGCCGAGGTGGAGTTTGCCGGTGGAACGCATTCCACTTAGCACGCGTTTGCGGTTGTTAGGGCGTGAGTTTGTCATCGGAGAAAGTACAGAAAAAAGGCCAGCACCGGCGTGAACAAGCGGTCCAACAGTCCGGGAGCAAAATAAACCAGAATGAAAAGGCCGAAGAAGCCGAGTCGATCGTAAACCATCAGGGCAGAGCCAGAAAGGAAATGGCGTAGGACGTGACTGCCGTCCAGCGGCGGGACGGGAATCAGATTGAACACTCCAAGTATGACGTTGATCTCCAGGAATGCGAATAACAGCAGAGTAATGGGAACAAGAGGAGAATTGCTGCCCATGGCGCCGTGCACGACCGCATAACCTGCTGTGGAACTCGAGGAGATCCCGATCAAAAGTAGAAGGGCCACTGTGGCGACCAGGAAATTGCTGATAGGGCCGACTACGGAAGTCAGGATGTCGTCCCGAACAGGGTTTTTGAAGTTGCTGGGATTCACCGGCGTCGGCTTAGCCCAGCCCAAAGTCGGGATGTGGGCGAAATACGCGAGCACTGGCATAAGAATCGTGCCGATGGGATCGATGTGTTTGACCGGATTCAGAGTAATCCGTCCCAGCATCCTTGCCGTGGGATCACCACAGCGATTAGCCATCCAGGCGTGTGCCGACTCGTGGAAGCTGATGGCAAACACAAACACGATCAGCTCGAACACCAGATTGACATGTTGCAGGGTCATCGGGCACTGGCCTGATGATAACAGACAGGTTGCGGTCGGCTGCCGCACCGGGTTCGCTCGCCCAGGCTGGGCTCGCGACGAAGTTTTTACAAAATCTGGAACGAGCAACTCCCATTCGGGCGTATGATGCTCCCATTTGGGGGTGGGGTGATGTGCACGCACTCTACGCGTCTCGGGGTTGCTCTCCTTGTTGTTCTCTGCTTACCGGTAGGAATGGCTGCGCAAGGCAAGCCAGGGGGTGGTGGCGGCGGTGGGCGGCCCGGTGGCGGCGGCATCCCGACAACCCCGCGGCCCACTGTACCGAATCCCACTATTCCTCCGCCGGGAACCGGCTTTCCAACTCCCAGTTTTATGTCGGGCAAAGTTGTCACCGATGACGGCACCCCACTGACTGAGTCGCCAATTATCCAGACCATTTGCATGGGCACTGTCCGCAATGAAGGCTATGCCGACTCCAAGGGATCTTTTGCGTTCGACCTGCAAAACAACAACTCAAGTGCCATCGTGCAGGATGTCGAGGCGAGCTCTCCCTCAATGGGCGCGAACCGAGCTGGGCCAATGGGTTCCCGCACCCGCCGAGACCTGCGCCAGTGCACCCTGCAAGCCGTCCTGCCCGGTTTCAGATCGGACGCAGTAGAGTTGGCGAGCAAGGCGAACGACACCGGGACCGCCGACGTCGGAACAATTGTGCTGCATCGGCTGGCGAAAGTTGACGGCCTGACCATTAGTGTCACCAGCGCCGCCGCGCCCTCAAAGGCGAAAAAAGAATTTGAGAAAGGCCGGGACGACGCACGGAAGAATAAGTTGGATCCGGCCGAGCAGCACCTTGCGAAGGCGGTCGAGATCTACCCGCAGTATGCCGTTGCGTGGAACGAGCTGGGTCGCGTGCAGTTACAGAAAGGCGACGTGCCCGGCGCGACTCATTCCTTTCAGCAGTCAATCGCGGCGGACTCGAAGTACATCAATCCCTACGCCGGCCTGCTCGATATCGCATTGAAGGCGCAACAATGGAAACAGATTGCGGATCTTACCGATAAGATCCTGGTATTGAACGCGGTCGATTTCCCGCAATACTGGTTTGACAATGCGATGGCCAACTACTTCTTGCAGAATTTCGATGCGGCCCAGAAGAGCTCAGAACGTGGATTAAGCATCGATTCCCATCACCGGGTTCCACGCCTTGAGTACATGCTGGGCATGGTGCTGGCCAAGAAGCGGGATTATGCCGGCGCCCTGACCCACGTGCAGAACTATCTCAGGCTTGCTCCTGACACATCTGATCGCGATACCGTGGAGAAGCAGGTCGCGGAACTACAGCGGCTGACGACAACGTCACAGTTGAAATAACCCTTCAACTTTGCGGAGTGCCAAATCCCGCGACGCGAAGACTTACCTGCAGAAAGCGCCTGTCCTAGCCTTTCTCATACGCCTTTCTTAGTTCCTCGGGCGCAATGGGCTTCACCTTGATTGGCTTCGCGGGAATTCCGCCGACGATGTGGTACGGTTCAACATTCTTTGCAGCCACCCCCATCGACCCAACCAGGCCGTGCTCACCGACTGTGACTCCACTCAGTACGACAGCGTGATAAGTGACGCGGGCATACGGGCCAATTTCCGTTTTCTGGTTCATAACGATCATGCCGTCGTTCAGATCGTGAGCGTGAGAGTAAACGTTGGCGTAGTCAGAAATCGAGCAGCCTTCGTGAATAATGATTTCGCCCCGGTCGTCGAGGAGCACATACTTATGAATGACGCAATTGTCTTCGACGGTCAGGTTATATCCGTACGAAAACTCCACCCCGTGGAAAATTTTTACATTCTTGCCGATATGTTTGAAGACATGCCTGGCCAACATGGCTCGCATGCGATACCCCATCCAGTGATTCAATCCTATGGGTGATCGGTCGTACATCATCCAGAACCAGATCAGAGGCTTGCGCTCGGCATACTTGCCTGCGTCCACATCGCCGTAGTATTCCGGTTCAAGCGTGGCGTTGCGCGGGTCGAAGGAGTGCACCAGAGATTGTTGTGCGAGCCCGGCCGTGTTCTCCGGCGCCGCGTAAGGCCGCCCAAGGTAAAGTTCGTGAAGAGCGTTGCGCACCACCAGACTGCGGTGTTCGGGATCGCGGTTCATGAACTCGCGGTCCAGTGCTTCGATCCAGGAGAGAAATGCTTTCTCCGCTGCTGGACTGGGGTTGAGGTTACGGTATTCGTATCGAGGCATTGCGTGTTCCTCGCAAAAAGAGCCTAAACCATAGCATAGGAACGTAGCGGGCGTTCATAGCCGGGCTTCAAAGAGCGATGCTTTATAATGCGCGCCTCATGAAATCCAGGAAGCGAACCCTTCCGCATCCCAAGCCTGTCGATGCGCTCGTCTATCCGAGATTTTCGGGCGTGCCCACCTTCATGCGTTTGCCGCATGTACCACAAGCCGAGGAACTCGACATCGCCCTGATTGGCATTCCCTTCGACGGAGGCACTACGTACCGCCCCGGACCGCGGTTCGGGCCGCGCAACATTCGAGTGCAGTCCGCGATGATTCGCCCGTGGAACCCGGTGCTAAAGGTAAATCCTTTTGAGAAATGGCGGATCGGCGATTTCGGCGACCTCTCCATCAACCCGCTTTCGATTGAGGACACGTATGGACGCATCACGAAACAATTGACCGAGGTTATGAGTGCTGGGGCAAAGACGCTGTGCGTCGGCGGCGATCATTCCATTCTGTTGCCGATCTTGCGGGCCATTCACAAACAGCACGGTCCGGTGGCCTTCCTGCAGTTCGACGCCCACGGGGATACCTGGGGCGGATACTTCGGCAGCCCGCATTCTCACGGAACACCGGTGAAGTATGCGGTCGAAGAGGGCCTGATTGCCGCGGGGCACGCACTACAGGTTGGTTTGCGAGGGCAGGTCTATGGTGAAGACGATTTCGAGTTCGCTCGGAAACACAAGATCGAAATCATCACCTCCGAGGAGTTCCACCGTGACGGAATCGATCCCGTGCGTCGGAAGATAAAAAAGTTTGGCAACCGGCCGGTTTACCTCACCTTCGATATTGACGTCGTGGATCCGGCGTTTGCTCCCGGCACCGGCACTCCACAAATTGGTGGGCTGTCCAGCGCGCAGGCCGTTGAACTTGTCCGCTGTCTGCGAGGCGTGAATCTCGTGGGCGGTGATCTGGTTGAGGTCTCGCCTCCGTATGACAGCCAGGAGATTACGTCATTGCTCGCGGCCAACCTGCTGTTCGAGATGTTGTGTTTGTTCTAGTCTGAAAATCCATGTCTCAACTAGCCCGCAAGCTCGGCGTCATCGATTACTTCAGCCTGGGCTGGGGGACGATGGTCGGCGTCGGATGGCTGGTCGTGATGGACGATTGGCTGTCTCGGGGCGGGCCGGTTGGCGCCATGCTGGGATTCGCGATCGGCGGCGCCCTGCTTTTGCCCATCGGATATGTGTATGGGCAACTGGTCGCGGCGATGCCCGATGCTGCGGGCGAAATTGCTTATACCGCTCGCGTGTTCCCGCAGTATGTGAGTTATGCCACCGGCTGGATGATGCTGCTGGCGTACTTCATCGTTTGTCCGTGGGAGGCGGTGGCCCTCGGCAGAATCGCCGGATACATCTTTCCGTCGCTCAATTCCATCGCGCTGTACAGCATCGGCGGCAAACCGGTGTATCTGCCGCATTTGCTGATCGGCCTTGGTCTGACGGCGATCCTCACCATCCTGAATTACCGCGGCATTCGGTTGAGTGCAACGTTTCAGAACTGGACAGCTTTCGGCACGATCGCACTGTTTGTGGTTTTCGTCAGCTTCGGCGCGGCGCACGGATCCGCGCAGAACATCGCACCAGCATTTGGCGACAAGGGTGTGCTGGTATCCATTTTTCTTGTCATGCAGATCGTGCCGTACTTCATGACGGGATTTGAGTCCGTGGGCAAAGCTGCCGAAGAAGCCGCGCCCGAATTTCGAGCCGGTGGATACTTCAAAGCCATCGTGGCCGCCATCGTTGTTGGATTCGTCTTTTATGTGATCGTGATTGGTGCTGTCGCGTATGCCGCGCCGTGGAAGAGCTTGCTCGACCGGCCTTTCATGACGGCAATCGCGTTCGAGCAGGCGGTCGGCTCGCGCTGGATTGTGAATGCGATCCTCGCCGCAGCCTTGTTGTCGCTGTTCAAGGTATTCAATGGAAACTTCGTGGCATCCAGCCGCATGCTGTTCGCCCTTGGACGACGAGGCCTGATCGACGAGAGATTCGCCACGGTTCACTTCACGAACCGGACTCCCTCAACCGCAGTGGTGTGGACGGGGATCGTCACGGCAGCTTGCATGTTCCTCGGCCAGGCTATCCTGGTCCCGATTTCAGAAGTAGGGTCCGTCGCCTCAGCGATCGGGTGGACGGCTGCTTGCGCGTCGTATTACCTCATGCGTCCAACGCCGATCAAAAAAACCATAGCGGCTGTGGGCGTGCTGCTCGGCACTGGAATGATCGCGATGAAGGTGGTGCCCGCTCTGCCCGGCCACTTTACGGGATGGGAGTGGCTGGCGTTGATTTTATGGATTTGCGCCGGGATCGCACTGAGAACATCGTCTCGACTGGCAAAGCCCGCCAACACGGCTGGCTGAAGCAGTCTATTTCTGCAGAACCGTCACTTCGTGCTGGCCGACGCTAGCCGAGTCGATCTTCGCCGGCAGATCAAATTGCGAGTTCATGCCCACCCCCGGATACTTCGGCTGCACAAATTTCTCAATGAAAAGTTCAAGTGCGAAATGTGGAATTTCTACGCCGTCGAGCGAAGCGGAATCAACCTGCACGTAGCCTTTGTGGTTCACCCCACGTGCGTGCGCCACCACCGCGAGATCGTGGACGCCGCTAAACATCGAGAGCAGTGGGTTTCCGCTTTGACGGCCCGATTTCACTTGATCGAAATCAACGCGTGCTGTTCCGGTAATCACATCCGGCTGACCCTGAAGATGGACTGACTGGACTCCCTGGGGAAGCTTCACCTTGCCAGATGCGAGATACGCGTTGACCTCCTGTTCAGTGAACTGAGTCGGCTTCGGATCGGGCTTCGCCATAGCGCCGTTCTTCTCAATGTAATCAATCTTTTTCTGGCACGTGGCAACTGCTGCCGAATCGTTGGATTGCGCAGCCGCGGGCCCACCCGTGACAAGCACAGCGGTCAGCAAGAGAAGGAACGTAAGGCTAGTTTTCATGGCTTCAAAGCGGCTCGCGTGTCCGAAGCAGGTAGGACGCGGGGTGCGGACAATGTTCCAGTGATGTTGAGCCCGTGGGCGCCGGCCCGGACGAAAAGCACGTCGAGCTTTTGTCCGAACGAGGCGGTACCGCTCACGAGGTACAGGCCGGCCGCCGTCTGGAGCTTTCCTTGCTCGATGTGGAAGCTCCCATCGTGAAGTGTGAGGCGACCGGTAAATCTCTTGGCGCGCAGCGGAGCGTCCCCCTCGGCCAAGTGAATGTGCGGGAATTCGCCGCTACGAGCATCGAAGTCCAAGCGTAGAGCCGCATTGGTTAACAGCGCTTGCGTGGTACTGCCATGAGAGGCGAACTCGTACGTAGCCCCTCCGGTCCCGCTGATCCAGCCGTCGTGCATAGCCTGCGCGACCTGCTCGAGAGAGATATCTTCAAAAGTGCCCGATCCGGAATAGGTAGGTGGCGTGGCCGCAAGATCTGCTTCCCAAGAGCCGTCGTGCTTACCTCCAAAAACGTCGCCATCTAAACCGGAGAGCTTCAGCTTTCCGTCCTGCAAGTGCACACTCGCCGAAACCTTGGATGCACTGATCCCGCGAACCATAAAATGCCCTGCCGACAGTTTGCCCGCTGCATTCAACGACAGCAGGATCGGTGGTCCAGCGGGAGTCGAGGGAGCAAGAAACCGATACCACGGGCGTTTCTGCGGCTGAGGAATTACCCAGCTATGCAAGCGATCAAATGCGATGCTATCGGCCTGCAAGTCGAAATTGATCGGGCAGGCTGATATCGACGTGCACCGGCGGGGGAAGGAGAGGGCTCCGACCCACTTTGCTCCGCCACCATCGGCTCGAAGCCTCGAAACCTGCACTTTAGAGTCCGAGAGCAGCAGGTTGGCTGAATCGAGCTGCAGCGGTCCGTTTAGCCCTCGCGTCTCGATACGCACGGAAGTGAGCTGAGCCGTTCCCGTGACGTTGGGGGCAGCGAACCCCGACCATGACCCGGCGAGTTGCAGGTTCAGCTTCGCATTTCCATCAGCTATCGGGGGAGGAGCGTGCACGCCCAGTGTCTGAGCCGCCTGCAACAATCGCTTGATTTCCGCCGCGCCAGACATCGACAAACTGTAACCTGCACGATGAACCGTCCCGTGAACACTCATGACGTGGCCCTTTCCAAGCATTATGTTGAATGGGCCAATCGATCCGATGGATTCGGACGGCGCGTGCATCGCGCTCGAGGTTTTTTGCTTAACATTTTCAGAGGTGCTGGCTGGCAGAAGCTCGAACGGAACGCTGTCCAGGGCAAGCTCGGTGTTTGTATTGTCCGACCGTAGCCGGAAGCCGGTTGTCTCGCCTTTGCCGCTGCACAGGAGGGATCCGGCGGTGGAGGTCTGGAGGGAGAAGTCTCCGTCTAGCGTCCCGGCCGCGGTGAGGTCTTGCGGCAAATCCTTCTTGGCGCGCCGAGCCAGCGCCGCGATCGATTGAATAGGAACGTCGTTGGCCGAAAAATGCAGGTCATAACTCCGCGGGCCTGTAGGAGCGACGATGCGGCCCTGTGCCGTCAACATTCCCCGGCCCACCGGCGCGACACAAAGCACTTGTGAAATCGTGTGCTCGGCCGAAGAGTAGGTGGCGTTGCAGGTCATCGCCAGCCGAAGCGATGTGGTCGGAACGATGTCATACCGCCGGAAATCCTGCAACGCAGTTTGCATGTTGACCTGCAAATTGGCAGGTGTTCCGGCCAGGACTGTCGACACCGTGATCTCGCCTCGCCAACCCTTGTCGACGCCGTAAAACAGCTTTGTCGCCTGCCCCAGTTGAGCGCGCGTCCACTGGAGGGAAACCTTGAGCGGGGTCTCGGCGAGGTTCCTGGATCGAAGCCAGGTGCCGCTTACATCCAACATCCCCGTATCGGTGAGATTAAAGTCTGTACGCACGGGGACGGCGCGCAGGCGCATTCCCCATTGATTTTCCGACTCGAGCCACAGGCCGAAATCGGCGTCGGTCAATGCATACGGCTTCTTTTCCGCGCCAATCCTGACATTTATCCGGCCTGTATCGGCTTCTATGTAGGGAAAAACCGGGCGCGACTCGGGTCTGGTGCGGCCAGTGGGAGCTGCGGGCGTTTGGGCGGCACGTTCAATCAGGGAAGCCAGATTCCAGCGGCCCTGTTCGTTGCGAACGAGATTAAGGCTTGGTTCCTTAAGGCTCAGCCGCCCGATTTCAGCTCTGCCGCGCAACAGCGACCGCAACCGCAAAGTCGCGGTCACTTCGTAGGACCGGAGCATCGGCTCGGCACTGAAGGATGGATCGTCGTACACGACGAAGTTCTCGAGATCGAACCCAGGTTGCGGAAGCAGCCTGATCTTCACCCATTGCACTTCCACCTTCCGCCCCAAGGCCATGCTGATGGAGGTGACAATCCGCTTGCGGAGACCATTGGCGCCCGGCCGAAGAGCAAAAAGAACTACCAGGACTATCAGCAGCAGCACAGCCCATCGGCGCTTGTTGCGAAACAGCTTCACCGCACCACCTTAAGGGTTCTTCTCCAGCGTGTCTGATCAAAGAAGTGGAGCACGACGTGGCCGACGAACGCGAGTCGATCCTCAATCCCGGTCTTCTTGTATTGATCGTGAGGCGTGTCGAAAGACCAATAAACAAACAATGGCCGGCCAATCACGTTCTCCTTCGGAATGAATCCCCAGTAGCGGCTGTCGTAGCTGACATCACGGTTGTCGCCCATGGCGAAATAACTGTCAGGGGGAACCACGATGTCCTCGCCTTGTACATATTGCCGCAGCGTGGCCGACCAGTCGGGCGTGGGCGGTGTGCTGGCGTCTTCGGGCGAAACCGCGGGGAAATTGTCGCGGTACGGGTCGTTCTTGAGGACCATCTCGTCAATGCCGCTCTGATCCGACCCTTGATGCTTGACATAAGGTTCGTCCAGCTTCTCACCGTTGCGATAGACCACACCATCGCGCAAATGAATGCGGTCTCCCGGAGTTCCAATGATCCGTTTGACCACGTACAAGCCGGGCTCAGCAGGCGAGAGGAACACGATGATGTCTCCGCGCTGGATGTTGCGGTAGTGCACAATGGGCCCGACCCAGCGGGTGCGGGGCGAGAATTGAACGCGGTTCACAAAAACGTGATCGCCCACCAGCAGGGTGTTTTCCATCGAGCTGGAGGGGATCTCGAAAGCCTGAACAATGAAGGTGATGATGAACAGCCCGGTGACCAGCACCGAGGCGAGAGAGGCAAGAAACTCAACTGTAGTTTCGCGTTGTTTTTCTGGTTTCTCTTCTTTTTTGGGCACGGGCGCTCTTTCGGTTCGGAGGTTGGACTAATGTACCAGCCGGAACGTACGGTCCCAGCGAGTGATCTGGAACAGGTGGGTCACCCCATACAGGAAGTGCATCAGTTTATCACCGGGAGTCACGGGCCCCGGCAAACCGTCCTCGCCGCTTCGGATGGACCAGTAAATCAGCAGTGGACTGCCAACGATGTTTTGCCGCGGCACAAAGCCCCAATAGCGGCTGTCAAGACTCTCGTCGCGATTGTCCCCCATCACAAAATATTGGCCAGGAGGAACGACGAGGTCGCCATGCTGCACCACTTCCTTCAGCTGTTTGAACCAGAATCCTTCTTCTCCTGGTGCCGCATAGTCGACCTGCGGAAAGTCGTCACGATAAACGTCGTGCACAGGAGAGCTGTAAAGAACGTATTTCTCTTTCAACGGCAGGCCATTCACCCACACCTGCCGGTTCACCAGCCGCACGTGGTCTCCGGGAACTCCAATGACGCGTTTCACGAAGTGCTGAGATGGGTTTACTGGATAGTGAAAAACGATAATGTCGCCGCGCTTAATTTGTTGATAAGGCAGAACTGAATTACTGGATCCATTTCCCGTTCCGTAGCACAGCTTATTAACCAGAAGGTAGTCGCCGATCAGAAGGGTATTCTCCATCGACTCGGATGGAATCTGGAACGCCTGTATGGCGAAGGTGATCACGAATACCGCAATGACCACTGTGGCCAGAAGCGATTGCATCGATGCTACCCAGCCTGCCTGGGCTTCGTCCTGCTTAGGGCGCGCAGCAGGTGGCGATACTGCTGGATCGGGTGATCCTTGGGGCTCGACGGTGATTGGTTCTGCGCTCGACAAAACTACTTGCCTTTGGATGCTGGCTGAATCGCTTCAGCTCCCTCTGGTGTGAGATGTAACAAAGCCTGCCGCGCTGCATCCTGTTCTGCTTTTTTCTTGGTGGAACCAGTCGCGCGGCCCACGATTTGTCTGCCGGCGGCAACGCCCGGCATCTGCAGTCGTACTTCCACGGTAAATGTTTTGTTGTGCTCCGGGCCCTCTTCCCTTATGAGAACGTAGGAAGGCTGCGGACATCCTTTGGCCTGTAACTGCTCCTGGAGGGCCGACTTGAAATCTGTGATCGGCAGTACAGCTCCGGCTTCCAGGGCCATTCGCGTCAGCTCCGGGCCAACCACGCGGTGCAGGATAAAAGAGCGAGTCACTTCTAACCCCCCATCCAGGTACATTGCCGCGAGAACCGCCTCTAAAGCATCGACGAGCAAGGCAGGCTTCGTGCGGCCGCCGCTTTTCTCCTCGCCGCGACCGAGGCGAAGATATTTCCCCAGCTCCAGTTCCCGCGCGACCTGGATGAGGTGCCTTTCACTGACCAGGTGTGCACGAAGCTTCGATAATTCACCCTCGCGAAAACCGGGAAAGCGCTGGAACAGCTCCTGGCTGGTCACCAATCCAAGGACCGCGTCCCCTAGAAACTCCAGCTGTTCGTTGTCGCCGAGCCGCGTCGGGAGCCCAGATGCCTGAAGGTTCTCGAGTTCGCGTGCCTGGGAGCTGTGAGTGAGCGCCTGCTGGATGAGATCGGGGCGCCGGAACTCATAGCCGATCGTTTTCTCGAGTTCCGTGATGTCTCCTGACTTCATGGTTGAAGTGGTAAGCAGCTGTATCTCCGGCCTTATTGTTGCTTGGGCGGAGTGGTTGTATTCGGTGCGGGGGCTGCTGCGCCGCCGGCGGTGGCGGGCTTGTTAGTCAGAGCGAGAAGGCGATCCCGTTCACGGCGCGCCAGTGTTCCCGCATTGCTGGTTTCTGGCGTCATTTGCACCGCCTGGTTCGCATAATTCAGCGCGTCCGCATACTTGTCCTGTTTGTCCAGTGCGATGGCGAGGCGCAGTACGGTTATGGGATCGGGCTGCTGCGGATAGAGTTCAATCGATTTGCGGAACGCGTTCTCTGCGCCGGCAAAGTTGTTCTTGTTGAACTCCAGCGTACCCAGGATCGAATAGGCATTGGAGCGCACCAGGTTCTTGTACATTTCGACCTTATCGGCTGGAACTCCGGCAGGAACGTCGGTCTCTATCGACTTGATGGCCTTGTCCACGTCTGCCCTGGCTTCCGCCAATTTCTGATCTTTGTCGAGGTCGGTGTCGCGAGTGCGCTCCGTAAGTACCTCCGCTACGGCGATCAGCGATTCTGGATCGTCGGGTGAAATAGCCAGTGCCTTGCGCGCCATATCCATCATCTTGTCGGCGTTATTGGAGTTTTGATAAAGGCGGGTAGCGTCTTTATACAAAAGGACGCGCAACTCGCTATCAGGGAACTTGGCGGCGAAGTCGTCGGCCGCTTTTTCCATCGCGGCTGCGTCAGTATTGGCGGCAGCCGCTTTGTACGCGTCAAATTCGGGCTGAGTTTTCGCCTGTGGCGGATGCTTTGCCGGCGGAGCCGCCGCCCCCGGCTGTCCTTGAGGTTGTGCCGCCGCTCCGGGCTGTGCTGCGGGCGGATTCTGTGTCTGATTCCCGCTAGCTTGAGCGACCGCCAGCGAGGCCACCATCAACAATATGCATAGCATTGCTGCTCGCTTCATTGTTTCTCCTTATGCTGCCGCGTCAACGGGCAGCGACTTGCAAGTGTCGTTCAATCCGCTTACTGCCGGGTTTGCGGACGTGCCGGAGGTTCGTACGGCTGCTGCAGACCCTTCTCGGCAGCGGCTTTGGCCTCTGGAAGCGCGTTGGCTGCCGCCAAGGCAGCGCGGTATTCGTCAACGGCAGAGTCCCGATCCTCCTGGAGATCGAAAATTCGACCCAGGTAGATATGCGACCAGGCCACGACTTGCGGTTCCTTGGCCACCCCTAACGCCTGCTGGAAATAAGTCCTCGCGCCATTGATGTCTTTGTTCATGGTCGCGACCTGCGCGAGTATGAACAAGGCGCGGCCGGGATCGCCGCTCTGGTCATCGAGAGCCTGTTGCGCCAATTTTTGCGCACCTTGGGGATCGCCAGCCGCAAGGCGGTTTTCGGCGCTGCCCAGGAGATTCGTCGCGTTCCTTCTTGGCGGCAGGAAAAGCACGTCGGGAGACGCCGCATCGGCGAAAGCCACATTATTGGCCCGCTTGGCCTCACGACGAACGTCAATACCGTTGAGCAGTTCCGTGTACGCATCCTTAAAGCCGGCAGGACCCTTCTCGAACTTAGCCAATTCTTCGTAAAAGTAAGCGGTCAGGATGTAACCCTGCTGGACGGACTTATCCACCAATGCTTGACGCTGTTGCTCGACGTCCTTGCCGGCACCCGAGGTGCGCGCCTCGATAGCGCGGATAAGGCATTCAGTCACCAGCAACGACATGTCGTCTTTGTAGCTCTGGTCCATTGGCGCAGTTCGCACGGCGTCGAGCAACGGCGTGAGTCGCTGCATCGACTCCCGGCGCTTCATCGTCAACGGGTCAAGAACGTAGTGCAAATACGTGTGCCGAATCTGCTCGATTTTGAGGTTTGATCCGACCGGGGAGATCACGACGTAATAGTCGGTACCGTAAACGCGGGCGTTGATCTGGCTTGGCGCTCCCATAGGATCCAGATAAACGATGAATTGCCTTCCCAGGTAGCCCGAACTGGGAAGCCGGAGATAAATGTCAGTGTCGAACATCATCTTCGACAGTGGAGTGTGATACCGCTCGATGAGTGCCTCGTATTGCGCATGATGGCGTGTCCAGATCTGGTGCACGCCGGCGGCATCATAGAACTTGGCTAGTAGCGGAGCGAAGCCCAGCAAACGGCTCGCGTCGGGAGGGATTTCGTTCTCCTTGAACTTAGCGGCAAAATTCGGCGGATCTCCCAGGACCAAGGCGAGTGAAACGTACTGCGACAGATCTCGCGACGGATCCTGCGTCTGATGTTCCTGATAGAAACCGCAGACCTCATGGATTGCAGTGGCGGTTTGTTCGGAGGAAGAGATCTCCTTTGCAACTTCAGAACGAACTTCACGACGGACCGCTTCCGAGCCTGACAGTTCCTGATCGTAACCGCAGGCGTTTAGCGCGGTGAGCACGGTAAACAGCGTCTCACTGTTGTCGAGCCCCACCTTACTCGATTCGGCAGAAAGGCATACCGGCATGGTCACGGCTATGACAGCCGCGGCCAGCGCTGTTCGAAAACGGAGACCCAGAGGAAACCTCCTGAAAGGCTGGGTGGGATGGAAGTGCTGAATACTAAGTTTAAGGGCTTAAGACAGGAGGGTCAAACTAAGAAGGTTCCAGGCTACCTCGGCGAAGCTTCAGCTCAGCAGAGACCACGATTATCGGGAGCCCGAAGCCGCAGCCTGTTCTATCCCTTGACACTAATCTTGGAAAATGACAGCACGGCCCTTCCAGCAGTCGTGCGGCCAAGCGACATGGCCGGCCGGAACTTGGCGAATATCAGCATGTTCTTGATCTGCGGGGGCAGATCGTGAACCTCTTTGGCGTCGGACAGAATGCGATAGTCCTGAATGCGGCCGTCAGGGCCAATATAAGCTTCGATGACCAGCGAGTCGTCTGAAACCGCGCCAACGGTCGTGCCATACGCGGTCGGCTGCAGCTCCGGCGGCAGCATCTCGGGTTCGCTGTAGAGCATGAGTGGAACATCATTCTGGCTCATGGCCTCAAGGCTCGGCACTCCGAACACACCCATCAGGACGCCGAAGATAACGATTGCCGAGACCAAACCAACCGTGACCGGCACCATGAATGCCTGGATAGCATTTTCAATCCGAACACGCCAGCCGTCGACCCAGGAGTGGCGGGCGGCTGCGACCTCGTGCGAGATTGCCAGTCTCAGCCTGAGAGCAAGATCGGGAGGCGCCTTCTTGGCTCCGAGACTCGCCAAAATATGTTGCGTTCCGGCCATCAGGTGATATTCCCGGCTGCAATCAACGCACGACTGCAGGTGTTCGCCGATGGCGCGCATCTGCGAACCGGTCACCGCACCGTCGAGGTACGGAGAAAACAACGATTTGGCCTGCGCGCAGTTCATGATGCCACCTCGACTTCACGGCCGCCGGCGTTCAAATCTCTCTCTGACTCAGGCGCCTTCAGGCCGAGTTCGGAACCGCACTCGCGGATAAAAGGGATCAACCGCTGCTTTAGCGCTTCTCTTCCACGCGTAAGACGGGACTTGACCGTACCCAGCGACACCTCGGTGATTTCTGCGATTTCCTCGTACGACATGTCTTCAATGTCCCGCAGAATGACGGTCGTGCGATACGGTTCCGGCACCTTGCGTAATTCTTCCTCGACCCGGTGTTGTATTTCGCTATGGGCAAATTGCTCCAGCGGAGACTCACCCTGGTCGACAAACGGATCCTTCGAGGCGCCGTAGAATTCATCACCCTCGCGCTCCGCCGGTTCCATCGACATCTCGCGTGCCTTGTGGCGGAACCACCAACGTTTGCGGTTCGACGCCTCGTGCAGAGCAATGCGATAAATCCAGGTTTTCAGGCTGGATTCGCCGTGAAAATGCTTCATTCCACGAAAGACTTTGAGGAAGACTTCCTGTGTGGTGTCAGCCGCATCGGCAGGATCAGAGACCATGCGGTACACCAAGCTGTAGATGGGCTGATGAAATTCGCCAATCAACCAGGCGTACGCCTCTTCCGAGCCAGCCTTCAACTCAGCGACAATAGCGGCTTCCTGGGCCCGAACCCCGATTGCGCTTGCCAGATCTCCCAAAGTGGCAACTCCCGCCATTGCTCTCATGGCGTCACCCCTATTATAGGATTGTCACTGCGCAAATCTCGCACAAAACTGCTCTCCGGGTTCAAAATGGCAATCGATCGTACTGCGACTAGCTGCCGCTGCATACATAGACACTGCGGCGCCGAGGTATGTTCCCACAATAAGCGACGATTTTTCAGAGACTTGGGACAGCTGTGTCGCTGGCGCAACCGATTTTGATGCTCTGCTAAAGCGCGGCGCCGCAATTCGCAACTGACTTACTGCTTAGGCGCAGGGGGTGGTTGAGTTGACTGCCCGCTGGGAGCCGATGGCTTCGGAGCTGCCTTCTTCTTGGCTTTCACCGGCTTCTTCGGGGGCTCCGTGTCATCGACAACGATCTTTTTCGGGGGAGCGGCAGCAGCCGCTGCCTGGGCAGCCTGCAATTGAGTTCGCAAGCGCCCCAGTTCCGCTTCTTTTGCCGCCGCCAAGCTCTGGACACGGTCAGCCAAGCTGCGACGCACGGCATCCATGGAATTGGCATCGGCAGCCAGCGGCTGATATTCCTCTTTCGGCGCGAACGCTCCTGCCGTTTCGGCAACCGAACGCAGCACATCGTGCAGCGCGTCGAGATTGTGGTAGACCTTGAACGTTACTGCCAGGTCTTCGGGAGCGGCACGCAGCTCGTTCACCAAACCGGGAAAGGCGTCCTGCAGGTTGCGGAGCAACGACTGCACATCGGCCTGCACTTGGCGCTTGGTAGAGCCGTCGGTTTTCCAACGGTCAATCCGTAATCGGCTGAGATCGGCGACAGCGGATTTGTCGCTTTGCTCAAGATTGGCCAGAAGATTGTTGAGTTGCGTGACGGATGCGTAGGAGACGGGTGCTTGCGGAGTTGCTTGCGCGCTGAGTACTTGGGTGGTGGCCAGAGCGAAGCAGAACAGCAGCAAGGACCTCATGAGCGTAAGGAGGGGGCTCTTCATTGTTGTGCTTGACGGAATGACATGCCGGAACGCCGTGGTTCAGGATACTAATTTTGCACAGAATCGTAAAATCGGCCGTTGCTTGGTTTGACTAAGCCCTCGTCGTGGGCGAGAATTATTGCGGCTGATTCTTCTGTGTGGGCCTGTGGCGCAGCTGGGAGCGCGCTTCCATGGCATGGAAGAGGTCGTCGGTTCGATCCCGACCAGGTCCACCAAATTCCTCAACAACTCACCCGCTTTTCCTGGTCGCCACCAATCGACGCGCCACCCTGTTAGTGGAACTCGATCGAAGACCCAGTTTTACGCTGGTAAATACGCATGTTGCATTGCGTCGGCGGGACGTGTCCGGGCAGCATTCAAAATGCCGGTTCGATTCCGACCACGTCGGGAGGTGTTTCACTTTCGTCGAGTTTTCTCTTGGGAATTTTCGCTTGGCGTGGCAGCGCCGTAGAAGTACGACACGGCAATCCCGAACAGCACCATGAGCACCACGTTTGTGCGGGCCTGCTCATCGGCAATGCTGAGGTGGCCGACAGGAGGAAAAAGGAACATTGCGAACACGACGCTTCCCCCGATTAGGCCAAGGATTGCGCCAGAGGTACCGAACCGATGTGCAATCACAGCAACGATCATCAAAAACAATAATGGCAGTGACTCGACGCCCGCCGCGGTCCGCAGCAGGCCGCTCACCACGGCAGCCAACCCTACGCAGAGCAGAAAACCCGTTGTCGTATTCCGAACGGCAGGATTGCGCAGCGCCGGCGTTTTAGACGCGAGCTGCTGAACGTGCTCAGAGAAACAGATGCGGTCGCGGACAGCCTTCATACTCGGGCCCTCCCTGACGGTGGTGTACTCCCCGATCTATCTGCCGAAGAGAGATACATCGGGGGTCTCACTGCAACGCAATATGGTCTTTCATTCGTTGATATTCCTCCTCCGACACTACATGCCGGCTCACCAGCTCGTGCGGAGTTTTATAAGGACGAGCGCCGATCATTTTTTCGGCCATAGCTTCATCTACGCCAGGCAGTTTCGTTAGCTGTGTTTTTGGCGCATGGTTTATGTCGATCTTCTCATCGCGTTTGAGTCCTTCGTGAATGCCTTGTGCGATGGCTTTGGCGTCGCTCTTCAGCTCAGCCGTTGTTCGCGCAGTTTTCTCGCGCAGCTCGTCAGGATTTTGCCTGGTAGAGCACGAGATACATCCGACAGAAAAGGTGCAGGCCAGGAGCACGGCGGTGAAACACAGATGTCGCACGAACTTTCGATGCACTCCAAGCTGCCGTGGTTCTCAGACGTAAGGCACGAGAGATGACGCACGTCGGAGCTCGGACAGACAGAGCGGCTCTGCAGCCTGTTTGTACCGCACCGAACCAGCACTGAAAAACCGCCCTGGGCCTACTCCCAACAGCTTCCCGGCTCAAAATCGTCCAGAGCTTTAAGTTCTGCACTAACCTGTTCGCTGAGTGCGTGAAGCTTTTACCCGGCATTGTTAAGGATTTTCACGATGTTTGCCGGTGATTTTTGGTATCTCTCTGAATTTCCAACCTCTCTCGCCTTGGCACCACACCTGCATCAACTCAGTTCACCGACGAGAGCGCCCTTGAGTCTTGAGTAAGAGGAGATTTCGTATGTCAGCTTTTACCCTCGTTTCGAAAGACTGGAGAGAGCTGTCAGAAGCTGCCAGCAAGGAACGTGACCCGAACAAGCTCATGGAATTGATCGCTCAATTGAACGAAGTGTTGCAGGAACGCGAAGAGCGTGTTCGCGGCAAGCGGAAAGAAGAGCCGCCGAAATACAGCTAAGTTCCTGCTCGATTCCGGGTTTTACCTGAAACCTGACGAACCCAACCGCAGTGTAGATTCCTCCAGAGCATGAACTGAAAAGGAGGTCCTATGCTCTGGACGATTTTCGTGATCCTGCTGGCCCTATGGCTGTTAGGGTTGGTGAGTTCGTATACCCTCGGTGGTTACATCCACATCCTGCTGATTATCGCGATCGTCGTACTGTTGATTCGGATCATCGAGGGTCGTCGGCCAATTTAGGAGCCTTCTTACGGCCTGATTTCAATCGGAGTTCCGTCCCTTACTGCCTGCCAGATCTCATCCATTTCGGCGTTGGTTACGGCAATGCAACCGTCGGTCCAGTCGTTGAGACGGTGAGCGCTGCGGACCCAGCCATATCCGTTGGGAAGACCATGGATCATGATCTCGCCGCCCGGAGAAACTGCGGCTTGACGCGCACGCTCGACGTCCTGCGGGCCGGGGTAAGAGATGTGAATGGATTTGTAAAACCGGCTTCGCGGGTTGCGGCGGTCCAGCACATAGACGCCTTCGGGTGTCTTGTGATCACCTTCACGCCGTTTTGGACCGACCGGATCGCCGCCTAAAGAGATGGCATAGGTTTTGAGAGTTCTCCCTCCAGACAGCAGCAGGAGTTGGCGTTCCTTTTTCAACACCAGAACGCGATCCGCTTTGGCATCCGGTGAAAGCGGGTCGCCAGATATCAGGCCGGGTATGTACAGGAGCAGAGAAACTGAAAGTACGCGTACCGGGAACCGAAGCTTCATGCCTTGCGTCCGCCCGCCTTCAGCTCTGCGCGAAGATCGAGATTCCGAATAAGACGGTGAAGATAATTCGGGTGCAGGCCAAGTGATTTCGCCGCCTCGGTGAAATTTCCATGGGTTTCACTCAGGGCGGTGAGGATCAGCTGGCGCTTTACATCCTTCAACGCCGCATGATACCTGGCCGCTTCCATGCCCACCGGGGTAGCGCGTTCCAGTACGGCTTCGGGAAGGTCCTCGGGCAGGATCTTGTCGGCCGAACTCATGACCAGCGCCCGTTCCATGGCGTTTTCCAATTCGCGCACGTTTCCCGGCCAATCGTAGTTCATCAGGCACGCCCTTGCTTCCGGCGAGAGGGGCTTGGGTTTTACCGCGCAGCGGGGCGCATGCTTGGTGATGAAGTAATTAGCCAGCAAAGGAATGTCTTCCTTGCGCTCGCGGAGGGCAGGCATCGTAATTGCGACAACGTTCAGGCGGTAATACAGGTCCTGGCGGAATTCGCCAGTTTTTACCGCCTCGGCGAGATTCTTGTTCGTGGCAGCGATGAGGCGAATGTCGACTGGAATGGGGCGCGTGCTCCCGACTCTCTCCAGTTCGCGTTCCTGGATGACGCGCAGCAGCTTCGACTGCATGGCGGGCGCCAGCTCGCCGATCTCATCAAGGAAAACAACTCCTCCGTTGGCAATTTCGAGTTTGCCTTTCTTTTGTGCGATGGCTCCGGTGAATGCACCCTTTTCGTGGCCGAACAGCTCGCTTTCGAGTAAGGTTTCAGCGATTGCGGCGCAGTTGATAGCCACGAACGGCTTGCCGGCGCGATTGCTGTTACGGTGGATCGCCCGGGCGGCCAATTCCTTGCCGGTGCCGCTCTCACCCGAGATCAGGACCGTGGATTCAGCGGGAGCGACACGGCTCAGATTGCGGTAGACCTCTTTCATCTTGGTGCTGTCCCCGATCATGCTGTGCTCGAGGTTTATCTCGGCGGTAAGGCGTTCGTTTTCCTCCTGGAGCCACTCGAGTTGCCGGGCGTTTTCCAGGGCCACCGCGGAAATACCAGCGATCGCAGTCACCAGTTGCAGATGTTCTTCGTCGAATCGAGCCACCGGATTGAGCGAGTCCAGGTAGATGCACCCGATTACTTTGTCGAACACCGTTAAGGGCACACAAAGCAGAGAGCGGACCTGTGAAGTGATCAAGCTTTCTACCGCGTTGAATTCGCCGCTGCCTACGACGTCGCTGCCGAGTATCGACACACCTTGTTCGACGACCTGGCGCGCAATGGTGCGGCTCACGCGGACTGGCCGCGCATCTCCGGCCAGTCGATGGCGCGCGTAGACCGAGGCAAATTCTCCGGTGGGGCTGCCGTTTAGCAGAATGGCGCCACGTTCCGCCGGTGCCACTTCGAAGGTGAGACTCAGCAGCTCGGCTTGCAAGGCCTGCAGATCGCGGATGGAGTGAACAACCCGGCTGATCTTCAGCAGAGCACTGAGATTGCGCGCCAGACGGGAGGTCGTCGGCAACTCGCTGAGAATCTTGTCAGGCTGCAAGTAAACAACGTCGGCTGGGCGCAGGCGGACCGTGGACCGCGCGAGAGAGGCGTCATCAAACTCCACCTGGCCGGGAAGAATATTTGCGTCGGTCTCCTCGGAAAGAAATACGAAAAGTGAGTCTCCGATGCCGATCTGATCGTTGTGGGAGAGCACGTGGTCGTGGACCGGGTTGTTGTTGACCAGTGTGCCGTTGCGGCTATCGAGGTCGCGGATGGTGAACTGCCCGGCTTCGGCGTCTATCACGCAATGCTGGCGCGAAACCGACGGGTCCGCGATCGGCAGAATATTTCCGGAATCGCGGCCGATCGACAGTCGACCGCTCTCCGGCAAAGCGAAGGTGGAATCCTTCAGCGGGCCGGCAACGGCGACAATTCTGGGGTTCACAGTCTCTCCGACTAAGTCCTTAGTTCTTAACACAGTCAGCAGGGTTCATGCACGTGGTTCGCAGCTAACCCTATCTATTCGGATAGGACGTATCCGAGAAGATAGACGCTCGGGACGGTCGCCTGGAACTGATTTGACTTTGCCATACCTTTGATTGACTCGATGTCTTTGTTAATCAGCAACTTACGCCTCTGAGGAAAACTTTGGTTCCGTCGTCGAAAGTTGGTATGGGAAGTGCCATTAAGAAGGCAGCCACGGATGAAACCGATGGCGGATGTTTCGAGACGTTGACACTGGGAGAGGGGGAGCGTCCTCGATGCAGAACAGGAGGAGTTATGAAACGCAAACACTTCTTCCCCCTGCTCGCAGCGATGGTGGTGCTGGCAGTGGGATGTGCTAATGCGCAACTTAGTTACGGGGTTCGTGCTGATATCCCGTTCGCTTTTACGGTCGCAAACCAGACTTTCCCCGCAGGCCAGTACACAGTAAAGACGATCAATGACATGGGCTTCCTGGCCATCACAGGCAACGGATCGGCTTTGACCATGACGAATTCGCAGGCAACGCAATCGGCTAGCGCTCAGAAAATGAGCAAGCTGGTGTTTCACAAGTACGGCGATCGCTACTTCCTGTATCAAGTTTGGGTGCAAGGCGAAGACCAGGGAAGAGAGATTCCGTCGACGAAAGTGGAACGAGAGCTGGCGAGTAACCGCAAACCCAATGCAGTAGCGGTCTTGGCAGCGAAGTAGGTTTACGGACTATCTCGGCGAGAGGCGACTTGGGGGAGGAGCTTCTTCGAGAAATTTGCCGGGAAGTTCCCGTCAGGGACCCAAGCCTCTGCGGGTTCCCTGACGGGTTTTTAAAAAGCCACAGGTTCTTACGAGACTGGCCCGACAAAAAGCGAGGGGAAGCGCTTTTTAAGAAGTTCCGTCGGGCGGTACCGCAGGGAACTCGAGAGACCCCTCGTCGAGTTCCCGCGGTTTTTTTTAGTTCAGAGGGGACCATGGAAAAACGGCCGTTATGAGTCTGTCATCCACATCGTCGGTAGGGCTGAATCAGGTATCACTGACGACCATTGACATCACGTTGCGTCATGCCGAGTTGCCCGCCGAGAAGTCGGCTTTCGCGGTCGTCCCTTTCAACTTCATGGTTGGCGAGAGGCAACTGCAAGCCGGGCTGTACCAGGTTCAGCGCACTGGCCGCAAAGATTTGCTGGCCATTCGGCACGCGGAATCGGAATCAGATTGCGTGTTCGTGCACGCGATACCCTTGGGGCAGAGTCGTCGCACCAGCAAATTGATTTTCTATCGTCAAAAGAATCTCTATTACTTGGGGCAGGTGCTGGTGGGCGTGAACTAAGAGTCAGTCGCCGGCGGCTCGATACGCATCCTCGTTGCCGACTGCCACTCCGTCGCGGAAGGTCACCAGCTTTCCAGAAATTGCGGGCACTCGCTCGCCAGGAACCAGGATCCCCACCAGGTTCAGGGGATCCGCAGCGGAAACAGTCAATGTCTCTCCTGTGGGCTCCACCTTCTTCGACGCGCGCAGCGATTCTACGGCGACCGGGAGCGCGTATTGTTCGCCAAGAAAGCCGTCCACAAAGCGTCCACCGCGAATCTCACCCCGATCTTCCAGCCGGCGGAATGCTATCTGCAATTCTCGCCACTTTGGCAGAATGGTTTCACGCGCCAGCAGATCGCGGAAAACTACCCCGTAGCGCTTGAGCAACATCCAGCAGGTCGCTTCTACCGCCTTGGTTTTTTCCTCAACGGCATCCGTGTAGAGCAGAGACCAACGCCCGGCACTATGGCGCGGACGCGAGGTGCGCCCATGTCCTTGTCCGCTGCGGCGCTTCGGATCGATCAACGAACGGAGGTTGTCGAAGCCGTCCGCAGTGACAATACCGGCCGCAACCAATTCCCATAGCGCGGTTTCTACTTCGGATTTCAGTTTGCCCGTACCTCGAACGATGTCGGCAAAGAACGAGGCGCCGCGATGGCGAAGGAAGTTCAAGATCTCTTTACCGTTGGGGCTGAGGCCGCGGGCCTCTTCCGGTAAATCCGTTCCAGGGTGGCGCGGGGTCATCCAATCCGACGATTCCCGGACGAAGAACGTGATCGGAGCGACGCTGGTTGGAATGACACGCCGTTTGCCCTCGGCCGTATCGAGGAGAGTGGCGGGATGTGGCGACAGCCGTCCCCAACCCACAGCACCGGTCAAGCAGAGTTGGTCGAGAATCTTCGGATCGTAATCGGCAATGCGGCGAGCCAGTATCTGACGCTCCCACGCATTTGCCGGTATTTCGAATCCTTGCAGCTGATTGAGAATCTCCAGCGTGCCGCGCTCTCCGAGCACTTGGGTACCAGGAACTACGTGCTGCCAGCGTAATAGCCAGCGCATGAACTGCGCCGCTGTCACCGGCTCGATCTGCTTTCGCAGTGTGCCCAGCGTGAGCCGATGAATACGGGCCAGCAGCCTGCGATCACACCATTCTTCCTGGGGAGCACCGTCCGGCGACGACCTGGGCCCGGTGAAATTACCCCGCAGGATCGACCCAGTCGCCTCGAGCCGCAGAAGAGCCTTGTCGATGTCGGTTGTGGGGAGTCCGAGCAAGTCGCCGAGTTGTAGCGCGGTGGTCGGGCCAATGTGCGACATCCAACCCGTTATCGCCGTAAGCAGGACGTCGTCCCGCGAAGCTGTGGCCGTATCCGGCACACTCAGGCTTGTGTCGAATGTTGCGTTCGGGAATAGAGCCGCGAAACTCTTGCTGCGCTCAGCAGCCACCCAGTACTGCCGAACGGATCCTCCGTTCTCGACTGTCGATTTGGTTACTCTGCTGTCTGCGCGGAGCTGCTCGAGGTACCCGGACCAGCCGCCGTCGCCATACCCGGGAGCTTGCTCGCCCGTCCAGCCGAGCGTTGCTCGCCTTTCTTCAATGTCTACCGGGAGAGCTATGACTGTGAGCAGCAGATCGTGCAGTTCATCGGCGTCGCGTAGATCAGGCCATGCCTCCTCGCGAACTTGCGTGATGGCCACCGGATCGAGCTTCCCCACTTCCTGCAGAACAGACTCAGGCAAGACCCGCCGCATCTCCACCGCGCGCGCGCGGCGTTCCTCGAGCGGCGCGTCGTCAAGATAGGCATAGGGATTTGCGTTGAGTATCTCGTGTGAAAACTGCGACGGCACGGGGGTGTCGACGGCAACAGTGCGAATGCTCCCATCTCCGATGCCGCGCAGCACAGCCTTCAGGCCCTCGATGTCCATTGCCTCGGTGAGCACGTCTTTCATGACTTCGTGCACCAGCGGATGGTCTGGAATCTGGATGTCTCCAACAATGTTTTCCTGGCAGGCGGCGACGTCAGGGAAGACAGAGGCAAGCAGGTCGTCCGACCGCATCCGCTGAATCTGGGGTGGAATTTTCTTGCCGCCTTGGAATCGCAACAGCGCCAGCGAGCGGGTTGCGTCCCAGCGCCAGCGCGTTCCGAATATAGGCGATGCTAGGGCCGCTTGTTCGAGGACCGGCTGCACCGTTTCCGGCTGCAGGAAGTTGAACACATCTGCCAGCGGAAAACTATGCTGCTCGGCTAAGGCGATGTTTAGCCCGTTGTCGGTGGCAGCTGCCTGGAGTTCGAAATTGAAGCTGCGGCAAAAGCGCTTGCGGAGAGCGAGTCCCCAGGCCTTGTTGATCCGGCCTCCGAAAGGAGCATGGATAATCAACTGCATCCCACCACCCTCATCGAAGAAGCGCTCAGCGATTACGGTTTTTGTGGTGGGCACGGCGCCGAGCACCGCTCGTCCCTGCAGGATGTACTCGATGACTTGCTCCGCTCCGGCATCGTCGAGTCCGGACTGTTCTTTGAGCCAGGCGATCGTTTCGGCAACAATGGGCTGCGTCGGAGAGAATCCAACCGGCGAGACGCTGGGCAGGCGATCACTGATTTCCTGCCGCAGGTCGGCGATGTGCGTCGACAACTCTTCGGTTCGCGCCGGCGCCTCGCCCAGCCAGAAGGGAACTCCCGGCGGTGCGCCGTGTGCATCTTCTACGATGACTCGACCCGTTCTGCCTTCTACGCGCCGGATGCGCCACGACGTGTTGCCCAGCAGTACTACGTCTCCCGCCAGGCTCTCGACCGCAAAGTCTTCATCCAGAGTGCCAACGACTGTACCCTCGGGCTCGGCTACGACGGTGTACAGCGCCGTTTCCGGGATTGCCCCGCCACTGGTGATCGCCGCTAACCGGGCCCCGCGGCGGGCCCGCAATCGCCCATTGACCTGGTCACGATGGAGATAGGCGCCGTAGCGTCCGCGGCGGGCCGCGATTCCTTCGGAAAGCATGTTGATGATTTCGTCAAAAATCTCTCGCGGAAGATCGCGGTAGGGATATGCGCGGCGAACGAGCGCAAACAGATCCTCTTCTTTCCATTCCTCGGCTGCGCAGGCAGCGACAATCTGCTGCGCTAACACGTCCAGCGGGGAAGGAGGAATCATGAGGCGATCGAGATCGCCCTGGCGGATCGCGCGCACCAGCGCTGCGCATTCCACGAGCTCATCACGAGTCATCGCAAAGATACGGCCCTTGGGTACCGCGCCACGCCAGTGACCGGAACGGCCAATCCTCTGCAGCGCAACGGCAATCGCACGGGTCGAACTGAGCTGGCAGACAAGGTCGACAGTACCGATGTCGATACCAAGTTCGAGCGACGCCGTGGCTACCAGGACCTTGATCTCGCCATTCTTCAGTTTCTTTTCTGCTGCAAGCCGCAGCTTGCGCGAGAGGCTCCCGTGGTGCGCCGCAACGGCATCTTCGCCGAGTTTTTCCGCGAGATTGTGGGCTACCCGCTCGGCCAGCCGCCGCGTGTTCACAAACACCAGCGTGGAATGATGCTGCTGGACGAGTTCGGCGATGCGGTTGTAAACCTCATCCCACATTTCGTTGCTGGCCACCGGACCGAGTTGACTGGCTGGAACTTCGATGGCGATATCCAGTTGGCGCTTGTGGCCGATGTTGACAATAACGGGATCGTGTCGGCCACTCCCAGTCAGAAAATGAGCGACTTCTTCAATAGGCTTCTGGGTCGCGGAGAGACCAATTCGCACCGGCTTTGTGTTCGCCAGCGCTTCCAGACGTTCGAGAGAGAGCGTGAGGTGTGCGCCGCGCTTGTCGTCGGCGACAGCGTGGATTTCATCCACGATTATCGTCTCCACATCGCGGAGAATTGCGCGGCTCTTCTCCGCTGTAAGCAGGATGTAGAGCGACTCCGGCGTTGTAACCAGGATGTGTGGAGGACGGCGCAACATCTCGCGACGCTCGTGCATGAGTGTGTCGCCGGTGCGAACTGCTGTCCGGATCGGCGGCATCAGGAGGCCGCGTTCGCCCGCCATCTGCAGAATTTCCGACAAGGGACCCTCAAGGTTCTTTTGAATGTCGTTGCCCAGCGCCTTGAGCGGCGAAACATAGAGAACTTCGGTTCGGTCCTGTAGATCACCAGCTAACGCTTTTCGAACGAGATGGTCGATGCAGGCCAGGAACGCTGCCAGCGTCTTACCGGAGCCGGTGGGGGCTGAAATCAATGTGGTGCGACCGGCAAGAATGTGGGGCCAACCCTGCTCTTGAGGTTCGGTTGGCGTACCGAAGCGGCGGATGAACCAGTCCTGTACTAACGGATGGGCCCACTCCAGACTCGTCGGAACAGTAAGAGGCAGGGACGACATTCTGACTATTGTACCGGGAGTCCGTCTACTTTCGCAAATTGTTCGCCGCAAGAGTTGTGGCCAACAGGCAGCGTGTGGCCGCGATGCCGGTCGGCCTGATCTTTTTCCACGGCATCTACGAAGACGTGTTGCCCTAGACGGAAACAGGATCAGACGTCAACTCGAATACGTCACCATGAAGCTTTACTTGAGTATTGCGTGAGAACCAACGGTCCATGGATAGTGGAATCTAGTCAAAACTAAGGCGGAAATAAAAATGCGGTGGGGTCCTTGAATGAGCGTATGATGTCGGAGTCTTAGCCGCTAATCTTTCGCCGTTCTGAGCCGGCCATCCGGCGACGAATCGTAAGCGCACTACGGCAGAAGGGCGGTTACTGTGTCCTCCGTAAACCCCCCACCCGATTATCGCGAAATGGCGGAACAGGCCGTCAAAGAAGAAGACCCCGAAAAATTAGCACAGACAGTTCAAGAACTGTGTCGCGCTACAGATGAACGGTGCACCGGAGCACCCGAAAATCATCCTGACGACGGCCTTAAGCCGAGAGGGTAAAAAGCGGACCCCGCTGGAGCGTTCGATTAGCCCATGGGGCTAAAGCGCTGCGCGGGGTCCTTTCGTGACCGGTCTTTTGTACGATGCGCGACAGCGCCTGCCACTCCAAAGCGCCAAAAAGCGCCATGCATAATCCAGCTGTGTGGAAAACTGTCGGCATGACAAAGCCTTGCCGATCAGCCCAATTGCTCTCTGTTGTCGGTTCTGCGGTGCAAACCAGGCTAGCTAACTAGTCCGATCAGTTAGGCGGTCTCCAGAGCACGATGGAGCCTATCGCGAAAGATCATTTAGAATCCGCCCATGGCGAAAGACCGGGCACAAAAGATCAAGTTGTTGCTATTTGACGTGGACGGAGTGCTGACGGATGGGAAGATCTGGATTTTCCCCGCTCCCGCCAATGCACAGCAATTCGCGCAGGAGCACCGGGACAAGAAGGCTGACCAAGGCGGTTTCGCGCTCGCCCCGGGAGCTTACGTCGAGGCCAAAGGGTTCAACGCGCACGACGGTACTGCGATTTCGCTGGCGCGCTTGGGCGGGATGAAACTCGGGCTGATTACCAAACGAATTTCTGAAACGGTGGCATTGCGGGCGCGCGACCTAAGGCTTGATCACGTCTATCAGGGCATCCAGGACAAGCTCACCGTCTTCGAAGAGATTCTCGCCAAGGAACATCTCTCTGCCGAGCAGGCCGCCTACGTTGGCGACGACATCATCGACCTTCCCGTCCTGCGGAACTGCGGACTGGCCATTGCCGTCGCGAATGCTCGTGAGGAGGTCAAAGACGAAGCACACTACATTACCGACCACGCGGGAGGAGATGGCGCTTTGCGCGATGCGGTGGAGTACATCCTGAAAGCGCAGGGAACGTGGGAGCGCATCGTGGAAGACTACATCTCGCAGCGCAGCCCCGCGAAGCGGAGCTAGCTTTCAGCAATCAGCAACTGGAATTTAGCACTTGGCATACGGTACTTGGCTATAGGAGCCCTGCCAAATGCTGTCATCCTGAGCGGAGCACGATCTACGCGAAGCGTAGATCATGCGGAGTCGAAGGGCCCTTTCCCGCCTGAAGCACCACGGGTCAATCAGGGAATTCTCACCGTACTTACTCCGCCGATGGACTCCTGCGTCGTCCATCGGCTCCGGTGACAGTGGTGGCAGAGGGCGGCACGACTAAAGTCGTGCCCTCCCGCTCCGAGCGCATGATTGGACGAGTGTCGTCGCCAGGATCATTTGGCTGATTTTTTCACCGCGATGGCAGTCACTTCGAAGTGCGCGCCCCGAGTCAACTGGTTGATTCCGATAAAGGCGCGAGCCGGGAACTGCCCGTGGAAGTAGGTCGCGTACGCGGAGTTGAACGTGTCGTATAGCTTCATGTCGGTGCAGAAGATCTGAACGGAAACGATATCGTCGAGGGAATAGCCGGCTGATTCGACCGTCTGTTTCAGTTTGTCCATGAGAGCGTGTACCTCGTCCGCCGGGGCCAAGCGCTCTTGTTCGTTCTTAGTTCCAATATGGCCGGAGATGTAGAGAGTGTTGCCTACTTCTACGGCAGCGCTTATCGGCAGGGATTTCGCGGCACCCGGGGCGGGGATGTATTTGCGATCCGAGTTGGCGGCCATGGCAGAAGAGACAACGATCAAAACGGCAACGCAAATCTTGGCGTAAGTCATCGGTCATCCTTTGTAGTGGTAAGGTGATTTTCTTGGGCGGCGAAGGCCAGTTTTGGTTGAGAGCGGTTTGATGTTGCACCGAGGAAAGCTGAAGGTTAACCGATAGGTAAAACCCACCGATTGCCTTGCTTGGGGCGTGCTCGGGTCGGCAATCGGTGGGGTCGTTTCTCCTTACTCACCCTGTTGTTTTCAGGAGTATTTGTTGTCTACTGTAACGCAACCTGCCCGGGAAAGTTGTGCTTTTTACAAAAATTTACGCGTATCGTTGTAAGTCAATCGCCGGCACAGGTTTACGCCGCTTCGGCTACTCCGGAATGGCCGGAGGTTTAGCGGCCATCAACTCGGCAAAGCGGGGGTCTTTGCGCAAGTCCGCGAAATCGGCATCCTTGTAAACGGCGCGGACGTCCTTGTAGCCCTCTTCCATGGCACGGCGTAAATACTGGAGGGCACGCTCGGTCAACCCCTGTTTTGCATAGAGGCGCGCGATCACGAAGTCATACTTCGCGCGGTCTTCGGGCGAAGGTAATTGCGCGGACACTCCTATCCGCGAAGTGCGCTCCAGGACGTCGGGATCGAGTTGGACGGCCTTGGCGTAAGCGAGCACCGCTTTTTCGTAATCTTTCTTTGCGAAATAAGCAGCGCCCAGATTGTTGAAATACGACGCTGCATCCTCTCGAAGTTCGATGGCCTTCGTGTACAGCTTGATGGCTTTGCCGTACTTTTTCTCGTAGTAGTAAGTCACGGCAAGATTGTTGTAACCGTCTGCGAACTTCTTATCGATCTTGGTGGTTCGCTCAAAATTCTTCTTCGCATCCTTGAGGTGATGGGTTTGGAGATTGACGATCCCCATCTTGTTGTAAAGGGTCGGGCTGTTCGGATTCTTCGCTAATGCGGCCTTGAAGTAATCCATTGCGTCGAGGAAGTTTTTCTCGCCGCGCAATTCGTCTCCGCGCTGTTCCAGTTGCTCTGCGGTGGCGTTGGGGTCGGGCGGATCAATGCCTCTCACTGGTGGGGCGACCTGCACACGCTCGATGGGCGGTGGAGCCTGCGTGAAAGCAAGGCTGCACAGGGCCAGGATGAATGGAATTACGAGGAAGGAAACTCGACGTCGCATGACTGCACCTCCCGAGCACAGCCGAGCGGATGCCCTTCGATTACTCCTGTCCGCCTAGTGAGGACCATTCTGGTCCTGATTGCCGTTGTTGCTCGGCTGCTTAGACGGAGTCGAGGACGATTTGTCGTCTTTAAAGATACCCGCAATTTTGCCGAAGAAACCCTTTTTCTTTTGAGGCTCGCCCTGATTTTGTGCGTTCTGGGCCACTTGTCCCTCCGGCGCATTGGCCGGGGGAGGCGGGAGAACGTTGCTATTACCTGGGCCGAAGATTCGCGAGAAAAAGCCCTTGATCCCGGTGGCCTGGTCGCAGGTATCGCGCGGTTCGGTGCCGACCACGAAAGCGGCAGTGTAAGTTTCTGGGCAGGAAGGAGTTGCCAGCCTATTAGTGGTTTTATCCAACTGCACGTCAACCACACCGGAGGGCTGCGAGAATCCCTTCACGTCCGAATACTGCGGAAGTGCGACCGCTTTTTTCATGAACTCGGCCCAAATCGGGGCGGCCGTGTAGGCGCCGCTGAGCCGGAGGTCGCTATAGTCGTCAAACCCAACCCAAACGATACATAACAAGTTGCTGGTGTATCCTGCGAACCAACCGTCGTGCGACGTTCCCGTCTTACCCGCCGCGGGAGCGTTGAATCCACGCGCACGAACCGGGTAGGCGGTTCCGAAGTTGAGCACGCCTTCCATCATGTCGGTCATGATGTAGGCGATGCGAGGATCGAGGACCGGCTTCTGCTCCGTGTGGAAGTCTTCGACCACGTCGCCGTTAGCTTTGCGAAGCGAATTCACCAGAAACGGGGACAGCCGAACTCCGCCGTTAGCAAAAACGGTGTAGGCTGCCGCCATATCCAACGGCGTAGCATCATAGGCGCCGAGCGACATCGCAGGTGTCGGCTTTACCGAATTGATGCCGGCCGCCTTCGCAAGATCGGCCACTTTGTCGTATCCAACCTCTTCGGCCAATTTGACCGTCGCATTATTCAATGACAGCGCCAGCGCATATCGGGCGGTCACCTGGCCGTGGTATTCCTCTTTGTAATTGCGTGGCTCGTAAATCTGATCACCGTAAGTGAACGTGGAGGGCGAATCGTCGACCATCGATGTCGGCGTAAAGACCGCGGCTTGCCCGTCCGGCCCAGTAATAGGATTCAGGGCGGTGTTCATGGCGGCGGCATAGACGAAAGGTTTGAAGATCGATCCGGTCGGACGCTTGGCAATTGCGTGGTTCAACTGGCTGAAACCATAGTTCCTGCCGCCGACGAGCGCGAGTACCGCTCCAGTATGTGGATCAAGAGCAATCAGTGCTACCTGCGCATCGGGACCGGGCTTTACCTTCGTTTCGTACTTGCCCTTTCCTATTTTCACTTTGCGGGTCCGCATCTTGGTGACCTGCTCATCGACCAGCTTTATTCCCGTGTCGACAGCCTGCGCGGCTGCCTTCTGCAGGTCGGGATCGAGCGTGCTGTAGATGCGGTAGGACTGCTCGTTCAGTTCCCGTTCCGGATACTTGTTGTTGAGCTGATCGCGAACCAGATCGACAAAATAGGGCGCGTCGCTGGCTTCAACGTTCGGGGGCGCGAGCTTCAGCGTGGTGGCCTTCGCCTTGTCCGCCTCCTCTCTGGTGATCGAATGTGTTTCGACCATGGCATCGAGGACAAGATTACGGCGCTCCAATGCGCGCTCTGGATGGCGGTACGGCGACAGATAACTAGGCGCCTGGATCAGACCCGCAAGCAGTGCGGCTTCCGGCAGGCTGATCTCTTTGAGGTCTTTGTTGAAGTAGGCGCGTGCGGCCTCGCCGAATCCGCTAATCGTAAAGGAACCCCGTTGTCCCAGGTCGACGCGATTGGCGTAGAACTCGAAGATCTGCTGTTTGCTGAATTTTCGCTCCAGTTCAATCGCAATCAGCATTTCGATGGCTTTTCGTTTCACCGTTTTCTCAGGACTGAGAAAAAAGGCGCGCGAAAGCTGCATGGTGATCGTCGATCCGCCCTGCTCGTGTTTTTGCCGGGTGAAGTCGATCCACGCGGCTTCAGCGAGGCGGGCGTAGTTGACTCCGCTGTGCTGGAAGAAGCGGCGGTCCTCAATCGAAGTGACCGCATCGACCATGATCTTGGGTATTTCCTGGTACTTGATCACCTGGCGCTTCGCACGGTCGGCGTTGAACAACGAGGTGACGAGCACTGGTTCGAGCTCGTAGGCTTCCAGTTCTCCCGATTTATCCGTAATGCTGTCGACTTTTCCCCCCGTGAACTTTATCTCCGCGGGATCAGGACTGTGATACGACTCCGGTCCCGGGCTGACCTGGATGCCGCCCTTTGCCAGGTGATACGTGCCAAGAGGAGACTCGCCGTCGTGCTCGGTATAGCCGGCCCGGCGCAGCAGGGAAGCGATTTCCTTGGCATCTATCTTCTCGCCGAGACGTACGGTTTCCGGCTCGGCGTAAATGCGGGCTGAGCTGCCGAATACCGGGCCCTTGAACCTGGCCTCGATGATGCGGTCGTACTTTACGTAAAAATATGAGAAGAACGCGATCAGGGCGACGGAAACAGCGACGAAGATCAGCAGCGCCAACCGCACGAGAGGATCGCGCGGCAGCCAGGTGCCGGGCTTACTTTTCGGGATCTTGAGTTTGATGGCCACGGTGATGGCGGAGTACCAGTTATTTCGACGAGGGCGCGAAGCTTTGAGTTATCCGCGAAGGCGAAAGTTGCCGGAGCAGTCGACTCGGCCAGTCCTCTCCCGCACTCCGCCTCGCTTCCATTCTAAATCAGGGTGCGCCGCTGTGCCGGTGGTTAGTAGATGCCCTTGTTCTTGGTGCCGGCCTGCAGCGGCAAGTCGAAGGGGTAACCGGGAAGGTTCACATGCACCGTGTAGTTGGCTTCAATCACCAGACTGCCGGATCCCATGCTGCCCGTACGTTGGACTCGGATCTGCTGTGGAGAAAGCGGGATTTCCAAATCATTGGCTCGCTTGTAGATGATCTGCCGGATTTCTTCTTCGCTTTTGCTGGTGTAGGTGAGGGTCATCGCCTCAGTCTTGATGTCGTCCTCAAACTGGTAATTGGCGAAATACGGGGGAATGACATATATGCCGATCAAGACGACAGCCCCGATCAGCGCGACAGCGATTGCGAATCTGATTGTGCCCATAGCGATTGCCTGGGCCGGACACCAACTGCCCCGTGTCAGTGCAACGGCCGCAAAACCTTCTCAAAATACTGTGTTATTGCGGCGATGCTAGCATCCTGCATATCACGTGTCGAGCGACGAACGACCTCAACAGTACCTTCGGTAACCTTCTTGCCGACATTTACCCGGAAGGGTATGCCCACAAGGTCAGCATCTTTGAACTTCACCCCTGGCCTTTCGTCCCTGTCGTCTAGTAACACGTCGAATCCGGCAGCCGAAAGCTTGTGAGCGATGTCCTCGGCAGTCGTTCGCACCTGTTCGTCGCGGACGTTTGCGGGGGTGACCACGATTTCAAAAGGCGCGATCTGGGGTGGCAGCCAAAAACCATTCTCGTCATTGCTCTGCTCGATCGATGCCGTAAGGATGCGTTCGATTCCGATGCCATAGCAGCCCATGATTGGCATGACTTCTTTGCCATTGCGGTCGAGCACGCGCGCGCCCATCGACTCCGAATACTTGTAACCGAGTTTGAATATGTGGCCGATCTCAACGGCGGGGTCGATACGCAGAGGCGCGCCACAGTTGGGACACTCATCGCCAGCCTGAACGCTGCGCAAGTCCGCGTAGGCGGTGGCCTGGAAGTCCTTTCCGGGAGTGAGATTCTTGAGGTGATAATCCTCTTTATTTGCTCCCGCGATCAGGTTCGTCCGGCCTTCGAGGGCCGTGTCCACCAGCAGAATCGTGCCCGTGCCGAAGGTCCCATTGTCGGTTGTCGCTATACTCGTCAGCCCGATCGGCCCCAGAAACCCGGCCGGCGAGTTGAATACCTGCTGAATTTCTTCCGGTTGCATGGGACGAAAGTCCTTGCCTAAGACCGCGTTCAGTTTGGCTTCATTCAGTTGATGGTCGCCACGCATGAACGCCACGACGGGACGCGAACTGGTCTTGCCCGTTTTTGGGTCTTTGTCATCGACCATGTACGCGAGCGTCTTCATCTTGTTCTTGGGAGAAACTCCGAGGTATCGCGCCACGTCCTCAATGGTCTTCATCCCGGGTGTGTGGACAGGCAGCGGCTTGCCATCGCCTTCCGAAGCAAGATCTTCAACCGCGCCCAGGCGTGACGTAGCTTTTTCCAGGTTGGCGGCGTAATCGCATTTTTCGCAGCTGACGATCAGGTCCTCGCCCGCATTTGAGCGAACCATAAACTCATTGGATTGTGAGCCGCCCATTGAGCCCGAATGGGCTTCAACGACCATATAGGTCAATCCACACCGATCGAAAATGCGGCGGTAGGTGTCGTAGTGTTTCCGATACGAAACATCGAGACCGGCGGCGTCGACGTCGAACGAGTATGAGTCCTTCATGATGAACTGCCGGACACGCAGCAGACCAGCCCGAGGCCGCGCCTCGTCACGGAACTTGGTTTGGATCTGGTACCAGATCTGGGGCAACTGCTTGTAACTGCGCAGTTCTTTGCGCGCGATCTCGGTCATGACCTCCTCTTCGGTCATGCCGAGGCAAAGATCGGCGCCTTTGCGGTCCTTGAGGCGGAACATGTTGTCGCCCATGAGCGCATACCGCCCGCTCGATTCCCACAGTTCACGAGGATGCAGCGCAGGGAGATAGAACTCCTGTCCAATTTTGTCCATTTCCTGCCGGACGATGGCGATGATCTTGTTGAACGAGCGCTGCCCCATGAAGAGGTACGAGTAAATTCCAGCCGCAAGTTGGCGAATGTAGCCTGCCCGCACGAGGAACTTGTGGCTGGCGACCTCGGCATCGGCAGGCGCTTCGCGCAGTGTGGGTATGAAAAGTTCAGACCAACGGTGCATATTTTCTTTTTGTCGACGAGGTAATCGACTATTTTAGCAGTCCGAATACTGGCGTTACGCTCTTGCCGCCACTTTCCAAGCAGCTACGAGCCGGCCAATTGCCTCAGAATCTCTTTCCCGAGTTTCTGCGCTTCACCAAAGAACTTCTGGTACTCGAGAAATATGCGATTGAGTTCGAGCGACTGATCCGGAGAGAGGCGTTTGCGGAGCATCATATCGCGGACATGAACGGGGTTCGGAAGGACGGCTTCTTCGGTCAGTTCTTCGAGAGCGGTTTGTGCGTTGTAGTGATACATAGCATTTTGTAATTTAGTAATTTGTAAATTTGTAATTTAACAACTCGCCTGAGCGCCGTCTTAAATTGCAAAATTACAGATTACAAAATTACCAATTTCTCAAACCATCTCGGTTCCCCACAAATCGTGTAGATGGACGATTCCTTGTAGATTCATCTCCTTGTCTACGACCGCGAGCGACGTGATCTTCTTTTCTTCCATGATAGCCAGGGCGGTAGCCGCGAACTTGTCGGGAAGGATGGTTTTGGGCGTCCGCGTCATGCAATCGGCAGCTGTGAGATCGAGCACCTCTTTGCCTCGACGTTCGAGTAGTCTCCGCAAGTCGCCATCACTGATTACGCCCACCAATCGGTTTCCTTCTACAACCGCGGTGACTCCCAGTTTTTTGCGGGACATCTCGTAGATTACATCCGGCATTTTCGTCTGCGGAAAAACGCGCGGAACCGCCTCTCCCGTGTGCATCAGAGACTCAACCTTGGCCAGACGCTTGCCGAGTTTTCCGCCAGGGTGCAGGTCGGCGAAGTCTTCTTCCTTGAATCCACGCTTTTCCGAGATGGCAACCGCAAGAGCATCGCCGAGCGCCAACATCGCAGTCGTGGACGCCGTTGGTGCCAGCCCCAGCGAGCATGCCTCCTTATCGACTGAGCAGTCGAGGGCAACCTCCGCCGCCGCCGCCAGGGTCGAGAGACGATTGCCATTGCACACCCGATCGCAGGTAATGCTGATCAAAGGGACCTGCAATCGCTTGATGGTCGCGAGCAGGCGGAGAATCTCCTCCGTTTCGCCACTGGAGGAGAGCGCAATGACCAGATCGCCGGCCACGATCATCCCAAGATCGCCGTGCACCGCTTCGGCCGGATGGAGAAACAATGCCGGCGTTCCCGTGGAGCTTAGAGTTGCCGCGATTTTGCGGCCGATCAGCCCACTTTTTCCCATCCCGGTCACGACGACGCGACCGTGGCAGCAATGCAACATATCGACGGCACGATTGAAATTCTCAGCCATCGGCCCAGCAATGCGGTCGGCAAGCGCCCGCAGCGCTTCGGCCTCGATGCGCACGACATTTTCGCCGATGTTCTTCATGGGAACGGAGGATGTTAGCAAAACCGGCACGTTGAAACCATTCACCGCCGAATTCGCAGTGACGCACTCCCGGCCCATCGGCGCACTCGGCGGTCTATCGCGCTTAGAAATGATCGTCGATCACTACCCTGGTTGCCTCTTCCAGTCCCTTGCGCTGAATCAATTTGTCCCAGGGGCCAGACTGCCAATTGTCTTTCTTTCGCTCCTTCGGCATCCAGGAAGGCAGACCCATTTGCAGGTTGCGGGCGATGCCTTCGACGTAGGGTTCATAAAGAGAACGAAGTTTCGTAAGTTTCTGATCAGCGATATCGGTCTCGCGCAGCTTTAGGCCATTCTCGGCTAACCGGTGTCGCAGTTCCTGCAAATCCTCTTGACTGAGCCGATTGTCGTCGTTGGGCGAATACGAAGCATTCACTACTTGGGACAAGTCAACCGCAGCGTGTCGCGCCATGGCGAAGGTGAGCTTTGCCTGGTCAGGACGAATGGTTTCAATGCCTGCGATCACGAGTGAAGTGACGTCCAGCATTAAAGTCAAAGCTCCGAGCCAGGACTGGTTCCCGTGTTGCGAGCGGAAAAACACCAGCGCGGGATATGACAAGTGGCTTTCGAGGACTTCCGCAGACCAGCGCTCCCAGTCGCGAAATATCTGGTCCAAGACGCTCTGATCTGGACAACAGCCCAGGCGGTTCAGCAATTCCATGGCTGTGGGTGGCGACCCGGCGCGGGAATCCAGCAAAGAAATTTCTACCTCGCGCCGGGAAAACGATTGGTAAATGATGGGCAGATATCCGATGACAAGGGCTAGAAACACAAAGCCCATCCCGGCTTCGAACGCAGCCACTGCACGTGCTGACCCGGTAGTAGGCACGATGTCGCCGTAACCCAAAGTGAAGAACGTCTCGCCGCTCTGGTAGAGCATCATGGGGAAGGAGATCGCCTCATTGCCAAGCTTGATGTGGGCTCCGAGTCCCCACTGCAGGGTTGCGAATCCGAAGATCAGTCCAGCTGCCCACACCCCGAGCAACGCGAGCAGTGAAAGAGGGCCGAAGTAGCTGAGGAACTGTTCTTTGCGGCGTGGCGTTCCGATTGCGCTCGCCAGCTTCACCCAAGGCACCCAAGTGTTCCGGTAAAAAACCGATGTGATCCGGAACGAGCGCTGCACGCGGCGCGGCAGGACGATGGTTTCGAACGCATCCAGCAGGACGCCGACGATAATTAACAACCCGGCGATAAGGGCAGGCAGTCGCACAGTGCTCTAACCGACTTCGATGAGCAATGGATGGTAGCAGATGCAGCAACTACGGAGTGGCGTGCACCGTCGACAGGGCCCTTTGCACTGCCAGCAATTCCTTCAGGACACCGCGTAATTTCGTCGACTCCAGCGCGTTAGGCCCGTCGGATTTCGCCTCCTTGGGATTGTCATGGACTTCCATGAAAACGCCGTCGACACCCGCGGCGACAGCCGCCCTGGCCAGGACGGGGATGAACTCCGGCTGCCCGCCGCTGACCGCGTTCCCGTTTTTGTCTCCATGGGACGCAGACGGCAACTGCACTGAGTGGGTGGCGTCGAAGACTACTGGCGCGAACGCTCGCATGATGGTCAGCGAGCGCATATCGACGACCAGGTTGTTGTACCCAAAGCTGGAACCCCGCTCCGTAACGAAGACGCGGCGATTCCCGGAATCCCGGCACTTCTGAACCGCGTGCTTCATGTCCCAGGGTGAAACGAATTGACCTTTCTTGATGTTAACCACCCGCCCGCTCTTCGCGGCAGCCACGAGGAGGTCGGTTTGTCGGCACAGGAATGCGGGAATCTGGAGTACGTCAGCGACCTCCGCGACCTTGGGAACATCTGCGGTCTCATGTACGTCAGTCAGGATAGGGACTCCAACTTCCTCTTTCACCCGGCGCAGAACACGCAGACCGTCTGAGAGTCCCGGCCCGCGAAAGCTGGATAGCGATGTACGGTTGGCTTTGTCGTAGGAGGCTTTGAAGATGAACGGAAAACTCAAAGAACGCGTGACGCCCTTGATGATCTCGGCCATGCGAATAGCGTGATCGGCGCTTTCGATCACACATGGCCCGGCAATCAGAAACAGGTTGCCGCCGCCGATAATTGCGTTTCCGACTTGGAAGCCTTCGCCCATAACCGTTTCGAGTTTCAGGTCGCAGTCCGAGGGGCAACCTCTTGGATACAGGTCAGCTGGTTGGAACCTCGAACTTGAAACTGAATCCTACTCGATTCCTTGCTTGACGTCTTCTTCTCCGGGGGACGTCGGCCGCTGAAAAACATCTTGACAGATTATACTGTACGTCATACAGTATGTGGCACACACTATGCACCACACAGCAGAAGAAACGCTTAAGCCAGAAGTACTGGAAAACCTCCGGCTTGAGCTGCGCCGCGGATGCCTGATCCTGGCCGTGCTGGGCGCGTTGCGAACCGAGCGGTACGGTTACACGCTGCGCAAAGCGCTGGCCGAGCAAGGAATGGAAATCGACGAAGGCACTCTCTACCCCTTACTCCGCCGTTTGGAGAGCCAGGGTCTGCTGGTCAGCGAATGGCGGGAAGAAGAGAAGCGTAACAAGCGTTTTTACCGGCTCTCGGCGGAAGGGAAAGTGATTCTCAAGCAGCTGGCCTCGGAGTGGAAGAGCATTAACTCGTCGCTCGAGGGAATTCTCTAAGGAGCAGCTTATGGAACTTATAGAACGTTATTTGCAGGCGGTGAAGTTCGCGCTGCCCCGGGCGCAGCAGGACGATATCGTGAAAGAACTGCGCGACAGCATCCTGTCCCAGGTCGAAGACAAGGAAGCGTCCCTCGGCCGTGCGCTCACCACGGACGAGCAGGTGGACCTGCTGAAAAAACTGGGTCGCCCCAGCGACCTGGCGGCACGTTACCGCAAGCAACAGTATCTGATTGGAGCAACGATGTTTCCCATCTATTGGAAAGTGCTGAAACTGTCCCTCATCCTGGCTTTCGTGGTTCACGTTGGGGTGACAATCGCGCTGGCCGCCGCCGGCAAACATTTTTCTGAATGCCTGGCGGTGCTTTTCCATTATCCGAGCGCGGCTCTGGCCGTCTTTGCCTGGGTCACCCTCGTGTTTGTCGCCTTGGATTTCTTTGGCGCCAAGCTGTCGATCAAAGATTGCTGGGATCCGCGCACTTTGCCTCCTCTCGTGAAGGAGAAGCCGCCCAAGTCGCGCTTCGAACTGATTACCCAGCTCGTGGTTCAGACCATTTTCGGAGCGTGGTGGCTGGCCGGCTTGCATTACCAGTACCTGATTTTCGGTCCCGGCGCCGCCTTCTTCCGCTTCGGGCCCGTGTTCCAGGCGATTTATCCGTTGTTTGTCGGAATGGTTTTGGTGGACATCAGCTTCACGGTCGCAGCGATATTTCATCCGCAGTGGAGCAATGTGCGACGAATATCTCGGGTGGTCATGAGTGGGATTGGACTGCTCGTGCTGTATTTTCTGATTAAGACCCCTGAACTGTTGGTTGCCGCAGATCCGGCTTCGGCACAAATGCAAGACTTGTCCAAGACCGTCAACAACGCCATTCACCTGGCTCTGATGGTTGCGGTCGTCGTCAGCATCATCAACCTGGTCGTCGGTGGCGCGCGTTTGTTGGGCAGATGGCTGGCTCGTACTCACGAACCCGCGGCATGTTTATAGCCGGTTATCAGCGAGGTGCAGATTACGCACGGAGCGGCAGTTTTGATTTACGCTCGGCAGGAGCAACAGGCAAGCAACCCCGGACTGGCCGGCACAATCCTACCTACAACAGTTCACCTGTCGAACGTAGCGGCTTTGTGTCGGATCCCTGGGTTGGTGTCTACTAGGGAGTAACGCGGAGGAAAAATCATGAACAGTGCAGGCGGGATTCGCCGGCTTACTCCTCTCATCGTGCTGGTCTTGACGTCTGTGCTGTTGACGACTGCTGCGCGGGCGGCGCTGGGCGGGGACGTGACGTCTGTCCAGAATGATGCCGTGAGGATGAAAGGCGCGGTACGGAGCACGTTCGGAGCGGCATACACAGTGCATGAGATCACGGCTGCGGGCGGATCCGTGGTGCGCGAATACATTTCGCCGCAGGGCAAGGTTTTCGCCGTCTCTTGGCACGGCCCTGTTCTTCCCGACTTCCAGCAATTACTCGGTGACTACTACGCCGATTTTCGTCAGGGAGTACAGTCGCGCGAGCGCCGAATTCGCGGCCCGGTGGTTGTTGAGAAACCGGGTGTGGTCATTCAATCAGCAGGACACATGCGGAACTTCATGGGTCGAGCTTACCTGACCAACCAGCTTCCACAAGGCGTGACCCCCCAAACCATCGAGTAGTCGAGGAGGAATCGTGCGCACAGTTCAAGTAGCCGGCATGATCGTGCTGATCGTGCTCGCGGTTGGATGCGGTGGTTCAAGCAGCGGAAACGGGAGTGGAAGTGGCGGCGGTGGTGGTGGCGCATCCGGCAACAATGTCGCGACACTCAGCATCGACGGTGGCCCGCCATCTTTGCTGGGACAAGGTCTCGTTTACGTGAACGGTGTTTTCACCACAGTCACGATCTGTGTTCCCGGCACCTCCACCTGCCAAGCCATCGACCATGTCCTCGTTGATACGGGTTCGTATGGTCTGCGGGTCCTGGCAACTGCCAATGATCCCGGAGGCCTCAGTCTCCAATTGCCGGCCGAGAATGACGCTACCGGGCGTCCGCTGGTCGAGTGCACGCAATTTGCCGATCAGTCGTTTCTCTGGGGGCCGGTCAAACTGGCGGATGTAAAACTCGGAGGGACAAGCGGAACCGCCGAGGTGGCCAGCAATATCCCGATCAATGTCGTGGGTGACGGGTCGTTCACAACGATTCCTAGCGCCTGCTCCAGCAATGGAACGGGAACCAATGCGAATTCTCTGAACGGACTTGGAGCGAACGGCATTTTGGGTGTCGGCGTATTCCCTCAAGACTGCGGTCCCTTCTGCACGCAGCAGGGAAGCCCGAACGCGCCGCCGACGCCCTTTTACTACGCTTGTCCAACATCGGGGTGCACACCGAGCTACGCGGCGCTGTCCCAGCAAGTTCTCAATCCGGTGGTTGCGTTCCCAACCGACAACAACGGAGTAGTTATTCAATTGCCGGCCGTGGCCTCGACTGGCGCACCAAACGTAACCGGATCGTTGGTGTTCGGGATCGGAACGCAATCCAATAACGCGTTGCCTTCCGGCGCCCACATCTTCGCGGTCGATGGCTTTGGCGATTTCCGTACGACGTATAAAAGCGTGAACTATGGGCCCAGATCGATCACCAACAATACTGATAGCTACATCGATAGTGGTTCTAACGGAATTTTCTTTCCAGACAGCATCACCCAGTGTGGTTCGGGAGCGACCGGCTTTTACTGTCCAACCTCGACCATGAACTTGACGGCCACACAGGTGTCGGCGTCCCTTTCACCCTCGAACACGGTTAACTTCAGCATCGCCAATGCGCAGTCGCTCTTCTCGGCCAACAACGGGGGCAATACGGCATTTAGCAACCTAGGCGGCACAAACACAGGAGTGTTTGATTGGGGGTTGCCATTTTTCTTTGGGAAGAATGTCTACAGTGCGATCGCGGGCCAGGCCACGCCCGCGGCGACACCCGCGCCTTATTGGGCATACTAGCTGACGAGTCGACCATGATCGATCAGCCACTGGCCACCATGGGTTCACCGCTCCTGGTCATCGTGTAATTGCGCACCGACGGAGCAAATAGGGCGACGAGGCCGACAAGTACGACAGTCGCGGCTCCTCCACTTGCGATCGACACAATCGTGCCCAGCACGGCGGAGCGGAACAAGGAAGCCACAAATCCGGCTTCCATTTCTCCCAGTTGGGGCCCACCGATGAAAAAGATCATGTTGAAGGCGGTGATACGCCCGCGCAGTTCATCGGGCGTGAGCACCTGCCGCAGTGTCGAGCGGACGACCGTAGATACCAGATCAGCAGCCCCACTGGCCGCCAGCGCCGCCAAGGTCAGATAAAAATTGTGCGAAATGCCGTAGACGAGCGTGGCGCCACCGTAGGCGGCAACCGACCAGAGCAACAGCGGCCCATGACGGCGCGGCAGCGGACGTACAGCGGTGATCACCGACGCGACTAGTGCTCCGGCACCGGTCGCAGCGCGCAGCCATCCGTAGCCCTGCGCGCCCACATGCAGTATCTGATCCGCGACAATAGGCAACAGCGAAATTGCGCCGGAGAAAAGTGTCGCGAAGAAATCCAGGGTCATGGTCCACACAATAATTTTTGTGGTGAAGAGAAACTTCAGGCCGGTTCGCAACGAATTGAGCCATGTTTCGCGCTCCCCTGCTTTCGGCTCAGGTTTTCCCGAAGCACGCAGCGCGACCAAGGCGGCCATGACCGCGAGGTAAGAACCGGCATTGGAAAAATAAATTGGCGCAAGAACTCTGGTGCTGTGTGAACCGGACCCGCCTGCCGCGCCGATGATGATGCCGGCAATCGACGGTCCGGCGATCATCGCGATGTGCATAAACGTGATGTTCATGGTGAGCGCGCCCGGCAAGTCGGCCACCGGCACAAGGCGGGGTACAAGTGCCTGGCGGGCAGGCCCGTCAAACGCATTGGTGGCGGCCGTTAGTGCCGTGAGCACGTAAATCAGCCAGACGGCATCGCGCCCGAAGTAGGTTGCAAGTCCGAGCACCAGAGCTACAAGTCCCATCAGCGTCTGCGTACAGAACTGAATTTTCTTGCGATCGAGCCGGTCGGCAACTACGCCGCCCCACATCGAAAAGAAGATGATCGGGAGCACGCGAACCAGTCCGAGCGATCCAAGTGCGAGCGGTGAGCGGGTGAGCACGTAAATGTGCCAGTCGATCCCCACATTCTGCATCTGCGTGCCGATGATGGAGATCAGCGTGGCACTGCCGAGCAGGCGAAAGTCTCGATGGCGGAGGGCACGATAGGCGTGCTGCCGCGGTCCCGTGGAGTCCACGCTCCACAGGATAAATCAGCATCGAATCCGCGGAGCGACGCCACGGATCAGGGTTGCAGATGAAACAAACAGCTGGGTGGCGAGTTCGGCAACCGTGCGGTTTTGGGCACTAAAGTCACACTCCCGGGTGCGGCTCATCACTGCGTTCCGATCGGGCAGGTCATAGGCTCTTCTCGCAAGGCACGCGATCTTCCCGGTGGATCAGTATCGGGGATGGCAACTCCAGGTGAGAGTCTCGGACCAGTCCAGGAGTCGCGGAGCCTTTTGGACGACCCACCGGCGCCGTAGTTCATGTTATTGACTCCAAGCCAGGCCGTCTGCAAAGTTGCCGACCGTAATTAACTTCTGGACTTTCCATTCCGCCAGGTCAATCGCTGCCACTTGCCCGCTGGCCGCACACGACACGTACGCCACCTTGCCGTCGGGCCGAATCAGGATTTCCTGCGGCGAACTTGCCACACCGACACGTCGCGCCACCTGCATGGTCTTGAGGTCGACGACGGCAACCTGGTTCGCATCCGGCACAGCTACGAGGAGGAAATTTCCATCTGGCGTCGCCGACGTACCATAACCAAGCCCTGGCAGTGTCACCCAGTTTTTTACCTTGTTCGTTGCGGCATCGATCACCGCCAGTCGCGGCTTGCTCTGATCGGATGTGAATACCAGTTTGTCGTCGACGGATACAGAAATGCGTTGGATTTTCTCGGCCACGGGGATCACCGAGATCGTTTTCTTTTTGAGCATGTCGAGGACAGAAACCGTACCGGGACCGACGTTCGCAGTGTAGCCGCGTGCGCCGTCGTGCGATATGGCAAGCATGTGCGACTCGTCCTGCCCTGTCGGAATCGTGCCGACAATCTTGCGCGTCCGAGCATCGACCACCGTGACAGTCTTGTCCAGTTCCGTCGTGACGTAAAGGAGACCCCTGGCCGGATCGAGAACGGGAAGATGCGGCCGGACGCCGTGACCGAAATCGATGTTCCCGATAATCCTTCGCGAGGAGACATCGATGACGAGCATCTCGTGCCCGTCTATGCCGGGCTTGCCGACTCCGCTGCTGCCGTAGATTGGCAGAAAGGCTGTGTGGCCGTCGGCTGAAACAGCGATCTCATGGCCATGAACCCCGGTCGTCTTTTCGGCGATGGTAGCAATCTCGCGCCCCGCTACGGGATCGACTACGCTCACTGTAGCGTCTCCCTGATTGACGACCAACAGTGTTTGACCGCTCATCATCCCAGTCAGCAAGAGCAAGCTGGGCAAAATGGAATATCGCAAACACAGCATCGGCATAGGCCGGAAGTATAGTTGATGCGGCCCAGGGAAGAGCGGGATCGTGAGCTACTGGCGAAGCGCGCTAAAGGATTGGTATTCGCGGAAACAAGGTGTGCAAGCGGGTCTATGCTGCGGTGGTCTGACCGACAATCCGGGAGACCAACCTTACGAGCGGTTCGGGATCCGGCTGAATGTGATAGTCGGCGTCGTCGACCAACTGTTCGCCGGTTCTGAGCAGCGAAATGACAGGTGCGGCGCAGGATTCTCGGAAGGTCTTGACTAGCTCCTGCTTATCAAATTGCGGTATGGAATGCCCCAGAATAAAGAGCGAGAAACCACCTTCCTTGCAATGCCGAAGACTGGGCATGAAACCGAACGATGAGACTACCTGATACCCCTCGCGCTCCAACAACATCTGCCGGGTTCGTAGAAGTACTTCGTCGTAGGAAACGGATAGTATGCGGGCCGTTTCGTTCATTGTTCAGTTCCACGGGTGCGTTCTTGCCGGACGCGTTCTTCCTCTTCCTGCAGCAGCCGGTTTATCTCCCGGGTGAGTTCGACCAGCTTGTCGCGGTCTGTCTCCACGGCCGCTTCCGCGCACAATTCCTTCCAGCGTTGACGGTGCTGTTCGTACATGTCTACCCCACGAAGCACGCCAATTGCCGGAAGTATGAACCTGCTCACGACCATAGTCAATCAAAATGATATGTTATGATATCAATTGATATGGTCGATAAAGCGAGGACGGCACTGCTTATTCACTGCTCGGCCGAGGAAGCCGAGCGCATCCGGGCTGCGGCCAAGAGGGAACGCCGCACCATCAGCGGATATGTGATCAACGCGGTCTTGAGCAGACTGGAATATCAGTCGCATGTAGAAAAGAGGTTGGATCGCAGCTTACGGGAAGCGCCGGCACGTTAGTCGGTCGCTCCTCATTCAATTCCTTCCGTGGTGATACTCGTCAGGCGGCAGCTTGCGAGTTGACAACCGCTGCCTGCCCATCAATTCCAGCGTCCTGGCCTGCTAGGTCACGTCAATTTCCTCAGCCGTTTTTGGAAACCTGCCTTACACTACTTCGAGCAAAAATCTATGGCAGTTGTCGTTGAACATTTCTTCCTGGGCTGTCTCGCGCACGCCTCGTACATGGTCGCATCCCAAGGCGTGGCGGCCGTCATTGACCCGCAGCGTGATGTGGACCTCTACGTCACAGCGGCGGCGCAAAAAGGCGTGAAGATCGAGCACATCATTGAAACTCACCTGCATGCTGACTTCGTTTCCGGACATCGTGAACTGGCGGAGCGCACCGGCGCGCGCATTTATCTGGGTGATGGTTCTGGCGCGACATTCCCGCACGCTGCGGTGAAAGACGGCGACTCCCTCCAGTTCGGTCACTGTCGCTTCGACTTCCTGTCCACACGGGGGCACACTGTCGAGAGCATCTGCATCGTGATGACCGACCTGGATGAGCCTTCGGGGCCGCGTGTGATCTTTACCGGCGACACACTTTTCGTGGGAGACGTCGGTCGCCCCGATCTTTCTGCCGACTACACTCCGCAAGAGCTTGCCGTGATGCTGTACCACAGCTTGCACGAGAAACTCATGAGGTTCCCGGATGAGACCGAGATCCTGCCGGCCCACGGTGCAGGATCGCTTTGTGGGCGCCAGATGAGTTCTGAACGGTCCTCCACGATCGGCAAGGAACGGCGAACGAATTACGCGCTGCAGGCACGCAGCTGTGAGGAGTTCGTCCACCTCCTGACCGATGATCTTCCGCCTCGCCCTGCCTACTTCGTGCGTGACGTCGAGCTGAATCGGCAAGGCGCTGCAGCTCTTGACCGGATTCCGTCGCCCAAGCCGGTGCGCGCTCCCGAGGTTCTTCGGTTACAGGCCGAGGGTGCCATCGTGCTGGATACGCGGCCACCCATGCAGTTTGCTGTCGCGCATGTTCCGGGATCGGTCCACATAGGGCTGTCAGGACAATACGCATCGTGGGCCGCGCGGATTTTGGGACTGGACAAGCCCATCATCCTCGTCAGTGAAGACGCCGACCACGTGCGGGAGTCGCAGGTCCGCCTGGCGCGCGTAGGCGTCGAGAAGGTTCATGCCTATCTTGAAGACGGAATCAGCGGTTGGATCGCCAGCGGCTACCAACTCGACTATATCCCGCAGATCTCGGTGCACGAGTTCGCTGAGCTATTGCAAAACCGGAAAGAAAACGCGACCGTACTCGATGTACGGGAGCGCGGGGAAGTACAAGCCGGGGCCATCGAAGGTTCGCTGCGCATTCCGTTGGGTCAATTGTCAGCTCGTGTAGGCGAACTCGATCCCACGAAGCTACTTATCGTGCATTGCAAGAGCGGTTACCGCAGTTCGATTGCAACCAGCATTCTGCGTCGCGCCGGCTTTCGCGACATCGCCAACTTGACAGGTGGATTCGATGCGTGGAAAGCGATGGCCCAGGCAGTATGACCCTTCGGCTATATCGTTGCGAAACACTTTCCTCCCGCTGCGTAAATCCCTGAGAAGATTTCGTCCTCTTCGTACTCGACAGGCTAGATGGTCACAACTGTGGGCACAGAGGTGTGAACGCTGAAAACGTGCAAAAGGCAAATAAGCCGCTAACAACAACGAGATGAGAAGGAATGATTTGGTCGGGGCGAGAGGATTTGAACCTCCGACCCCCTGCGCCCAAGGCAGGTGCGCTACCAGGCTGCGCTACGCCCCAGTATTTACGCGGTTTTCCTCCAAATTTGACCCCTTGACTTGGAGGATTCATGGAGCCGCGTTTTGAGCAATTCATCCGCGAACGGCAGTACCTTGCAAACGTCACCCCGGCCACCGTGGAGTGGTACAAGCACAGCTTCCGATGGATGCCCTCGGAATCTCCCACACAAAATGAGCTGAAAGCGGCCGTACTGCGGATGCGCGAAAAAGGCCTGAAAGCCTCGGGTTGCAATTCGGTTATCCGGGCTATCAATTCCTATCTGCATTGGTCCAGCGTGGGCACGGAAGCAAAATGCGGGGCCGGGTGCCGTCACGTGAAGGTGCACCCGCTCAAAGAGCCACAGATTGTGCTACCCACGTTCACGGCTCAGCAGGTGCGGTTGCTTGTGAAGTGGAAGCCGAAGCACCGTTGCGAGCGGAGGCTACATCTGCTCCTGCTCTTGCTGCTTGATACCGGCTGCCGAATCTCAGAGGCGTTGAGCCTGCGCGTGCGCGATATTGACCTGGAAAATCTGCTCGTGACCCTGGACGGGAAGGGAAGAAAGCAGCGGATAGTGCCCATTTCTTTTGACCTGCGGCGGGCCGTGTTCCGCTACATCACCGCGCACAATCGCAAGCCGGAGTTCATGCTATTGGCGAGCCGCAACGAGACGCCATTGGGAAGGCGAGTCATGCTGAGGGATGTGAAGCGGCTTTGCAAACGGCTTGGGTTTGAGCCTCCAGCGCGGACGTTGCATGCCTTCCGGCACACGTTTGCAATCAACTACCTTCGCCGAGGCGGGTCGGTATTTCATTTGCAGAAGGTGTTAGGCCACAGCTCGCTTGAGATGACGCGGTTGTATGCGAATCTGGTAACGGCGGATCTGCAAGCCGTACATGAACGGGTGAGTCTGCTATCATCCCGCTAAGTTAATCGCATCGCGTCATGCGGTTTTGCAGATGAAGATGTTTAACAAGCATACGCTGGAAACAATTGTCTCTTTTTCCGAATTTTGGGGCGTTCTTATAACGCTCGTTGGTGCCCTTCTTCTGTTCGTTACGGTTATCGCAAACCGCCCTTTGAAAAAGCTTCTCGCATCCGAGGCGGAGCAGGAGAGGCAAGAAGCAGAGCACAAGAGGCTTGAGCTTCAGTCCGAAATAGCCAGAGCGCAAGAGGCGGCTGCAGTGGCTAATCAGCGTGCCGAGCAAGAACGTCTCGCTCGTCTCCGGATCGAGGAAAGGTTAGCTGCCCGAAGGATTAGCCCAGAACAACTCCGCGATTTAGTCCAAGCACTCAAACCGTACGCAAATTCGACGGTCGTCGTAGATCGCCTTGGAGATTTTGAGGCTCGGCAATTCGCGGATGAGCTGATCAAGGCCTTTTCCGCAGCTCGTTGGTCAGTGAAAGTTCAAAATTTCGGGATTGTTTCCCCGCCCGTTTACGGCCTGCAATGCGTCGTTGCCGATTCGCGTGCCGGTAGGGCTCTTAGCGAAGCGGTCAAAGAACTGCCGACGGCCGAAGTCACGGTTGTAATTCCTGCAAACCTTCCAAACGCCGACGCCCACATAACCGTAGGCCTCAAACCTCCACCTTAGCAATGCGAGAAGGCCCTTTGGTTGCGTCCTGTTGCACTGAGACGCACCCGTAAAAATCCATAGTAGGGGTAGGGTGGGGGTAAATCGCGGCCGTTGTAGCGCAACCAGCAGCTAAACCGCATCCATTGGCTATATCTTTTAACTAAATTTCAATAATTGTTGTTTGTGCAAACTTGACAGACTGCGGGCTCGCCAACGGCATCGCGTTTAAGATTTCACTGCCCCACCCTCTGGCATTTCTTGACGCTTGCCATGCTGCAAGCGAGGCGGGCATGTTTGGGAAAGCCCCGGCCGGGCGTGCTGCATTACGCTTAGCCAGTCGGCTACCGAACGTATCAGCGGCACGCCAAAGGGCTCGGGGCTTGCCGAGCTACTGCCTTTTGCCCGTCCGCTGGTCCTCTGCTTCTTTCCTGGCACAAGCGCGGTGATCGTCGGTGGTGTGCTCCCCGAATGTTCGTCCACACTGACAGCAAACCGCGTCCTTCGGCATCTCGAATGGTTCTTTCTGGCCTTCAAAATCGGCGGTGATTTTTTCCCCTCGCTCAATGACCATCGTTGTTTCCTTCCGGGCTATTTGTATCGTTCCCCTCTGAGTTGCCGGGCCGCTTCTCTTATGCGGCGGGACTCTTCGATGAGCTCCTCTGCTTGCTTTCTGAGTCTCTTCGCTTGTTCTTGAAGGCTTTTTGCGGTCTGCAACATTCCCCGCGTAACGTGATCCACGTTCGTCATTCTTCCTCGGATGCTCATAGCAGTTTGAGGGTTCCTTGCGCCGCTTGTCTGCTGCACGTGTTACGGGCCGTTACTTCCGTTACGTCAGTCTACATCGTCGCCACGTTTAAACTGGCGAGCCGAGGTGCGACGATGGACCAAGAGCATATGCGGATTGGCGTACAGCGGACGTTGGAAATGTTGAAGGAGTGCGAGAAACAGTTGGAGGGGTACGAGGCAAAAGAATTGTTTGCGGCTACCAACGACGAAGACAAATTGAAGGCTATGAGGGTCCGGGCTGTGGTCCATACCACATCCAGGATTCTCGTTGAGTTAGGAAAAGAGATGGCCCTTCGGGTGAATGCTACCGGGATTGCGCTGGGCGGGCCCGATGAAGAGACAATGACGAAGGCCATGAGAGCCGCCCTGTTTGGACTCCCGATGTAGGCTGCTTGTCCGCCGCCCATAATCCCGTCATTCCCCACACACCCTTCGGGTGTGGGGAGGATGGGAGACGATGAGTCTTCTACCCTTCCGTCCGTTCCGTTCTACTATAGGAGCGGAGGAAGGGGAAGGGGTTAGGCGGGCGTGAATCTTGAACAGGAATCAGCTCGGGACCTTTGCGGAGTAAGTCTAAAAGTAAGTCTAAAGTAAGTCTAAGCCGTTTTGTAAGTTGTTGATTTTCCGTGAAAGCACTATGTCAAGCCCTACTTGGGTCACCTCCGTAGACTTACTCGTAGATTTACTTAACTACTGTGTTTTGTTGCTCTTGACTCTAGTAAGTCCAAAGTCTTCGCTATGTGTTCTTTTTAGTTCTTAATAATAGGGAGGGCACACCCCGATACTCACTCTAGACTTACTCGCATCAAGCCGCAAAAACGGACCGTGCCGGTTTGTGGCAGACTGAAGGTCGTGACTAAGGCGAGAAAACAATACAGCGGCGAAGAACCAAAAGGCGTGCCCGTGGCAAGGCTCGCACACAAACGTTACGAGAAGACCCGACAGCTACGTGATGAGCGAAGGGCTAAGAAGAATCACGCGGCCATCGCAAAATACCCCACCTCACAGCACCATCTCGGAACCTTGGCCGCTCACATCCCAACGTAGCGCAATTGGGGGCAGTTAAAGCGATGCGTTTTCGTGCTGCACTTCAAACAGAACCACTTGTGTTCCATCGGGGTAAACAAAGCAGAGTGCGGACCTAAGGCGGGGAGTGCCGGGTATTGTTGCTCTTCCGGAGAATACTCGACTATCGCCGTACTTAAACGTCTTCACGTCAGCAAGTCCGAAACTCAGCGAGGCATCGGTTACAAACCGTCCTTCCGAAACCTGCACAACGTCGGGGGTAGGAGTAGTGACAAAACCGGGGACCGCCACTCCAACGCCACCTCTCCCTGCAAATACTGCTTGTACTCTGATTCGCTCGGTTATGAGCTTATGAAGTAAATCAGTTGCTTCCTGTTTTGTGATGTCTGCGCCCGCACCTGGACTCATGGTTATTTATTACCCGAAGGTAAAGCCGCCGTTTTTGCCTTCTCAACAGCCTGCTGCACTAATTGGTCATACTGCACGGAAACCGGCACCGCTAAACCTTTGCCGTTCGCAATGACGCTAAGAAGCCCCTTTCGTAACAGGCTTGTTTCCTGCTCATATTCCCACCACGCTCTTGGACCATAGGCCCCGCGCTTCACGTCTGTTTTGTCCAGTGGCTTGCGGATGGATTCACCAATCGTAACAATCAAGTCGGCGAAGAGCTCTTCCAACTCGTTTCTCCACGCCACGTTTGCCGGGTCATTGATGTCCGTTGGGACATCCTGCCGGTTGAGATGGTAGTTGTAAGCCTTCCAGGCCGAGCGCACCTTCTCATCATCTTTGCGCGTCCACTCCACCTCCACACCACAAAGAGCCTCAACGTGAGCCGGAAACGCTCGAAAGCCGCGCGTGCTCATCAGCGTTCTAAATATGCGCTCCCGCTTCTCTTTGCGGTCCTTCCACTGTGAATAGAAATGGTTTCCGATGAGCGTTGCGAGCGAGCCGATTACACCCGAGGAAAGTGCTACAAGGGTTTGCATATGCGCTCTCAATAAAGCACCCCGGCTGGAAGGGTGCGGTTAGGGTTACTTCTTGCGACGGCCGGTATCTCCCCGGCCAGGGTTCGGCATTTGCTCCCGTACTACTCGGCTCGGGGGCAACTGGTGGGCCTTACGTTCCGTGATTAGGCGTCCGGTCTTCGCATCACGGTACACCGTATGCGTGTGCTTGCCCATTGGGCGTTTCACCTCCTTTTGTCCCAATAATGATACGAGCGAATGTGACCAAAAAGTGAAATTGCACTGAGATTTGTGCAGAACCTGTGGAGGACACACAAAAACTGTGGAGAGCTGTGCACAAGTTCCGGTGCGCATATCGCAGCGTCGTAAGTGGGAAGATCTTCCTCATCCACAGGGGATTCGATAAGCAGCACAATCCGACCTCAAAGTCATAGAGTCCCGCTGCCGCGTACCGTTAGGCAGGGCGTCTCCGCCGGAAGAGCTTTGCGAGATAAGACGTCCTCGGCAATTTCAAAGGCACCGTGCGGTTAGAGGTCCCGTTTTTGTCTACGCACTGTTGGCAGAAGTAGTACCACGTGTCCACCTCCACCAAGGTAGCGGGCCGCTCACGGCAGCCATCACATAACGGTGTTTTGGTCGGTGCGTCCATTGGCGAACTATTTTACACGCGGATTCGATTAGGAAACACAATCACGATGGCTTTGCACCGCTTATTGCGCTTGTGCTGATCTTTACGTTGCCCGATAACGACGACATTGTCCTTTGGCTTGCTGGACGCGGTTACAACGGGCTTGAACTCATCGCCCACCATGATTCCTCGGCTGTATGCCATGCAGCTACGGTACCCCCTAACGCTGAGACCCCACAACGGCACGCCTGTTACCCGAGTCGGGTTACTGCCGTGAATTGGTGCTTTCCCTTTTCTTCGCCGTTTTTTGTACGCCTCAAAAAAATTTTGAGATGCGAATTGGCGTAGGGTTCAGAACCCCTAATTCTATAAGTTGTTGATAGTGCCGTCCCGTGGGGACTCCAACGATTTCCGTTTTCACCCGTATTCATGCGGCTTTCCACGATCACTGTGTAATTTTGACCTGCACACAAAATCAGGCTCTCCAATTGGTACCTATAGAAAGTTTATGGCATAAAGAGGCTGCGTTAAGTGGACGTGAGATTCAGTAAGTAGAGATAGGACACCGTAACAGGGCAGTATGCGGGCTGCGATAGATGGTCACGATAGATTGCACTCGGTTAAGAGCGCGGCCGAGTTCTTGGGTGGAGTTAGCCCGTACACAATCCGTGCATGGATTACCGAAGGTCGCCTCACGCGCATCAAGGTCGGAAGGCTAACGCGGGTGCGCGAGTCTGAATTGCTCGCCATGATTAAGCCCGAAAGCAGGAAGGCGTAGATGGACGCTATTGAACAACTCGTAAGCGCAGCAACGCTATCAGCGGCCGTGCTCGGAAAGTCTAACGGTGACGTTCACCTCGTTTACTTGGGTGACCCGGACACGGCAGCAAGCGCGGTCAAAGACCCCGGCCTCCACGGGTACGGCTTCTGTGGCGTTGTTGGGCTTGTGGATGGCCGCATAACGCTTGAGTACGAGCCGGGCTGTCATCTGGTGGCACTCCTTGGCGTCTTTGAGTTCGCCCAACGCTTAATGTCCACGCCCGCTCCGCAAGATGACTCCGTGCAATGGCTCCGCAAACTGTACGCCCTGCCGGATGAGCGACGAATTTGAAAAGTTTATGAGCTGCCCGCGTAAATGCGCGGGCCTGCCGTGATAGCTCACCCGCTGAGAACTGGAAGCGTAGGCACGGCGGCTGTAACCAAAACCGGTGAGTACGGGCACGTGAGCACTCCGCCCCCGAAATTCGGCAGAGGTCAAATTGCCCCACGGGGCTTACAAGAGGTTTTTATGCCGCAGTTAATCGAGCTGAAACAGCAATACGCTTTCGCGCTCAACAAGGCAGAAAGCATTATCCAGGCCGCTGAGGCCGCAGGCCGCGACCTCACGGAGACTGAGAACAACGAGTACCACACCGCAATGGCAGCCGTGAGTGCCCTCAAGCCGCAGATAGCAAAAGTGGAGCGCAACAACTCTATCCGGCAGCACCTTGTAGAAGGCAAGCTCATCGCCGCTGCGGGGAATCTCCGGCAGGCACGCACGCCTAATGCTCCGGTTGTGCTGAGCGAAGACTACTACAACGACTTCCACACGTGGATTGGGAGCCGTGGGCAGCAAATTGGAGCTTCGCTATACGAAGGCGCGGGCTCTGCGGGCGGATTCACGGTGCCCGTTATTGTGGAGGGTCAAGTAGTCCCGTTGGCTCCAACCGAAATGGGTGTAATGTCCATTGCAACCGTTGTCCCAACCGCAAGTGACATCAAGATTCCGCGCCAAACCGCATACAGCACGGCTGCGGGTAAAGCGGAGTCCGGCGGAGGGGCGGACAACTTTTTCGCGGACAGCGACCCGACCTTAGACCAATTAACGTTATCCGCGTTCATGGCCGGTGTTTCTCACACAATCTCGTGGGAATTGGCTCAGGACGTTCCGAGCTTCCAGCAGTTTGCCGTAAATGACCTTGTGCTCGCGTTACAGATGTACGAGGGAAACAAGTTTGTGAACGGCACCGGCACCGCACAGCCACAAGGCTTGATTGGCAATACCGGTGCGGGTGTCACAGGCGTTGCTGCGGGTACCGACAGCTATGCAAGCGAATTGCTGGACGCGACCTTTGATGTGCTCGGCAAGTTGAACGCCGCGTATCACCCCGGCGCGTCTTGGCTCATGGCTCGCGCAACCGGCGTTGTAATCCGTAAGGCGCAGCGTGCAGCCAATCTGTTCCAACCGGTGTGGACCCGCGAGAACGGACGCGACTATCTCCACGGCTATCCGGTGGTCTTCGATGGGAACATGCCTGCCATTGCTACCACGAAGACGCCGGTGCTATTCGGTGACTTCAAAGCCGGGTACGTCATCGGCATCCGTGGCGGAGACGGAATCAACGTGAAGATTCTTGACCAACCGAAAGCCACCGAAGGTCAATTGATTCTGCTCGGGTATCGAAGACTGGACGGACGTGTCCGTCGCTCCGAGGCTATCCAGGCAATCACGCTGGCATAACAACATTGGCCCATCGAAAAGCACCCGCGTCTGACGGGCTGCTCATGTGGGGCCAACGCCCATGGCGGGCGTAAAGCACATGAGCGGGCATTCAGACCCTCCACTCGGGCCGCCGTCATTCGGGGATTGCGGCGGCTCATTTTTTGAAAGGTCAAACTATGAGCACTCAAATTGGCGAAGTAAATATCAATCTTCGCATGAGCCTTGCGCAGTTTAAACAGGACACCCGGCAAGGCACGGACGAAGCTACCCGAGCCTCTAAGCAGATGGCGGACGCATTCAAACAATCCAGCGGTGAAGCTAAGGCATCCCTTGCCCTCTTGAGCGAGGAAATAGGCGTAGGCATTCCCCGTCATCTCCGCGTGGTCATCGCCGAGCTGCCCGGTGTAGGCCAAGCCTTGAATGCCGCGTTTAGCTCCGTGGCCGCGCTCGCACTCATTGAAGTGCTTGTGAAAATCGTTGAGAAGATTACGGCGGTGCAGGAAGCCGAGGCGAAGGCCAAAGAGGAATTGGAAAAGCTCAACAAGAGCTTTGAAGATGACATCCAGAAGCTAACCACGGCTCACGGTGCGTGGGTAGACCTCGGAAATTCTATCCAGGACGTTTCGGACAAGTGGTACAACGCGCAAAAGAAGCAAGCCGAGGCATCCAGCGGTTTTGTCAATACAGTTTTGGGAAGCATCGGCTATGCATATGACTTCTACAAGCAAAAGCTACTCGGGACCACCGAAGCGGCACAGACGGCCGCCGATGCGCAGCACGCTCTTCTAAGCGGCATTGCGCAGATCGCAAAGCAAGAAGGACCAAAGGCCGCATTGGAGGCTCTGAATCAGAACCTGTCCATGCTTGGCCTCAATTTGAAGCAAGCGGGCCCGGAGGTGCAGGACGTAGCGGCCAAGTTACAAAGTCAGCTCAACAAAGAGCTTGATGAGGCGAAAAAGAAGGCGGAAGCTGCAATGCAAAAGCTCAAAGAGATGAACGCGGAGATGCTGCGCACGCTGGAAGGCGTCCGCAAGCTGCCCACGGTCAACCGGCCTTATCCGGGCCTCCAGTTACCGAGCGGGGACAATGACCTTGGCACGTTCGGCGGCTTGAGCGAAGTAGGCAAGGTACAGACGCAAACTCCGATTAACACGGGCACGAAGGAAGCCCAAGAGCTTTACAAGATCCAGACGGACCAAAACGAGGCCGTTAAGGAAGCACAGAAGATTTACACAGAGACGCGGACCTCGGCCGAGCAATACGCTAATCAGCTCGCCGTCCTGGATGAACTTCTAAAGCAAGGCAAGATAGACCAAGAGACTTACAACCGGGCGAAGGAAGAGGCGAAGGCAAAGAACGATGAGCTTACCCGCTCGGAAATGGAGTTTGGTAAGTCCATAGGTGACACGCTCAAGCAAGCCGCTCTTTTCGGCCGGTCTTGGTCGGACGCCTTTAAGTCAATGGCCGTGGAGCTTATCCAGCTCATTCTTAAGATGACCTTGCTAAAGAGCATTACCGATTCTATCTCCGTAAAGAAGGGCGGAGGCGGCTTCTTTGGCTCGCTCTTGAGCGGCTTTGCCGGGCTCTTCGCGGATGGCGGTTACATCGGTGCGGGCGAGTGGGGCATCGCGGGCGAGGCCGGGCCGGAGATTATCTCGGGCGGCAGCGGTGGAGTGACCGTAACTCCGATGGGCAGCGGCGGAAGCAAGGGCAATACGTACCACATTGACGCACGCGGAGCGGCACCGGGCACGGCCGAGCAGATTAGACGGGCTCTGCAACAAGTAGAGGACCGGGCCGTAGCGCGTAGCATTACAACTATTTCAGACATTAACAGGCGGAGGGCATAGCGATGCTGAACCAGATTCTTAAGACCTACGGCCGCCGTCGCCCTCACGAGCTTGCGAAGGCTTTGATGGAACTCTCGCCTGCCGAATTGGTGGGCGGAATTGTGAAGCTCATCACGGCGGGTGAGATTCGTCTTCTGACCAGGGCGAAAAAGCGGAGAGCGGCCAATCTGTGCGCGAGGTTCTACCGTTATCACGAGGAAAACCCGCACGTGGCCGATTGGTTTTTGAGTGCTGCTCAAGCTCTGCAAAAGGAACAGCACCGCACCCGCTACGCCATCGGGGCACTCACGGAGCGAATCCGTTGGGACATCCGTGCGGGCGTTATCAAAACGGATGGCTTCCGAATCTCGAACGATATTCGCGCTTGCTATGCCCGTGTCATTCTCATGCGCGACCCAAGCCTCTGCGGGCTATTCATGCTCAAACAATCGGCAGCGGATGAGCTTGTGATGGAGGGACAATCGTGGCGGATCTTCGCACAAGAGCATCACGCGGAGCTATGGCCCGAAGATGCGACCGAGAAACGGAAGCCGAACGAATCCGCCACGCTGCAAAGCGAGTTTAAATTGAAGAGCGGCACGTAAGAACCATTGCGCGGGTTTGACCCCCTGCCATAGAATCGCGGCCTGGAGTGGAACCCGCGTAAACACCTGAAAGTGGATTGGTCGGGGCGAGAGGATTTGAACCTCCGACCCCCTGCGCCCAAGGCAGGTGCGCTACCAGGCTGCGCTACGCCCCGACTGTGTGGAGGGCCTTCTGGATTATAACTGAGCGAAACGGTGGCGTTCGGGTGTCCGTTTTTCAAGCAGATGGTCGGTGCAGGTATAATTCCCGCGGTGATGAATCCGCAATACGCGTTGGTGGCTTACGTCCGGCATCCGATCGGGGAATTCGTTCAGAACCTCCGGCGCGACCTTCATCCCGACTTGCCTCATCTGCCGGCACACGTCACCATCCTTCCTCCGCGTCAACTGCCTGCCGGACCCAGTGAGGAGACTGCGGCGGTTGCGACGCTGGAGCGCATGTGCCGGGACGTCAACCCCTTCGAGATTGTTCTTGGCGACGTGGAAACATTTGTCCCGGTCACCCCGACCGTCTTCCTGCGCGTGGAACACGCCGCTTATCGGCTGCGGGAGTTGCATGACCGATTGGGTGTCGGCTCCCTGCACTCCGAGGAGCAATGGCCTTATATGCCGCACCTGACCATCGTCAAAATGGGCGGGGAGCAGTCAGCCATGGCGGCGTTCGAGTTTGCGCGTGACCGGTGGAAGCAGTACACCGGCAGCCGCCGCATTCTCATCGACGAGCTAACTTTCGTCCGCGAGGCGGAAAACGGATCGTGGACGGATTTGGCAGCCGTCCGACTCGGCCGCAGCCTCGTTTCGGGAAAGAAATAGGGCTATTGGAGCTACGGGCGTCCCGCCCGTAGCGGCGTGGCCCACCACGACCAGCGTCACGAGCCCGAAGTACCTTGGCCCATGTCCGTCAGTACACACCCTACCGTGCGTTGCGCCGGGTTCCACCGCGGGGTACATACAAAGGTGGGAGTCCGGATAAACGTCGGAGAAGTCGGGCTGACGGAGGGCTCACGGCACACAGGCCACCCGGGAGGCGGGAACGATGCAGATCGGAGTATTCGGTTCGGGTTATTTAGGCACCGTTATTTCCGCCTGTCTGGCAGATTTTGGAACTCCCGTAACCTGTTGTCACTCCGATAGTTCCCGCATGGTCGAGATGGCCCAGGGAAACATCCCCTTTTTCGAAAAGAACCTTAAGGAAGTGATCCGGCGCAACGTCCGCTCCGGGCGGTTAGCTTATTCCACCGACATCGAGGCATTCGCCCGTAAATGCGGCCTGATCTTCCTCGCCGAGGACAGCGCCGAGCATCTGGGAGATATCGCGGTACGGATTACGCGGCTAGGACTGAAGCCGCCAATTTTGGTAATCGTTACGCCCGCGTCGGTTGGAACCGCAACCAAGGTCGAGCACCAGCTGGCAAGTAACAAACTGAAAGCGATCGTGGTCTCACAACCGATGTTCTTCACCAACGGCTGTGCGGTAGAGGATTTTAATTGGCCCGACCGGATCGTGCTCGGGACAACTTCACACGATGCCGTGCTGGCGCTGAAGCACATCTATCACCCGCTCGTTATGAGGGGTGTTCCGGTGATTGTGACCAATCACGAAACCGCCGAGCTGGTACGCGAGGCGGCCACTGCGTTTGTCGCGACCAAGATTTCCTTCATCAACGAACTAGCCGCGTTATGCGAGCACGTCAATGCCGATGCCGTCAACGTCTCGCTTGCGCTCGGCCTGGATAAGAAAATTGCGCCGCGCTGCCTGCAGCCGGGCGCGGGGATGGGCGGGAGCTTCGCCGAAAACGACATGGAGTCTCTGGCCGAACTGGCCCGCCAGAACGGCGTTTCACTGAAGATCCTGAGCGCCGCTCGGGAAGTCAATCAAACTCTGACCGATCACCTGATCGAGAAAATTTCCAAGCTGGTCGACTCGGTTGAGAACAAAGAGTTCGGTATTCTCGGGTTAGCTTTTAAGCCGAACACCAACTCGGTTGCGGGATCGTCGTCGGTGCGGCTGGCCCAAAGCCTGGTTGATCGCGGAGCACGGGTTCACGCTTATGACCCGGTTGCCATTCCGGAAGCGAAACTACAACTGAATGGCGCGGTGCAGTATTGCGACTCGGCGTACGCAGCGGCCGAGGGTGCGGACGCTCTCGTCGTGGGAACCGGCTGGCCGGAGTTTCGGTCCCTGGATTTCACCAAGATTAAGGGCCTGTTGAAGCGGCCCGTCATTGTCGATACGAAGAACCTGCTGGACGGCGCGCGCCTGCGTGCCATGGGTTACAAGTACGTCGGGATGGGACGACAGTAGTCGACCGCAACTCGTCTGCTGAGCAAAACCACTTGGTATAATCGCATGAGACGGTGGGAGTAGCTCAACTGGCAGAGCACCGGACTGTGGCTCCGGACGTTGCGGGTTCGATTCCCGTCTCCCACCCCAATCGCTTATCTTTCCTGCCTCCAGCCACTGCGACCCGACAGATTCGGGAACCGAACGACCCGCCTGCCCCGTTGTTTGTATCGTGGCGGTGCTCCGTGCGTCCGGCTTTGTTCTTGACGTTGACTTCGTCTCCCGGGTGGGTTAGTGTTCGCACGCTCGCTTACCACCCTAAGGCCCCTTCGCGACTCGAGGAGGTCGCCTCTATGAAAATCAAAGCAGTGTCCGTTGCGGGCATTCTTGTGCTCGCTGCATTGGCCAACGCGCAGGAGAAATCGTCTACCACCACACCTCCACCGAAAGTTCTCGTGATCACGCGGGAATTCGTCAAGCCCGGCCGCACGGGCACAACCCACGAAAAATCGGAAAGCGCTTTTGTCCAGGCTATGAGCAGCGCCAAATGGCCCACCCACTACCTGGCGGTCGATTCAATCACCGGCAAGCCGCGCTCTTTGTTCTTCACCGGCTTCGATAATTTCGAGGCGTGGGAAAAAGACGCGCTCGCCACCCAGAAAAATTCGGCATTGTCTGCGGCGTTGGAAAAAGCCGGTTACGCGGACGGCGACCTGTTGTCCGAGGTGGATGGCGCCACCTTCGCGTATCGCGAAGATTTCAGCCTGCGACCCAATGCGGATATTCCCCACATGCGCTACTTCGAGATATCGCGCTTTCAGGTGAAGCCCGGGCACGACAAGGAATTCGAGAAGCTCGTAAAGATGGTCATGGCCGCATACGAGAAGATTCCGGATGTGCAATGGGCGTGCTATCAGGCCGCCTATGGTTCGCGGGACGGAACGTACTTGTTTTTCAGCCCGCACAAGTCTGCCGTCGAACTGGATCATCTCTTTGCACAAAACAAGCAGTTCGACGCCGCCATGGGAGAAGACGGCATGAAGCAGCTAGGCGAATTGATGTCGGCCTCAGTCCAGGAAAGCGAGACCAACCTGTTCGCCTTCAATCCGCGGATGAGCTATGTCTCGGATGAGTGGATCAAGGCGGATGCCGAATTCTGGACGACGAAGTCCGCCATTGCGACTACCCACAAGAAGAAGACGACCACGGAAGCCGCAAAGCAGTAGGGAAGCGTAGTCGCGCCCATTCGTCCGCCCTCGCAGCGCTCACCACCTGCGAGGGTTTTTGCTTTGCGCAAATGCCGAACCTCGATTCATTCTCATGTGTGAGAACGGTCCAGTTTAAGTTCATAGCGCACGCTCACCGTTGATCTGCAATTCCCAACCACGTACTCTGTTTGCCGAATGGCAATCTCGAACGTAGTGCGCCGCTGGCTTCCCGCAGTTCTTCTGACTATTTTCGTTTGCGAGTGCGTGTGGTTCATGCGGACCCAGTCGCTGACCTTCGATGAGCCGATTCATATTGCCGAAGGGCTCGACGCACTCCGAAACCACCGCTTTCAGGATTGGAACGACCATCCGCCGCTCGCGCGGCTGTGGTGCGCTCTGCCACTATTCGCCAACTCCGAATATTTAATCAATGCGCTTCCCCTGCTTGGGCCCGAAGGCAAGATAAGTGATTTCTCGCCTGATCCCCAGGCTATCGCCGTGCGCGCCCGCTCCATGATCCTGGTTTTCGGGCTTATCCTGGGCCTGCTCATATGGAAGACCGCTCGCCGTATGTTTTCTTCCGCAGCGGCGAATCTCGCTCTTGCTCTATTTGTGTTCTCACCCGCCCTGGTTGCACACTCCTCGCTTGCCACTACCGACTGCATCGCAGCCTTGATCATCTTTGCCACCGCGGCGGTACTCCTGTGGTGGAGAAAGCGGCCGACGCTCGCCCGCACCGCCGCATTCGGCCTCGTACTAGGCCTTCTGTTGTTGGCTAAGTTTTCCACGCCACCGATGTTTGTCCTGGCGCTCGGCTGGATGCTTGTCCTGCAACCCGAGTGGCTGCGGCTCAACCCGCTGCGGTGGAACTGGGGAAAAATGGTCATGGCGCTCTTGATTGCGAGTTTCGTGGTTTGGGCGGGCTACTTCTTCCATGTCTCGCACTTGCAAATCCAGGATGGGATGCTCACGGCAACTTTTCCCAACCGCACGCCTTTCGAGCACAAAGTCAACTTCCAGCACCTGAAGTTGTCGATGCCTCTTCCCGCCGGGGAATATTTCCAAGGTTTGTGGCGTGTGGCGCAAGACAACAAGATGGGACACGCGGCATTTTTTCTTGGGCGCATCTCCAAGCGAGGGGGATTCAAGCTCTACTATCCGGCAACGGTTTTACTGAAGTGGCCCGTGATGGTCCTGCTCTTATTCGCTGTGTCATGTGGCCTGCTGCTTGCCCACAAGATCCGTGTTCCTGCTGGACTTTGGGTGATGTTGTCTTTTCCGGCAGTCTACTTTGCCATGGCAATATTCGCGCACTTCAATATCGGCGACCGGCACATTCTTCCGGTGTACCCGTTTGTGCTGCTGGTGGCCTGCGGAGTTTGGGAAGCGGCGGTAATGCGCGGATGGGCGCGGAAACTGATGGTCGCGGCTGTTCTGCTGGCCGCCATTGATTCGCTGCGCAGCGGGCCGGACTATCTGTCGTTCTTTAATGTGTACGTTCGTCCCAGCGAGGCTTACCGCCTGCTCACTGACAGCAACCTTGATTGGGGACAAGGTTTGCTCGCCTTGCGCGACTACGAATCTGCACATCCGAAGGATGAGATCTCGCTTGCATATTTCGGCAGCGTCGATCCTCGAGCGTATGGAATCAAAGCCCGGCTTTTAGGGCCCGGTGAACACGCCCGTGGAATGGTGATCGTGAGCGCGACTAACTTGTCTGGACAATATCTCGACGATCCGCAATCTTATCGTTGGGTCCTGGAGTACCCGCAAGTCGGAATCGTGAATGGGAACATGTACGTCTTCAAGGTTCCTTAAGCGAGCGTTCTGCCCGTTCGAGCTTTCTCCATAAGAACACTCCCGCGCCCCAAACCGCCAGTAGCGGGAGCAAGCTGGCAATGCCATGCAATCCTGCTAGTTCGCCGAGGTTGAAAGCTCCGGCAAAACGTCCTTCGGGACAATCCGCGGCGATTAGCATCGAGACGTGGTTAATCGAGAAGTGGCCGGACCAGAACGATGGCCAGATTAATTTGAAGAGCGGGAAGCGCATCATTTGCGGCGGCTGGACTGTAGTCGCTTCCGCCATCAAGGTCATTGCCAATCCCCATGTCATGGCGGCACGCAGCCAACGCCGTCGCTGGTTCGTGGCCTTCGCATAAACCGGCGCCAACCCGACGCAGAGGATCGGAATGCCCGCCAACATGTAGCGCGGACCGTAGGAGTTTCCCCCGTGCCATCCCGAGAATGAACCATTGAACAGCCAGTAGTAGAGAGGAACGGCAGCGGCCACAGCTGCGAGTGATCGGGTTTTATGGTCCTGCCATAAGCGGCGCAAACCAAAAGGAGCGGCGATCATGACAGGAGACAGGAGAAATAGTCCAAGATGACCTCCGAAAAGCAACTTTAAGAGAATCAGAGGCCTGGGGTACGTGACCCCGACAAAGCCCGATTGCATCCAGGGGAAATCTCCTGACTGATAATGCGCGTATCCCAGCCGAAAAGGCGATCCGAAGGCGGCATCCTGGTAGGCAAGAAGTAGCGCGGCACACGCGAGTGCCCCGATCGCGATTCCAGTAGCAGTGAGGCGGCGTGCCGTCCAGCCGCGTTGCCACACCTGAAGGACGGCGAAAATCGCCAGGATCGCTGCCACCGGCGCGGCCGGGTACTCGGTCACGGTTGCCCAGCCTGCGGTCAGTCCCAGGGCAAGTCCAACGAGTCGGCGGTTCGAGTGCGCATCTCTGAGCAAGATTGCAGCCGCGAAGGCGAACAACAAGCAACTGGCGGCCAGGGTGTGACCTATTAGCATCGTTGCGTACGCCCAGATCGGCGAGGCTAGTCCCATCGACACGGCTGCAAAAACGGCTGCATTGCGAGGGCAGCCGAGCTTGACTGTCAGCCAATACAAACAACAAACGCCGAGCGCCATGGGGAGCGAACTGGCGAAGAGAGTGGCGACGTAGGATTGCAGTCCCACTCCGGTCGCCGAACCAGGATCCACGCCCAGCACTCGTATCGCCGGCCGTGAGATCGCGACGAATGGCAAGGCGAGGAACGCCTGTCCAGGTGCTTTGTCGGAATAGTAGTGGCCCTGGAAGTAGGCTTTGTCGCCGGTGTTCTCGTGGTAGGAGTCAATGCGGAGCGTGTGCTGGTCGAGAATGGCGCGGATCAGGTCAAAACGCGAGTTCTGATTCCAACCGCCTCCCTGGTAGAAGTACGCGTAGGAGAAAAGGAAGACAGCAAAGATCAGCAGAGTGCGCGACCACTCCGAGCGCCGCTCCAGATGCCGGGAAGACTCGCTGATTTCCGCCTGGGCTCTCAAATGAGCGAATTATAGACGCTGATGTTCCGGCGTCAGGCGGCTTTGTCGATGGCCGACGCGCCAATCGAAGCAGGATCGGATTCGGGCGACACCTCGCCGGACTTCTCGGCCAGCCATTCTTCCGGAGTACGCACTGCGACAAAGAACAAGAACAGGGCGCTTGGCCACAACTGCAGCATTAGACGGTTCAATGAAAACCGCAGATGCCACCTGAGGTCGTAAGGGGTGATGACGTAAACAGCGAAATAGCCCGCCAGGGTCAGGGCCAGAGCTGCGGCGGACGTCCAGACTGAGTCATGCAATTTGCGTGGCAGACCCGATCCAAGCAGCTTGCCATAAATTACGACGATGATCGTTAGCACTGGCAGCCCAGTGAACAAAAACAGTTCTTTGCCGAACCAGCGCACGATCAGCCAGTAGCGCGAAAGATCAGCAATTTTCGACAACATCGACGACCCGGAGGCGAGCAGATCGCCAGGCGGAGCGATGGCCAGTTTGAAATAGGCAAGCACCAGCAGCACCGGAGCTGCCCCCAGTAGAAATGTTGAGACTTGTGCCGCGAGAGTTCGCCAGTCTTTTCGGATGACGAGCTGAAAGACACGCACTACAAGGAATGCGCAGAAGAACAGGAGCCCTTCGTTCTTGGTCCAAGCCGCAAAGGCGGCAGCGGCGCCTGAGAGTGCCAACAATCCGGCAGTTTTTTTCGCGGAGTACAACATGCTCAGGGCTATGGTGGCCAAGATGAAGAAGCACAGCGGCACATCCGCGTACTGGGAAGCGCCTTGCCGCAAGAAAAATGGCGTACTTGCGAGCAGGATGCCGGAAAGCAGGGCCTGTGACGCGCTGCGGAGCGTACGGACGCTGGCATACAGTACTCCCACCGTGCTGAACATGAATGCGAGGCCGATCGCGGCAGGCACAAGCTCCGTATCAGTCCCCAGGTAAGTCCAAAAATGCGCGATGGTTGCCGGCACCAGGAGCGGATAATCAGGGTGTGACCATGGAATGAGCTGGCTGAATCCGGCACGCCACTGTTCGCCGCCCAGGAACAAAAATCGCGCGTGCAGATTCCAGATTGCGATCGCGTCCCAACCACCCCCTTGCGGGTCCGCTTTCACAAATCCGATGCTGCAGTAAGCCGCGACTGCGAGGGCTGCCGCAAACATGGCCCACAGCGTTGACCCAAAGGGCAACTTCGGCGTCGGAATTGCGGTGTCTGGCGATGGTAGCGAACGTTTTTTGTGGATTCGCGCTACGAACCCTGTCAGGACCACAAGCACTGCGACGTCAATTCCGATGAGAGATGCTCGCGAAGTGGAAAACAGCCGCCATGCGAAGTACGTGAGCGAAAACACCCCCAGTCCAAAAGGTCCGGCTAGTGAGACTTCCAGAATTGAATTGTTCGTTTTACCTGAGCCCAAGCCGAGGCGAGCGACACACCAGCCGGTTCCCGCACAAAGGATGATTGCAAGCAGAGCTGCCATTTAGTGCGCTCGTTTAGCTAGTACCGAACTTTTCTTGGTGTACAAGACAACTCCGTTCCCGAAATCGTGCACGGGCACCAGGTCGCGCGGCTTGGCTGAGGCGAGACCCGGAGATGAGAAGTTGCCGATGACCCACTCTGCATCGGTGGATCGTGTCACGATCAACGGCGCCAGGTCATACTGCGTGAGGTAGTAGTTGCTTAGCGTAATGGGATCGCCCGTGCCATTGTCAATATAGCCGATGACACCGGAGGGCGGGAGCGAAGGCCGCATTGATCTTAGAACCTTGTCGAGTGGACCGGTTTGAAGCTTTGGCAAACCCAACGTTGCCGTGGTTACAGACTTGCCCAGCGAAACCATGCAGACAAGCAAAAGACCGGCCATTGACCAGCTCAGTCGGGTACGTTTCGGAGAACGTCTCGTCATAGCTCTGAGGTAACGGCGTTAAGAAGCGTGATTTGCGCCCTAAGTTGGCTGTTGAGAGTTGCTGAATTGTCCTTGTGAGTTCTTGCGAAGGCGAGCTCGGGTCGGGAGAGCATCAGCGGTTCTTGGATGGATACCCGACATCGAGCCTAAGCAGTTGGAATTAAAGGTAACTAAACCGCCAGCGCTCAGCTTTCCCCATACTTGGTATCATGGAAGGTTTAGCACTCATTGTGGGGGATTCCTTACGTGGCAGAGACTCAGCAGACCAATGGTCTGGAAGTTCTAGAAACGCGTGAATGGCTCGATTCACTTGATTATGTCCTGACAAAAGGTGGTCCGGAACGCGCCGGCCGACTTTTGCAACAACTGGCGTTGCACGCCCGGCGTTCAGCCGGGGTGAACCTGCCGTTTACCGCGACCACTCCTTACCAGAACACGATTCCGGTCCGGCAGCAGCCACCTTTTCCCGGAAGCCAGGAAATGGAGCGCCGGATTAAAAGCCTGGTTCGGTGGAATGCGCTCGCCATGGTGGTTCGCGCCAACAAGATTCAGGAAGGCATCGGCGGCCACATCTCGACTTATGCTTCGGCTGCAACCCTTTACGAAGTCGCCTTCAACCACTTCCTTCGCGCGCGGACCGAATCCGGTGACCGCGACATTGTTTACTTCCAAGGTCACGCTGCGCCGGGAATTTATGGCCGCGCCTACCTGGAAGGTCGAATTCCCGGAGAGAAACTTCAGAACTTTCGGCGAGAACTGAAGCCTGAAGGCGGCCTCTCGTCGTACCCCCATCCGTGGTTGATGCCCGAATTTTGGGAATATCCGACGGTTTCCATGGGTCTCGGTCCGATTCAGGCGATTTATCACGCGCGCTTCATCAAGTACCTCGAAAATCGCGGACTCAAAAACACGCGCGGTGGCAAAGTCTGGGCGTTTCTGGGCGACGGAGAGATGGATGAACCCGAGTCGCTGGGATCGATCACGCTAGCCTCGCGCGAGCGTCTCGACAACCTCATCTTTGTGGTGAACTGCAATTTGCAGCGGCTCGACGGTCCGGTCCGGGGCAATGGCAAGATCATCCAGGAACTCGAGGCGATTTTCCGCGGCGCCGGATGGAATGTCATCAAGGTTATCTGGGGAAGCGACTGGGACACTCTTATCCAAAACGACCGCGACGGTGTGTTGGTTCGCCGCATGGGCGAGATCACTGACGGGCAGTACCAGAAATTTTTTGTCGAGAGTGGAGCCTACTTCCGGCAGAACTTCTTCGGTACCGATCCGCGTTTGCTCAAGATGGTCGAGCATCTGTCGGACGAACAACTTGCTCGCCTCCGGCTTGGCGGACACGATCCTATCAAGGTGCACGCCGCGTTCCGAGCGGCGGTCGAGCACACAGGTACGCCGACTATCGTCTTGGCAAAGACCATCAAGGGTTACGGACTGGGCGAAGCCGGCGAAGGCAAGAACATTACCCACCAGCAGAAGAAGTTGAATGACGAAGAGCTCCGGCTCTTCCGCTCGCGATTCGGCATTCCAATTCCCGACGAAGAGTTGCACGATGCTCCCTTCTATCGTCCCTCCGATGACAGTGCCGAAATTCGTTACATGCAGGAGCGGCGAAAGCAGCTTGGCGGATACCTGCCGGAGCGCAAAGTTCGTGCCACTCCGATCAAGCCAATCTCCGACGCCCACTTCGAGGAATTCTACAAAGGGACTGACGGTCGGGAAGCTTCGACTACCATGGTGTTCGTTCGCCTGTTATCGAAGCTGCTGCGCGATCCCGAGATCGGGAAACTGATTGTTCCGATCATCCCCGACGAAGCTCGCACCTTCGGAATGGAAGCGTTGTTCCGCCAGGTCGGCATCTACTCCAGTGTCGGACAACTCTACGAACCCGTAGATATGGACACGCTCCTGTACTACAAGGAAGCGAAGGACGGGCAGATCCTCGAGGAAGGAATCACCGAAGCCGGATCGATGTGCTCGTTTATCGCGGCGGGCACCGCATATGCCAACCACGGCATCAATACCATTCCGTTCTTTATCTACTACTCCATGTTCGGATTCCAGCGGATCGGGGATCTAATTTGGGCGGCGGCAGACATGAGAACGCGCGGGTTCCTGGTCGGCGGCACTGCAGGACGCACGACGCTCGCCGGAGAAGGCCTCCAACACCAGGATGGCCACAGTCACGTGCTGGCGCTGTCCGTCCCGAACCTTCTCGCTTACGACCCGGCGTTCGCCTACGAGATTGCCGTCATCATCCAGGATGGAATCAAGCGCATGTACGTGGATGGCGAGTCGATCTTCTACTACTTGACGGTGACCAATGAACCGGTGCCAATGCCGGAGATGCCGGATGGAGACGATGTTCGCGAAGGCATTTTGCGAGGGATGTATAGGTTCCGGCAATCAAAGAAAAACGATGCCAAGCTGCACGCCCAGCTGTTTGGCAGCGGCACCATCATGTTCGAGGTGCTTAAGGCCCAGGAAATCCTGGAAGATAAGTACGGCGTTGCTGCCGATGTGTGGAGCGTTACCAGTTACAAGGAACTTTACCGGGACGCCACGGATTGCGAGCGCTGGAACCTGCTGCATCCCGGACAGCCTTTGCGAATCTCATATGTGAAGCGGGCTCTGAAAGATTCTCCCGGTCCCTTTGTTGCGGCCTCGGACAACATGAAAGTGTTGCCGGAGAGCATCGCGCGGTGGGTTCCCGGTGGAAAGCTCGTCGCACTTGGCACCGATGGTTTTGGACGAAGTGAAAACCGAGCCGCGCTGCGCGACTTCTTTGAAGTCGATGCGAAACACATTGTTGTCGCCACCCTGAGCGCTCTCTGGCGTGAAGACAAAGTGAAGGCGGATGTGGTGCAACAGGCGATCAAAGATCTCGGGGTAGATCCCGACCGGGCGAATCCGGTAACCAGGTAAGTGAGGCGAGAAGTGACGGAATTCAAATTACCGGAACTCGGAGAGAACATTGAACAGGGTGACCTGGTTCGCCTCATGGTTCAGCCCGGAGCCACCGTAAACGAAGGCCAGCCGGTCATGGAACTTGAGACCGACAAGGCAGTGATCGAAGTTCCTTCGTCGGTGAGCGGTGTAGTTCAAGACATCCGCGTCAAGGAAGGGGACAAGCTGAAAGTCGGGCAGGTGATTTTCACGGTCGATGGCGCCGCGGGAAACGGCAAACAGCCCAAGGCGGCCAAGGCAGCCGAGCAACTGCCCGAAAAGAAGGCCTCGCCGGAGCCGCAGAAGAAAGCCGAAGCGCAAGCCGAGAAGAAGATGGATGTGCCGCTAGCGCAACCAGCACCCCCTACGCCATCCTCCAGTGTTTCGAGACGCCAGGCGGCCGACCCGGGTACTTCTTCCGTCGCAGAATTTCGGCTTCCCGAACTTGGGGAAAACATCTCACAAGGCGATCTGGTTCGACTGATGATCGCCCCGGGCGCCAAAGTTTCCGAGGGGCAGCCGGTCATCGAACTGGAAACGGATAAAGCCGTCGTTGAGGTCCCATCGTCAGTAAGCGGAGTGGTAAAAGAGGTTCACGTCAAGGAAGGGGAGAAGGTCAAGGTTGGGCAAGTGATCTTCACGCTTTCAGGCGGGGCCGCTGTCGCTCCCGAGAAGCCGAAGCCCGCTCCCGTGGAACACGTTTCCGGGCAGCACGGCGCGAGGCTTGCATTTCAAGCCGCCATCAAGGCGGAAGGAAAAACCGAAGAGCAAGCTCTGCCGCCAGACCAGCCGTTCGCTCCACCACCGGCATTCACCATGCCGGCGCAGTTGGGAAAAGTTGCCGGGCACGAGCACCGCGATCCCATTCCCGCGGCGCCCAGCGTGCGGCGACTCGCGCGGGAACTGGGTGTCGATATTTACGAGGTAAAGGGCACGGGACCGGGCGGACGCATCAGCGAAGACGACGTAAAATCCCACACCAAGACGCTATTAGTGACCGCCGTGTCGGCGGCGCAGGTTCCCCGTGGACCAGCCGAGCCGAAGCTCCCGGATTTCTCGAAGTGGGGCAAAGTCGAGCGCGTCTCGATGCGCGGGGTGCGGCGCAAAACCGCGGAACATCTCCGCGAGGCATGGAATACAGTTCCACACGTCACGCAGAATGATCGCGCCGATATCACCGAACTGGAACAACTGCGCTCGAAATTCGCGCCCAAAGCCGAAGAAGCCGGCGGCAAGATGACGGTGACGGCGATCGCTCTGAAGATATGCGCGTCGGCGCTGAAGATATTTCCCCAGTTCAATGCCAGCATCGACATGACGAACGAAGAGATCGTCTACAAGCAATACATCAACATCGGTGTTGCCGTAGATACCGAGCGCGGATTGCTGGTACCGGTGTTGCGTGATGTTGACAAGAAGAACATCGTCGAACTTGCGACAGAATTGACCCAGGCCTCGAAGAAGGCTCGTGATAAGAAGCTTGCGCCCGAGGAGATGGAAGGGGGAACGTTCACCATCACCAATCTCGGCGGCATCGGCGGCACGGGTTTCAGCCCTATTGTGAATCATCCGGAAGTCGCAATCCTGGGGCTCTCCCGCTCGCGCATGGAGCCGGAATGGATCAACGGCAAGTTCGAGCCGCGCCTGATTTTGCCTTTATCGCTGTCATACGATCATCGCCTCATTGATGGCGCCGACGCTGCGCGTTTCCTGCGGTGGATTGCGGAAGCCTTCGAACAACCTTTCCTGCTGTCGGTTCAGGGATAAAAAGCTCAGGGATAACTAACAAAGGATAGACACTGAAATGGCAGATATGTCGAACCTGCGCGTAGCAGTCGTAGGCGGTGGCCCGGGTGGGTACGCCGCGGCTTTTCTAGCGGCCGATCTTGGAATGAAGGCCACGCTGATTGATCCAGAAGCCAATCCCGGCGGTGTGTGCCTTTACCGCGGGTGCATTCCGTCCAAGGCCCTGCTGCACGTGGCGAAGCTGATTGATGAGTCGCACCAGGCGAAGAACTGGGGCATCGAATTCGGTGATCCGAAAATTGATCTTGGCAAGCTGCGCACCTGGAAAGAGGGAGTAGTCAAGAAACTTACGGGCGGACTTGGGCAACTGGCCAAGCAACGCTCGGTTCAGTACGTGCAGGGAAAAGCCGCGTTTGAGAACTCCAATACTCTGCGCGTCAAGCGCAACAACGGCAGCGAAGAGTCCATGACTTTCGACCGCATCATTATCGCGACCGGTTCGCGTCCCGCGGTAATACCCAGCCTGAAGCTCGATTCGCCGCGGATGATGGATTCAACCGGCGCACTCGATCTGCAAGATATTCCGAAAACGTTGCTGGTCATCGGCGGTGGTTACATCGGGCTGGAACTGGGGTCGGTGTACGCGGCATTGGGTACGCGAGTCACTTGCGTCGAAATGATGCCCGGCCTGCTGCCCGGGGCCGACCGCGATTTAGTGCAGCCGGTCCATAAGCGGCTGGAAAAAGCGTTTGAATCCATTCTCCTGAACACGACGGTTGCGTCGCTCAAGGAGGAGAAGAATGGGATCCGGGCGACTTTTGAGGGCAAGGACGTCAAAGAGAAAGAGAAGGTTTTTGATCGAGTCTTAATGTCGGTCGGCCGCAAGCCGAACTCGGAAATCCCCGGCCTGGATAAGACGCGCGTCAAAGTTGGGCCCAAGGGTTTCATCCAGGTCAACAACCAGCTTCAGACCGATGATCCTGCGATTTTCGCCATTGGCGACGTCGTGGGCGAACCTATGCTGGCGCACAAGGCGTCGCACGAAGGACGAACTGCGGTCGAAGTTATCGCTGGACACAAGTACACGTTCGAACCGGCGGCGATTCCGGCGGTCGTCTTCACGGATCCGGAAGTCGCGTGGGCCGGACTCACCGAAACCCAGGCTCAGGCACAAGGCCGCGAGATCAAGGTCGCAAAGTTTCCCTGGGGTGCGTCGGGGCGAGCGGTCACCTTGGATCGTACCGATGGACTTACCAAACTGTTGATCGATCCCAAGACGGAACGGGTGCTGGGAGTGGGAATCGTAGGAGTGGGTGCGGGTGAAATGATTGCCGAAGGCGTGTTGGCGATCGAAATGGCGGCGCTCGCGGGCGATGTCGAATTGACCATCCACCCTCACCCCACGTTGTCGGAGACGGTTATGCAGGCGGCCGAAGTGTTTTATGGCACGAGTACCGACATGTACCGGCCGAAGCGGTAAGCGGCTTTACGCTGCCTTACGAGCCGTTCCGCGGGTACGACCGTCCACGACATTGGTCCAAGCCATCAGCAGCACCTGCTGCAGGGTGGATCCGCGATAAGTGATTCGGTACACCATGGCATGCAATTTATCTCCGGGTGCATCCCACGAGAACTGGGGGAAACCCTAATTCTCATGCTTAAATGAGGATGTCGGCCGGTGCGTGCTTTTTTCTTTTGCCACGGGTTGGTCCCACAATTTCGGCATCCAAGAAGAATCAATGCAATCAGCAAGTACATGATGCTCGAATGAGATTGAGACTTCCATTGCAGTGGTTATTGCTGGGCGCGATTGTTCTCGTCGCCGCCAGTCTTTGCCTTTCGCAAAGCACCACAGGCGCGTCTCCAACGGCATCACCCGATCGGGGTGATCTCATCGAGTTTCTGAATCAGACAATTACCTGGTATCGCCAGCTGGAGCCGCAGCAGCGGCTTGCGACCGAACCGAGCGATGCTTTGGTTGTAAATGACAATCGTCGCTTGGCTGAGCAAACCATCCAATTGGCCTTCGAGTTTGCACGGGCAGAAACTCAGAGAGCCGCGAAGCAAAATACCCCGAATCCTGAACAGAATCCGACAGCCTCGCAGTATGCATCTTTAGCGCGGCTTGCCACTAAGCTCGACGCGCAGGAAAAGGAGCTGCTGGGAGAGATCGAGGCGATACACACCAAGCTGGAAACAGCCACAGGAAAAAAGCGGGTTAACCTGGAAGCACAGCTCTCCGAGACGCAGAGTGAACTCGATCTCACCAATGCGCGTCGCGATGCCATTCGCAGCATGGTGGAGTTCGTCAGCGGGGCCAGCGCGGCGGGGTTGGGCGCTTCGGGGCTGCGCGCCCAAATCGAGGCGCTGGCACGATCGGTGCCGCTGGAAAATACCAACGCGACCCCGGCGGCCAATGCCGCTCAGCAAAAATCAGCGCAGCCCAGTTCAAGTCCAGCAGCATCGGCTGTCACGAAAGCGCCGCCTTCCGGAATCTGGGGTCTGACTGGCGACCTCTTTGCACTCTCCGGCAAGACGCGAACGCTGGCCGATATCATCGCGCAGACCAACGCCCTTCAGCAGGTCGTCAAGCACATGCGCGCCCCTCTGGTCGCGCAATTGAAGCAACTTTCACAACAGGGCGACCAGTTAGCCACGGCAGCCGATACCAGCGGCGCGCCAGCACTCGGCGAGCAGAAAAAGCAACTCGACGCGCTTACTGCCCAATTCAAGCAACTTTCCGCCTCTCTGTTGCCGCTCAGCAAAATGGGCGTGTTGCTGCAGTTATATAACGCGAGCCTCGGGAACTGGCAGGCGGACCTCAAAAGCGAGTACCGGGCCGATTTGAAAGCTCTTCTCATTCGATTGGTGATTTTGATCGCCATCTTGGCGGTCGTCCTTGGCTTCGCCGAATTGTGGAAGAGAACGATTTTCAAATACGTGCACGATCCTCGTCGCCGTTACCAGTTCATGTTGCTGCGGCGGATCGTGATGTGGTTCGTGATTGCGGTCGTCATCGCCTTTGCCTTTGCCAGCCAGTTGGGACAAGTCGCGACTTTTGCCGGCCTCATTACCGCCGGAGTCGCCGTTGCTTTGCAGAATGTCATTCTTTCGATCGCCGGGTACTTCCTCCTGATCGGCAAATACGGTATCCGGGTCGGGGATCGTGTACAGGTGGCCGGGGTGAACGGAGAGGTTGTTGACGTCGGTCTTATCCGCATGCACGTCATGGAAATGGGACAGGGAGGCGCAACCGGCCGTGTAGTCGCTTTTTCCAATTCGATTGTTTTTCAGCCGACAACCGGCCTTTATCGGCAGATTCCCGGCACCAGTTTTGGCTGGCATGAAATCAGCCTTACCCTAGCGCCCGATACAGACTACAAGTCCATTGAGCAGCGCTTGTTGAAGATCGTCGAACAAATCTACGCGGATTATCGTGAAGACATGGAACGGCAGCGGCGTCTGATGGAACGCACGTTGAATATCAGTCCCATTCGAGATCTGCGTCCTTCGAGCCGCTTGCGCTTGATCTCGTCGGGGGTAGAAGCGGTGATTCGATATCCAGTGTCTCTTCAGAATGCCGCCGAAATCGACGACCGGGTGACGCGCGAACTACTTCAGTATATTGAGAAGGACCCCAAGTTGAAGCTGGTCGGCTCCGGTAACACCATCCGGTTGCACACCGATATCGAGGAAGAAGTCGCAAAGAGCTGAAACGCTTCATCGCCAACAACACAAACCAACACCAGCAATCCAAGTGTAAGCGGCGAATCTTCGTCTCGCTCTCCCTCCTGTTCCGTTGATTGGCTATGTTTTACGCAGCGGGATACGTTTCCCTCTTTGCTCCCGGGCCGAGCCACTGCGGGTTCTGATAGGTCCCATCAAACTCGTGGCTGGTTTTGTACAACTCGAATTTACCGGCCATTGCGGCTGGCGCAGTTTTTGCCAGAAGCATCGCGACTTCTTTCTCTTTCATGGGCCTGAAGCTCTGGGCCGCCTGCAATGCCTGCTCCAGGATTGGCATGGAATCGCAGCCGGTGATGACCACGCTCGTGGGCAGATGCATGGCGTAGTGCAGGCACTCGGTCGCGGTCACAGTCTTACTGTCCAGGATGATCTTGTCGCCAATTGGCTTCATGCCAAGGATGCCCATTTTCTTCGCGAGAGCGACCGGGACAACCTTCTTCTCGAAACTCTCGTAATGAGCGTCCATAACATTGAGCGGCATCTGGACGGTGTCGAAGCTGAAACCATGCGCATCGGCAACCTTGAGCATCTTGAGGTGGACCTCTGGATTCTTGTGTCCAGTAAAACCGATGTAGCGGATCTTGCCCGCTTTGCGCGCGTCCAGCAGGGCGTGGATAGCGCCATCATCGGCGAAGACGCGATCGGAGTCCGACATCCGGATGTTTTCGTGGATCTGCATTAGATCGACATGGTCGGTTTGCAATCGCTTCAGCGACTCCTCGATCTGCTTGGCTGCAGTCCCCTTGTCGCGGCCATCAATTTTTGTCATCAGAAAAGCTTTGTGACGATAGCCATCGCGAAGCGCTTTTCCCATACGGACTTCGCTGGTCCCATCGTTGTAGTCCCAACAGTTGTCGAGGAAGTTGATACCGCGGTCCAGGGCAGTTCGAATAAGCCGGATGCTTTCGTTTTCGTCTTTCTGAACCCCGAGGTGATAACCGCCCAAGCCGATTACTGAAACCTTTTCCCCAGTTTTTCCCAAGGTACGGCGCGGGATTTCGCTTTGGCCCGCTTGTGCCGAGACTTCGGCGGGGAACTTGGAAGCAAGCGCGGCGCCCGCAGTGAACTTCACGAAATCTCGGCGGTTCATATTCTCCTCGTCGGTGATGCGATGGGCTTATAAGATGGCCACCCCGGGGTGCTTGTTGCTCTGTCACGCTGCTCTAAATCGGGGCGTTGACGCCCGCTTGCCTGAACACGCGTAAAGTTTTGTAAATACAGCACCTTCGTCCTCGACTCGTCCGTCCAATACACTGGATGCTCCTCGGGTTATTCGCTTTCCGCCCGCAGTATCTTCGGTTTTTAAGGGTGCATCTTAGTTGTTTCTATTTCGCCGCCGTTTGAAAGGTGCAGGCGAGGTCTGACTAATCCTATGAGCAAAACAGTCGCGGCAGAGGTCGAAGGTGATCTGAGCCTGAGCGCCCGGCGGGCGGAGCCGCCGCAAGTACGCCCGAGTATCAGCAGGATTGGCATAGTGGCGCTGGTATTCATGATTCTCGGTGTGGCTACGGCAATCGGCTGCAGCAATGCTTCTTCTAAGTCGCCTTCCACAGCGCGAGCAGCCATGAATCAGGCGGTTCCCGTTGCGGTTGCTCCCGCCGTTCTGGAGAACATGCCTGTGTACCTGAACGGGCTTGGCTCAGTGACTCCCCTGAATGCGGTGAGCGTCAAATCTCGGGTGGATGGCCAGCTTATCGAGGTTGCCTTCAAAGAGGGCCAGCAGGTCAAAAAAGGACAGTTGCTGGCGGTGATAGATCCTCGGCCGTTTCAGGTCCAGCTGTCGCAAGCGCAAGCAACGCTGTTCAAGGACCAGGCATTGTTGAAGGACGCACGGCTGAATTACCAGCGGTTCAAGGACTTGTTGCAACAATCGGGCGCGATGTCTCAACAGCAGGTGGACACGCAAGCAGCCCTGGTCGATCAATATGAAGGAGCAGTCCGAAATGACCAGGCGCAGATCGACAACGCAAAACTCCAGCTCGTGTATTGCCACATCAGTTCGCCGATTGATGGACGAATCGGCTTACGCTTAGTCGATCCCGGTAATATCGTCCACGCTTCCGACGCAAACCCGTTGCTGGTCGTGACGCAGCTCCAACCGATCACTGTGATCTTTACGCTTCCTGAAGACCAACTTCCGGAAGTTGCGCGCCAGATGCAGAACCACACGCTTCAAGTGGATGCCTATAGCCGGGATGATCAAGTCAAGTTGTCGTCGGGACGCCTGCTGACCATCGACAACGAAATTGATCAGACTACCGGCACCGGCCGTCTCAAGGCGCAATTCCCGAACCCGGATAACGCGCTTTGGCCAAACCAGTTCGTTAACGTGCACCTGCTGCTCAAATCGCTCAACAATGCCATCGTGGTTCCCGCGGCGGCGCTGCAACGAGGGCCGCAGGGAACCATTGCCTACGTAGTCAAGCCGGACAAGACGGTCGAGGTTCGCACCGTCACGGTTGCGCTCACCCAGGGTACTGAAGCTGCCGTCGCACAGGGGCTGAACCCTGGCGATCAGGTGGTTACTGACGGACAAGACAAGTTGCAGGCTGGAAGCCACGTGGATACACATCCAGGAACTGGTTCCGGGAGGAATGCTGCGGGAGCGCCGGGCGGCGCAGTGCCGGACAACGCGCCTGGAAACCAGATGCCGCCGAATGCGCCCAACACCAATGCTCCCACAAGCCCATCACCCCGCAGCAGGCAAGTGCCGAACCAGGGAAGTCCCACGCGATGAGTCCTTCGCGGATTTTTATATTAAGACCAGTAGCGACCACGCTGCTGATGATCGCCATCCTCCTGGTCGGTATAGTTGCGTACCGGGCGCTCCCGGTCTCAGCTCTGCCCGAAGTTGATTACCCGACCATTCAGGTCGTGACGTTCTATCCAGGCGCCGATCCGGATGTGATGGCGTCGGCAGTCACAGCACCGATGGAACGCCAGTTTGGTCAGGTACCGGGACTAAGCCAGATGACTTCTACGAGTTCCTACGGGAGCTCGATCATCACGCTGCAGTTCGCGTTGGCGCAGAGTATTGATGTTGCCGAGCAGGAGGTACAGGCGTCCATCAACGCGGCCGGCACATATCTTCCCCGCGACCTTCCCAATCCGCCGATTTACAGCAAGGTAAACCCGGCTGATGCTCCAATCCTGACGCTCGCCTTGAGTTCCGACACGCTGCCGTTGGCCAAGGTCGAAGACTTGGCGGACACGGCGCTGGCCCAAAAGATCTCACAGTTAAGTGGAGTAGGACTGGTATCAATCAGCGGTGGACAAAAGCCCGCTGTGCGCATTCAAGCGAACCCAACCGCGTTAGCAGCAAACGGTCTAAGCCTCGAAGACCTCCGTACTGCGATCGGCGCGGCAAACGTTGATCAGGCCAAGGGCGTCATCGATGGGCCGCGCCAGTCCTTCACCGTTGGCGCTAACGATCAACTGCTCTCGAGCGCTGAATATCGTCCGCTGATCGTCGCATATAAAAACGGTTCGCCGATTCGCCTGTCGGACGTCGCGGAAGTGGTCGACGGCGCCGAAAACGTTCAGCAAGCCGCCTGGATGAATACCAGTCCCGCAGTCATTCTGAATATCCAGCGGCAGCCGGGGGCCAACATCATCGCGGTAGTTGATCGTATCAAGAAGCTGCTGCCCCAGTTGCAGTCGTCGCTCCCGGCGGCAGTGAAGGTCTCCGTACTGACCGATCGCACCGAAACCATTCGAGCGTCGGTGGAAGATGTTCAATTCGAGTTGATGCTGACCATCGCCCTGGTCGTGATGGTGATCTTCCTGTTCTTGCGGACGCTTTCGGCCACCATCATCCCCAGCGTCGCCGTTCCACTTTCGCTGGTCGGCACCTTCGGCGTGATGTACCTGCTGGGCTACAGCCTGAACAACCTGACACTGATGGCCCTGACGATTTCGACGGGGTTTGTGGTTGACGATGCCATCGTCATGATCGAGAACATAGATCGCTTCGTCGAAGAGGGCGAGCCTCCTCTTGAAGCTGCTCTCAAAGGTGCCGGCCAGATCGGATTCACGATTATTTCTCTGACCGTCTCCCTCATTGCAGTGCTGATTCCTCTGCTGTTCATGGGCGAAATCGTGGGGCGGCTGTTCCGGGAGTTTGCGGTCACTCTGGCGGTCACCATCATTGTGTCGGCGGTTGTCTCACTGACTCTTACCCCGATGATGTCGGCGCGGCTGCTTCGGTCAATGAAGGGCCGCAAGCGCAGCCGCTTCTACAACTGGTCAGAACGCGTTTTCGAGCGGACGATTGAGTTCTACGGACAAACGCTGCGCTGGGTTCTCGGGCATCAAACCGCGACTCTGCTGATCACGGTTGGTACATTGGTGCTTACGCTGTTTCTCTACGTGATCGTGCCCAAGGGATTTTTCCCGGTGCAAGACACCGGCGTAATCCTTGGGATTTCGGAAGGCCCGCAGGACGTTTCTTTCCAAGCGCTGGCGCAACGGCAGCAGGAACTAGCCCGCGTGATCCTACAGGATCCCGACGTGGCCAGCCTTTCTTCGTTTATCGGTGTTGATGGCACAAATACCACCCCCAATACAGGACGCATCCAGATCAACCTGAAGCCGCGCAACCAGCGGAGCGACTCCGCGTCGGAGATCATTCGGCGGCTCCAGCCAAACGTCGCCAAGGTGTCAGGTATCACCCTGTACATGCAGCCTGTGCAGGACCTGACCGTAGAGGACCGGGTCAGCCGCACGCAATTCCAATATTCGCTGGAAGATCCCAATGCGCAGGAACTGCATACCTGGGCGACACGACTGGTGGAAAAACTGCGCACCCTTCCCGAACTGCGCGACGTTGCCAGCGACCAACAGAACGGCGCCCTCGAGGCCGACCTGGTTATAGACCGAGACACGGCATCGCGGCTCGGAATACTTCCGCAAGCAATTGACGACACACTGTATGACGCATTTGGCCAGCGCCAGATCTCGACGATGTTCACGCAGTTGAATCAGTACCACGTGGTGCTGGAAGTCGGGAAGCAATTCCGCGCCGACCCGGAAGATCTCACCAACATCTATGTGAAATCCGCGAACGGCACTCAGGTTCCGCTGTCCGCATTCAGCCACTTCCAGCAGGCAAACACCTCGTTGGCCGTCAATCACCAGGGACAATTCCCGGTCGTAAACCTGTCCTTTAACCTGGCGCCGGGGGTTTCGCTGGGCACGGCGACGAAGGCGATTTCGGCAGCGGAACAGGAGATTGGCCTGCCGGCGAGCATTCATTCGAGCTTTCAGGGAACGGCGGCCGCGTTTCAAACCTCGCTGTCTTCTGAGCCGTGGCTGATTCTGGCGGCAATCATCACCGTGTACATCGTGCTGGGTGTTCTGTACGAAAGCTACATACACCCGATCACAATTTTGTCGACGCTTCCGTCGGCTGGCGTGGGCGCGATCCTGGCTCTGCTAGTGACGGGAAATGACCTGAATGTTGTCGCGTTGATTGGAATCATCCTGCTGATCGGCATCGTGAAGAAGAACGCCATCATGATGATCGACTTCGCGCTGGAGGCCGAACGGGTAGAACACAAAAAACCGGAAGAAGCGATCTACCAGGCGAGCCTGCTGCGTTTCCGGCCGATCATGATGACTACCATGGCGGCGCTGCTCGGTGCTTTGCCGCTTGCGCTCGGCCGAGGAACCGGATCCGAGTTGCGCAATCCATTGGGCATCACGATCGTCGGCGGACTCCTGCTCAGCCAGTTGCTCACTCTTTACACAACCCCAGTCGTGTATCTCTGGTTCGATCGCTTGGCGGAAAGATTCGCCCGCTATCGCATCGGCAACCCCATCGAGGAACCGTCAGGAGCGGATTAGCCGATGAATATTTCCGCTCCATTTATTCGCAGGCCGGTCGGAACCTCGCTGCTTGCCATCGCTGTTCTGCTTGCTGGAGCGCTGGCATTTAATTTCCTGCCTGTCGCTCCGCTCCCGCAAGTCGAATTTCCAGTTATCTCCGTAAATGCGGGGTTGCCCGGCGCAAGTCCCGAAACCATGGCATCGGCAGTCGCGACCCCGCTGGAGCGGCAGTTCGGGCGGATCGCCGGCGTCAACCAGATGACATCCACGAGCCAACTCGGCTCCACCAATGTCACGCTGCAATTCGATCTGAACCGCAACATCGACGCTGCCGCGCGAGATGTGCAAGCGGCGATTAATGCCGCCCGGAGCCAGTTGCCCGCGAACCTGCCGAGCAACCCCTCATACCGCAAGGTCAACCCGGCGGATGCGCCCATCCTGATTTTGGCCTTGAGCTCTGATGAAGTTACGCTGCCAAAAATCTACGACGTTGCCGACTCGGTGCTCTCTCAGAAATTGGCGCAGGTGAACGGCGTCGGTCAGGTGTTCGTAGGTGGCGGCGCCCGTCCGGCAGTACGGGCCGAACTCAATCCGACCCTGCTAAACAAATTGAACATCGGCCTCGAGGATGTGCGCACCACACTTGGCTCGGCCAATGCGAACCGTCCCAAAGGCCAAGTGACAAACGCAATCAACGCGTGGACGATCGACGACAACGATCAAATCTTCCAGGCGGATCAGTACCGTTCGCTGATCGTTACCCAGAAGAATGGCGCCATTGTTCGCCTCGGAGATGTCGGGAGCGTGCAAGACTCGGTCGAAGACATTCGCAACATTGGGTTGGCGAATGGCAAGCCGGCTGTGCTGATCATTGTTTTCCGCCAGCCCGGCGCCAACATCATCGAGACCGTCGATCGCGTACTGGACGTCATTCCCGAACTGAAGGCGGCAATTCCGCCGTCGATTGACGTGAGCGTTGTCATGGATCGCACAACGACCGTGCGTGCTTCGGTGGCCGATATCGAACTCACGCTGATGCTTTCCATCGTGCTGGTCATCCTGGTGGTGTTCGCATTCCTGCGCAGCGTGCGTGCCACGATCATCCCCAGTATCGCGGTGCCGCTCTCCTTGATCGGAACCTTCGCGGTCATGTATCTGCTGGACTACAGCCTCGACAATCTGTCGCTCATGGCGCTGGCAATCTCGACCGGCTTTGTTGTCGATGATGCAATCGTGGTCCTGGAAAACATTACCCGCTACACCGAGCAGGGCATGGGGCCGGTGCAGGCAGCTTTTCGCGGAGCCAAGGAGATCGGGTTCACCGTGCTCTCCATGAGCACGTCGCTGGTAGCCGTGTTCATTCCCATTCTCATGATGGGCGGACTGGTCGGCCGGCTCTTCCGGGAATTTGCAGTAACTCTCAGCATCGCGATCGGCGTTTCGCTTCTCGTGTCTCTGACCACCACGCCCATGATGGCCGCGAAATTCCTGCGAACCACGCATACAGAACGCCACAACCGCTTGTACCGTTTTTCGGAGCGCGCTTTTGACGGACTTCTCGGTGTCTACGAAAGAGCGTTGGGATGGGTGTTGCGCCATCAACCCCTCACACTGTTTATCACCGTCGCCACGGCCTGTTTGAGTATTTACTTGTACGTGATTGTTCCCAAAGGTTTCTTTCCTCAACAGGACACCGGGCGCATGGGAGGAGCCGTTCAGGCCGCGCAAGACATCTCTTTCAGCGCGATGGCTCCGAAGATGAAGCAATTCGTCGATATCGTCAGCAAGGATCCCGCGGTTCAGACCATCGTCGGGTTTGCCGGAGGTAACGGCACCGCCAATACTGGCCGCATGTTTATTACGCTAAAGCCGCTTTCTCAGCGCAAAGTAAGTGCCGACCAGGTCATCGGCCGCCTGCGTGGACAATTAAGCAAGGTTCCAGGAGCGACCTTGTTCTTACAGTCAGCGCAGGATCTCACGATAGGCGGACGACTCGGCAACGCGCAGTATCAATACACTTTGCAGGGAGAGAACCTGAACGAACTCAATACCTGGGCGCCCAGAGTACTCGCAAAATTGCGCTCCTTGCCGCAATTGCGCGACGTCAACAGCGATCAGCAGACGAAGGGTTTGCAGGCCCATGTTGAGATCGACCGTGATACCGCCGCCCGCTTGAACATCGATACGGCAACGATCGACAATGTCCTTTACGACGCTTTTGGACAGCGCCAAGTCTCGACCATGTACCGGGCGCTCAACCAATACCACGTGGTGATGGAAGTTGATCCGGCATTTCAGCAGACTCCCGACACTCTTCAGAACATCTATGTCAAATCAAAGAGCGGGCAGGCGGTGCCGCTCGCGGCCTTCGCCCACTTTGCTCCGTCCAACACTTCGCTGGCGGTGAACCACCAGGGACAGTATCCAGCCGCTACCATTTCGTTCAACCTGGCCCCAAACGTCTCGCTCGGCGACGCCACGACCGCCATCAGTGCCGCCATGAGGCAGATTGCCTTGCCTGGGAGCATTCACCCTGGGTTCCAGGGCACAGCCGCGGCGTTTCAGGAGTCTTTGTCCAGCGAGCCGATCTTGATCCTGGCGGCGCTTCTGGCTGTCTACATCGTGCTCGGGATGTTGTATGAAAGCTACATCCATCCAATCACGATTCTTTCTACGCTGCCGTCAGCTGGCGTTGGAGCCCTGCTTGCGCTCCTGCTCACGCACAATGAGCTGAATGTGATTGGGCTGATCGGGATCATCTTGCTGATTGGGCTGGTGAAGAAGAACGCGATCATGATGATCGACTTCGCCCTGGATGCGGAGCGCCGGGAAGGGAAGTCGCCCGTCGATGCCATTCACGAAGCCTGTTTGTTGCGGTTCCGCCCCATCATGATGACAACAATGGCCGCTTTGTTGGGCGGACTGCCGTTGGCGCTTGGTGCCGGAGTCGGTTCGGAATTACGGCGTCCGCTCGGTATCACCATCGTCGGCGGGCTGATCGTCAGCCAGATGTTGACGCTCTTTACGACGCCCGTTGTTTACATCTACCTCGACCGGCTTCGTTGGTGGGCACGCCGGCACAAGCGCGAGAGACGCGAACCTTTTTCACCTCCGGGTACCCAACCGACTCCGGCCAGGTAGCCAGTGTCCGAGCACGCTGTTCTGATTCCAAAACTGCGGTCCCTGCCAGAGCCTATCTCTCGAGGATTTCCTTGTAGGCATTCAATGCGATCTTTTCAGGCTTCTGAGGTAACAGGAAGTCCACGTTGCGAGTGGAATTGCCGGCTATCGCAATTTGCCCCAGCGGGGTCATGCCCTTGCCAAAGTCCCCAAAGACAGGAACCACCATGGCGAAATGCTCGTCAACGTCGCTCTGGGTAATCGTCAGGTGCACTTTGAACTTTCCGTTTTCCGCCGGCGCGAGTTGATACTGGAACGTGTATCGCGGCACCTGCGTGCCATACACCCACTCGTTGAAAAACCAATCAAGACGCCCATTTTGCTGGAGGTCCATCCGCTTGGTCATGTGTTTTTCTACGACAGCCTTGAAAGACTCTGTCGTCGCCGGCTTGTCACGATGGCTTTCGACGAAATCATGCATCATGGCAATGAAGGCCTTATCCTGGTCTTGCAGGTCGTACATCATGGAACGCAGCATGGCGAGAACATACGCGCCCTTTGGGTAGGTTACGTTGTGATAAGCGCTTTCCGTCCTGGGCGATGCCAGGCGCAGCCCCATCCATAGCGGGCCCGCATCGTTCGGAGCTATCCCGAAATTATTCTTTTCCATGATGCGCTTCCGCAGCCGTTCCCAAAATTCTGCGTAGTCCTTGCGCCAACCTTTTCCGGTAGCTTGCTGTAAGAAAAGCGCTGCCGAGAACTCGGCAAAACCTTCCGAAAGCCACTGATCGTGATACGACGCCCACCCCACCGCGTGCCCCCACCACTGGTGAGCTACTTCGTGGGGCGTTACCTCCTGAACGAATCCTGTGAAGCTGCTGCTGATTCCTCCAAACAGCATCCACCTTTGCGTGGAATCGGTGTAAGCCGAAATCGGAAGGTAAACCAGGTTGGGCCAAGATTGCCCGAAGTTGAAGTTCGGCTGCTCCGTCACGTAGATCTCCGAGTAGGGGCTCTTGCCGAAGTACGCCGTGCATAACTGCAACTGAGCCCGGGTCTGTTCCAGCGCATATTGAGTCATCGCACGAGGCGCTAAGGATCGCAAAGCTCCGAATCGTCGTAAGTCATCTGGAAGCTCGCGCAAATAGTATCCAGAAATCTTGTACCCGGTGATCTCGTCGGGTATTTCGACCTTTTCATATTCTCCGTAGTTGAAACCTGCGACAGCTACGGGCGTTGAGGTTACCCAATGCGTCACGGCAAGATCCTGTTCGAGTGACTCGTTTAGCAGTTTCCCAACGCTGACGACACGATATTTTCGTGGAACCTTGAAAGTGAGATCGTAAACTGCGCGTTCTCCAAAGCCGTTCAAGTTCGGGTACCACGAGGTTCGCGCGCCGACGTAGTAACTCCCCTCTCCCGCTTTCTCCAGCACTTTATCGCCGGCATACTCAACTGTGATGACCTGCTCCTTTCCCATAGGAGGCGCCTGCGGCAGGATTACATAGAAAGAGCCGTCCTCTTTACGGCCTTCCTGAACGAAATGGAGATTCTGGCCTTGTTCGTCGAGAACCCGGGACACCCGAAGATTCGGTAGCAAGCCGAACTTGAGAATTCGTTCGCCGGACAAAAGTGGCTCGAACCGGATGCTGGCACTACTGAACAGGTGCCCATTCTTGGCTATGACTGTCTCGATCTGGTAACTGTGCGTGGCAAACAGGCGGCGGTCTTCACGGGAGCTGGCAGTGCGGTTTTCGTACTCGGTTTTGATATGCGACAAGTACCAGACGCCATCGCTCATGCCCTGCGGGTCGTAATTGATGAGAGCAACTTCTTCCGGCGAATCCAATTGAGGCAGCGCTCCCACCCTCATTCTCACGAAAAAACGCAGGTCGTTGTGCTTTTCGCCACGGATGTATGCGTTGAAGAATTCCGGGTGCGCATCGTTGTAGATCGCGCTCAAGACATCGGCGTCAACGTTATCCATTGTTTCGCCATGCAGGAGGTAGTCGGTAAGACTGACGGGCTGTTCCCGCCGCTGCCTCATCTTTTCCCGCCAGTGGCTGAATACTTCGGCCACCTCGGCCGAAGGCGCCGTCTCTTCTTTAATTGCAGGCAGCAAGAGCAAACGACCGCTTCGAGTGAACCGCAGGACTACTTGATTGAAGTTTTCTTCCAGTTCCTTCGAGCCAGTGCGCCGGTCCAATTCCTGCGCATCCACATTGAGAAAAGGCTTTAGGCTGAAATGTCCTTCACCGATGAAGATCGCTCCCGTAACGACCCCGTTTACGGGGGCGAGGAAGGTCAATGTTCCTTTTCCGAAGTGAAAGCTGGCGACGTCGTAATTGAGCGTGAAGCTGTCGACATGAAAGGTTTTGCCAAGCCCAATGTCTCGCAGTTCGCGATAAAGCGGGTCCGAATTTGCGAAGCCTGAGCCCTTGCCCGCCACTTCAACCGTGACTTTCTGTTTGGCGATCGTCAACGTGAGTTGTATCTGTACTGCCTCGCGCACCTCCACGGTTTTGGTGAGAGACTCGAAGCCAGGCCGGACAACTTCCACCGAATACGTTCCCGGCTTCAGATCAGGAGAGACAAAATGCCCTGCCCCGTCCGATGAAATCACGATTGGTTGCGCTAAATCCCCACCCGTAATGTGGATTTCTGCGCCGGCAATGACCGCACCGGAGGGATCTTGAATTGTTCCGGAGATGGTTTGGGAGAACAGTGGGGTGGATGCGGTCAAGCACAGCAGAACAAGCGCCAGTGAGAAGATACGAAATCGACATCCCTGACGATCAGCGCAAAACCGACCATTCATGCGCGCACTATAGCATGGGGTTTAAAGTTAACCGTTAAGGTTTGTGGTGACGATACCCTTCAGTAATGATCCGCACTTCTAAGGTGGTTCGTTGCGGAAGTTGAAGAGACTTGATGCGTTCGCTTTTCTAACTCGCAGATCGAAGGTCAGCGACCTGACACTCGCAAATGAAAAAACTTGCACTTCGTTTCCACGTTTTCCCTCAAAAGTTGAAAGTGCCTGCACATCGGTCTGGAGTGTGAATATCTCCGCTGGAAATGGTCTACTTTGCTCTTGACTTTCATTTTTTCAAGTAGATACTGGCAAGACGTCAGATCCCCCATCTGACGCGGCGTTCGTGGGGTTTCCTCTTATTCAGCAATCTTCAGCAGGTTCTCCAGCTAGGGGGTTTTATGAAAGTCCGGCTTGTGTTGTTCACATTGGCAGCCATGCTGGTTTTGGCGACGGCAGCGTTTGCCAACTCGGTTCCCGATCCAACCATTATCATCAAGGATCCGCCTTGCGTCGGAGCCTGCACCCCCGTTACCGGAACGACATTTGGCTTTAGCGTGCCTGCCGGCGGAACGGGGATGCTGTTTTTTCAGAATGCGTCGGACGTCAACTGGTTCACCTTGCGCCTCACCGAGACCGGTGTTCCGGCCAGCGCGATCACCTGTGTGCAGAACGTCTTCGTAAGCTGCGCCGTGGGAACTCTGGGCAACGGCAACACCTTTATCTTCCTGAGTGGGCTGGCGAATGGTACTCCGGGCATTACCTCGGGCGAATTCTTCTCGATCACGTTCGGCTGCAGCACGGGAACGTGCCCGCCTTGGCCCGCTGGCTTGGACTTCAACGCGGTCGCGAACCTGAAGTCGGCGACGGTGCCTGAGCCCGGCACGATCGCGCTGGTTCTGACAGGGCTTGGCGGAATTATCACTCGCCGGCGCTGGTTGGCCCGTAGCTAGTGGGATTTTTTCGAGTACTGGCTGATTAGTTTCGTGAATTCTGGGAGGCCCTGCAACGACCGCAGTTCGGGATCGTTCTGGGCCTCTTCTGGCGAATAGCCCTTCTGGAACGCCCCCTGCAGTGCCTGGAATGCCTCGGCCCTGTTCCCGCTCAGCGCATTGACCTGCGCCTCCCAGTAGAGAATCTGAAGGTCAGAGGGCTGGATGGTTCGCGCCTGCCGAATGTACTGGGTTGCGTGAGCGCTGTCGCCCTTCTTCGCATAGTACAGCGCCAGATCGCCCATCGTCTCCGCGGAACGCGGATTGACCTGCAAAGTCTGGTAGGCGAGTCCGATTGCCTTGTCGTACGTGGCAGACGCCTGCTGCGTTTGCCCCGAGGAGCGGTAGGCGTCAGCGAGATTGCCCATCAATTGCTCATTCTTGGGACTCATCTCCACGGCTTTCTCAAACATTTTGATCGATTCGTCGTACCGCTTGAGGAAGTAATAGGCCGTGCCCAAGTTCGAATATGTGTCGGAATCAGGCTGGATCTCGAGCGCCTTTTGGAATGCGGGGATGGCATCGGCCCATTTACCCTGGCGAAAATAGACCGCGCCGGTATTTATGTAACCTGTCGAATTCTCAGGAGCTAGTTCAGCCACTTTGTGAAACTCCTGCAGAGCTTTGTCCGTTTCGCCAAACTGGAAGTAAGCGCCCCCGAGAGTGTTGTGGTTGTACCAGTAATACGGGTTCGCGGTGACAGCACTTTGGTAGGCCGACAACGACTCGCCTTTTTGTCCCGAAGCTTTGTAGGCGTCGCCAAGCCTCCGGTACGCCTCGTCCGAATTGGGCGCAAGGGTTAGCGCGCGCTTCAACTGTTCGACGGCTTCAGCTGTTCGGCCGCTCGCACTGTATACGCTACCCAGGGAAAGATGAACTTCGGCCAGATTGGGATTGAGGCGCTCACCTTGTTGCGCTGCCAAAACAGCTTTCTGCGTCCACAAGGTATCCTTGCTTTCCTTGTACATGGCAAGATCGGCATCGGCGAGACCCGCATAAGCCAGGGCGAAGTTCGGATCATTGTGCAAAGCGTTCTCAAAAAAGCGCATTGCCGCCTGCAGCGACTGGACATTGCGATTGCCGTGCATCGCATTCCGGCCCTGTAAATACGAGTCGTAGGCCGTGATGTTTTCCGTCGGATGGCTGCCGGTGCGCGCCATTTCTTCGGTTGTCGGGTTCAGCGATAGTGCGCCGACAAGCTCACCGTAAACGCGATCCTCCATGGTCAACAAATCCTGCGAAACACCTGAAAATTCCTGGCTCCAAACGCGGCTGCCGGACGAAACGTCTTCCAGGTCGAGAGTAACCCGCAAACGGTCGGCACTACCCTGCACGGTTCCCTGAAGAACCAAATTTACGCCGAGCAAGCGCGCCAACTTGGCCAGTGGCAAATCTTGCGCCGCAGCTTTTTCGACCGCTGAGGAAGACGCGACATGGACCTCCTGCAACTGAAAAAGCTTTGCTGACAGCGCTTCACCTAAACCATCCGCGACGTACCGTAAGGAATGCTCATCGCCCAGCACCCGGAACGGCAGCACGGCGACGTACTTGCCTTTAGCCAAGTCCGGTACGCCGGGGTTGGTCGTGTCGGATTTGGGGGCGGTGTGGAAAATTAAATTCCTTGTGGTCGGTATTGCCAGAACGAGTCCGATCACCGCGACGGCCGCGATCAGGATCCAACCCCGTCGTTGCGGCATGGTTAGGGAAATCTGCACGCTGCGGGACGGCGATGCCGCCATCTGCGAGAAGGATCCGGCACTGATGCCGGGATGAGATTCCCAAGTTTCTAAGTGTTGCAGAAGGTCGTGAGCATTCTGGTACCGGTGCGCCGGATCGCGTTCAAGGCAACGGCTCACGATGACACTCAGCGACTTCGGAACCGAGTTGTCGATATCGGAAGCGGGAACTGCACGTTCCTGGGTTCGCTTCATCAAGCTCGCGAGGGCGGTATCGGCTTTATATGGAACCCTTCCAGTGAGCAGCTCGAAGAAGATCAGACCTACAGCGAACAAGTCGGAGCGCTGATCTAAGGTGGCGCCGAGCGCCTGTTCGGGTGACATGTATTCCAAGGTGCCGACCAGGGCTCCGGTCTGCGTCATGCCCGGCTCTTCAAGCGAGCGCGCCAAGCCGAAATCCATGACGACGATCCGTCCCTGGCCATCACGCATTACGTTTTGTGGTTTGAGGTCGCGATGGATCACTCCCTCGGCGTGCGCGGCTTCGAGGGCACGGCAAACCTGTTCCACGATCCGAACGGCCTCTCCCGGCGAAAACTTCCCGTGATGTTTGAGCAGGCTCCGGAGATCTTCACCGTCCACATACTCCATCGTGATGAACTTAATGCCGTCGGCTTCCCCGAGATCGTAGATCCGTACAACATTCTTATGCGTGATGTGGCGGGCCAGGATCAGTTCCTGTTTGAATCGTTGCAGGATCGCGGGATTGCCGGCCAGTTCTGGACGTATCACCTTTAGAGCGATGAGTCGGTCCAGTTCCTTGTCCCGCGCCTGGTATACCGCACCCATTCCCCCTTCGCCCAGAACGCGCAGAATCTCATAGCGACTGCCAAGCACGGTGCCGGGAGGGAAGAGCTGGGCGAGGCGAAGAGCGGTGTCGGAAATGGGAGCAGGACTGGCGCCCACACCTTCCGCGCTAGTTACAGCAAAGGACGAGGGCGGAGGTGTTTTGGCCCCTATGCCAGCTTGCGCAGAATCGTGTCCTGCGCCCGGCAGAGTCGGTGCGTCGGAATCTGGCAGCGAGGTGTTGCCTTGGTCGGCCATGCTTTGCCCGGGAGCAATGTACGGGGAAGCGGGTATGTGTTGCGGACGCCTGGTGTATTTACGTTCTGTCGAGGGAAGCGGGACGCTCTCTCACCATCCCAGGTGGTCCAAGTTCTTGGAAGTATACCCCATTTTGGGAATAGGGCAGAGGATTAACGAGAGCGGAACACTGTGAGGAATCAGCCTTTTCCGGCAAATTCGCAGGCTCTGTCCAGGCAGGCATCCCAGAGCGGCGGTTGGGCGGGCAGGCTTTGCAGGCCCAGTTCCCCCTGCTCCCTGGTACCCTGACGGCCCGCCCAAACCACGACAAACTCGGCCTTGACGCCGTTATATTGCAAATCCACGACCCCACCCGCTTTCAGCGGGATCCTCACTCCGTATAACAGGACACCGTCGTCGCTGACGTTTTTTACCATCGCCAACTGCATGAATGGACGCGAGTTGGCATCCACCCCCCAAATACGCACTGGGAAAGCCGTGACCACCCGCGGACGGTTCCGTCGATCCATAGCTTGCGCGATAGTACGCATGTTCAGAAACCCGGCAAAGTGTCCGCCGTTATCGTTTTGGGGTGATGAAAGTAAGTTACGGCTGTACCCAGAAACCAGTGATGGAAGTAAGTTGCGGCGGGCGCCCTGACTTAATCCATATCTCCCAGCGAGCAGGCTCCCGGCCCGCGAGGATCGCCGCAACTTCCGCAGGGTCCTGAGGTAGTCGATCCACTTGAGGCGTTTTTGCCGCTCACCGCGAATACCGAGAGTTGTGGCTCCAACTTCTTCCCGTGGCATTTCGGACATTCCGCCTTGTCTTTTCCGAACACCAAGGCCTCGAATTCATGATGGCAATCCTTACAGATGTACTCGAAGATCGGCATAGATTCTCCGTCCCAACTCACTCCTATTTTAAAATCGTTCTGTGGGGTCCGACAAAAAAGATGATCTGTTCCGGGCTCGCCGCTTGCTGAGCGGTGGCCACCGCCAGACACTCGCCCACTTCTTCTTGAACCGCCGCTTGCAGTTGCCGGCGTCTGATGACCGCTTGGTAGAAGTGGAACCTGGAGTGAAGATTCTTTGCCAGTGCCACTGGCAAGAGAATCGCTCACGGGCGCTGACGGTTGTCGTAGTTCATGGTCTGGAAGGGTCCAGTGAATCTCCCTATGCCGTAGGAATCGCACACAAGGGTTTGGCCGAGGGAATGAACGTCGTCCGGATGAATCAGCGGAATTGCGGTGGCACAGACCATCTTGCGCCCACGCTTTACCACTCGGGGCGATCCCAGGACATCGCCGAAGTCGTGAAGTTGCTCATCCGCACCGACCACCTGGCCCATGTCGCGCTTGTCGGCTTCTCAATGGGAGGCAACCTGGTGATGAAGCTTGCGGGCGAGTGGGGAAGCGCCGGGCCTGAACAATTCCGCGCTGTGGCGGCAGTCTGTCCGTCGCTGGACCTGGCAGCCTCAGCCGATGCCCTGCATTCCCCCGGGAATCGTCTCTATGAACAATACTTTTTGTGGAAACTTCGGCGACGGTTGCGCGCAAAAGCGAAATTGTTTCCGAACCACTTCGACGTACGCCGTGGCAAGGGCGTCAGGAGCCTGCGCGAATTCGACGATAAAGTAACCGCGCATTATTGCGGCTTCGCAGGCGCCGACGATTACTACTACCGGTCTGCAGCTGCCCGCGTCATTGAAAACGTCGCCGTACCCGCGTTCATTCTGCACGCAGCGAATGATCCGTTCATCCGCCTTACTCCGGAGACTCGTGCCCGGATTGTTGCGAACCCGAATATCACATTCCTCGAGTCCGAGGACGGTGGCCATTGTTCATTCATCGCCGAGGCCAATGGATATGACGGCCGCTGGGCGGAGCGGCGGGTCGTCGAATTCCTGTCGCGCTTTCAACCACCCCAGAACTCTTAGGCAAGTCGAGCACCAGCGTGGAAGCCGAGTACAGCGTCGAACTGGGCCGTGATGATGCCGCCCTGGAATTTCCCTGGTCAGGCGACGGGAAGGTTTTTTACTACGATCTGAAGTGCAGCCCGGAATTGCTCGAAGAAGTTCCGGAAGCCAGCGTCTACCCCGAGATGAGGAACCTGCTTCGGTTCGTCAATTCACCGGCAACGCCTATCGAGTCTGCGAAATGCGATGTCTGGAGTTCTGACGAAATTACTCCTGAAGAAGAGATCTTCGGGGCGAAGCGTAAGTGTGCGAGTTACGTGGACCTGTTGTTTTCGGACGGCCGCCGATTCCGATTCGCGGACCACGAAGAACTCGCCAAACGACTAGTCGCTTTGCTCGGCAAAGCGCCGGAAATTCCGGCATCAGCCCAAGTGATTCTGCGCCGGTGTTACTACCTGATTCCGGGCGAACGCGATCGCAGTGACAACGGGTTCTACATAACGCTTTACCTCTCCGGCTTCGGTGACGATGAACAGCAGGCACGGCAACGGTGGGGAATTGGCTTGAACCTCGCCGAGAACGCGTTACGCCAATTGTTGGCAAGACCTCTGACTTAGGTTGCGCCGGCCTGTCGTGCGAGTAGCGCCGTTCGTTTGCGCTTCCAGTAAGTCTTCGCGACCGACAGGGCCAGCATGGCCAGAAAGATCGTGAGCAGGCCGAGCGACGCGGCGCCGATTCCCATACCGTGTTTGGCCAGCAGCGACACTCTTCCATAGACGAACTCGATGTGCACCCAGTACACCAGCAGGGAAGTTGTGCCAAGCTGGATCATTGGACTGAACCCCCATTGACCAAGGCCCCATCGGCACCATGCATAACTCGCAAAAACGATGACCAGCAGAATGCCGATTCGAGCAAGGAAGAAGCTGGGGCTGGTATGCCAGTAGTCGTAGACGGGGTAGTACTGCCAGCGGCTAGCATCAAGCAACCGAGATAGCGCGATCAGGACAATACCGCCGCATCCCAGCAACATCGCCGTGGACGTCAAGTGTTTACGAACATATCCGCTGGATAACACGAACCCTACGGCGAGGCCCGCGAAAGCAAATCCGGTCCAGGGAAAAATTGGGAAGAGCCACGCTTGCGGTGAATGAAGATTGTGTACGCCGTTGAGGTAAGATTCCAGCGGCCACGGCAGCCAATCAGGTCGCCAACGCGTCCAGAGCAACGGGGTCAGCAGAGAGATCGCCAGCGCAACTGCGATTGCCATGCCTGTTGCAGTTGGTTTCCACGGCCTGCTGGCCACCGCGAGCACGGCAAAGCAGCACAGTCCCATCAACATCATCGAGATGCCAATTGTGTTGAGAATGTCGACCCGAAACAGGTCGGTCCAGGGAGCCCATGGGAACGCGATCATGTACTCCTGCAGTCGGAAAAGCAGCCCTAGCCCGAGGATCTCTGCGCCGCGCTTGATCGTGGTCGCTGCAATCTGAGCGGCCGTCAACCCGCGCTGCCGCAGTTTGTCGACGACTAGCGAAAATGAGATGCCGGCAAGGAAAAGAAACAACGGAGCCGGCAGCGTGCCGACCAGTTGTGACCACATGAAAAAACGCGATTGCCGCGCCGAGCCGCCGAGCCACGAGTCATAGCAGTGCGTTTGAAACATCAGAACGCACGCCAAACCCCGCATCCAATCGATGTACCCTAGCCGAGAAGGATTGATTGTGGCCACTGGTCATCAAAGGCTATCAGTTCACGTTGGTTGCCGCATTTCAAATCGGCGCGCTAATCCGAAGATTATAAAAGCGCAATGGCCCGCGTACAGGGATTGCTGTATAGACAGAAGATGCTAATTCCTGTGAACTTCATGGTTGCGCGGGATACATGGGCGTTTTTCTGCGTTGTTTTGCCCAAACTCGGTAGCGGATCGATTTCGTAAAAGTTTTCCACCTGGAAAGTTGGGTAAATGGGAGCCTCGGTGCGTGTTCTGATAGCCGACGATCACGAGATTGTGCGCCGAGGTGTGCGGTCTTTACTGGAAACCCATCCTTCGCTGGAAGTATGCGGCGAAGCCGTCGATGGTCAGGATGCCGTCGACGCAGCCAAGCAGTTGAATCCGGACGTCGTCGTGCTGGACATCAGCATGCCGCACTTGAATGGGCTCGAAGCGGCGCGCATGATCCGCAAAGAGGTTCCGCGAACAGAAATATTGATCCTCAGCCAACATGATTCGGCGGAGGTCGTCAATGCGGCGCTGGATGCCGGGGCCCGCGGATATGTAGTGAAGTCAGATGTCTCACGAGATCTACTGCGGGCGGTCGAATCCGTGATGCAGCACAAGATCGCCTTCAGCTCTACGGTTCACCGCGACCGTCACGAATCCGCGCCCACCTCTACTTCTGAAAGGGTCAGCCGGGCGTCAAGTTCAAAGCTGAGCGGTGGCAACACTCGCCCCCCCGAATTTGATCTCTTCAACCTGGCTCCCCTTGGGATCGCTCGTACCGATTACAGCACGGGACGATTCCTCGAGATCAACGACGGGTTCTGTCGCCTTGTCGGCTACACGCGAGAAGAACTTGCGTCCCTCACGGTTTGGGAGATCACAGATCCGGAAGACGTTGCGCGAAACAAAGATGCCATTGCCGGGCATCGTTCCAGCACGGAGCCGTTCCAGATCCAGAAGCGTTGTGTTCGCAAGGACGGGCGAGTTATTTGGGTACAGGTCACTTCGAACCTCATCCTCGATGCCGAACGCCGCCCCAATTATTGGCTCTCGTTTGTGGAAGATATCACCGAGCGCAAGGGCGCAGAAGAAGCGCTCCGCATCAGCGAGGAAGAATTTCGCGCGCTCGCCGATTCGATCATTCAACTGGTGTGGATGGCCGAACCTGATGGCTATGTGTTTTGGTACAACCGCGTCTGGTATGAGTACACCGGGCTGACTCCCGAGCAGATCGCGGGATGGGGTTGGCAGGAGGTTCACGATCCTGCGGTGCTTCCCAAAGTTTTGGAGCGTTGGAAAGAATCGCTCAGTACCGGTCGGATGTTCGAAATGGAGTTTCCGCTCCGCGGTGCAGACGGTGTCTATCGCTGGTTCCTGACGCGGGGCGTCCCCGTAAAAGATAGCCGCGGGAGGATCGTCCGCTGGTGCGGAACCAACACCAATATTCATGACCAGAGAGAGTCGCGGCGGGCTCTGCAAGTGAGCCAGGATCGTCTTAACGCCGCCCTCGCTGCTTCCGACACCGGTACATTTCGCTGGAATCCGCGCAATAATGAATTCACCGAGCTCGATGACAACCTGAAGCGGCTTTTCGGGATTGCACCCGATGAGCCTGCGCGTCTGGAGGATTTACTAGCCCGCGTCCATCGTGACGATCTACCCACGATTCTTTCGAAGCTCGATGAGGTTCGTGCCGGCGCGGACTTTGAGATGGAATTTCGAGTTGAACTCCCCGACGGCAGTACGCGCTGGATTTACGACCGGGGCAAGCAGTTGCCCGATGCTAACGACGAATCGAAGTACCTGGTGGGCGCCTGTACGGATATCACCGCGCGTCGCCGCGCCGAAGAAGATCTCCGCCGCGCTCATGCCGAGCTCGAATCACTGGTTGAGCAGCGTACTTCGGCGCTGCGCCAGCTTTCTGCACGACTTCTCCACATTCAGGATGAAGAGCGCCGCCGGATTGCGCGCGAATTGCACGACAGCCTGGGTCAGTACCTGACCGCCGCGAAAATCAACCTCGATATGCTCCTCGGCGGGGCCGAGAATACGGCGGACATGCTGGCTGAATCTCGCGACCTCATCCAGGAAGCTCTCTCCGAGACCCGCACGCTCTCACATCTGCTGCATCCGCCGCTTCTCGATGAAGCGGGCTTCGAATCCGCCGCCCGCTGGTATCTCGACGGTTTTGCAAAGCGAAGCGGCATCGCGGTCGAGTTGGACATCGCTGCCGATTTGGATCGTCTCCCCAGTTCGATCGAGATAGCGCTTTTCCGGGTCCTGCAAGAAAGCCTGACTAATGTGCACCGCCATTCCGGCAGCGACTCAGTCCAGATTAGCCTGCGCCGCACCACCAGCGATGTCGAATTGTCTGTGGCTGATCACGGCCGCGGTCTGCCGGCGGGCGTTCTCCAGCGGTTCGAGAGCACCGGTACCAACACGGGCGTTGGACTTGCGGGAATGAGGGAGCGCGTTAAAGAACTCGGCGGGGCCATGCACATTCGCTCCGGCGTCGACGGGACCGTGCTGATGATCAAGATTCCGATTCCGGGTCAGAGTCGAAGCGCCTTGGGGAGCGCCGTCCAAAGCGTCGGGCAGGGCGCCTCACCGGCGGCATAGAAGCGTAACGCTTAATTCGAAGGCCCAAAAAACGTTTCATGCCGTAGCAAAGCCTCCACTCCTTTCGAGACTTGATCGCCTCCCGTCTTGGCGACCGCCCCACGCAGCCCCGAACGCTTTGCAACCTCGGTGAGTTGGTCCGACAAATACATCGTACACATCAGTATAGGTACACCGGGCACAACCTCGATGATTTCTCGCGCAGCTTCCAACCCATTCATGCCAGGCATCAGGAAGTCGAGCACGATCAAGTCCGGCGTGAGTTGCCGCGCCTTGCGTACCACGTCCTTCCCATCAACAGCCTCCCCGCAAACTTTCCAATCGGGATTCTGTTCTAGCAACTGCCGCAGTGCGTGACGCACGTGCGGGTTGTCATCTGCAATTAGAATTCGCGATGCCATGGCAGAAGATCGATGTGTGTAGTCTGTCATCATTGTGACAGTTGACTTGGATGATTGGCCATTGCCAAACGTGCTTGGCGCACACGCTTAGACCAACTGCGAAACCCTGTAGGCTAGGTCGAATGAACGGGTATACCTTCTTCGCAATACCGTCGCTTTGTTGTTCGGGGAACTGTGCATCGGAATTCTAAACAGCTCCCTCGTCGAACAGGTAACGTTCCCAAGTTACAATAGGTGGTGTGTCAAAGCCGCTTTCGCGGGCGGCACGTCGTTTTCCAGAGTGCGCCTGTAGCTCAGGTGGATAGAGCATCTGCCTTCTAAGCAGAGGGTCGCCCGTTCGAGTCGGGCCAGGCGCGCCATCCTTTTGTGGATCAGCCGCAATTGCTGGATTGAATCCGCTTCTTCGCACCGGTGAGCTAAACCTCGCCCTGCGAGACTAGGGATTGCTGCCATGTGCCGTGCAACGTCAAGCCAGCTGTGTTGAGCGAAAAAATGCCCGCGCTAGAGTCAAGCGAGGGGGAAGGCCAAGCGCGGGCTTCTGGAAAGTCGCCGTTCGCCCAGCATGCCTCAGCGCGACCACTCTGTAACAATTCTGTAATTTTTGTTCCAGAAACAGAACAGATGGGCAGAGCATAACCACCGGCTAGGTTTTCTCGTTTGGCTTGCGATGCGGACAGCTGGGCGTGTTAAGGCACGCGTCTGGCGTAATCAGCCGCTGCACTGGCCGTCCCCCCAAGACGTGCGATTCGATGATTTCGTCGATGTCGGCCAGCGTCACATGGCCATACCAAACGCCGTCGGGGTACACGACGATATTTGGGCCGTGTTCACATTGGTCGAGGCAGCCAGATTTGTTGGCGCGCACCCGATGTTTTAACCCGCGCTCCGCCAGCTTCTGTTTGAATCGCCATTGCAGTTCACCCGTTCCGTCCGGATTGCAGCAACCGCGTTCGTGTCCTTCGGGCCGCTGGTTGGTGCAGATAAAGATGTGCTTTTCGAACTTCGGCATACCACCAATCTAAACGATAAAGGGAGGCAATGTGCCTCCCTCGCGCTGTCGATTTTGTTGGAAGGGATTACGCGGCTTGCCTTACCGGCCGCAGGCGGCGATCGCCGGTGAGCTCGGTAACGGCAGTCATCTGGCCGCTTTGCAAGAGGAAAAACCACTTCTGACTATCGTCGTCGAACTTCATAAATTCAGGCATGCTGGCCGTCATGGCAGCGAGTCCCAAGTCTAGTTTCAGATGCGTGGGGAAGCTGATGGCGTCGACGACGCCTCCGGGGTAGTCCGTCAACAGACTAAGGGCGAGCTCGGCTCCGCCGCAGATCAGAGCGCTGACCGCGGCGTGTTTGTTCCGGCGCCAGAACATCGCGGCTCCCAGGAAGAACCCGGCGATTGTGACGTAGTCCGCGATCGCATGTCCCTTGGGTGAAATCGCCTTTGGCATCCGGCGAGCCACCATGCCGGCCATATTGTTGATCATTGGCATTGTCCTGCTCCTTCGGTCGATTCAGAACATCATGACTATGAAACCGGTACTTTGAGGTTAATGGCGCGTGAACATGCCCGTCAGGCCGTATCCCAACAAAACGCCCACCAGGGCCGCTGCTCCCGACAGCGCGGGCACATACTGCCGGGCTGTCTGTTTAACATCAAGTTTTTCGCGAACCTTCGAACGCAACTCAACGACAGTACTGTGCAGCCGCCGCCGTTGGTCGGCGGCCCGCATTTCCAAAGTGTAGCTCGGCACGTTGCTGCTGCTCATACCTGACTCCTCGCTTCACTCTGCAACCAGACTTTGTCCTCTTTGAGAACTTCGATTGTCTTGGTCGGTGCAAAGCTCTTGACTTGACGTATTGCTCCCATCGCCAACATGCCGGCAAACATCGCGTAAGCAACGCCCACGATCAAAAACGCGAAGAAGAACGCGTACGGGCTGCCCCAGAATGCCACCGCAATCAAGCCGACGACTGCGAGGGTGAGCAGCAGGAACGCCATCACTCCGAGTACGGCTGCAATGCCGCCCAATATGGCAGCTTTTTTCGAGTTGGCCGCCTTTTCCTTCAGCTCGGAGATCAGGAGCTGGACGCGGGTTTGGATGAAGTCCTTGATCTCATCGCGGGTTTCGGCAAGCACCTCGGCGAGCGTGCGGTTATTGACCTGGTTCGCCGTGTAGCGTGTTTCACTCATAGCGGTTCGACCTCCATATCCGCAAAGCAACACCCGCTAAGAAGCCGACACCGGCCGCCCCCGCGATCACGTGGAAAGGGTAGTCGTGCATAATCTGGCGGGAACGGATGCGGGCAGTTCGCGCGAACTCAGCAGTTCGCCGGCTGGCCTGCTCGTAACCTCGCGCGGCGCTAGCCTTCGCTTTGTCGTAAGTCTCGGCAACTTTTTGCTGTGCCTGGTCAGCTACATCCGATGCCCGGTTCTTCATTTCGACAACGGTCTGTTGAGCCTGCTGGGCGGCATCAGAGACTCGGCTTTTTATCTGGTCGACTTTGCCCGAGGTGCCGTCCACTGGGGGCAAGGCAGGGGGCATGTCTCCGGCGTAAGCTGGCGGGGATGAACCCGCGACCGGGAAAGCCGGCCGGTTTTCTTCATTAACCTCTTGATTCGTCAGCGGTTCCGGAACGGGATCTGTGGCCATAGGGGCTACACGCCTCCTTTTCAGTTCGGCAACAGCTGCCGAATCCTTTGCTTGGATGGCAAGCCTTACAGTGGAGTTTTCAATAAAACCAGAGGTGGACGGAGAACAGCACCTACTACAGCTTAGTCTTTAAGCGGCACTATGGGTTTTTGACCTTGGCAGTAGGTCGCCACCTTGCGTGGACCCCCGTCGAGCATGTTGATCGTAATCACTGGCCCTCGGCAATAGACAGCATGGCCACTGGCCGCGAGATACCAGCGACCGCCGGCGTGACTTTTCGACAGGATCGTCCCGGTCGGCTGCCTCGGAGCAGGTGGGTTGGGACGAAAAGCCGGAATGGTAAAAAGGATTAATCCTGCCACTAGGGTCTTCATTTTAGGGTCTCACAGAACCTGGGAAAACCTACAACTGCCTGAAATTCACTTACTTAAATTACAAATACCCTCCGTCGCGCGTCCTGGGCGTCCGATGCGGGTTTGGCAGGATGCTCCTGCATCGGGCGTGTCTGACTGTTGTTCTTGGACTGAGCTTGTGGAGGAACCTGGATCGACGGGATTGCTTTCTTTGCTTGTGGCTTGGACTGGGTTTGAGATTCGGCGTGTTTCTGCTGCAACTGGACCTTCAGATGACTGAGTTCTGTGCTGTCGCCGAGAAGTTGCTGGATCATGACCCGCTGATTCATGATCGTCTTGCCCTGCTCGGTTACAAGCAGTAACAGCAGGCCATAGGAGATAACAAAGAGCACAACGAGAATGGGAGACACGGGTCGTTTCGGTTTGGCGTCAGTAAGTGGCGTACTGAGCGCGAGTTCGTTCGATAGCAAGCGGCACCCCGATCTGGGCCCCGGAACCGCGGGCTGTTGGCAAATAATGCAGCTACTAGGCCACAAAAAGGCCGTTGTGTAAGCTACTGAACCGACGAGCTTTGTAGTGGCCCTAACCATCCTGGCGGTATGCTTGGGTTGCAATTCGCTGCACATAAGAGGTAACCAGTAGCGTTACCTCCGTCACGTCGGATGGGCAAACTTCGTGGTTGACAACCGTGCCGAACACCGCTTCCCGCAAGGACTTCGGCGCCATGCGACTGCAGGCTGCCACTACTTGCTTCGCAGGACCAGCTTGGCAATGGTTGACAACTGCATATTCGACGTCCCCTCGTAGATCTTGCCGATCTTCGAATCGCGCCAGTATTTCTCAACCGGATAATCCTTCGTAAACCCGTACCCGCCGTAAATCTCGATGGCGAGCGAGGTGACCCGCTCCGCTACCTGTGAGCAGAAGAGCTTGGCCATCGCGGCTTCCTTGAAGAAGTTCATGCCGGCGTCTTTCATCCGGGCGGCGTTGTAGACCATCAGGCGGGCCGCTTCGATTTCGGTCGCCATTTGTGCCAGCTGAAATTGAATTCCCTGGAAATCGGCCAGTGTCTTGCCGAACTGTTTACGTTCCTGTGCGTACTTGGCGGCATATTCCCAAGCACCCCGCGCGACTCCCGCCATCTGGGCGCCGATGCCAATGCGGCCCTCATTCAGGGTTTCAATGGCGATCTTGTAACCTTTGCCGGCCTCGCCCAAAACATTCGACTTTGGCACACGGCAGTCCTCGAGAATCAGTTCGCAAGTTGAAGAGGCTCGAATCCCGAGTTTGTCCTCCTTTTTTCCGACCGTGAATCCGGGGAAGCTCTTCTCGATGATGAACGCCGTAATCCCCTTGTAGCCGGCGCTTGGGTCGATGGTGGCGAAGAGGATAAAAATTCCGGCTTCCTTGCCGTTGGTGATCCACAGCTTTCGGCCATTCAGAACGTAATCGCTGCCCTTCAACTCCGCCTTGGTTTGCAGCGCAAACGCATCTGATCCGGAACCGGCCTCGCTCAGGGCATAAGCTCCGACTGTGTCGGCCGTCATTTTCGGCAGGTAGCGCTTCTTCTGCTCCTCGGTGCTCCAGCGCAAGAATGCGTTGTTGACGAGGGTGTTTTGCACGTCAACGATGACGCCCGCCGAGGCATCAACCCTCGACATTTCTTCCACGGCCAAAATGGCCTCGAAGAAAGTTCCTGCCCCGCCGCCGTACTGTTCGGGAACTTCGATGCCCATCAGTCCCAACTGAAAGAATTGATCGATAAGTTCGTGCTCGAAGACGGCTTTCTCGTCCATCTCTTTGACTAACGGGCGGACTTTTTCTTCCGCGAATTGGCGAACGTTGTCGCGAAAAAGAACCTCGTCGTCAGTCAGCGCGTTCAGAGGTGTGGGATTGGCAGGAGATAGTATGGCTTCGGGCATCAGAGAACCTCGGCAGAGGAATGCAAACCGAGAATTTTAGCACCGCGTGCGCCACGTTTCTTGATGTCGAGATGGAATCTCGATGGCTTGATCACGGCCGGTGTTACGGCATGATCACTAATCGACGTCCTGGTCGATCTCGCTGGCAGGCATTTACGATATCCCGACGATTAGAGTCATTGACGACGGCTCAACAACTGTAATGGCGACTTATCAACAACTGCACGTCGTTGCGCTACAATCCATCTCCGCCGATGGAGGTGAAACATGTCATATGACCTGATCGTGGTCGGTGGGGGAGTAACCGGCTCCTCCTTAGCCGGTCGTATGGCGTCGAGCGGCGCGCGTGTACTCATCGTCGAACGTGAAAGTAAGTTCCGAGACCGCGTGCGTGGTGAAGCGTTGCAGCCCTGGGGCGTAGCGGAAGCCCGAAAGCTCGGGATTGCAGAGATACTGAAGGAAACAACCGCGGAGCTTCTTTGGTTTGACCAAATCTTGAACGGGGAACTCGCATTCCATCGCGATCTAAAAGCCACCACCATGCAGGGTGAGCCCATGTGGGGTTTCTACCACCCGCAGGCCCAGGAAGTCCTGCTCTCGCGCGCCGCCGCCTGTGGCGCGGAGGTTCTTCGCGCAGCCACTTTGGAGCGCGTCGTAGCAGGGCTTAAACCGAAAGTCACCATCTCAGTCGGTGGAGGAACCCTGGAATACGAGGCTCGTCTCGTGGTGCTCTGCTGTGGCCGTAATCCCGGACTACGCTCGGAGCTCGGCTTTGCCACCCGCCGCGGCTCGACTCCCCTGCTGTTAAGTGGCGTCCGCCTCAATCGCCTTCCTTCTGAGGTGAATCCCGCCATAGCTTATGTGGCCAATGACACCAACTCTGGCTGCGTAGCCGCATTATTTCCCCAAGCCGACGGATACGCTCGCGCCTACTTCGGTTACGTTCCACAGACCTGCGCGCGCATACAAGGCGATGGCGATTTCTCACGCTTTCGGGAGTTATTTACAGCGACCGCTAAGAAGGCAATTCCTTTTGGCGATGCCCAACCCGTAGGCCCGCTGGCGTCCTTTGAATGCGCTGACGTATGGGTTGATCATCCATATCGTGACGGTATCGCCCTGCTTGGCGACGCCGCCGCCTCAAGCGACCCCTCCTGGGGGCAAGGGCTGGCCCTTGGCTTCCGAGCTGCTCGGATTCTTTCGGATGAGTTACTCGCTGACGCCGATTGGAATCGCGCTGCCGACCGCTATGCGACGTCCCATGATCGCGATTACAGCGCCGTCCGCCTGGTTACCGGCTGGTTCTACGAAATATTCCAGGAGTTAGGTCCAGATGCCGAAGCCCGTCGTTCTCGCGCCTTGCCTCTCATTGCGCAAGACCCCACTCGAGTTCCGGATGTACTCTTTAGCGGCCCTGACTTCCCGTTGGATAATCATTCGCGGCCGCGTTTCTTTGGGGAAGAAACGCAAGCGGCTGCCGTGCTGCCGTGAAGTAGTCACCTTGCGCGAGGGACCACCAACAACGGCCCCGGCCTGCCTCCAAATGGAACTGAGTGGGTTGGCCGAAATGTACGGGATCAGGCTGGTTTTGTCGAAAGCCATGCCGCCGCAAATAGACATGCGGTGATCAGCAGGGAGAAAACGACAGGGATGATAAAGAGGTACCTCCAGCTCACCACCGTAATGGCGGCAAAGCAAAGGGCGAACATCCAGGCGGTGCCGCGCATCAGCGCCAAAGCTTCTGCCGGAAGCCGCCCCAGTTGCCACGCTAATATCGCCGCGAATAGATAAAGCACGCCGACAGAAAGTCCGGCCGCGACAAAGAAATCCCAATACGTCCGGCTAAATCCCTGCACGTCAAAGTGAATTGACCGCATAGAGACCAGAAGCGTGTCCACTCCCCATTTGGGATCGGTCTGGCGAAAACCAAGCGTATGCCCGACGGCAAAGAGCAATAGAAGTACAGCGGCGATTCGATAGAACACCGACGCTTTCACGTCCTGCCTCCCCGAGATCAGGGCGGCAGTGTACCACCGTGCCATTCCGTTCATTTCCGTTCAATCACATCGCTGGGTAGCCCAGCGTGGGACACTTCACCGAATTAGCCGATAACGCTCAGTGAGGCTGTAACGACACTGCGACCGTTTGACCGAGTTATTGATTGGCGCGTTTCTTAGGATTTTCCGGCGCCGCGCTTGTAGACCAGCTTCAAGCCATCGGACTGCAGGATGCGTTGGATTTGAGCGCGGGCATGAACCGACCATGGACCGGCCGTATCCAGCTTCACGTATGCCTGCCAGTGTTTCAGCGCCTTACGCGGTTGACGGGTTTTTTCCAGGGCAAGCGCGAGATTGTAGTGTGCGTCGGCGTAGGTAGGCGCGAGTTGCAGCGCGGTTTTATACGCCTGAATCGCTTCCCCGGGCCGCCCAGTTTCATCGAGTACATTGCCCAGGTCGAAGTACGCCAAAGCATACCGGGGATCGACTTCGATGGCGGCGCGGTAGTGTCTTTCGGCGGCCTGGTACTCCTGCCGATTGTAGTAGAGCGTGCCTAGGTTGATGTGAGCTGCGGCGTGACGCGGCTCAAGTTCGAGCACGCGAAGATAGGCGGAGATAGCCTCCTCCTGCGAGTTCGGGTCGTCCTCGAGCGCAATGCCGCGCGCGAAGAGTTCGGCAACGCTGAAATCGACCGGCGCCGGTTTCGGCACTGGCGACTCTTTCCTGGCAATCACCTTTTCCTCGACCGAAAAATCCATCAAGAACTGGCCGGCGATAGGCTCCAGGATCTTTCCGTCATGGCGGAAAGCGATACGATGCTTTGAACTATAAGCGCCCGCCTCGAGCAGGGGATTCTCCATTCCCGCAACCTGCTTTTGCATGGCTTCGAGAGATTGCCGGATCACGCCAGGGCGCACTTTTTGCGCGCACAAGTCCCGGACCTTCTTAATTTGAATCAGGTCGAAGAAGGAGTAGGTCTCGGTGGCCGTAACCAATCCGGCCCGTTCCCAAGCCGCCAGCTGCCTGGGACTGAGGCGTAGAATTCGCAGCAGGTCCGCTCGACTGTATCGATACACTTTAAAAGGTCCTACTGCGCGTATTATCAGCAACTTCGCTGTTTCTTCGCAAGAGCAAACTGTTGTGGAAATCGATGCCCCTCTCAGGAAATCCGTTATTCCATTACGAGTTGCAGGGGCTTGTGCTTGTCGCAGGAGATGCGCAGGGCGCGCTCGCCTTCTTGCGGGAGTGTGCCGACGACGGTCGCCGACTTGTCGTATGTCTTGTCGTCGGATTGCACGCGAACGCGAAAACGGTGGTCGCCAGCAGAAACGCGCAGAGACTCCGACTCGAATCCCTGAACGCCTTTAAAGATCCCAAGGCGTTTCTTTACGATTCCTCCCATCAGGTGACTGAAGGCGAGTTTGTCATCCACCCAGACCCATACTTCGGCGCTCGGAAAGTGGTGCTCTACGCGGATGTGCAGTGTCGATGCGGCGCGCGCTAAAGAGACCGGAGTAGCCGCGCCCACGGAGGTGTACTTCATCTGCGAGCTTGCGGCATCGGTCGCCTTTGCTTCAGTGTTGCCGACGTTCGAAGTTTTCTTTTCCCCTTTCGGCCGCGAATGGACGGGGGTCCGAGGTGATTGACGTTCCTGTTCTTTACTTCCATCCGCCAGCTGCGCATTAGCGGTTGCCTGGCTTGAGACCGGTTGCGTCACCGCAGCTGCTTGTGCCTGCTGCGGAGTTTGGGTGTTTTCCGCGACCCTCGGCTTCGCCGAAGCACCATTCTGTCTGAGATTGGAATCGATCGAGTATGCCGGCCGCCTGAACATGGCGAAGCCAATTCCCAATACACCGGTCGCCATGATCATGGCTGCGGCGTACTGCCATATCGGCCAGGCCGCTCGACGCCGCGGCACTCCGCGCGAGGCTTGCGTTGCGGTGGAGCCGAGCTTCACTGCTTCCATGCGCGCGGTCAATGCGGGCTCGTATGCGCCCGTCCTGCTTCCGGTGGACGGATCCGTGCCGGCTCCAGGAGAGGTCATCGAGCTGCGCGGAATGAAGCCTTGGCGCAGGTCGCCGATGTCGAGTGCCAGCTCCATGCCTGTCTGGTATCGCTGCTTGCGGTCCTTCGACATTGCCCGCGATACAACATAGTCAAGCATGGGAGGAATGTCGGCATCCAATGCGGACACGGGGACGGGATCGCGATTGACCACCTTGTACGACACCGTCATCGCGCTGTTCCCCTGGAAGGGACGATAGCCTGTCAGCATCGTGTAAAGGATCACACCTACCGAAAAGAGGTCGGATCGCCCATCGACTGCCTCGCCGCTGAGTTGCTCTGGCGACATGTAGGCGGGTGTGCCCATCGCATGACCGTTACTCGTGATGTTGGCAAGGTTGAATTTGGCTATTCCGAAATCCGCTATCTTGGGGTGGCCGTCTTCGCCGAGGAGGATGTTGGCCGGCTTGATGTCGCGATGCACAATGCCTTGGGCGTGTGCATAGTCGAGCGCTTCGGCAACCTCTTCGGTCAGCTGCAGGGCCTTTTCGAGAGCCAGCTTCCCGTTTTCCTCTGACAGTTCCTTTTCCAGGGAGTGCCCAGACACGTATTCCATCACGATGTAAGGATTCTGGGTTTCCGGATCCTCAGCCACATCGAAGATGGTGACGATTCTGGGATGCGAAAGACGTCCGGCGGCTTGCGCTTCGTGGAAAAAGCGGGCTCGGAATTCCCGCTCTTCGTTGGGATCCTGGTTGAGCAGAGCGATGGTCTTGATTGCCACCAGGCGGTCGATCTTGGGATCGCGCGCCTTATACACGACGCCCATAGCGCCGCGTCCCACCTCGGCGAGAATTTCGTACCGGCCTATGCTTACTTGCTTAAGCGGTTGCATCGTGAGGCATGAATTCCCCAGTGCGGGAATCCGATCAATGTTACCGCCGCCGGTCGGTTGAATCACGGCTAAGCTTCAGATTAGTAGTGACTTGGGTAACTCGAAAACGTCTGATCCGGCGAAAAATGTAAGTTGTCGGACGCAAAACCTGGGGTCTGCACGCTGCGTTGGTGATCGTTACTCTAGTCACCACGCTTGACCCACCCCGCAAAGTACAGGAGCTAACGTGTTCCCGGTGTTGTTTACAGACAACGCTGTATGGACGGGGCAAGGTCTCGACCGCAGACTCTGAACATGGGCTCGAGCGCGCGCGAAAACGACGTGTCGTCCTCCGATCGGGTTCGGCAAATGCCGCAAGCGGTTGTCGCGGCCGCTTCCGCGGAGGAGGAAGAGGTACTCCATGCTTCCATACGGGCCGGCTCGGTGGCTCAAATCGTCGTCGCCGTCGTAGCCGTTCTAGGCCTGATTTACCTGTTGAAGCTTGTTCTTATCACGATTCTGACTTCGCTTCTTCTGGCTTTTATCCTCGAACCACTCGTGGTTGGACTGCACCGGCTGCACCTGCCGCGACCTGCAGGTTCGTTCATCGCGGTCGTCCTGCTCCTCGGATTATCGCTGGCGCTCAGCTATTTCTTTTACAACCGTGCCGTCGACTTTGCCACCGAACTACCCAAGTACTCCGGGAAAATTCGCGATACCGTTGGGAAGATACGTTCTCAGACCAGCAAAATCGAAGAGAACACACGGTCGGCGGTAGCGCCGCAGGAGAAGGGAAGTACCAAAGTAGTTCCGGTGAAAGTGCAGCAGTCTACCGGGATCACCGGATTGGTCACACAAGCCGGCGGCACGGTTCTCGAAGTCGTTTTGACCGTCAGTTTCGTTCCCTTTCTCGTTTATTTCATGCTCACATGGAAGGAGCATGCTCGCGCCGCGAGCCTGCGCCTGTTTGCCAAGGAGCATCGTGTCCTCGCCCACCGGACCCTAGGGCGCATCTCCAACGTCATACGCTCGTTTATTGTCGGCAACCTCATTATTGGCATCATTAACATGGCTGTGAGCACGGTCGTGTTCTGGCTGCTCGGCATCAAGTATTTCTACTTCATTGGAGTCATCAGCGGTTTTGTCAGCCTGATCCCGTACCTGGGAGTGTTTGGCGCGCTTCTTCCACCTCTCGCGGCAGGCATGGGAACCCTCAACAAGGCCGGTTTTTTGACCGTCGTAGTCACCGTCGTTGGACTTCATATCGTCTCGATGAATGTCTTCTATCCGAAGGTCGTAGGAAAGCGCCTGCAACTGAACCCCCTGGCCGTCACCTTGGCACTGTTGTTCTGGGCATGGATCTGGGGAGCCATGGGTCTGATCCTTGCCATACCCATTGTCGGTGCGACCAAGGTTATCTGCGATCACATCGACTCACTGCGCGGTCTCGGAGAATGGCTGGGGGAGTGAACGAATGATCCTGGGAAGAGGACGGCCGACTCTACTTCTTTATGCGGCCATTGCCGTGGTGGTCGTCGCGCTCGTGCTGACCTTCATCTGGGCAAAGCACAACAAAGGTATCGTCCCAGCGCCGGCTTTGATTCACTCAAAAAAGTAGCTTCGGTTCACCCGGTTAGGCACGGGCAAGCGCTCATCATGAGGAACCGTTACGACGAACTAAGAAGGACGATAATCGGGGTCGGCAGCCGCTTCCCGCAGACCTGCCAGTTCGAGCGCCTGCAGGACAAAGGCGTTCCATGCGAAGACGCGGTGGTGACCGAAGAAAGGATGGCGCGGGTCTGTCGCGAGGTATTCGTGGCTGGCGGGGAAGTCGGAGGGAATATCAAGTTCCGCCCACAATCGGTTCGCAATGGCTTGATCGGCTTTCTTCCAGCCGTGCAGCTTGCCCGCTACGTAGCCGCACACCTCAATCTGCATCCAGCTTCCGCCGTTGTAGTAAATCCCATCCATATTATGGTTCGCATAATTGGTGCCGTGTTCCTTGCTGATCATGGGGTGCCACGAGTCGCTGAAATATGCCCAACCCTTGCTGTCCTTGGTTAAGCCGATAAAAATTGGCCGCACAGCCCCGCCTAATCCGGGAAACGGAGCATCCTTGCGTGGCAGGAGTACGGGAATGCGCTCCAGGTGATTGACTACCATCTCTTCGCTGAGGATTTTGCGGCCGAACAGCAATAGGGAGAGGAACTCAGGAAAGACTTCACCGAAACCAATGGCGTCGGTAATACCTCGAGCGGGGCAGATAAACTTTAGCGCTGGATCGTAGTACGACCGATAGGCTTCTTCTGCCTTTTCGATGTACTGGTCTTGAATTCCATCGCTGACCCCGGGAATTTTTAGTTCCTTGATGACTCTTAAGGTCACCGCCAGCATTCCCTGGTTCTGGCAAAGATCTGAGGTCCCTTCCGGGTAATCGACGACGTCAAGCTGCCCCATGACGAACTGGGCCCAGCACACACCGTCATGGCGTTTGTCGTAAGTACGTAGGCAGTATTCAGCGGCCTTGCGAATGTGATCCGGCGGCAGTGTGCTCCCAAAGCGCACCCGATTCCGCAGCGCCCAAATCAGCCACAACGGAGTTGAGTCGTTCGATTTGCGCTCCAGATTGGCCATATAAGGTTCGACCAGGGTATTGATCGCGCCATCCTCGCCCTGATTGGCCGCCCACAGATGGAACACACGCTCGTTTAATTCGCGATTTTGAATGCCGTTCATTGCGAAGAAGCTGTCACGCAGGTACATTTCGCCGGCTGCGGAATACCAGATGCTGGGTGCGACCATGGCGTGCTGATCATCTTCTGTCGGGGACCAGCAGAGCATCATCAGGTCAGCATAAAGAACCTTTTCTGTATCACCGCCCCGAAAGCCAAGCCCAGTCGCGAGATGCTGTTGCGAGGCCAAGCGATACCCGCGAAGCGTATCCGGCACGCTGTCATCAACAAAAAGGAAAGACGTCTTTTCCTGCGAAGTGTCCATGGCGAGACGGTGGTACGGCTGCGTACGCGTGGGAATCCGGCTCAGTTGCAGGTCTCGGATTTCGATCGTTTGTGACGTTTTAGAACCCTGGAGTTGCACATCCTGGTCGGATTCGGCCATGCACAGGCGAAGCGCGCCACCCCGCCCTTGCAGAGACGGAACGAAAATGTCCACGCGAAATTCCGACCAGTCGACCGGAGAGGCAGGAATGCGATCGTTGTACAACGTAATGTTCTGGAGCTCAGTTAATCGCTCATCAACATCCCACAGTTGAACGCAGAATGATTCCTTCGCGCGATACTTAAGACGGAGTGAGTAGATTTCCGAATCTGTGACAGGCAATGGAATGATTACGCTTGCCTGCGGATCATGGAGTTGAAGAATGGTTGTTCCACTTTGTTCATGAAGGTCCAACTCTCCTCGTTTGTGCCAGCTTGACAGGGCCGGCAATGGCACGTCAGAGCCAGACGTCTGACCTTCATTGCGAACCAATTCCTCTCCGAAGGTCTGGCTGACGAAGAAATGCTGCTGCTTACGATCATCGTCTCGGCACACATAGCAAAGATTGATGTCACTGATTTGGTGAGGCGCCGGCTTTACAGGTTTCCCGTCTCGGCGGACAATCCGGTTCCACCCATTGCGATAACCCGAATCGGTAAGCAGCCCAACCGTGATGTTGTCATTCGTCCGGAATCCGATAGCGGGAAACGGTTCACGCAACGGACCGCCCTTGCAGTTGAGCTCACTGAAAGTCCAGAAGGATGCTGGCGGATCGACTGGTTCGACCGCATTCGTTACCTGGTAAAGCAAGTCATACATGTCCACTTGGTGGAAAAGGATTCTCTTTCGCGCAATCTGCGGAGCCAGGACCTTGTACTCCACCCTGACGCTAATCTTCGTGTTCAGACGCTGAAGCTTGCAACTGCCTTCTAATAACAGCCCATCTTCATTCTCGGTATACGAAGCCGCCCGCCAGTGATCTACGCGGTCTTCGATACTGTGATCGGAATTGTGAAATATTGCGGAAAACTCTCCTCCGCCGCGATGGCGTGCAATGGGCCGCCCACGAAAACCGATGATTGCCTGGTAGCCGGAGCGGGCATCTCCGGCCGCTTTCAATGTAAGGTGTGCGCCGGGAGTGTCCTGAGTCCCAATCGCGAATGCATTTTGCGGAAGTATGGCCCCGGCCATTCCTGCGGCCGCTGAAGTTGCAATGAACTGACGACGTGAAACTCTAACCATCCAGACTAGCCTCACACGAATATCGATTAGCTCTCAGAGGGTGAATCGTAAGCCACAATTAGCCGATCGCGGCGGACCGCCGGTGTTCCTGATACGCTTGTTGTGCCAGGGCCAGCGCTCCGGCTATCCCGGCCCGCGTTCCGAGCTTGGCTGGAACGATGTATTGATCCAAGTTCTGGGTCAATTCGCGCGATTGCACATACCCATTCAACAATCGGGTAACTTCGCTGCGAATCAGAGGAAAGATCCACGGAGTCTGCATGACCCCGCCGCCGAGAACGATGCGCTTGGGCGACAGGGTGCAGACCCAGTCCGCAAGGCCAAGGGCGAGATAGTGGGCTTCGAGCATCCAGGCCGGATGATCGATAGGCAGGTCGCGCGCTGGTTTACCCCATCGTTGTTGAATCGCGGGACCAGAGGCGAGCCCTTCCAGGCAGTCGCCATGAAATGGACAGCAACCCGGATAGCTGTCCTGCTGCCGATCATGCGGGATTCGAACATGCCCCATTTCGGGGTGAACCAAGCCGTGCAGGAGTTGCCCATTCACGATGACGCCGCCACCGATTCCGGTCCCAACGGTGAGGTAGAAGAAGTCCGAAACAGACTGCGCAGCTCCCCAACGTGCTTCGCCCAGGGCGGCTGCGTCCACGTCCGTGTCGAAGCCGATCGGTACATCAAATGCCGCGCGAACCCTTCCGACGAAATCAAAGTTCTGCCAGCCAATCTTGGGAGTCGAAGTGATGTGGCCAAAGGTTGGCGAGGACGGACACAAGTCGACAGGGCCAAACGAACCGATACCAATCGCCTGCAACTTTCCGTCGCTCCGCTCGCGTAAGAAATTCAGGGCATTGGCGATCGTGGCATCTGGCGAGGTTGTCGGCAATTGTGTGATGTCCAGGTTGGCCGGGTCACTGCCAACGGCACACACGAACTTGGTACCACCTGCTTCAATGGCTCCGAACAAGATTTTTGTTCCTCTCTGCCAACCTGCGTTCTGGTTGCGGTCGCAGGCTCTCGATGAAAGGCTTAATGAATAGGTGAACTGTTGACGGTCACAGGGCGTACATTATCGGTCAGGTCGCAGGCTGGGGCAAATGCGATTGCCGACTACTCCAAGAAATGCGGGGGTGTTAGGATGCGGATGATCTGGCAGAACTGCTGCTCTGACGCTGCTTTGTACGTTTGCCCGACTTCCTTGGCTGGAACTGTTACACGAGGTTTTGGCCGCAATGGCTCTCTTGGACTTGTATGGGTAGGTTAGCTTCGAGACCACATGGGTGCAGCAAATTCCTTCGCACCCGTCGCACCTTGTCGTGGATTGTGACGATATTGGCCGTATGTTGGGGCCCATCGGCTGCACAGAAAACACCCTCCGACGCTGTTATCAGCGACAGCGTTCGCGCTCATTTCAGTGCCGCACAAGAATCACAGCAGCGCGGGGACTACGCGAGCGCTGAGCGCGAGTATCGAGCCATTCTCACGGAAGTGCCTGATTTTGCAGAAGTCCATATGAACCTTGGCCTGCTGTACCAGCTTGAGGATCGTACCCCGGAGGCGATGGCAGAATTCCGGCGCGCACTGAAGATCAATCCAAAATTGGCGGGCGCAAATTTTTTTCTTGGCGTTAACTACTGCAAGAGCGGCGATGGTGCAAGTGCTATCCCGTATTTGAAGGCTGCGTCGCGACAGGAGCCGAACCGGCCGGACATCTGGTCATGGTTGGCGACTGCACAAGAAATCTCGGGTGATAGTCGGGCCGAAGTGACTACTCTCAAGCATGCTCTTGGCTTGCAGCCCGGCAACATTGACCTTTTGTATCTGCTCGGCCACGCGTATGAGAGGCTGGGAAAGCAGGAAGTTAGCAAGCTCGAAAAAGCCTCTCCTGCTTCCTCCTGGTCCGAGCAGTTGCTGGGCGAGAGTTATTCGTCCTCAACCGCGTGGTCTTTTGCGGTGATCCGATTTCAGAATGCGATCGCCTTATCGCCGAATCGCCCAGGCCTTCATGTGCGACTGGGAGAGGTTTTTCTTCATGCGGGCAGACTCGAGCAGGCGGCGCAAGAATTCGACCAGGAGCTGCGGATCGATAGCAACGATCTGCGCGCTATGGTTCGGCGAGGCGAAGTGAAGCTGATTCAGGGCGATATCGATTCAGCCCTCGACGATTGGACAAAAGCCCTCACGATGGACACGCCGCGCACTGAGCGCGTTCTGGGAATTCACGAGACTGGATTTCTGGAAGCCGGTGCGCAGCAGCTGCCTGAGTCATTGCACCAGCGGATTCAGGGGCTCGCACCCCAGCTTCGCGCACGCCACAACCCCGCAGCAGAGCTGGCGCTCGCATTTATTGCGGCGCCGAATGGCAGCTCCCCGCCAGATCAGACGGAAGCCGGCACAAAAGCGGACCCCCCGGCAACAACGTGTGTAGAACGCCACGTGCGTGAAGCACTGGATCGTGGACAGTACTCCAAAGTTGCAGGCTGTTTGCTAAAAGTATTGCGCCCTAATTCATCGCCCGAGTTTCGCATCCAAATTACGCAGGCAATGTTTGAACTCGGAGAATATGAAAGTGCTTTGAAGGCGGTGAGCGGGTTATCAAATCAACAGTATCCCGCGGCATTTTATTGGCGGGCCCGCTGCTTTGAAAAGCTGGCAACCCAGGCCTATGTTCGCCTCTATCAAGCAGACCCAAATTCATACCGCGTACATCAGTTGATGGGCGATCTTGAGGCCGCCAATGGAAACGATGCCAAGGCGATCGAAGAGTACCGGGCAGCGGTTGCGATGAAGCCTTCCTTGCCAAACTTGCATTACAGTTTGGGCCATCTGCTCTGGAAAGAGCTTAAGACGGATGAAGCTCGCAAGGAATTTAACGCGGAACTGGAAGTAAATCCTCGCAATCCTGGAGCGCTTCACGACCTTGGCAACACATACTTGCTCG